>Ga0116227_10004148_pt1 | contig 31634 bp, 21 predicted proteins | sample S1TSphgellanicum_FD_89693 | JGI IMG/M metagenome (GOLD analysis project Ga0116227, IMG submission 89693) | Host-associated microbial communities from peat moss isolated from Minnesota, USA - S1T2_Fb - Sphagnum magellanicum MG | ecosystem: Host-associated > Plants > Peat moss > Unclassified... | reverse complement strand
AATTGCCATGTTTCATAAAGGCAAGTACTCATACCATTTGCACAATAACTAAACAACAAAAAATGGACCATGTAGAAAAAAAACAATACAAGATCATGCAAACTACCTTCTAAATCTTTCAATTCAAATGCATGGTCATGGTGTTTGTGTTTATTGCTCAAGATGCTTTTAAGAGGATTCCATGCCACCTTTTTATATATATGTAAAACCAATTCCTAAAACTATGATCATATCTTGAACCTCATTTTTTCTCTTCCTCCCTCCACTTCTTATGTGGAATTTATAACTCCTTGAGAGATATTTAATCCTCCTTTTTAGGTTTTTTTGCCTTGTGTCACTAAGTTGAAAATCCACATGTACAGCTTACCATGACGTTCATTGGAAAAATAAAATAAATTCAATATTTCATCTACTTGCTACAACCTACTTTATTAATTGTAATATTTTTTTGAATTTCAATGAATCTATTTAAACCTACTTTAAACATGTGGTTTTAAAATATAGTTGTAATAAAGTCAAAGAATATGTTCATATTACTAATTGAACTAATTAATATTTCTAAATTTAATATACCTAGATCTACTTGATGGGCACATTTCATTTTTGGTACAAAATAATTTATTAATTTAATTTTTTATGTTTTCATCCACATGGAACTTTTGACCAATTGAAGGTAAAATGATATCTATAGGTTGGTTTAATAATATTTTGACCAAAAGCATAGGGGAATCCACATTGAATAAATAATTCCAATGATAATGATAATCAGAACTTGTTAATGCAAACTAGGTATAGGGTCCATTAGTGGTCATCACCAGAACAATTATGCATGTCGACCACTTGATATTTATGTTGAATGGAATGGAATGAAACAATGTTTTTTGTAATCTGTGTCCTTTGATGTTTCAACTTCATATAGGAAAGAATTAGTGGCTTGAACTTTAGGAACATTTGGAAAAATTGTCTTTTCCTTGTCTTGGTGCAAAAAAGGAAGATTTATTACATGTTACACATTACATCATATCATTATTACCCTTCAGCAAGAAAATATTTACTTCAACATGACATGTCATTGACATGTGAACATGTGTTGTCTAATTAAACTTCATGTGGATATATTGACATTGTTCAAGAGAATGTTAACAAAGGAGTAGATGTCAATGTAAAAGGTGAGAATGGAGGGATGCCTTTATATTTAGCATGTGGAAACAACCATGACAAAGTCATCTAAATATTATACATGGTATTCAATTCTCTGTTTATTTCTTTTTTGTTTCATAGATCATAAATTCTATGAACTTGTGTAATTTTTATAATTTTGTAAATATTATGTGAGAATTATATGCACTAAGGGCAAGAGGGAGTAAATGTGGAAGCACGTCATGAATTTGGTAATGATCCAATGAAAATTATGCGTTTTGAACACAAAACAAGAATGATTGACCATAGAATTAAGATATTAAAATTATTTTAAATTATATGCTTTTCTCACATAATTTGTGACTTTTGATGAAGCATTTTTTGTCATAAGTTTTCTATGTTTGTACATGCACACTTTTTTTTCTCCTTCATTGTGGTTGCATTCACTTAAGGTTTTACATAATAAGTGATGTTCATTTCATTATTTGTGCATTACATGAAAAAAAACAATCAAAAGATTTAATGAACCAGAAAAAGAAGGATAAAAAACTATTTTGATATGCGTTTTTATAATTTGATTAAGATTTAATGTATCACAATCACTAATATATAGCACAAGCCACATGATAATAAATCATTTATACCTTTACAAGCATGTTTTAAATGCCATGGTTATTTATGTTCAAAAGAAAAAAAACTTAAACATTTGAAATCTACATATTTGTCAAATGATGTAAACAAGATGAAGCAAAAAACAAAACAGCTTGAAGATGCAATTTAATACTAAAGAAAAATGATCAAATAATGATTGAAATGCATAATATACTTGTAAATATTATAAATTTTGAAGTCCGCATTTGACATTTTTTGTCTTACGAATCAATTTTTTTATCTTCAACAAAAAATTAATGAGGATTTAGGAGTTTATAGAATGTTATACATGCAAAATCCCATTTGATCATTGTTTCAATAATGCATATATAATATGAATAAACAAAATAAAATAACTTTAAGCTCGTTTCGTGACAAAATCAATGGTTCCTGACAATCTATTGATATCATAATCTATTGGGATCATAGCATGTTTGGTAATCCAAATTTTTCTACCATAATATATAAAACCTAAACCATTGCATGCATCTTCTATTGAATAAAAAAGATAAAGATTATTCTCTGTAATCTTAGATGGATGATCTTTTCATTAGTTTTTTTGGAGATTCATTGAATAAAAATTCAATTTGGATTTCCTTCTACAGTCCCTCATGAATGTCAGCAATGAGGGACATTTACAGGATCCTATTTTGGGCTCTTCGCCTTTCCCAACTTCATCACCAGCAGTTAAGAAAATCACCACATTGTTCAGAATCCTTCCAACACCCAAGCAGAAAACCCTTCCCCAAATTCTCCAAGGAAACACTACTCAAAACAAAAACTAATAGAAGGAGCCAGTAAATGAGAGCAAATTGCAATTGCAGAAAAATGTGAAGAGATGCACCTTCAGAGCTATTGGAAAAGAACAGGGTGGCACACAAGACGCCCTCTTTGACAACTGCAGCCACCTACAAAGAATCATCCTGCCAGGCATTTTTCAAGCTAAAACTTTCTTCAAGTTGGACATCTATTCCTGGTTTGGATCCGAAAAGGTTCACACACCCCACTAACCAGGTTAACCTTTACAAAAATCCAGATAGATGATTCAAAGTGGCCTGACTGGCATGTGTGTCCCAACTACTGCCGAACCCATTGGCTGTGGTGGTGGATCTAGGAATATCCAACTGTTAAGGACCATAGTTCTCTGAACTAGGCAATGGAGCTAAATGTCTAGCCATGAACTGTCACAGCCTGCCCAACATATCTCGTAAGAAATAGTGAAGGGAGATGCCTTGACAGCTGTTACCGCGTAAGACCCTACATCACTGAGCACATTGCAGAAATAAACAACCATATGTTGCCCACCAATTTAAACATATCCCCAATACAATGTGGCGAAGTGCCAGATAAGGCAATCATGCCACCTATGAGCAGCATCCACTCTTCTGAACAATGGGCTGTCCAGCTTTCATCTGGACAGTGTTAGGCTTGCTACTAGTCATTGCAGGCTGACTTGCCATCCTGGAGAAAATTGCAAAAACATTGTCCATAATCAATGATCATCATTGGATACAAAGTTAAAAGAAAAGGGGCATGCCACAAAAATTGAAAAGTCACCCAACACAAACAAAAAGAAACACCAAGAATACCTGTTCTTAATCTCAGCTGCCATTGTCATAAAAGCTTGCTCCACATTAGTGGCATCTTTTGCACTGGTCTCCAAGAATGGGATGCCTATCTCATCGGCAAAAGCCTGGGTCAATACAAACATCATGTATCAAGACTTTGCAAATTGACACATCCTGTGTTCATGAAAACAAACTGGATAACAAGTGAAAGGAAAGACTACTCCAGAAAGCAACCAGGGCTAAAGACACAGGATTTCTGGTGTGTATAGTTGGCCTATTCAAACTAAGTAGTTAACATACATTGTACGATTTTTCTGCCTGAGAACTCCTAGGCCTCTTTTGATTTATAATTCCAGGTCAAGAAAGCCAACAGGTTCTGCTTGATTGGATATATCTACTAGTATATAAAATCCAGGGCCACACTAAAATGCACAAGGTGAGATTTGGAGCATGTTTGTACCTCTATAGTGCAGGCATGATGCATCAGATAATTCTCAAAGACATTTAAGAGACCAGGAAGGCAAGAGGCAACCAGTTGGCAGCAACTGTAACCAGAGGAAAAAGAAAAATGGACAGGATATTGAATTGGTAGAGCATCACAAATGTCCCAAAAAGAATACCATTTCCAATAGCATTTATGCTCATGAACCCACAATAATCCTTACCTTAGCAGTCTGGTAGTCAACAACCTTTTTAGAGGCCAGGTCAGACTTGTTGCCCACAAGCAACTTGTTCACATTCTCACTAGCATATCGGTCAATCTCATTCAGCCATTGCTTGACATTGTTGAAACTCTCCTGGTCTGTGACATCATAAACCACCTGTCGATGTGCAACTGAACTCAGTGGTGATTGCATGTCATTGGGAAACTAATCCAAACATTTATCATGCCAGCTTGGATCTTGAGAAAATGTAGTAAAGAGGCATCATGTACACCACATAACAGGAAGATTAAAACCGTAGTTAAGTGAACAGATGGGAAGAACAGTCAGGGATTTCTCACAGATTTCCAAGCTTCTAACAAGAGTGACCCAACATTAACACACACAACTTCATACTCTGTACTACATTGTCTTTAGATAAGGCACAAAAGTACAATGCAAACACATACAATGATTCCATGAGCACCACGGTAGTAGCTGCTGGTGATTGTTCTGAATCGCTCCTGTCCAGCTGTGTCCCACTGCAATCACCATTACCAAACATTCTTTCATCACACCTTCTGTGGTTGATAGGCTTCTCAAACCCTCCATATCTGAGGAAAATGTGCGCTTCCACACCAGTGGTAGTTAAATGTATGCACTGCTTAGAGGAAATAAAGGCAGTCCATGTGATGTACCAGACAGGGCACCAGGTAGTATGGTGCAGAGAAGATCTATGAGATTGCAGAGATGACTCCCTGATAACACTTTGAAGGTAAACATTATCCCAATTCTGGCCAAACCAAAACAAATGACTGTGGTCATAACCTTGTGAGTGTCACTCACGAAGTATCAGAATATAACATTCATCACAAATGGCAGTGACAAGCTGCCATTATTTCCCCCCTCACTTCATCAGCTCCTGATGGTTTGTGTTGATACAAATAGAATAATCTGCTAACAATTCTGTGAAAACAATTATACAAAATTATGTGTTCTTTGTTGCATTTCTGGAAGTAAGGGGAAGACCAGTCATGATCTTGGCTAGCACTCTAGAAACATTGCTAAACCTTAAAGTTAAAAAAATATGGTGCAGAGAAGAATTTTGACAAAGAATTGCTTACAATTTGCAACTTAATTGTCTTCCCATCCAGCTCCACAGTACGGATTTTCTGTTCCCAGACAGGCCAAAAGTAGTTTTCAGGTTTCACCAAGACATTCAACTAATCATTTCGGTTTTGGGCCTGTCATGAAAATGTCCTGTATTGAATTTTCATCTGATATGCAGTCATATGTCCATAGCACTGCCCAAATTTCACTGTGTAGCACTGGACTTAGCAACAGTAAAGAAAAGCTGCAGAAAGTAACTGACTTGATGGACACAGAATTGCATGCAGATACAAAGGGGCCTGGCTCAAGTTACTTACAAAGTCAACTCCAATTGTGCTGATGTAGCTCTCCAAGTAAGAATCATCCTGCATCAAAACACTGTATTGGGAGTAGGCTATGGACTAAAAAACTGGAGTAAAAACTACCTTTACTTCCACAATTAACAAACCAAACATCTCCCTTCTGAACTAACTTGAATAGAAATCTACACTGTTACAAGGAATGAGACCACCAGTAAGAGACCCTAAGATCTGTTTTAAGTCAGGCAGAAGACACCCTGCCGGTCACATTTCTTCTGCAAGCATGACAAACTGAAACAGGGTATTGGAGAGAGATCATACTGCAAACCGTAGAAGAAGGCAAGACTTTCCAACGCCTGAATCTCCAATCAACAAAAGCTTGAAAAGATAATCACTGCATGCATAATCAAGTCATGAAAGTGTTGATCAGACTTGGCAAACATTAGCCTGCAAGCTGATTCCAATAAAAGGATATCCAAGTGGCTCACAAAGAAAAGAAACAATCAAATGGATTCGCAGAACAATTGGATTAGCAAAACAATGACACCACTGAAAACAGATCCTGAGAAACTCCAACACTTCAAGCATGCCTTCCTACAGCTCATGACTAAGAACATGAGCAGATAAACTCGAAGAGCTCCTACATTTTCTGACCTGACCATGTAGCCAACACAAATGGATTCACTGTCCCCCATAAAACATGTGTGATCTCAAATATGGTCATCTCATGACCATAACAAGTACATTACAGGAAGGAACACAAGAATCACAGCTATAGCACAGGGTAATGACCGCTGTGGTACAAACTTCAGAACATGAGTTCATCTACTGCCACAACAACTTTTGTTCAGATGCAAGACTTTTGATCATCACCCATAAGAAAGGCCCTAATCCTTGTGAGTTGCCTGAAAGAAGGCATGTCAAGCAAACCAATGCTCCTCTTCATGTGCAAGGATGAGCTAAAAGTGTTCAAAGTTTTGTCTGAATTACCCAAATGTGAAGAGATTGCTAATGATTCAAAATGTGCACCTGCCCTGTCTGTATGATGAACAATTTTGTGGACAATCTGTACAGAAACCTCTTAATCCACAACGACAACTCAGTGTGACTAGACAGGAACATGCTTCATCACACTGGAAACCATTTTCCCAAGGCTGCAAACAATTTTTGTCCACTGTCTTCAATACATTCCAACATCAGCTGACTGCTAGCCAAGAAATATACCATGAAATAAGTTTGTAAGCACAGGAAACTATATGTTATTATGACCTACGAAAGCTGTGGCTACAGCAGTTGAATAGTTGGCAAAGATTGCATGCAGGCAGACAACAGTAGTGTATAAGAAGCCATAACTGGCGCAAATAAAACCATGTGAACATGTAAGATCTACAACGTTACAGTGAAAAACCATACCCAAAGCATGCAAAAACATGTTTGCCAAATACTGGAAATACAAGGAAAGCCACAAACCCCATCCAGATGTTCAGAACCCATGTCTCACATGTTTCAAGATACCAGGAACGACCCTGGCATGTACAATTCCAGGGGACATATCAGCTTTCCATCACCACTAAGAGTCCGAATGACATAAATCCCCCCCGGGAAGCCGTCATGACCGCATTTCCGTCCAGAAAAAGGAAAAAAACTTCACAATCAAATTCATCAATATGATGACATAAATGCAGGACCGCCCTTTCCCCACGCACTGAACCACAATCCCGCCTCCCAACACTTCAACAAGAATCTTGGACATACATGACCAACACACACACACACACACACACACACACAAAGAACAAGAGATGGGAGTCAGAACAACTCACTATTCGGGATTCATCTTGCACGAAGAAGGCCGCCACAAAGGAGATCGGTTTTCTGAAACTTCTCACCACTAACAACCGACCCCGATCTACGGCCACACCGAACGGCGTCCCCGTTCTCCTCCTCCTCTCCACCAGCCGACAAAAGGATCCTTCACAGTCGTCTTGTGATGAAGAAGAAATCCCCGCGTACAAGAGGACAGGTAGAAACTTGAAATACCAGCAGAGAGGGCACAGTGGAGACAGAAGAGAAACAAGTAAAAGCCAAAGAAAGAAAGAGAAGAAGGCAGCAAAACGATGGCGCAAAAGGAAACGAGGGTTTGCAAAGCCAGCGTCGCTTTGCACTCGGAAAACAACCTCGCCGCTGAGAAAGGAAGAAAGTAATTCTCGTTTGTTGGAAAACACAGGTGGGTCCAGAATAATACGGTAGCAGGTGACGATTCTAGTTTAGAATAGCTGCGTGAACAGCAACTCCTTGGCTGCTCATCGCTTGAACTTCTCAAATACAGAGTTTGGAATGTTATGCAGGTTAGTTTCATGATTTTATAGGTGCGTGAAATGCAGGTGCTGATTGATCAATTGGACTTCTCAATCAATTACAGAGATTGGAATCATGCAGGTGATGATTCTAGTTCATAATAGGTGCATAAACTGCAACTCCTTTGACCGCTGATGCGTTGGACATCTCAATTACAGAGTTTGAATCAGGCAATCCTTTGACATAATCTGACCAAGGTGTGTGGCAGAATATGATCATATACATTTCTGAGGGAACGAAGAAGAAGAAGAGGCCATTCTGGCAGCTGGAACACACAGTAACTTAACCCTAGGGGTTCCGGGAGTCCTCAGGGAGTGCTGAATCCAGAGAGAGTGATGACTCCCAGCAGCAACAAAACTGTTGTTATTTCTTGGTTGAAGATCGTTTGAAGTTGCTGCAGATTCAATTACTGTTTGTTTATAATCTTTGGCAAAACAGTGGTGTGATTCCTTCTTGAAACAATATTGAAATTATTGTAAGTTGAGATTGTTGTTATTGTTGTTGTTTGTTTTGAGTTATTGCTGCATGCAATCTGGTGGTTCGTAAGAATGAAGAAGATATGGTGGACAAAGCTAAACATCATGGGCAAAGCGAAACATTTCCTTTTTTTGTTTTTCCCTCTATGGCTAGAGACTGAAAATCGTTGCAGAACTATAGTATTAAGAGAAGCTAGAAGAGGAGTTGTTGTGATATCTGGCTTTGAAAATCCATAACCTCTGTTGCTGCTGTCTTTGTTCTCTTATGAAATTTCTACAATGGAATGCTATCGAACTGCTATTACTTTATGCTGTAGATTGCAGGTTAGGGTTCTGGACATTACAACTCCAATTTGGTATCCATGTCTCATAGGTACTAAACCACTTCTCTCAAACTGGAGTGTAGATTGGATGCAGCTCATTGGCATCATTTGTTTGTCTCATCACTTGTAGAGGGTGATGGCATTGAGATTAATACCTTGTCAAGCATGCCAGGATTGCTGATGGATTGAGACATTGTGCTTGTTGCCCACCTGTGGTTTAAGCTTCCTTCAAACAAGGTACACTCAATTATACAAATGTTTGGCTCTAGGGACTATTCACAATACCAAACCATCTAACAGACAACAAGTCTCCCAGGCCGCCACTAGGCAAGGTTTAAGCATTGTTTCGAGAGAACAAAAGCAAAGTTTGGGTCAAATTTCAAGGTGAGATCACTCTTGCTTTTCTGATGTGAATTGAATGATTTGAAACAGAAAGGCGTTAGCTTATATACCAGCAACCATTACAAGCAACCAAATCCATTGGTGATCATTGACTACCAAGGAAAAATTAGACAACAAGAGGAGAGCAGCAAGCCTTTAGGAAAGCAAATTCAGCTATAAGGGTGACACTTTTCGTAAGAATTCATAAAGAATTTGTTTCACTTCTAGTGGATCCAAGTATAAGCAAATAGACAGACCTACCAGTTTTCTGCTACAAGAGACATACATGCACCTTTGTACTTGTTTGAGCTTCCCCACTTATCTGATTGCTTGCTCGCACCCCAATACGTTAACTTCCACCATTGCAAAATACCAATAACACATTTCATGTCTAAATGTCATACCAATTTTTACCAACTTGAAGAACTCAGGTGCTCTTGAACCAGTGACAGGCTTTCCAAATGTTTTCCTTTTTATGCAACTCAAGCTTCTTCTTTTTATTAGCAAATTTGGGGTTGATTCAACAGAAGGAACACAAAATGTTGATTATTAATTTGTTATCAATTATAGCTTTCTCTCATGATTTGTAAAGGGCAAGTTTGTGTAACTTGATGTAAATGAAAGGTAACATGATAATTATGTAAGTGGTTGAAATAGTTAACTTTTTAGGTGATGGATTTCATAATTTAATAATGATTTATGGGTGATTCATGGTGAGTCCTCGTCAATTAAACTTAGGACACATTAATGTGCATGACTCAAAATATGATGGCATCTCAACATCTGGTGAAGGAAGAGCGTAAAGTAAAAATGCATCTATTCTTGTGGTAGCCTTCATGAATGCTTTTGCTTTAACAAACAAAGGCTTAGGGCATTTAAGCCTCTTGTATCATTAAGGAGTCCCTACTACTTCAAATTTTGCATGCTTATGACGAGGGTTTCACATTCCAAGGCCTTGTGTTGTAGTGTTTCAAAATGAAAACTCCTCATATGCCAATCCACTTGTGAATTATGTGAAACAAACCAAGACAATTTAATGATGACAGGATTTTTTGAAAATGAAATGACATTGAAAACAACCTTGATAATGTGAAAATCAATGGTACCTACATGTGCCTAAAGGTAGCATGTAAGTAACCTATTAAACTTTTTAAGTAGGTATTAAATATAATATGCCTAACCTAGAACCTACTAACTATGAACTTAGGTTTGGTATGTACAATATGCAAAATAAACTTGTAGGTTAAATAACTAAATTAGTATGGTTGATTTAATTAAGTGTCAAATCAGAATGGCCAATTTGACTAATTGTAAATCACAATGGCCATTAAATATGATCAATTTGACTAAACTTTGATCATCTTGATGGACCTTTGACCTTTTTTGACCAAATGTTTGGTTTGTCACAGGTCAAAAAAGTCACTTTAGTCAATGTCTTAATCAAAAATAACTTGTGTCTTTCATGCTTTAGGTCTATAATCAAAATGACCATCCACTTTAGTTAATGCAGACATTTCAATCAAGTTGGACCTTCTAAAAAATCACATTTTCTTGTAGGGATGATTACCCCTAAACATCCATAAATAAAAAATACATGAAAAAATGGCTATAAATGCAAGGTTTGGAAATACATGTAAATCCAAGGTCTTTGCACCATTCTAGGAAACATTTCATCCACAAAAATAATTTGAGAAAGAAATGAAACTTGGGGACATTAATGTAAAACTAACCTTCTTAACCATATGTTTTCATCAGTGAAAATTGATTAATAAGCTTTACAAATGTAGAGCACAAGATCATCAATAAACATTTGTTATGCTTCATCTATTTTTCTATAATGGTTTATTGACCCAAAGTAAGTGATGATAGTAATATTAAAAGGCCCTATCCTTTTCTTCCCCTGTTGTCACACATGAATTGCATCACTACCCATTATTGCCTTTTTGGCAAATTATGATTTTTTTTTAGCAAACTATCATGGGTGTAAAAAGAATTAAACAATAAGATTTCCAAACCATATGAACGAAAACAAAACCTAGTTTTAAATCCAAATCATGGAATAAAAAAATCAAAAGCAAAAACACAATGTGTGCATGATGTGAATGCAAAAAAACTTTATTACAAAAACATCACAAGAATAGAACAAGATCATAACAAAGATACACACCCAAAATTGGTGTTGAATAGAATGAAAATAATGTGAGATTTGTAAAAAAACATGAAGAAACACAAGAAGAAAGGCTAAAAGAAAAGGTCAAATCTAACTTTCAAACAAAAAACAAAATAAGATTATGCGATTTAAAAATAAAAATATAAAAATTAAGAACAAGAACACAAGATGTGCAAGATCAAAATGAAAGCAAATATTTATTATGTTAACATATGTAAACATGAACATGAAAATAACATGACAAGGTTATGGTCCAAAATTATGTTTAAAACTAATGTTGAATAGACTAAAGGAAATGAAGGGTCCTACTTCTATTTATACTCGTTTAAGGACCTATTTCAAAGAAGCTTCCAAGGAGGTTTTTATATGTGCATAAAGTAAAAAAATTTCTTGGAAACCTTCCTCATTGAAAGTTGATTATAAGTTAATTGAAATTTAACTAAAATTTAATTCGGACTTAATTAAGAGTCAATTAAAAATTAACTAGGATTTAACTAAGAATTAATTGAGCCTAATTTATAAATCAATTAAAATTTAACTGGGAGTTAATTAGGATTTATTTAAAAGTTAACTATGACTTAACTAAGAACTATGGATGAACATTATGTATGAATTCCATCCATTGGAACATGGTGTCTAATGTTCGCATCCATCACAATACCTTTATTTATACCCATTGGGCACTTAGATTAAGGAAACTTCTCAAAAAACTTGCAACTTACATGTGGTCCATGTTCACCCATGTGGCTCATGTCCACCCATGTGAAATTAATAATGAATTATGAGTTAATTAAAAGTGAATTAGAAATGAATTAGAAATGAATTGAGATTTAATTATAAGTTAATTAAAAATTAATTAAAAGACTCAATTGAAACTAAATTAAAAGTTATGTACAAGTTAATTACAAATCATATATGAACATTCATATGAATGAACTTTATGGTGTTCACATCTATGACACAAACAACTTGGGATGGACAAAATCAACATGAGTATTCATGGAGGTAATCCCATTAACCTTATTATATTTAATCAAACCTTTTTTCAAAACAAAACTTTGGGACAAAAAATTACTTGCAACACTACACTACAACAATGTACATTGCAACGTTTAAAGATTTTCAAAATCCACACGTAAGTCATCATTCACAACAAAAAAACCCCTAGCAAATGGAATGTCAATGATGTGATTTCTAAAATACAACTTGAATTTATGTAGCTACAAGCTACAATATTTCATTTTTCAATGAAATTGTAGTTTCTAAGTGCACACTCTCCATGTTTGAAAATGAAATGTTGGGGACCACATTTTCACATAGATATGATTCATCAACTTGACCAACATTCTCAATAATGACAAAATCACATTTTGTAACCATGGTGCACATGAGTTGTGGACATTACACACAACCAACAAATTAAATTCAAAAACTTTAGAAATTGATTTACAATAATGTTCAAAAATACAAAAACACACACACAACATTGAAATTTTTGCAACATGGAGAAGAAATTTAAGTTTTTTTTCACTTATCATGAAAAAGGCCACCACTTGAATGATGAGCGTTGTTACTCACTCATGACCTCTGAAATTAATGTTTTGAATTTTGAATTCCAATGTTTCCAATTTTGAGCTCCAATGAAACCATTCATTCAAACACAAAACCACTAAGATAGATGCTTAAACAAACACTCATTCAAACATAGATGCCTAAACAAATGCTGAAATAGATTTTCATTCAAATACACACCTAGATAGATGCTTAGAAAAACATTCACTTAAACACATACATCCACACAAATGTTCAAATGAATGTTCATTTAGACATAGATTGATGTGCTCCCAAGTCCCTAGTTAGCCCCAAGTTGGGTTAAGTTACTCAAGTTGCGAAATTGTGGGGGACTCGGGGCATGCTCCCAGCTCTTAGCACTAAAAGGGGTAGAAGGGTGTGTTGGAACTCCGGGATGGGACCAGGAAGAAGTGACAAGTTATTCATTTACTCGAACCTGCATCAAACTAACCAACAAGTTGGTTAGTTCACATTTTGGAACACTCTTGGTGCTAGGACAAGCCACATGCAACTTTGGATTCACTTGACTCACCATGGCCTGGATTCGGGGGAAGCCACCACCTTCCCCCATATAGTATTCTTTGTGCCTCTCCATCGCACTTGCATCCGAATGACATTTTTTCCCGAGACTCCTAAAGTGAAGTCCCGAAACTGTCCCGGTTTGGACTCTTGGGATTTTGAGCGTTCATAACTTCTTGCTCCGATTTCCAATTGGGACGAGGTCTGAAGCAAACTTGTAGCTCTCTTTGAGAGCTTTCCAACAATGTGTCACACTTCACCTGAACACACCGGGATCAGGTCGATTCTCAACTTTTAATGGTCGAGAGTCAAACTGCCAATTTGGTTCTTGACCTTTCTTTCAATAATAACTTGTGTTGAGGATGTCCAAATGATTCATGCGAGGCCATTTTGGACATCTGAATTTCAAGACCTTTCCAACAGTATAAAAAACACTTAAATGCAAGGTGTTTTGACCCCTACAATCGCGTTTTGAGTTTTCAAGAATCCCGAAGGACTCTCAAGTCCCATTTTCGAGAGTGTGAGTGGCAATCTCACACTTCCCTCAAAGTGGGGTTGCGACATAGATGCCCACATAGATGTTCATATAAACACTCACTCAAACATGAATGCTCACATAGATGTTTAAACAAGTGTTCATTCAAACATAAATGTTCACTTAAACACAAATGCTTAAACAAATGTTTAGTAAAACACTCACTTGCTGAGATGAACTTTTGTTCAAACTTTTGCTTGTTGGTTCAAACTTTCATTTGATTTAAACTTCAAACCTTCAAATCCTCAAATGCTCCAATTTAGAGCTCACACCTCATGCTTCAAATTGTAAATGTTAAGTTCAAACACTTAAGCTTGAAACTTCAAACAATTATAGCTTAGAGCTCAAACCTTAGATATTGTAAAATGCTTGCATGATATTCTTGGTGCCACTTCTACAAAGCTCTAATGCAATAGAAAGGAGAGCAATAGAAAATAGAGAATGGTACAAAGGACAAGGCTCAAGCTTGAAAACTTGAAAACCTTAAAGGTTCAATGTTGCCTAAGAAGGTGGAAATTTGAAAACCGTAACCCTATAAAGGATATGTATATCTGGATGTACATATTTGGACAAACATCACATATGGATATGTATAGATATGCATATCTGGGATCTCATGAAAATTTACCCATGGATATGGATAATGAATGATGTGAGTTTGCATATATGAATATGAATAAGGATACACAAATGGAGTTCCAGAAGCCAGTTACCAATAGTTCCAAATTTGGAAAATGGGCAAAGTCCAGATATGAATAGTTGCTAACTGGGGCAAAATTCATGTTGATAACTGGCCCTGGCCCCCTTACCTATATCTGACCAACACTGGTCCATCCAGCCTGAAACATTACCTTCCTCCCTTCAATGCTCGTGTATCATTTCATGATCCTTTTGGCAATGTTGTAAAAGCGGGCATGGTCATTGGGCCAATGTCAAAGGTTGAATCCATTGTTGTTCCACAGTATATATATTCCCAACCAGCATTATACACACGATTCCACACACACACACTTGTGACAGATGTGAAGGGCTTCGCAAAATAGTCGATCCAAGTAAGGTTGAAGGAAAATGACAAACATTTGCCATATTCAGAAAGTACAGGTAAAATTATTTAATCATCAACAGTATTTACTTATGTGGGTAAATGTGGTGCAAATTGAAAAATGTATGTCATGGGTAAAAGTATAGGAAAAAGACAATTTAGTTTTCAATTATTAGTTGTATAATTAAGTAACTTCTTTCATTGTGAAAACTAAAACATCTTACAAAAAAAACAGAACAGAAGTTAGATGAAACCAATCAACACCTTTGAGAACACCTAAGGTATTCTTACAATGGCAATTCCTAGTCAGATCTGAAGGGTTTCCAACAGAATGTGATCAGAGGCTTGTTCGCATTAATTAGTTTGATGGAACATAATTAAGATGCCAAAAGCAAATATAATCATTACTTAATCACCACAATCTGAACAAGTCCAACTTAAACACATGCAGAACATGGGTTATGTGAATATGCTATGGGGTGGTTTTAGTATATACCCTCCCTTTGCCCATATCAAAACAAATTACCCTACTCTAACAAGGGTAAGGGTGAATCTCAAATATATACTCCACAGGTAGGGCAAAGAGAGAGTAAGTATCAAATATTTACCAGCCAGGTAGCTCCATGTATCAGCCAATTACAGTTACCAAACACAAAATCTATGAAGCGGTAGAAAATGTTTCACAAATGCCCAAATCATTGGAATGCAAATGGTATGCACTCAGAGGTAATCTGGGAAAACCTCACTGCAAAATGAATGGTCTTGTATTAGTATGGAGCCAAAAAAACATTGGTATCAGATTGAGAGCTAATCATCCTCTTCCACAACCTTTGTGCCAAGGTTTGCAAATCCTTCAGGTGGTACCTCAGCAACAGTCACATATGAGTATAACTCCTCCTTTGCATCCTCATCATCATTTCGTTTCCTTGCAATGCGGACACGGACCCTGGTGGGCACATTCCGAACTCCTCTACTCCAAATGTGTTTGTTGAGTTTCACATCCAACCTCACATCGCTAGTTCCCATGGCCTTCTGAGCAAACTTGCGGATCTCCTTGATGGCCTTGGGAGCTTTCTTCTTGAAGGTGCTGTCATTGTCAATTAGCACACATGAAGATCACTTCAGATCCAGAAACCCATCTCTGAAAATCCTAAAAGGGATGGGGAACACAGCTAGACACACAGCAGTATACTGAGACTATGCTGGCTGACAGTTCCAGTGTATACAGTATAAGCCAATAAGATTGGACTGAACTCCAAAAAAATAGTCAATTGATTATAGCCTTGTCAATAGTGTTATTTTGAGTTCAGTTACTGAAGGATACAACATTGCAGACCATTTAGCTTATTGCAACAGAAGGAGAACCAACTCTTCAGAAAATCACTGGTCAGGATGAAGCCTGCTGGTTACCTCCAAAGGAGCAATACAGACAAAAGACACTGAATGTTTTTTTCATAGAGTACAAGTCCTCTCATAAGCAATGGTAATTGTCTTTATGGTATGACATATCTATGAAGCTGCAGAGAAACCTCCACAACAACAATTTGAATTAAAAGGCAACATGACACTGAGTGCAATTGTGACCTTGTGAGAGTTGCTCACAAAGTGTCAGGCCATCACATGCATCAAGCTACCATGGTTACCAACTGACTTCATCAGCTGCTGACAGTGGGTGTAGATAGGTATGTTATCATCTGCCTGAAATTGTATGTCCTAAGTTTCTCTCACATTTCTTTCTGGAAGCAACATGAAGACTCCATCATCAAATTGGTTAACACTCAAGAGACATGACTAAAAAAGAAAGGAAGAGTTCATACTGTCCTCATTCAAGCTGCAGCAAGCATCATTTCATGGCAATGGAACAACACCACAAGTTCATGTCCCATATGACATCTACCATACGGGACTGTATCATATCAAATAAGGTACACTACCAACAGAACTGAAGTAAGTGGTAGAACACGACCACACTAGAAATCCCTTCTAGGCCACAAGCCACAGAATCCAGATCATCTAAACCAAGGTGCAAATGTTTGGGGAAAAAAGGGGTGTAAATGCTTAATGATAAGGTTGTGACGGCAAGAGCATCAACAGAAACGCATTAAAAACAAAATCCAAACAAACAGAAACATCAAAGAAGGAAGGAAAACAAGTCAGGAGCAATCCAAGCAATCCAAGGCTCTTAGGGTTAGGAGATTAGGGTTTGGAAAGGAGGCAGCGAAAGAGGAACAAAGGTGGGAGCTTGGAAAGAGAAAAGAAACCAAAAGAAGAAAAGCCCCACAAGATTATACCAGCCATGCAGACGCTTGTGGAGGTGGATGGTATACTCGCGAGTGACGACCTCGTCCTTGCGGCTCTTGCCCTTGTCCACCATTGCGAATTCCCCGTACAAACGCGCCGCTCTGTGTGTGCGTGTGTTTCGCGAGATGGCTTCTTCTTCGCTCCTTGTCCGGCTCCCAAGTATCCAGAGGAGAGAGACGACTCCACAGCCGTTCGATTCAGATGAATCTCCACATCTTTACCGTCCATTTATCATCCATCTGGAGATCATCCCACATAACCCCAGTGCAATTAATCCATCCATCTATGCACAAATACATCTATAACCGACCATTGTGGGTTAGGGTTTTACAATCAGTTTTGGGCGGTTATCAAAAACAGGAACACAACAGTGTGGGGTGGGTCTTTGATTTTACTAATAACCACCGGATCCGGGTATCTGAACAATCAGAACCAGAGAACTGCCGGTTCCGAGTATTTCAAAACCTCACCGGGTTTCATGAAAGAACTGGCAAATACCCACAGCTTTCTAGGCAGTTATTTGACTTTTTCAAAAGAAATTGAGTATCATAGTGTGCCAATTTACACTGAAAAGCAGCCCATGTTCGGCCTGTCTGAAGGTCGGAGGTCAACCGGGTATTTGATTTTCGATAATCATGATTATAGATCCGAAGTGGGTATTTGATTCTTTATAACTGCAAAGCAGCACCATTGATACCCTGATTGATACCCAGAGAGGTTTGGTGCACCCAGAGGTTGCCAGGGCGGTTCTTAGGGTCCATAACCATGGTTCTCACATAATCAAGGAACTGGTTGTGATATATATGACCAGGATTCTCAAAATAAGTTGCCTGCAAATGACCACCTTCATGACCCACCCCTTCTTTACAGGTTCTTCCATGAAATCCACTGGTCCTTTTAGGGTTTTGAAATAAATGGAACCGCCGGTTCTTTGATCATGAATTTTTTTTAAAAAGCAGAAAAAAAAGAAGTTCTCTGAGTCTGAGATAATCCAAACCCAGAACTGGCGGTTATCAAAAAAACCAAATACCCGACCAACACTAGTTCTAACCTGGATTTTTGTTAGGGAGTATTTATACAGATACCTAGTGCATTGAATGCAGGAGTGTGCAGATAGTGCATTAGCTGCAGCTTGGAGACCAGATGGTTGCACAAATGCAGAGCCAGTAGTGTGGGGGCATTGTAGGTAGTGTGCAATCCTGTACTTGGATTCATTTGTGTGTTTCTGTCAAAACCAATTCTTTCAGGTTCAGAGTGTGTGGTACTGGAAAAGATTTTAGTAAATCCACAAATGAGGCAAAACAGAAATCTTTTGGAGAGACATTTGGAGGAAGTTTGTAATCAAACTCTAAAATCTTCCCAAAGATTTCTGTACATTGTGCCTGCCACATTCAATCTTTCCTGTTGTTGTGTGGCAAAGCAGCTGGAGGATTAGAGCATCTGGAAAAGAGAGCCAATTGAGGTTTTCCTGAATTGCTGAAACAGATTGTCCTCAGGAACAATACACTCACTCTCTCTTTCTCTATGTACACAAGAATTTCAGCTTCAATTGTGAAGGTTGCCACCATAGTAGTTACATTAGCTAAGGAGCTTGGAAAAAGTGGCAACTTCCAGAGTTTCAGTGACTAGACTTGCAATCCCAACTTCTTTGCATTACTATAGATAGTGACAAGAATTTGAATCTGCTCTTGAAATGCTTTAGTACAGAACCTGAAAGCACCCCAAGATGGAATTAGGCTTCATTCATAGCAGCAGCTTCTTCACATGTAGATGAGGGCAACTTGGAGGTGTTTTCAATTTCCTCTCTTCCCAGCACATATTTGGCTGAAAGGATGTGCCAATCAAGCCTTTTGGTACTTGGGCAGACAAGAAGGAAAACCCAAGAAGGGCATGCACCAAGTCCAACATTTATGTTGGAGAAAAATCAGCATCAACACTCTCACTTTATCTACTGATTTTATGTATGAAATTCATAACAAGCCTACTACTACTACTCAGGTGGCTGGGGATCATGGAAGGCATCAATCCATCAACAAGCAGGTTGATGGAGTGCAAAACTCTTCGGAAAAGATCTCTGTGAGCTCTCAGGGTGTGGAAAAGGCAAGGTGATGGATCTAGAGCAATTGGGTGTTACTGCAAAGTGACAGAACAGAGAGTGGTCTGTTTGCAGCAGCAAAGCTTACCTTGGATGGTGAACTTAGCCCCGGATGGTGATAGCTTTTGGGAATAATTTTGTTGTTGTTGTTTGTGGCAATTCGCTGGTGGTGGTGCTGCTGCCTTCAACCCGGGCTCGTTTCGCAGCAGTGAGAGCTTGCTTCTTCACGAATGGAGCAAGCTCTTCCCAGCTAAGTCCTTGTGGGAGCTCTGGGAGATTCTTGACAGACTCAGGGAAGTTGAGAGGGATTTTTTTCCCGGTATAGTAAATCCCTACATCGTAAGCCCTTGCAGCTTCCTCTGGACTCTTGTAGGTTCCTAACCAAATCTTGCGCTTGTGTGCGGTTGGGCGGATCTCAGTGACCCACTTGTTGAGTTCCGACCTGTGCCGCACTCCTCTGTACACTAAGACTTCCTGCTGTTGGAACTTGGAATTCAAGCCGCTGCCCCGTGATGATCTGCAATTCTTCACCTCAGAGAATTGCTGTTGCAACCTGCCACGGCCAAGTCCAGTTCCTGATCTTCTGTTGTTGTTGGAATTGGATACCTCTTCTTCCTCCTCCTGGGTCGTGCTGTAAGTAGTGCTACTCTCCCCCTTCGTTTCTCGCTCGTACTGATCTACTGGCGGCGAATTGAGATCGATTTCATGATTCTCTAAATCCTTATGCACTCTCCCAGGTGGTGGTGGTGGTGATGATGTCCCGGTTCCCAAGCTCAAGAAGTTTGCGCCCGCGAACCCATCATCAGTGTTGCGCTCCAGCAGCCGCAGCTTTGAACTCGGCAGATTCTCAGCTTTTTTTATGCGTCCTTGGTATCCCAGCATACTGTCAGGCATGGGTACTGCACCGCCGCCGCCGCCGCCTGTTCAGGTTTCAACTTGATGCGCAACAAATGCTCACAACAAAGAGCGAGATTCCGGACAGTAGTAATAGAGTCGACGGCCTTGGCGAAGTCTTGCTCCCAGCTTCTCTGCAAGCGGGTTACAGTGAACACCTCCTCCGCCGTCGTCCCCTCTGAACTGGAAAGTAGCAGCAGCATCACCAAGTTCCTAGATTCTGAAACAAACAAACCTCGTCTCTCCAGCTCCTCCCTCTTGAGCCAGATCGAATCCGACCCAAACCGAACTCTGTCTCTCTCAATCTCTCTTTAAATCTACTGCTATGATACAGAAATTTTGCTGCTGGGAGGAACAGAACATCTTCACCGCGAATCTCTAGAAGATGTTGTTGCTACTACTGGAGGTGGATCTCTATGAACAAACAGTTGATCATCACCACAATGGTTCTTGCCTTATTCCTTGAAAAAAAAAATCTCTTCTGAGCTACAATTTCTCCACCACACCACCATAAACTCCTCCTCCACTTGCACAGATTTCGACCGCAGGTCAAAATTCTCTCCTTTTTTCACACAAAAGAGTTGCAACTGGGGAGCTTGGTCTCATGTGTGTCTCCTTTGTGTAGAGATCTAGTGTCTGTGCACATAATATATGAATATGAATGATATCTTCTTCCACCTCCTTCGTCTTGACATCAAAGGAAAGGAAAAACAACCAGAGGTTACCACTACAGCAATGAATATTCAATCCTACTAGAAAACCCACGCGCAATATACAACTGTCAGATTCGTCTTCTTCTCTCTCTCTCTCTCTCTCTCTCGCGCTCTTTCTCTCTCTCCAGAAACTGAGAAGAAATTTCAGAATTTTTATTAAAAAAACATCAGCAGGTGCTTTAACAATGTCGGTTAAAACTCCTGCTAGTTGCATGCAAAGAAAGAAAAAAAGAAAAAGAATGTCGGCAACCCCAGTAAGTCCTCGTTCATATACGCCACGGATCGACGCACGCACATCCATGGAGCACCTCCTTCGCCGCCCTTCTCCCGGCCGCCGGTGACACACCGTAGCCGACGCCCTTGACCGTCCGTGTGCTCCGGCTCGTCGCCCGCCGCACTTGCCGTGTCCGCAAGGTTGGCTTGTTTCTGAAAATGTGTCGAGTTGTTTGTTTTTCATCCTTCTTTTTCATCCACCCCCTCTTTTCATCTCCCTTCCTTTTCTTCTTCATCATCACGCGAGTTTTTTTCGTTGCATCGATCCTCTCTCTCTCTCTCTCTCTTCACACACTTTTCATCTTCCTTCCTTTTCTGCATCACTCGCAATTTTTCATCTTTCTTTTTCATTCTCCCCTCCTAACTCATTTAGGTAGGGTTTTTGAAGGGTCTCTTCAAATGAAAAAGGGAAGAATGAAAGATGAAAGAGGTCATTTGAAAAAGACCCTAAAGAATGGCATGTGTACCCCTCTAGTTGGGGCTGTGCCCAAATGGGTCATTAGAACAGACCCTAAAGAATGGCCGATGTACCCCTCTAAATAGAACCATGCCCAAACATGTCATTTGAAGAAACCCTAAAGAACGGCTATGTACCACTCCAGCTGGGAAAAAAACCATCCATCCAATAGATGAGAAAACCTTGCTATAAACCATAGAGGGGGGTGGTTGTAGGTGTGTGTGTGTTCTCGTGTGAATGGAAAGAGGGAAAAGAGTGGCATAACAATTTTAGCAAGTTGTAAAAGCACTCTTAGAAATTTCCTAATGTCCATGCATTCCATTGAAAATGAGGGAATGCAGATCACAACTTGGCTCAGGCATTGGACTTTTGCCCCTAAAGCTGCAGCTCTTGCCATTGACTGGTTTCTTCTAATTGGTGCCAAGTTTATGTCATCTCATGTCATGTAGGGAATGGGCTGTAAAAGGGTGATTCTGCAAAGTTGTGCTTACCTCACAAAAGTTGATTGGGTTGTGGTGAGTTTCACATTTTTTATCCTCCACTTAATCTTTTTCAGATGTGCATTGTATGTTAGTTTTTCTTCTTCTTCTTCTTCTTTTCCAATTTTGTGATGTAGCCACAGTGACAATCATCCACAAGAGGTATTGACAAACTTCATCACATTTTTTTCACAAAAAATATCATTTGTATGAGTTGAGGAATTGTTTTGTTGTCAAGTGACGAAATGGACCCACAAACCTGGAAAGTTCAGGTTTCCAATGCAGATCCAAACCTGCCAGGAAAATGCTCACCTGGTGTAAAGCAGCTTTCCATGGCCTACTCAATGGCATTAAAGTTAGGCAGATTGTGCAAACGTGAACCACCGCCCACCAGTGCACCATCCATTGGAAACCATGTGTGACTCAGTTGTCATTCATTCACAACATGAACCACAACTAAGTTACCAAGGCTTTTATAACTGAATCCTATTAAACCCTTATGCTTTCACCTCACATTGAATGTCTTCTCTTAATGGGTAAGTATTGCAGATAAGTAAATAGGGAATGTAAGTGGTTCCTAATGTATATAGGTAAATATATAAGATATATTTGTATCATAAATTTAGAGGTTTAATAAAAAATTTTAATTTTAAAAAAATTATTATTTTATGTTTGTATTATTTAAATATGAATGTTATACATTATTTAAACACGAAAATCATGTGCACGATTTTTGTTTGCAAATAAAATTAATAAATATATAATATTTATGTTTAAACAAGACAAATAAACATATGACATTCATATTTATTTCATGTAAACTTATGAAAACCAAATTTCACATAATAATTATTATCAAATCATGATTGATAAAATTTGTGATGTGATGACTACCAAATAGGATAGATATGTAGATACATGTGACAATAATGTAATGAAAAAATGCTTCCTATCCACATTCACCATCCATTTTGTATGGTCCATTGAATGCTTGTTCACTCTTTACTTATAAATTAATAGATTCCAATTGATTAATTGTAAATGCTATATCAATTAGTTATTATTCCATGTTTGTTAATGATTTTTGGTTGTGGAATGAATGTACAATAGTTGGTTCATACCCTTTATTATTTAGAAGCCCCTATACATATATTGTAAAGAGAGAGGGTCCCTTGAGAATATTTTCTAAAGGTCGCCCTTTTCCTTTTCAAACTATCATAAGAATGCAGTAGCCTGGGGGTTAGGGCCTGAAAATTAAAGGAGGTCCAAAGGAGCAGGTCTGCACCCATCATAAAGTACAAAAGGCTTTTCTACTTCAATGGCAAAAGGTTTGCATGTGAATGACGGAAGGTCCATTCAATTGACAAAAGCATAGTCCATGCACCAAGTAACCTTGGAGTACTTTGCATGTAGGGTAAGGTACTAAGGCACTAGGAGTGGGGCATTCTCAAAATGCGTGCCTGGATGTGAGGTGAGAGAGAGAGTCAATTTCAGCTTTGAATTTTAAGAATGTCCCACTCTCCCATTTGGAGGCAGTGTTTGTTTGCTTGTTTTTTTATTCAAATTTGTAATTTAGCGGAGGTGGTGATCATTCACGAGACAACTAAAGCACATGGCTACAAAAGAAAAAGAAGAAAATAAAATTAAAGAGTATCATTATAGATATTATTTGCTATCCTGTTGGAACTTAGTGCAAAAATATGCTGATTTTTTTTTAAAAAATATCTGAGATCTGGCAACTAGAAAGCTTGCAAAACTCTTTTTGTGCCCATTTTCAGAATCAATTTCACCACTGTGACAAAATTTGACCTTAAAAAAATACCTTGCTTCAAGGGCCTTCCAATGTCGACATAGAAAACTCAAGGCGAAAGTGATGTAGAAAGAGTTGGGCAGTCATTTAGGATAGCTGTTCACAATGAAACCTAGTAAAACAATAGATCTTACACCAAAAAGACCTAGGCCAAGAAAATGTCATGAATTAAACATGATGTGAAATAGATCTTCCACGAGGAAGTCCTAGGCCAATAAATCTCATGAATAAAACGTGACATGAAGTATTCTGTTATGGAAGGGGCAGGTGCCCCTTCAGATATACTACAAAATGATTGCCAAGTCTTCTTCACACTCCAACTCACGACACTCTCACATATAAAATCATACAACCTATAGAAGAAAAGAAAATTGAGATCAAAGTATGGTGGCAACTACATTAGAAGGAGCACATTGACTGACAGAACTGTATCCTTGTTTTTCCATCCTTCAAATGGTCTCTACAGGGGAGGACACTAAATCAGCAATGGGTCCTTATTGCAAATGGTACAAAAGTATTGTCTGGTTCTTTTTTTTTCCTTGTCTGCCCTTGGCCCAGACACAAAATTTGGGTCCTGTTTGCTATGCATCTTTTGGATGTTTCATAGACCCTAAAAGACATATATTACACACCCAAAGTGTGTACAATAAGAACACAAAATTTGTGTCTGGGCAGCACCAAGTTGTGTCTGGTGATGACCAGACACCTCTTGGTTGTGTGATTGGGGCAGTCAGGGAAAAAAAGAAACAGACAGTAGTTTGGTACTTTCTACAATAATGACATATTTCTGATTTAATATCCCTCCCTCTAAAGGCCCGAAAAGTAAAGAACAAGAGTGGGACATGTGTGGCTTTAGTATTTTGCACTTTAGTGGATTTTTGCCTTTGCCTTGCTTGGAAGACAAGTTCTCTTTGACAAAAGAAACTCTAGCTTCTAACAACTAGGTAAACAATCCAATAAAAATCGATGATCAAAACCATCACTCGGAAGACAAAATGGAAGGCCAAAGAAAGGCCAAAAGACATGCAGCCCACATGAACCAACAAAGGGAGAGAGCTAGTCCCTCTCATGGTAGGAACAAGCAGGCTACCCTTGATCCTTCTAGGCACTTCCTGTTTTCCTATGCATTTCCCCACCTAGGTCCGTGTAGGTACTTCCTAAGGGGTTTTCTGACCCACCAGTCACTACCCACTAGCGCCCCCATCCACTGGAAACTCATTACGAGTGGCAGTCAGTTGTTTATAAAAGTGTTCACACTCCACACCTTGGTAACCTATCCTGCAAACTCTACTACCTCCTCCTCCTCACATACCTAGGTAACTAGGTATGTAAGTAGGTATTATATTTGCCCCTCACATTACCCACGGACCTATCCATGTAGCTAGCTGGGTAATAAGTATCATACATAACTGGGTAAAGAATGTAAGTGGTTACCTATTGCCTAGATAGGTAAGTTAAAACTTATGTGAATCACCAAGGTGTCCACTCTCCACACCTTCTCAAGCTACCTATATTGCAAAGTTCCCTACTACTTCCATCTCACCTAGGTAACAACCCATGTAAGTGGGTAAGTATCTTACTTGTTGCTCACATTACTTGGGTAACTACCTATGCAAATGTGCAATAAGTATCATAGGTAAGTAGGTAGGGAATGTAAGTGATTACCTATTACCTTGCTAGTTAAGTATGTAATATAAATCATACTTGATTCACCCAAGGTGTTCACTCTCGACTCCTTATTAATTGAACTTCACTATACTTTAAACCTTACTATTTCTCACCTCACATTACCTATGTAGAGTACTTCTGTATAAGTGGGCACTGAGGGCCACTTTAGATGAGGGCCCAAGGTCCAGGGTCCAATGAAATAGAGAAATCCTATTGGGTGAGAGCCATAAACTGGACCCACAGCCTTTAGATGAGAGTAAAAGACCAAAAAGTGGCTAAACCGACATGGCACCATTTTGGATGGAAAATCAAATGGTTTGAACCAAAACAAAAAAGGAGCTAATTGGAGAGCTCATGATTTGAAGAACCAAGATACAAGGTAAGGTCCAGGGCAGGGTCCAACTCAAGGATTCAATTTACTTCAAATGACTCCAAATTGGTTCCTAGGAATTCAGACCCTAGACCCCATCTAAAGTGCCTAAGTATGATAGGTAAATAGGTAGGGAATGTAAGTGGTTACCTATGACATAGGTATGCTAGTTGTGATCGACCATGGTTAGTGCATGGCCCAATCATGGTCCTAGCCACATGATTGACTGTGGTTAGTGCATGGACTAATCATGGTCCTAGCTGTGATCGACCATGGTTAGTGCATGGCCCAATCATGGTCCTAGCCACATGATCGACCATGGTTAGTGCACCTATCATGGCAAGAAGGAAATTGCTATGTACTCTCAGCAGATCAGCTGCCAGGAACAAATGGAAAAGGAACTCTCCCGGAATGAAATTGGTGTGGAAGTTGTTTTTGTAAATGGGAAATGGGCTTTTTGCTTCATCAGATAGATATACATCTGGTGTATAAACTCAGAACTTGTCCACATGAAGTCCTGCATGCTAGAAGGAGGTATAAGAATCCCAAGCAAGCAATATATTTCGGCTGAATGGGAAAGGGGGATTTGCTAAAAATGAATTTGTACGAATTTTCCAACAGCCAACAAAAGCCTTTGCAACAAGCTGAGCTCATCTAATTTGGTGCCACTAGTGACCAGTCATCCCAGCTTCAGAAAATTTCCAAACGTAAACCGACAGATATCAGCAAGCTAGCCGTGTGGAAGATGCTTAATCCGACTTCTTCCCACCCCCGCAGGCCCCACGTGCAAAAGAAAAATAGTGTTGAAGATGACTGATAGGTGACGTCGCTACTTGACAAAATTGCAGCACCCGTGGTTTTTTCTTTCCTCCTTTTATGGACCTTCAAACTTTGGAGGTTTGTTTGCCGGCAGATTCTTAAGTCTTCAGATCTAAACTATTTACCAAATGCTGATGTCTTTTGCTGACAGTAGCTTGGCGTCTTCAAGTTGACTGGTAGAGGTTTGAATATTACCGTGTCCACGCAGCTGCAGTTGTTGCAGCTTTCTTTTTTTTGGGGGGGTACAGATTAAGTTTTCTACTCTTACTTTTGTGCACCAATTTGCTTGCTGCAGTGACTAATGGGTGTCTAATATTATGTTGAATTTCTATATTTTCAGGAATCTATGATCTTCTAGTTCACTAATTAATATTGTAGCTCTCAAAATTGCTCTAATTAATTTGTCAACCTACATGTCATGAAGTGTGTGACTCTAGAGTCTGAGATCAAGTACGATGATGCGGCCGCTCCTCGATCTGGAGGATTCAGTAACGGAAAGTTCTACCTGTTCATCAGCACAATCGGTCCGCCGGCAAGTCGGACGCTGTCCAGGTAATTCCTTCAACTTCTACATGTCCTCCGACAGTTCGTGGCAATTGTGACTGGAATTTGTGGGTTCTGCAGGGCTGTACCAGAATATTCACACTGGAAGTTGATCCAGCCCGACGGTGGGTTCTAGAGACGCGAACCACCACCGTCCATGAAACATCCGAGGGACTTTCCGTTACCCTCTATCCACCATCTGCAAGCAACCACTAAACCAAAGCTTGCTATGTCAATGATGATGAGAAGGTTCGGCGCACCGACATGGCCTTAGAATTAGCTGGTTTCAGCATCAGATATCAGGCTATGAGTGCTACAGATAAAGTTTGAGCACATACGGGGATGGTTCTTGTTCTTCTTCCTTGCGTCAGGATCGCTGCAGCTCTCAGTTCGGATTTGAATACAACCAGAACACAACTGAAGATCGATCCAGTCAAGCTAATTCCAAATTGAAGGACCATCATCAGAATTCTTCATCATCATCAAATATGGACTGAAGTTGATTGCCTGGATCAAGAAGAAAATTCTGCCGTGTGATCTGTTCGGACACACAAGCTTGGCACGTGAACTAGCTAGTGGCTGTTCACGCAACTGGTGCGCGAAGCTGCCTCGGACTGCCGTTGGCTGTGCCTGTAGGAACACCGTCGCTGGCCGTCGTTGCAGCTGTCGTGGTGGCTATTACCGTCCTCTCTTAATTGTCACATCTCAACATATGGTTATTCACTATTTGCATGAATATGGTATTTTGGCTATTATTGTTTAATGAAACAAATGGATTTTTTTTTTCAAACCTAATTATATCACCAATGATTTAATTTATTGGTTTTTTAGTCAAATCAACAATTTATTCACGCAACCAATCAAAATTTTGGCCCAATATATGTCATACTACATGTTAATGAATGCTTAGTCAACTAAACTTAGGTTTAAGTGACTTAGTCCAAAAAGGCTAGGCTTAAGAATCCTAGTTTACAAGCCTAGGTTAAAAACAAACTTAGATTAAAACATCAGGTAAGCGACCCAAGCAAGGAACATGGTTAACAACCTATGCCATTTACCAAGTTGCAAGTGTGAAGATTTTAAACATGTATTTAATTAATTTTAAATTAAACTATTAATTTTGGACTTTTTTAATTTCAAGGTGGTTAGGATGTGAATGTTTGTGATGTTTAAAGATACCTTCATTTGATGAAAATAAATTATTGTATGAGTGAAAATTTTCATAAAATAGAATTGTAAAAGGAATTGAGATTTTAATTTTGAAATTTTTTGACATAATTTATGTGTGTGACATTCATGGTAAGAGAATGGTGTGACATGCTAATTATACATAGAAAATAAAAAGATTAAAAAATATTTTTGCAAACAAAAACATAAATTTTCATAACTATGTCATAAACATACATAATTTCAGTCCTAATCTCACTTGTGATGTACAGACATTTCAAAATTGTGTCACCCTTTGTCATTAATGGACTTGATAAAGAAATGTCGCAACCTTAACCTTGGGCTCATGACCAAAGCAAAAGGCTTGCAAGGGTGTGGACAAAGACTAAGTCCGGGAGTCGCATTATCATGCCTCTAGGAGTGCAAAAGAGTGTGAGGGAAAAACCCTAACACTCCCAAATGAACTCCCATGTTGGGAGTTGGAGCTCTAATGGATTCCTGAATGTTGAAAGAGTGATTGCAAGGGTCAAAATCCAATGGTTCAAGGAGTTATTCATACCATTGGAAATCTATTGAAACGTAGATGTCTAAAATGGGCTTGCATGACCCATTTGGACATTTGAAACACAAGTTATGGCCAAAAGAAGGGCCGGGAGTCAAATTGGCAATTTGACCCCCGACCACTAAATGTCGGGAATTGACCCAATTTCCTTACGTGCAGGTGGCATGCGACATACCGTTGGAAAGCTCTCGATGAAGGCTACAAGTTTGTTTTAAACCTCATCTCAAATGGAGGTCTGCACACAAAGTTATGGGGCCCCAAAGTTGTAAGAGTCCTAACTTTGGCAATTTCGAGACTCCCACTTAGAAGTCCCAAGACAAAAAGCCATTTGGATACGGACCTTGTGAAGAGGCACAAAGTATACTATAAGGGGGAAGATGGTGGCTTCCCCTAAATCCGGGCTGTGCTGAGTCTTTTGAATCCGAGTTTGCCCATGGTTCGTCCTAGCACCAAAAGTGTTCCAATTATGCACTAACCACCTTGTGTTGGTTTTGTGCAAGTGCATGTGAGTAGTTGATGCTGGTCACTCTTCCTAATCCCATCCCGGAGTTCCAGCACGCCCCTCTACCCTTCAAAGTGCTACGAACTAAGGAGCGTGCCCCAATTCCTTGCTTTTTCGTTATTTTCAGTTTGGAATCACATTTGAATCCATTAAGGAGCTTGAAGGTGCATCAAGTAAGATGTAGGAGATATAATGTGGATTGCGACGATGTCCATGTATAATCTATTATGAAAAAAATCTAAGTTTTTTTTTGTGTAAAAACGAACAACAATGGATCTAAACTTTGAGGCAACACTAAAGTTTAAATGTCTTGGCCTTAAGCAATGACAATGAAAAATCAAATATCTAAAATGAACATTTTCTAGATTTTGAAAACAAGCCACTCACACATAAAAAGGTTGGAAAATGTTAAACGATTTGCTACACATTAAAAAAATAATTAAAGTACAAAAAGTTGTGGTTTTTCCACACAAAGAGCCTTGGCTCACCACATATGTGTGAGGTAAACTTTGTGGTTTTCATCCATTACAATGTATAATATGTGACATTTATTGTCACACATATTATATAAAAATGAAAATTTGACATTAGGCAATGACACATGTTTTATTTGTGTAATATGTGTTATTGCCTAACATCAAATTGTCATTTTAATGTATTATATGACACAATAAACATCACATATTGTCAAATTTGCTTTTGGACAAAATTTTCTCACTCACTTGAAAACAAAGAAAAAAGGTTGCAAAACTCACAAAGTTGCCATATTTTGAGGAGAGACACATTAAATTCACCAAACTTAGACCATAGCTTCTAAGATGTGACTAGTATATAGCAAGGTTCCAAAAAAAAAATCTACTTCAATCTTTGGCTTGTAGCCAAACTTGACTAGCCACTAAGTCCTCTTTCGGAGGGATGCCAATCCAACTACCTCACAAATTTGAAATATAAACCTTTCAATATTATACATTGTAATGTATTAAACCAAAAAGTTTACCTCACACATGTATCATGGGTCGTGGCTTTTTCTGTGTAAATATTCACATTCCCTTGTAATGATTCCCCTTATGGAAAAAATTAGCTTGATTCCACTTTGCAATATCACATGTGAATCCCACTTTCCCCTACAACTCCAAAAACCCATTTGTTTTGTATTTTATATGAGATGTAAAAGATGTTCCTCCCTACAAGGAAGCCATCAAAAAGTTCTTGTGTAAATATATTAAAACGGTTCACCTACTACACCTCTCCACCAAAGAGATAGACTATCCCTTTAATATATTGACACTTTTTCTTCTCCCTTAAGCTCGTTGCATATGCCCACTTAAAGCAACTCTACTGCTCCTCAATATGTGACAGACAAATTAAAATTGGATGAAGAAAAATCAAAGCATGCCAATTTGGCTTAGCAAAATGGTTTTGACCATGTATTTTTGGACAATTTGTTAAAGTTGGTTAAAGGAACAACAAAACTTTACACATTAAAAAATAATGATAATTATGATGTCATTATTGATTCTTGTTTTTTTTGGTTAATCATAAAGATTGGTCTAAATAATTTATTAATAATATCACAAAGTTTTCGATCATGATTTGATAATGATAATTGTACAATTTTTTTTAAATATAGGTTCATATTGTTTAAACATAAATATCATGTGTTTAAAACATTTATGAATCAGTGTTTTGCGTGTAAGTGTCAATAACCGTACATACGGTGTGTAAATCCAGTGTAAGTGTAAACGTCCAAATTTTTTACACTTGCACTTATCCTGTTGTAAGGTATATCTATTTTTTTACACTTACATGAGGCCAGTGTAAATATTTGTTACATACACTTACACAGCCCCTTGTAAATGTTTCGGGATGTGTAAGTGTAAATACTAAAATTATTTGTAAAGTCACCCTGACTTTTTGGGCCTCCTTTCATCCCAAACCCTTCTTTGAGGGGTATCCATAAAGTAAGAAAATTTATTAGATCTGGGAATGAAATGCTGAAAATTAGCATTTAATGCACAAGGTTCAAGATTAATTATAGTGACTTTACAAGTAGGAGCCGTAATGGAGGCGCTAAGAAAAAGGAGAGACAGGGTGAACCTGAGTTCACCCACTCTTGAATGTTGATGTTTTTTATTTTTTTTGAATCTCCTCAAGTAAAAATCACATTTTTTATATTGTTATGTATTTACATTGTTT
>Ga0116227_10004147_pt1 | contig 31637 bp, 20 predicted proteins | sample S1TSphgellanicum_FD_89693 | JGI IMG/M metagenome (GOLD analysis project Ga0116227, IMG submission 89693) | Host-associated microbial communities from peat moss isolated from Minnesota, USA - S1T2_Fb - Sphagnum magellanicum MG | ecosystem: Host-associated > Plants > Peat moss > Unclassified... | reverse complement strand
GGATTCCAAAATGTGAAGGTACCATTGTGGGTGCTGGTTCACCTTGGCCCACCACACTAACGCCTGAATCCAAACAGTGTGTACCTATTGCCTAAACTAACTCACTGGTCAAGAACTGGCAGACTTTTTCTAGTGTAGGTGGAGGGCAAATCTCTTCCTGTTTCTCCTTCCTTCCATATTTTGTGAGATAGTTTCCATCCAATGTGAAAGATTGAAGAATGTATAAATGTTATACATCTTATTATCATTATGATGTTCTAATTGTATAATTTGGGCCAAGCTCAAGTTTCAACACCATGTAGGCAACCACCTAATTCTTGCCTTTTAGGGCTTGGGCCCCTAGGGTAGACCAGCCAGTGACCAAACACTTAAGCATTCAAGGCAGACCAGATCCAAGGGGAGGGCTCTGTTGTTTCTAGTGTCCCAACAAAACTTGAACCCCTCCTCTTGGCGCATCTGACACACTAACAATCATCGAAAACGGATTAGAAATGAGAAAGTTACAGCCCCCCAAATTAAAAGGGTTCAATAACTCAAAAAAACAAATCACTAAACACTACATATGTTGGTTCCTGAACAGTCAAAAAATTCTTTGTATGTTGCTCTATTGCTATTAGAGTTCAAAGATGATTTGTAAAACTTCAGGTGGTGCTCCTATAGCACTTTAAATCGTTTAAAATGAATAAGAAATAAGAAAATTATGAAGTTTAAAAATAAAAGGGGTCAAAGGGAAAAAAAAAAAAACTTGTTTTGTAAGTTGGAAAGCTTTTTTTCTTTCTTGTTATCTTTTCATCAATTCTTTTCATTTGCACTTCAAAGATGATTTCTAGAGCTTGATGTAATCCTCCCATAACATTTTAAATCACTCAAAATGAAGCACAAATGATGATGTTCAATAATAAGCAGCTGATCAGTGATGGGTTGGTCTATCCTAGTGTAAACATGTAAACCCAATCGGCCCAATTAGGAAGGTTCAGTTTCCCGGTGGCCTATTCTTGAGCTCCACTGTAAAGTGAGCCTAAGTCACTACTTTGAGACCAGGTCCAGCTACTTTGCATATAAGAAGGGTAGCACTAGAGGCTATAGGACATTATACTTCCCCATTGAACTTTGCAGGCTTGTTATTTTGTGCCTTGCATGGTTCATGTTCTGAACCGTGTGTTTCATATTCTGCTATTTTGCACAGAACAATTGTTTTTGGCATGTTCTGCAAGTTAATCTTGGGATTCAAACCCACAATGACAAGGATGTAGAAACTACCACTAGACTTTTTTTTATATTCTTGAAATGAATTGCAAAGGGATTTGTATTTATTTTTTTCCCACAAGAATTGCACAATTTTTCTAACACACACCCCTCCCCCCAAAGTTTGATGAGGGAGTGTCTAATGCCTTGCCTAGCCTAGAGGCCCTTCCATGTTTTCAGGTGCCTAGGCATAAGGCTGGTAGCCCAAGTGCTGGGCAAAATAAAACAACATATAGGATAGCCTAACCGGTCTGAGCTTATTTAGGACTTATATTTGGAACTTGCAGAAATCTCCAACTTCCTACATTCTTCACAACTAGATTTGTGAGATGAAAGTTCATTGCAAAGCTGCTAGCTCCAACTGATTTTTATTTTGGCAGGTTCGTGCCAATCTCAAGTCTAACTTTGGGCTATGGTGGTGATGGTGGGTGGGAGGATGCAAGGAGGTCACAGGGCTTCCTCATGGTCAGTGCATGTAATTATCACATTACTTGTGGTTTTGCAGCTTCACAATATGGTGGGTGTAGCTGGTACACAACTGACTACACATGAACTCTTCCATGAAAATTGTTTGAAGGTATGGATTGAAGGCATCCTTTGTTTGAGGATGCTTCATCTCTTGCTTGTGTGTTTTTTCATTGTATTGGGTTTCCCAGCTTCTTAGACCTCTCTCACCCCAGAAGAAGAAAGAAGTGACTGAGAGGATGCGTCACAATGGCATTGCATGAACTTTGAATGATGGCAGGACTGGAATGATACATCTAAATGCATCCAAGAAGCTCAGTTTTATGGGAAAATGTCACGTTTTCCAACACCAGTACCGCCGCGAGGAAGAATCCCCCCTCCTCAGGTGTGAACAAGCATGGTTCTGCCATGCCACCACCCAGCCATTGGTGTCTAGCAACATCCATCCCTCTGGATCAAGTCAGTTAAAGCAAATAAATTTTAGTATCTATAAGGCCACATCCCAACTATTATTTTGTAACAAAAAAAACTTTGTTCAAAGTAATTCATTGGATTGCATCCTTCAATTACATCCTTCATCTCTTTTTATGGCAATTAGTCAGGTAGCTCAAATATACTAGGAATCAACTCCTTACTCCGTGGTCAAAGTTCATCTTATGTGAGATGTTACTCTCTTGAAGTTCTTAGGCTCATATGTCTAAGTGACTTCAATTACAAAGTCATTTGGTGTTGTATTGCCTTCATGCTTAAGTAATGCTACAATTAAATATTTGTGCATCCAATCTTGGAGGTTGATTGATTATGGTGGATTTTGGACATAAGGTTGGTTTTTGCAAATATTGTGTTATGTTGATTTGATAATCATTCTTAACATTTAGATGACTAATCATTAGTTGTGTACATTTCTCATCATCTTCAAATTCTTTAAATGGAAATTGATCGAAAAAGTTTTGAGATTCCAATCACTTGGATGTTCAAGGATTTGTTTGTGTTCATAATGGGTCCTCCATTGCAATCTATTGGGCATTTTGAAAGGATTTGGAAATTGTCTTAGGTAGGATCTTGTCTAAGTGTTGAGATTTCATCAAATCTTGTATCCGTGTTTATCAAAAAAACTCTCAATTTAGTCCATATCATGAACATATGCTTTTGACCAATCATCGTATTGTATCGTGAAACATTTGATTGTTCAAGCTTGCAACATGTAATATATAAGAATATGCATGGAGGTTCAATGATCAAAGACACTTAGGGTACAACTTTTGGGTTTGCATATATGAGCCATCAATTTTTAAATGTAAGTAGTAGTGTTCAAATGTGCAAAATGAATAATGAAAATTCAAAAATGAACCAAGGTTTCATTACACTACCCCCTGCAAATGACGATGTTGTTATAATCATAAATAAAATTGGCTTGCTATTGCTAAAAATCTTATTTTGAAATATGTAGTATAACAATTATAATATAATAATCAATGAAATTTCATTTTAATTTATGTACACTTTTGAAATCCTTTTTGCTCCTCATTGTAACAATTTTTAACAATAAACCCTAAACCCATGCATATTCTACATCTTTGATCCTTGATCTTTATTGCCATACTTGTTGTCCTACACAAGTTTGTCATCAATACTTCAAAATCTAGCATCCATGACTAGGATAGTTTGTGACTATATCCCAAACGTAATCATGTGGTCGTGTGCCTCATGTAGTGTGCATAATTAGTTAGCAAGGTATTTAACAAAACCAATAATAATAATAATAATAGATACCCACAACATTACATTTATGAAAATCATAGTGACAAACAAGATGTGTCAAAATGTGTCTATAAAATGTTATATTAGAAAATGCCACAAGAATAGTTAGAGCATGAAAGTTCAATTCAAGATTTTTTGAAGTTGAAACTTGAATTACTTGGAGCATAGATTTGTTGATGGAAACAATAATAAGATGCATTGTTTTATATTTAGGTTTTGGATTGTAATAGATATTACATGTAACCTCCCTCTTGGATAAGAAATGCAAAAAAATAATGAAAAAGGATATGTAGAAAATGTGAAAGGTTTTAAGCATGTGCATGGAATTTATAGCTTCAAAACTCAAAAAAATATAATTTGATCTACATAAAATTGGCAAAGTAGCCATTCTAATGGTGTGAAGTATGTTAGGTTGCATTATTCTTATAAATAGTCACTCTTCACATTACAACTACGTGATTTTTTCATTGTCTTTAGTCATAAAATAAATTGATGTTCAAATTTTGGATGAACTTTTGTAACAATATATTTAATATATTACAAGGTCATTTCAAAAAATTTGAATGAATCTAATGAGCATGGAATGCCTAAAAACACTTCGAATGTATTGTAATGTTTGCTTTTGTTCCTTAATCGATTCCTTGAAGTTTTCAAAAACAAAATCAATAACATATTTTTGAGAATTTTTTAATTCACTTTTGCATAATAATATAATTTAGCATCTTTTTGAGATAAATATATATTAAATTTTCATGAAACAAAATCTATGGAAAACGTGGCCATGCATGCAATCAATCCACATATATTTGTTTTTCAACTGTTTGATGTTGCATCAATTGTGAGCATCCCAAGAAAAATTGAGCATTAAATGGTTACATATTCGTAGAACCTATCGAAAAAATGAAAAAATTGAAATAAACATTACCTACAAACTAAAATCCAAGTCAAAATGTGTCAATTAAAAAAAATGTACTGACCTTTTTTTTTGAGAAAAAACAAATATGTGGCCAAATTTCATTTTTAGCATTCAAGCAAAATTTCATGCAAAAAAGGTTGATCCATACAATGGAAATGAAGAGTTAGATAGGGGGAAACGTTAAAGAGATGAAAAAAGACACACATTATATGTATTTATGTAAAAACATCTTCAATTGCATCACTAAAATAGAATGCACATGCAGTAATTTGGACGTAATACATTGGATGAAATACAACTTTAAAATAGTGTGAAATTAAGTTTGGGCTTGCACAATGTAAATATGCACATGGGATAATGATCTACAAAAGGTGATTGGTGTAAATGATGGTTTTTCAATAGTGTAAAACATGTTTAATTGAAAGACTATTTGAATGTTATTAATGTGAATCAACTTTTGGATATAATCATGGTTTACTTTATAACATATCAATCATTTATATTTTATTTGATAACATGCTAAAATACGACGTTAAACTTGCCAACATTCATTACAAAAGAATAAAATAACAAAGAAAATGGTGGGGGGGGAGGGGAGAATGAAATTAATTTGACTTAATTATTTAGTATGAATTTTGGATTTGACAACTTAAGATTTGGATTGCCCCATCCCTCAATTGCAAGTATCCCTCGATGTGTGTGCACACATCCCATCAACCTTATGGTATCCACCTTTTACATTGTGTTCATGGCAACAAACACACAGGAACCCATGATGCAATTTGCAACACCTTCGCTACCATTGCGCTTAATGTTGGCTTCCACGTGGGGTGAAAATAACTACATGCGCTTCTTTCAAACACATTCAACTCCTCTTGTTGACGAGTTAACATTGTGCTCACCAAAAATGGCATTTGCACTTTAATCAACATTGTCATTACCAACCCAACACAAATGGATGTATTTCCTTGATCTTGTACCACCCAAGGATTTATTGCTTCCAATGCAATTCAAGCCAAAGAATGAAGTTATTACAACCAACACCCCGCTAATCAATTCCTCCCTTTAGAAGTGGAGGTATTTGGATGTCTACATAAGTAGGTGGATGTGTTTTTACACAATTGTGCCAATGCCATTTGGAATCAAAAAGGACCAGAAGGCCTTCCTCTTTTTGTTTTAGTTATTTTTCTTTGGCAAAAAAATTCAATCACATTATAAAGGTTACAAGCATCCTCCATCTTAAGTCAAGTGATAGTTGTAAGCCTAACTACTTCTTGACTTCCACCCCTTTATGACACATCTCCCATCTCCATGACCAACTTGCAAGCGGTCGATTTTTGATATGGAAAAATATAGTTAACCTACTGTAAGCAATCGATTTTTTGACATGGATAGGTGTTGAGATCTAGTTTGAGCTAACTTGACATCCTATAACTTTTTTTTTTTTCTTTTTTTTTCTTTGTTTTCTTTTTTCTTATCCCTTTTTACATTTTCCCAATCTATGGTGTGTCTATCAATAAAGTTTTACAAGGTTGCATCAAATTAAAAACAATCATTCAACCAAGGTTGTTAACATTTTTTTTGTGGTGAAGATGTCCCAAATTGGGTGTCCTTGATAACTCTTAAATTTAGTAGGCTTTATTTTGGTTCATAAACATTCCATCTAGGCTTAGGAAATGTGAAGATAGATTTGAAGGATGAGGAAAGTTTAGTGAACAATGATAAGGATGGCGAGATGATGTCAAAGGATGGTAAAAAATGTTTTTAGTTAACGATGAGGGATGTTAACGACATTGAGTGACACCAAGGAGATGTCAAACAACATCAAGCAATGACAAGAAAATGTTGGGGGATTTTGGGGAAAAAAATTTGGGTGATGATGAGGGAGCCTAGGTGTTGCAACCCCACTTTGGGGCTAAGTGTGAGAAGGCAATTCACACTCCCAAAAGTGGGAAAATGGAGTCCTCCGGGACTCTCAAAAACTCAAAAGACGATTTGAAGCAAATCTCTTCACCTTGCTGCGTTCTTTATATTAATGCAAAGTTCTTGAAGCATAAATGTCCAAAATGGCCTCGCATTGCCCATTTGGACATCTCCAGCCCAAGTTATGGGCAAAAGAAGGGCCAAGAGTCAAACTAACAGTTTGACTCCTGACCACTAAAAGTCGGGAATCGACCTCTTCCCAACGTTGCCTCAAGGAGTGCAACATGGCGTTGGAAAGCTCTTGACAAGAGCTACAACTTTGATTTAGACCTTGTCCCAATCCAAGTTAGGGGCGAGGAGCTATGACCGTCCAAAGTCCCGGGACTCCAACCCGGGACTCCAACCCGGGACAGTTTCGAGACTCCAACTTGGGAGTCCTGGGAAAAAGAGTCATTTGGATGTAGCCTCGGCAAAGAGCTGTAGAGTATAATATATGGGGGAAGGTGGTGGCTTCCCCCGAGTCCGGGCCGTGATGAGTCTTGTGTGTAAAAGTGCCCATGGCTTGTCCCAACACCCAAGGGTGTTCTCGAATGTTAACTAACCCTCTTGTGGTTGGTTTTGGATGCAGATTCAAGCTTGATCTTCTAATCCATCTTCCTAGTCTAATCCCGGGACTTCTAGCACGCCCCTCTACCCCCTTTTAGTGCTAAAAGTCAGGAACACCCCTCAAGTCTCAACTTTCCGCAACTACACATAGTTGGACCCTCAAGTGGGTTCCACAAGGACTTGGGAGTGCGTCACTAAGAAAACATTGAGGACATGTTAAGGGGATGTTAAGCAATGTTGGGGAAATGTTAAGTGATGTCAAATAGTGTTGGGAAATTTTTGGGAGATGTTGGACATAACTAGAAAAACTCCAAAGGATGTTAGGAAAATTTTGGGAGATGATGGGGACGTTGAAGAAATGTTGGAAATATGTCAAGCAATGCCAAGAAAAAAGACAAGGGATGTCAAGCAACAAGAAAAAACCATTGGCCAATGTTAATAAAACACTAAACAACCCCCCCAAAAAATCAATGGACAACATGAAGACATAAATGCAAACTAAGAAAATAAAATTTGGTAAAAATTTATTATTTTTTTATTATTGTCACTAAGGATGTTCAAAAGGATGTTACTTGAGACATCCCTCCTAATAACCTTCCATTTAACTACCAATAACATGTAATGGTACATATTAAAAGTGGCAATTTTTGAGGTGTCCTTGATGGATGGAATGGTATTCAATGAAAGGTACTTCTTGAAAGGCCCTAAACCCCAGACATTTATTAAGGAAGGTAATTATTTTATTTGTTTTATTTGTCACATTGAAACTTCCAAAACAATAATCCTTCCCACCACATTCTTATATTTTTGACAAGCTTTTAATGAATAGGCGTGCATTGAGGTGGTGGTTTCATTAAATTTAGATCTAGAGTCTAAGAATTATTGAATATTGAATAATTTTGTCAAAATGATAATTTGGTTTCACCAAGTTGTCAACAAAGTGGGTCCCTGCGTTTCACAATGCTCTTCCCACAATGCACAATGTACCATGCATGGGTCACAAGGTGTATTTTGTAGCCACACATCATATTCCATCCTACAACATATATTTTAAAGAGTAGGGCACATTTCCAAATTGAAAAGATAATGCTTTCCAATTTGGTGTTTGATAAACAAAACTAAATATGTACCAATAAGAAAAACAAAGAAAAACACCCACCTCATCAAATTTAACAAATATGTGTGAATATTCACCCATTAATCCCATATGTCAATAAGAACAAGGCATCAACATCAAAGGAAAGGTGGAAAAAAAAACACATGCATCAAAGTTGCAATTTACCTATTAACACAATGCCAAATAATTAAGAGATGTAAATCAAGATTGGCTTTCAACAATCTTTTTGTCTAGTTTGCCTCACAATTCCGAAGTTCATGTAAACCAAAGAAAATAAATTTGGAACTCTTGAATTTAACAAAAGAAATGCACTATAACACCTACTAGGAAACAATTACTAGCTAATATTAAGAAAATAACTTTAGGGTAGCCTACTTTATTGATCATATAAATTTGGTTGAGCATCTATACCATATACTAAGATTCAAAAAAAACATGGCAAGTATTTGATAAGAACAAAAATCTTTAAAACACAAATCAAACACAACAAAATTCCAAGAATGAAATTCCAAGAATGAGGAGTTCTATAGATTACTAAGATGATCTATAAATTAGTTGTAGGTTATGATAAATATGTAATGTATAATTATTAAACTATTAAATCTATAGTAAATAGTTGTTACATAACCTAGAACAAAAACAAGAAATTGATACTCATTACATTTCATTGGTTATATTTTATTGATAATTATTTTGATTACATTTCAAATGTAGATCTCTTGTATGTATAAACAAGAGAGATGTAATAACTACCTAGATTACTTACCTAGCTACTTAGTTACCTAGGGAGTTAATTAATATCTACTAACTATTAAATGAACTTGTCTATTTTGAATTATATTTTGAATTTAAATGCCACATATCATTTAGTCATATATGTATAGTTGCAAATAAAATTGCAAAAATAATTAGTTGCCAACCATTAATGGATGTTACTAATAGTGGATGACATATGTCCATTTTTCATCCACCTTTTTATTGAAACTTATGGTAGTCACAAATTGTAATTACATGTACAACTAAATTTTAGATTTCTCATAATGTAATCACATATGAAGATCATCAATTTTAAAATGTGTGATTACATTATGACCCATAAGTCATCGAGTCAGACTTGTGAACGTTTGCAATTCTATTGACATGTAGGACTACTACAAGTGTAGTTGCAAAATGAGTTGATTTGGACACTAGTTGCGCACTAATTGCAAGCATAGGGTTGTAGTAGACAAGACTTCTTCTAATGAGAAAAGCTATGAAAAAAAAAAGACAATATTTGTGACAAACAAAACATAATCAAGTGTGTTGAAAAACCAACTTGGTTGATGGATACAACTCATTGATCTTCCCAAACTACAACAAAAGATCACAAAGACTTGAAACAAGACCCTTGGGGTCCAATTTGTGAATATCAACAATGGAAAATGATGTATTGAATTTTCCAAATCTCCTCAACATGTTGAAAGCACTTTCCACTTTTTTTTGGATCAAAATCCTAAAAGTAGAAATTATAGAAGGATGTATCATCTTCCTCCATATAGTTGTCATCAAAACTCATTGGTTCATTCAATTCAACATATTGTTAGTAGGGTCAAAGTAGTCCACATCAACAATATTGTTAAAAAAGGGGCAACTCTTGTAGGAAACACAACATGTGACCCTTCTTCACAAGGACTATCATAACAATCATTACTAAAAAAATATTTTAATTGATTAAAAATCTAGTTTTAAAAAACCCCAAAATTTTAACATGCATCAAAATAGACCATCCCATCATTTTAAACAAGTTATTTTTGACATGTTTGTTGTGACCAAGGTGGTCTATTTTACTAATAGAGTAACAAACCAATTGATTCATCATTTTGATTAATGGATAACGGACCATTTGCTTGGTCAAAATTTTGCCCAAAACAAAATTATTTATTTTTTGGCTCATTATGAAAAAAAAATAAAATTGTGGTAGGTAGGTAGTAAATAAGTTCAAGTAGATCATTAAAAAAAAGTAGGTAGGTAGGTGGTAGCCTAGCTTACTTACTTTCCTTAGCCCTCTAGGCATGTACATAGGTTATAAGTAAATTAGGACTTAAACCCACCAATGATAAATCGAATCCTTAACCAATGGACCACACTAGTATTGATCAATTATTGAATTTTGATTTGGTTATCAGGTCAATTATTAATAACCTACTAGTCAATTCTTGATTTTTTTATAATAGGTTAAATTGATAATCATTTAATATTGAATTTTCAAAATTTTAATGACCTATTTGGATGACTTGATTATCATCCAAGTGGGTTATCAATCTTTCAACACTATTTTTTTTCTTAAAGATACAAAAGTATTTTTAATTAAAAAAACCTTCTAATAAGCTAATAATTAGTTAATAACCAAAAAGATAATAGGTGGTTATTAATTAATTATTTGACAACCTACCCTTATGCATAATTAATGATTATTACCCTTTTTTTTTTGATAACTTAAGTAAAAACATGCGATGGTGACCCCCTTTTAGCTTTTTAAAAAGTTAACATTATAATATATACATCCCAAAGTGAAATGTATTTAATGTTATTTTAACATTCTAAGATAAATTATTTAAATTCAAATAACGATGAATACATTTACTATATACATAATATACTGGAATTGGTTTTTAATTTCAAATTACACTAGGTATTTGGTTTCATTAATAATCCAAATAATTGTTTGAAATGGGGGATTTTATGCATTGGTTCAACTCAAAATGCTTGTCACTTCCATTTCAAAATTTCCATTTGTTTAAATTTCAATTTACCACCTATGTATCATGGTCAATGCTTTGAAAAAACCCCATTTGTGAAATGAAAATGATCAAACTGTTCACATGGTCCACAAACATGGTTCAAAGTATGTGGAATCACATGTGAAATAAATTAAAAATCATTTTAATTGAATATATTTTCATTTTTAATACATAATTACATGTATTATTTTCATAGAAATAAATTCCAATTCACCATGATATACATGAAAAAAAATAGTATCTTTTCTATTCTATTATAACATAATATGCAGAAAATTGTGAAACTTTTTAGTGTTGACATGGTTTAAGCTCAAATGCATTCACCTAAGAAGATACTACAATTTGATTACATAAAGGATATCACCATATATATATCGTGTGTTTTCACCCACCTATGTAGCACCTAAAAATATATTGATATTGATAGCCTATGGTTCAAAAAAAGTTCAAAACAAAAACCTATTCAATAATTATTAAAAACCAAACAATAATTGGTCAACATTGGACCACACCTTTAAAAGGTAATAATAAACTCCTAACAAGTACATAGGTTTATCTATAGGTGGGTGGATAGGTAGGTAGGTTGTAAGACTGAAATTAAATATGTAGGCCTAGGCTACCTATCTAAACTAATTAATAGGCAGTTTGACCTATTAATTAACACACCATTTTCATTTGACTAGAAAACAATTTGCCATTTTGATCACATATGTTTATTTTTTGTGTCCAACTTTACTAAATGTCCCATTTGAATACACCCATCGACCATTTTGACTAGGGTGGTCATTATTTTGTCCAATTTGACTAGATCTTTCATTTAATTAAAACCCATTGGCCTTTTTGACTAGGGTGGTCATTATCTTGTTCAACTTGACTAAGTGTTTGATTTGATAGATAGTCAAATAGGTCATTATAGTGACATGGATTAATCCAAAAATACATATGTCAAGCCTCTAATCAAAATGTACATGTGCATTAGTAAAAAATATTAATTAATCAACATAAACAACTTTTTAAACCATGTTTTTTAATACTAATGCATTGACATCATGCACATTGTCCACATGCCTTTAATTTAGGAAGAACAAACATTTCAAGATCCATGCAAATAACATAAAAGAAAGACACACAATTGATGTTCCACAAAAGAAACAAAACTTGCAATAAAAAATGCATCAAGTTATAATCAAAATTTTTTAAAAAGAACTTAAATCAAATAATTTTTTATTATAAAACATCAAGTTCAATGCTAATGAAAGGTGACTCAAAGGCAATTCACAAAGGGAAAAAGAAAGATATAAAATTAACAGAAGAATAGAAGTTGAAATTTTCAAATTGAAATGTTAAAAGTCATAACAAGTTGATAAAAGAGAATAACCAATCGCAATTACCTTGGTAGCAAAACAAAACGCACAATTAGAAATTGACATACAAAAAATGAACATTTCAATGAAGGAAAAGAAGACAAGCAATAACAAAAAAATTAAGTCAAATACATTTTAAAAAATGCTTATTGTAACAAGTTACAACTTGCAACAAATTATGAACATCACAAGAAAAAAATACAAGAAAGTTGAAAGCAAAGGCCAATTAATTAATTCGTGAATGTGTTGAAAGTAAAAATTCCTATAGCTACAAGTATGATTTTAACACTTGCCAAGATCCAAAACAACAAAAAGTGGAAACACACCTTGCTAACATTACAAAAGGGGAACATAGATAATATATTAAATTATTTGAGTGGAAACTAAACATCAGAGGCTAAAGAAGTTAAGATAGAAATTGAAGATTGAAACATAGGAACATACATCCCACAAATTTTTTTAAAAAAATTAAAAAACACAAATTTAAACCAATTGAAAAGAAAAAGTTGTTTTAATGAATTGTTTGTAAAGCAACCCCACCAAAAAACAATGACAAAAGAAGCTAAATGAAAAGCATGATGTTTAAATATATAATAGAAAAATGGATATGGATTGTAGATGTGCAACAATTACATTTGGGTGAAAACATGGTTGAAATAGCTAGGAGCACCAAGGTAAAAGTCCTTTTCCAAGGACTACACATGACACATGTTGTTTTTGTATTGGTTTATAACTTTAAATTTTATATTTTGGGTAGCCCATTTAACATTGCATTTTAGGTATAAATACATTTTGACTAAAATTTTATTTTATATCACATATATTATGCATACCCTCTATCACATAAATATGAACAACTTTTGTTAAAGGCACATTTTCAAAATCCATAATTTTCAGGGTCAAAAGCACTTTTGAGCCAAATGTGCTCAAAAGGGTTATAAAAATAATTTGTATTAGTTCAAGTTATTTTGCCCTTCTAATCATCAATGTTAAAATCCTCTCCAATTTTCAAAAGGAATGATGCACATTTGGTAGAAAAAAAAGACGTTAAAAAAAACAAGGATTATCCATTTTCAAACTTTAAATGCTTTGAACATGCAAATTTTTTTTGGATTTGTGTCTAGCTTTGCACATCTAAACTTTGCCATTAATGGAAAATATTCCCCCAAAAATTATGACAATCAAAACTATTATGCTTCATTTGTGATTTTTCAAACATACAGAAATGTAATTTTAAGGGATGTCCATTCACTTGGGTGGCTCCTTTGACTATGTTTTTACCCATTTGTTCATGTGATTTAAACATTCACATTATTGATCTCTGAAAATGACAAATTTAAAACTATTTTCAAAATCAAGCCATGATTTTGATTATTGATATCCAAATATCTTAATTGATCTGAATTAATTTAATCATCATAACAACCACAAATATAGCCATCCTTACAAACATTTAGGCCATTGAACAACATTTCGATCATCAATTTGGTCAATTGTTAGATTATCCAACTTAACAAGTTGATATCATATTAGGTGTCACATGGCACCATATCCATTATCAAAACCTTACTAACCAATATTAATGTTCACTTTTAAAAACAAAAGAAGACATTATTGATTTCGTTGTTATTAATCAACACTGTTGAATTCAACAACATCTATGTATTTATCAAGTCTTGTCTATTGATATAGAACATCAAAATACTTATCCTTAGTCCATATAGATTCTTGATTTATGAAAATGAAAATGCAAAAAAAAAAATGACATACTAAGAATCTACACCATTGATCCAACATTAAGTTTCAATTTCAATATATTTCAATTGTCCAAAATGACCATTATCTAGTTGTCCCATTCACTAGGTCTAGACCCAACAAATAATGTGGTTTACAACTAATCTCAACCACAGATTGAAGTACATTCTAAACCATCCAATGTCCAAAGGAAAAACGAAACAATTATAAATTTAATTACGTTTCATTTATTTTGTGATCCATTTCAATTACATTTTATCCAAATTGCTTTTAATATTAGTCATTAATTTTTAAAAAATCAAAATCATTAAATTGATTTTTTAATATTCTTTTCCATTTGATTTTAAAGAATTTAATATAACTTTCATTTCAATTTTGACATTGTCAACATAGCCGCCCATGTTGCTACAATAAATATCTTCATGTTGACAATCACCTTTTATCCTTATAGGGGTTATGAAATTTTCTTTTCATCCTATATCTTTTTATTTATTAGTTGATCATCAACCAACTTTACATATGGGTTGTCAATCTTAATTAATCAATGCCATTCATTCAAGGCTTGCATTCATTTGTGATGTGACCTCATTTTCATCATTGAATTTTTTGACAATGTAGGTAATCTTGTTTTTTCATTTAACTACATAATCTTTCCTGTGCTTTGGTTTGTTATTTTTGCACTAGTATGTTGTGACGTTTGAGGTTTTGTCAATATCTGTGCTTTGCATTCTTCCTTGATGTTCTTATTCATGTTGTTACATTGTGGAGTTTCCTCCCTTTGTTCCTCAAATGCATTTTCCAATTTTTAAAAAAAATTCTTTAGTGGTGTTCCTAATTTTGTTCAATGTTGTCCATTTTGTAAAATTCCTTTCCTTCAATTGTAGATTTAGTTTCTAATGTTGTGATTTGCGTTGTTGAGGGAGTTGGAGTAGACCACTTATGTTACACAATGTTTTTTGCAAGACTTCCGTCAAAAAACAATTATTTGTCAACTCTTGGCAAATTGTTTGAGCCACAACTCTTAAATTTTCTTCATCCATGATGATTTTCTTGTTGCTATTGCATTTTCCTCCTTTGCTATCAAATTTTAGCACTACCACTTACCATGTTTCCACTTTTGCATATTGTTTTTCCATTTTGTTACACAACTTGTGCTTTTGTTTTGTTTAATTTTTACCTTCTTACTTACCTTTATTTTTTCATATAGATTCTTGAAAGTTTGTGGGCATTTGAAAAGCTATCTTTTGAGAGAATTTTTTTCCTTGAAAGATTTTTTTCTAGAACCACATTTTTGTTGTAGGAAGGTATTATAGTTAGCCTTTCTATTGCAACTTTAATTCATTTTTTTTAGTAAAATATTTTTAGTTTTGATAAGTTTGCACTATGTGTAGAAGCACTTAATGCAATTTTTCTATGTAGCTTGTTGTGATGAAGCCATTGTTAATATAATTTGATGTATCATGGTTTTCTTCTTATTCGACACCTTTTGTTTTGTAATTTGCATTCATCAATCCCATTCCTTTGTTGTGTCTTTTTTGAAAATTTATCTTGTCTTTCCAAACAAATTTTTGTTGTTTTCTTTATATTGGATAAAATGTTGAGAATTCAAGCTCAACTACTTAGGTTTCATTAGTTACTGGAGTAAGAAAATAACTAGGTTACTTTCACAAGGTTGAATTACTTTCTTTACTTATATTAATTTGATTATTTGTGGTTTGGTCTTTTAGTTAAATACCTTGGTATTGATGGTTTGGCTTTCTTTTCTTCATTACACAAGTTTGTGTATTTCATGTGATAGGAACTTTGAGGAATTCTTGATGTTATGTTTTGTGTTGTGAGCATCATGTTGTAGTTTCCTTTCAATAAAAATTTATGTTTGCACTTGAGTAGATCTCCCATTTGTTAACATAAAACTCAACGTTCAAGTCATTGCCAAAATCATGCCTACATTTGATTGTTGCCTCTAATGGGCCTTTATTTCAATAATGCCCTCACCTTTAAGTTTTATCTACATTTAATTACATGGTATAATTCACATTAAATGGATGCAACTCAACCCAATTGGGAAATGTTTCATGTTCCACATGCCCAATTTTGGCTGGTTATTACAATCAAATAATGGTCAATTCTATTTAATTCAAAAAATTCAAAAAAATTGACCATTTTCATGAAAAAGTTAAACTTGATATTAAGACAAATATTTGATTTTTTAAAAAAATTTGAGAATTGATTTTTTGAAACTTGTAATTATGAAGCTTAAGAATTGCCTTATCGGAGATTCGATCTTGTTTTTGATAACCACTCAACATTGGTTAATTGATATTGGCTACGTATTGCAAAATTGGTCAATTATCAACAAGGGTCCAAGGCTAAGTTATTCATAATTGATTTGTACAATTGAAATTTGATTAAAAACCAAACAAAGATCCTACACAACTAGTACATATCTTTTGTCAAGACCTCTCAAGACTTTCATGAGTTAGGTAAAATAGCTTTGATGAAAACCAAAAATTGATCTCTACCACTTCAATGTTTTGTCCCAATAGGTTCTTGAATCCTTTAACACTAAAACCTTTGGATTGTCATTTTTCATCCGTTTTTCATTTGGTGACACCTCTCTGGTTCCAGTTCTAAAAATTAAATGAAAACTGGTTTCAGTTCCAATTCTCCCCACTTAAATGGAGTCAGGAATCCCCAATTCTAAGTCCAGTTCATTAAAAAAACAGGAAATTGCAATTCCAGTTCTAGTTCCAATGCTGAAATTCAGGCCCAGTTTGCATCCAGGTAATCCAATCCAGACTCGGAACCAACAGTTAACTAACACTTAACCTCTGGTTAGCCCTTAGGTACCTATATATCTTCAAAAAACTCCATTCTGGTTCTGTTTCCACTATAGAACTGTGTGTATAGAACGTCTGTATAATACGTATGTATAATACAACGTATAATACACGGACATGTGTACAACTATACAACTGCGCGTGTTGTAGGCTACAGCTTGTAGCTGCTAGCTGCAGGCTGCGCACTACGCAGCCCGCATTGAATTGCAGGCTGCGCACTGCACAGGCTTTGGACTGATCATCTGTCGTCAATAGGGGCTGCTGCTGCTGATTTGTTCACCGTATTAAACAAAACGTATTATACGTATTATACGTATTATACAACCCACATTTCAAAAATTCATAAAACACAGTTCCATAGTTCAACTTTCCACACATAAATGGAACCAAAGAACCCCACTTCTGGTTGGGGTTCCGATTATGGAACCGGTTCCAAAAATCAGACCCTATTCTAATTCTGTTTTTAGTAACTGGAACTGGCAGGTTAGTTCTAACCAGTGGTTGGCCGGTTCTTTGAACTTTGGAAAAAAATCATGGGTTGGTTCCGATTCTCGAAATATTTCCAAATGAAAGAACCACCAATTCCAATTCTTTGGGGGAAAAAAAAAGAAAAAGAAAAGGAACAAACCGGCTCCAGTTGGTTGTTTTCAAAAACCTGAAAGAACCAACAGGGCTTCATGAAAGAACCGGAGGTTCTTGTCCGGCTCTTTGACTTTATACAAGTTGAGGACCGCAGTTGTGTGTATGAAAACCGGGCTGTTTGAAAACGTTGCGCACCGGCGAGGAGGAGGAGGAGGGGTGCTTGGGCTGACGACCGGCGGGTATCTTTCCCCTCCTTCTCTAAGAACCGCTCGGCGCGGGTTCAAATCTGTATAATCCCGGAAAAAAGGAGGAGTGCGGTGCTGTTGCGGGGAACTATAAAAAGGAATCCAGTCAGGCGAGAGAGAGAGAGAGAGAGAGAGAAAGGAGACACAAAGGTGGTGGATCCATGATGCGGATATGCTTCCGCTGATGCTCGCCTCCGCGGACGCCCTTCGTGACTCCTACCGCTGCTCGCGCTTCCTGTCCTTCACTTCCCCACACATACAATGCCGTTCTTCTCTCTGCTGCGGCGTCTTCTGTGTTTTCCTTCTGCCTTTCTCAACAACTACACACAAACACAATCCGTTGCGGGGAACAAAACACGGTAGCGGCGACGATTTCGACCTTCTGTTGTAATACAGCAGTAGTCGACTTCTTCAATTTGTGAGTAGTTTTCTTATTTTGTCGAACGACTTATGTTTTTTGTTTTTTTTTCCCCCCTTCTCCTAGGGTTTTGGATCTGGATTCTGTTGTTTTGTGTTTCTTCTAGAGCTTGGTTAAGTGTTCATGACTTTTGTGCCGGAGCTCCTCTCCCCACCCCCCCGCTCCCCCCTTTTCTCTGCAGAAAGTTGTTCTTAGATAATCTCTTTTTTGCAAAACACTTTTTCTGAAACTTGTTCATGCCTCTTCATTTTCTGGGGTTGCATTTCTTTGCTGAATGTAATAAGAAAAAGATTGATTGTTGTTATGTTTTCTGAGAGGGTTAAAGAGCCTTTAAGCATCAAGTTGATCATGGAATTTCTCTTTCTTTCTAGATGTTAGGAGGTCCAGCTCTTTTGGTCGCCCGCAGCAGTTCCAGAAGCTTCTTTCTCATTTGCAACAACTCTTTGGACAGGGTTCTTGAGGAGCACTGAGAAGGGAAGGAGACTCACAAGCACAGAGCAAAAGGAGGACATCACAGTTCACAGGGGAAGCTGAGGTACTTCTCTGTTGTTGCAAGATACTGCAAAGTCAGTGAGGACTTTATGACCATGTTTGGGAGTTGTCACTTTTCTTTGCAAGCTTGAAGTGGGAATCTGAGGAATTCCTTTTGCTATCCCAGAAAGCACTTGTTAGAAATTTGTCCTTTCACACATGAGCACACATGAGCCATGTGCAGAGTGAGTGGCGGACGTGAATGCTGATGGTGCAATATATTGTGTATTGCTTGAAGTTTGCTGAATCTCTAAGCTTTGACCTACTTTTTCTAATGATTTTTTTGCAAGTTGGTATCTCCTTGAATGACTGTAAATCTCAATGCATCAATAATATGGTCAACTTGGCTGAAGATGCAAACCCACTTGCTGAATCTCTTAGCTTTGACCTACTTATTCTGATTAATTCCTTTGCAAGTTAGGTTATGCTTGAATGACTGTAAATCTCAATGTATCAATCATGCAGTAAACTTGGCTGAAAATGCAAACCCAATCTACTGTAAAGTGATCAAAATGTGTTGGCAGCATATTTTCAGTAACCAAGGTTCTGGTTGTTCATAACGAACTGTTTGATAGTATATTCACAAGCTATTGTAGAGAAGAGGAAGGGAGAATGAAGCCCTCTCTACTATGCCTTAGGCTTAGGTGCTAATTGCTTGTATAGGAGGCATGCCAAAAATGAAATGAAGCTTACTTTCAGAAGTGAATTGCAGCTTGCATGAGGATACTATTGAATGGTTTATTAGCTATGTCTGTTGAGTGCCAGCTCACATTGTGACTGAGTCATCCTGTTGCTTTGGGAAATGCACCAGAAACTCAGGACACAGATTTTTGTATGATTGCATGAATTTTGAGCAGATAGTTATACACCCACCATGGGGAGCTGAGTAAGTTAGTGGGGAGTAATGGGGGTGGCTAGTCACTACCATCCATGGTGAAGTTGACTGTCTAATACTTTGAGTGACAAGAATGAGTGTGGTCACAATCTTGTGATTGACATATTTTTCTTGTCTTGTTTGTTTTGGATTGGTTGGAACTGACAAAATGGTTACCTTGAAAGTGCCATTGTGGAGTTTCCTCTGCGATCGGACTTGTGCAGATAGGAAAATGGAGCACAACAGTAGTCATGATGTACACATGGACGTGCAGTGGGGTGGGTGGACAGAAGTTGCCTTCTGGACCGCAGCACTGCTTTTAAATGGCTTATTTATAGTCTATGCAGCCTGGCGATTAGCAGTACGTCATACAGAAGCTACTGGAAGTTCTGTCCTAGTAGCTGTCAAACAAAAGATTGATGATCCTGTGGCTGCTTCTTCTTCTTCTTCTGCTGTCCCCTCTGCACGGTGGAGAGGCAGCAACAAACAATCTGCTTTACCACAATAGCACAACTGCAACTGGAGTCAGGATTTCACTGGCTTTCATGGCAGCAAATGTTACGCTAGACTTCAACTTGCTTATGCAAGGAGTTTGCATTGAACTTCTGGCAAATGCAACTGTTTCACCAATTCTTGAAGGTTGGGTACGCATTTGATATCAGGATTGACCTTTGTTCCACACTTTCTTTTTGCTAGTTGGAAGTTTCCATCAAGGCCCCATCAAACCGAGCCTGGGTTAATGACTGCTGCGAGTTTGACTTTTTTGCATAGATGTTTTCGAAGTGGCTGAGTTCTGTTTTGCCATTGGTCAATTAGGGAAACCCTTTGGCTTTGGCTTTCAAAGATTCAGAAGATTCATAAATAAATGCCACCTTTCAGATTTCTAGTTGGATTTTTTTAGGGAGCTGCATGTTTTATTGAGTTCTTGACCAAAAACTGACGATGTTGGTTGATGTTTGACATTTCCCTCTAGCTTCTATGTGTGCTGTTCAATGTTCTTGATGGTCACCAAATATCAAGAGGCTTATCTCTAGTGTTCACAGTGCAATATGTTGTATTGTATTGTATTTTGATTTTCCATCAAAGTATAAATAGAACAAGCTATCAATATTGGGAGTGGGGAATGCCACTTTCTAAGATCTGACCAGTGCTTAAAGGTCACAGAACACACTAAAAACAGGACATTTCTGGTCCCCTTACAACTTGAAGCATAGGAGAGGAGTCTCTGTCTTCTGAACCTTTTCATATCCTAATATTATTATCTTGCAATTGCAGCAATTTCAGAGGATTGAAAATTAAGAGTGAAATTTCTTGAATATATCCAAGTCTTTGGATTAAAATATATTAGGCCACACATTATCAAGGGTAGGGTTTGTGAACAAAGAGAGTTTTGGTTTTGGATTTCAACTAATGTTCAGCATGTGTGGAGGGGAAACCCCTAACCAAACAAGTCTTAATCAAATTCCCCACAAATAGGAATCAATATTGCCTAAATGAAATCTAATAGGCTATGCATTTATTTTCTATAGTTTGTGGATACCCAACCAGGTCATGTGTATCAAACAATTTTGGCTTTAGGCAAGAATTGAATTTCTTTTTCATAAACCATTTATTACATGCTTCCCAATATCATAATATCTTGGAGGCTTCGACATAACTTAAATTATTAAAAATTTGAAAAATTGCTTAAGATGTAAAAGTTTGATCTCTAGTTGTTTTGAAGGGAGGATACTGAGTAGATGATCACCTAACCACTAAAGCAATTCAAATTGTTTAAAACAAAAATATCTTACAATAAATTTATTTTTTATTGTCAAAAGTTTCAAAGTTAAAAATCCATGTTGAACCAAGAAACTAAAGTTAAATTAATTTTTTTGACATTTGTGAGCCAAATCCGCCAAGGGGTTACGATAATAGATTTTTCATGTTTGATAATAGCTTACAACTTTTCACACAAATTTCACATGAACTCCCTAACATTACATTCAAATCATTTCCTTAAATCTTCAAAATGCAAAGTGGTGAATTAAAGCTCCAAGAAGGGTTTGATCATCAACATCTTCAATTCATTAAGGGTTAATCATTTGGATTTGAAATCAATATCTCATGAGGTTTTTAATATGTGACATAAATCTCACATATTAACTTGTGACATAAAGATGACTTTACTTGTTCCATGGGACGCCATTAATGTGATTGCCTAGTTGGCATCCACTTGAATATTGTCCATGAGACAAACTACCACTAGCGTTTTTTATCCTGAATTTCCAAAGTCTAGATGTAGAGAATTTTAATTAAGCAAGTACACAATTCCACAACCAAATGAATAAACTCCCCATCAAAGTAAGCTTTTGATATGTAAATGTCAAATCCTAATCAACTTCTTTTTATGTGTGCGATCTTACGATCCATGAAGGGATAAAATTAGTTAAGGTATGTGACATACTAGAAACCTCCTAGATATGCCATCAATTCTTTTAAAAGCTAAGAAATTAAGAATGATGTGCAATCTCCTTTTTAAAAGGTTTCACAAAATAGGGCATGTTATTCCCAATGTTAGATGACTCTTGTGACTAATTGACATGAAAGGTATTGACAAAAATTGAGCCATGATTCAGCACCACCACCAAGCTGTATTTGCACCATAAATTGAACACACACATAAAGGACGAGGTACACTTGTTTACAAGGCGCACTTGGCATACCTCCTTTTGCTCCTCCTTGTTTGGGAGAATCCATCTCTACTTTGAGAATTGTATCTTATGTTTTTGAGTACGATAAAATATCAAGGACTTCCATGTTGGAGTGCTTATTTCAAAATATTGTGCTTTGAATGTAATCTCAAAAGGCAGATCTAAAATCAAATGTTTGGAACATAGCACAGCCACAATGAACTAACTACATCTTGAATTCAAAGAATGTAATTAGATTCAAAACAAAATTTCCTGCATGAAGAGCTAGAGATACACTTGAAAGCTCCATAATACATTTGCGGCCACCCTTTTGCTGGTACATTGAAACCATGATGATGTAGCAAAGCACTAAAGGTGCAAATGTGTAGAGAAGGCATGGATCCGCTACAACAGTTTTGCAAAAGCCTATGTTGATCCTGTGTGTTACGTGAGGAACCTTACCTAACATAATCACCTGTACTTAGGGGTAGGAGGGTGTTTACATCATACGATAGTTGTCCAAGGGAAATTACAGTGTAAGGTCCTGCTCAATGTGGACCATTTTGAAGGTCCAAAGAATATGAGGCTAAAGACTTGAAGCACCCAAGAAGAAGGGTTAAGAAGAAAGTTGATAATTGCAACAAAGAGCTACGGATAGACTCCACCCAAATCTGCAGGATATGTAAGCACTCTAGAAGATGTTCGGTGCGTGGCTAAATAAAATCATTGCAGCAAGACTGCACCTGCTTGTTGGATTTTGTTGGTTATTGTCATTTTACATACCCAAGGTCACAACCTAATCACTGAAATTTATGATGAGGATGATGATGATGTGCAAAGTAGTAAATTGTTATTGCAATGAATGAAATCCACAAGGCCTTGCATTCACCTTGAACCTGATAGATACATAGCAATTTTGAAAAAAAGCTATATCAAGTTCAAGGTGAATTCAAGGCCTTGTGAATTGTTAGTTCAGTGGCATCTTGGAGGAGATTGAGCATCCATATGAACCAATTGGAAATACTCTTGAAATTGATGAAGATGTGCCACAAGGCAATTGTAGAGGCTTGAAAATTGCAAATAATCTTAATCTTCAGAGGCTTCCTGCTGACTTGGTGCCACATTGTTGCTTCTCTCACATTCTGTAGTGCAGCTCAAGTTGTCAACCCTTTACTAGTCACCACCAAATGCTTTGTCTTTTGTCCAATCTCTCTAGATCTGTCAGAACCATCAGCTGCTACTAGATGGGACACCCACTCCATGGCTCTTAGAGGAGGCATATTGGTTCCACTCAATTCCCCTAGAGATTGATGGGGAAATCATTACAGACTTGAATTCAAGAGAATTCAAGAGATGATAAAAATGACCAATGGCAAAAACCCATTTGCAATCAAGTATTTCACTTCACAACATCAGTTCTTGCTCTTGTGAATTTTCAAGCCTCATTACAAAAGATTGTTGCACAAGGATTGTTGCACCTTGTGTCCTTGCATCATTTTTCCGTTTTTTCCCCATGATATCCAGTTGGTACAATAAAATTGAAAAAAATTCATGTGCTGCAGTGCTTTACATCTGGTAACAGTGTAAGGCCCTCATAGTAGGGCGTTCCTCAAATAAGGGCGCCCCTTGGCTCCACCTAGCGGGTGCTTATTTTTGGGAGCGGCCTGCTCCTTGGGCGTTACCCTACACATAATAACCTCATGTGTAGGCATTTCTTTCTGCGAAACATCCCCCACACAAGCTTCAAATATTACCTTAGAAATAGTTCATACATTCAGAGTCTATCAAGGTCATCTAGGCTTCGTGTTCTTCCAGGTTTTTTGCCCATCTCCTTGCATGATTTGCTTCGTGCTACTGGTGATGGGTTTAGGTCCTAGGTTTTGTGTTTTCTCCTCTTAGGGCTCCCCATTGTGCATTCTGCACTTTCGGGTGTGGTCTTTTGTTTGGATTTCAGTCCTTTCCTTTTTCTTCTTTTGTTCCCTTGCCAGGTATTTTTCTTTTATTTATTTACTTATGATAAACTTGATGAAAACTTGCCAAACATTCATAAAACAAAAGCACCCAAAAAAAAAAGGGAGAGAGAAAGGTACAAGATGGATGGATCCAAGTCCAAGCCAAAAGAAGAAACCACCAACCAGGGTGGATTGCAAAGGGGAACAAGATCAAATCAAGTACTCAACCTTCCATAGATGCAAGGAGCATATGAGATAAGGAGAGAGGAGGAACACCTGAAAGAACACTTAACCTAGAAGTACCCTCACTTACAGTAACAGCACGCTTACTACGCTCGATAAACTAATTAGGCCAGCCTATCAAGACCAGTATTTTTCTTTTTGGCCAATTTTCACACCATCACCCACGAAAACAAATTGCACGCTAACTGTACAAAGGGGTTTTTTTGGCCATTTGAATTCAGGTAAGATCAGGACCAGTGCTGGGGGTGCAGTCTGCAGGGGGATTTCAAAGGATATTTGATTTTGTTCATAACCGCTGGTTCTAGTGTTGAATCATTTCGGAATCAGGGAACTGCCAGCTCCATTCTTTAAAAAAGGGAAAATCGGAATCAAAGAACCACAGGTTTTTAGTTATTTCTAAAACCTCGAAGAACCAACTGAGTTCATGAAAAGAATCAGTAAAGAACCAGCGGTTATAAAGTTGGTTATCTGATTTTTCCAAAAAAAGAATAACGGTTATATTTCAGAATTACTGGTTCATGGATTTTTTTAAAAACATAATTTGGGAGAACTACAGTTAGCCCATAAACCCTAAGAATTACACTGATAACCACTGGGTATGTTCTTGGTTCTGATAACAACTGAACACTGGTCAAGACTCGGTTCTCTCATTGGAAATCTCACACAAAGAAAGTGCAAATTGTCTTTATAAAAGATTCAATACATTTTCAAGAGAAAAGTAGACTATCTATTGTTTTACTTCGTACCTATATTAGAGACCATATCTACCCAAGACTCGTGTGCTAGAAACACCGAAAGTTGTCAAACACTTTGAGGATGAGGAAAAATGATTGAAGAATGGTATGTAAATGTGAGCTCTACGTATGGCAACCTCGTCACCACCCATAAAGTTTTTAAAGAAAAGCATTCTAGCTCATTCTTGGATGCTTGCACCTCCCTCTACAGAAGCAGCTACTTTCAGATTCCACATTGTACCTAGCTCTTGGGCAACAATGCAAGGGTGAGTGCAACAATCCAAAAGACTATTTGTTTAATATTTTTAGCCTTATTAGTAGCTGGGTACATTTGAACTGGTCCATGGAAAAGTGGAGTTGTTGTTGTTGTTGGTGGTGGTGTCTATTGAACTTTCATGGAATCCAATGTTGAAGCTGACAATCCCTTCTCCTCAGGAAGTTCAACAGCCACCCATAGAACTACTACTACTACTATATGGGTTTAGGGTTTATGGTCCTACTTCTACCCCCTATTTGTATCCATACCCAGAATGACAAAAGCACTATTCACCACAACAATCTACATATTGTGTGTGTGTGTGTTCTATACAATGTTTTTTTTTCCATCAATTTTTTTTTTGAAAATTTTCAGAAATTTTGGTTTTTTCTAGTGCAAAGTTGATTTTTTGGGGCTAAAATTTTGGACCAAAAAAATTGGCAAAATAATTGATATTTAAAAATTGAAAAGAAAACGCTGGTGCTGTATGAAAATTTAGTGTGATCATCGAAGCGGGTACCTAATTAACAATTTCGGGAAAATTTTATACTCGTTTTGTTCGACTTGTGTCATTAGGTCATGGAGTTGTTCCAATATTCTTTCACTTTGAGTGCACTAACTCATTTGAAACCACGAAGAATGGTTTGGTTCTGAGGAGACCCAAAAACCTAAGCTGTTCACTATCCCACTGTCCCCAGTATTGTCCCTGGCGTCAGTCCAAAAGGGACGAGAGGAAAAGATTTTCTAGGCATCCAATGAGGTGAGCCAGTACAAGTTCAACAAGCCCAGAATTCCAAGCATGCCATGAGCTGGTATGAGTTGAATCTGGCTCACTTAGCACCACTTTGTAAGGGGAGGTGAGGGGAAGAGAACTGGAATATTTTTTGAGATTAGGGTTTATGTTCTCCCCCCATTCACATTCATCTTTTGACATTTTGTTGAGCCCAGCCCCCTCAGGGACTATGGCATTGGATCCAACTTTTTTCTTAAGTTTACTTTATTAGAATCGGTTTCACATTAGGTGAATTGGTTCCTTTGTGGGATGGCTAGAGTTGAACTTGCTTCAAGTAACATCATAGTTTTGTTCAACATCCGTATATTGTTCTAGATAACTATGTTATGAAGTAGAGTGCTTGTATCTACCATTATACCATTTGTCAACAAATACAATTTGTTTAAGAAGGTGTCTTCATGGGTACTTGTGACTTTAAGATGAATTGGATAAAATGTAGAATCCGTCAATAGTCGACATCACACAATTTACAAGGGAAACTAACATATTTGTTCATATTCAATTGGAATTTGACCAATGTAGCCTACTACAAAGGTTTCCTTGTAGAAAATGTGAATTGAAGATGAACAATAAATAAAAATACTTGTGCTACATAAAATGATTCTAAAGCATACAACTTGGAAAAGAAAGCACAAATAGGCCACACATCATTATGGGGAATGTAACTTGTATGTGTAAATTGAGTATATATTGTTTATGTGGACTTGGGGTTGTAACTTGACCATTAATATTACATGCATACTTGGGTTAATTGTACAATTCAAACATATTTAGTTTATGGAGTGACTTGTTGAAGTATGTTGAATCATCATTGATGAGTCTTAGTATAATAATTGACAAAATAAGGCTTAATGACTCACACTTGATTTGTCATCGGATTAGAATAAATGATTAGATTTTAAGAAATTGCTTAATTATTTTTGTTTTGTGTTGTTATTTAAGCTCATGATTAGGTTTGTGTTGTCATAAAAATTGATAGCTAAAATAATGTATGGATGTATGGTGTTCAATGTAAAATTTCATCAAAGGATTGTAGTTTTCGTTTCGATAGTTGTTATGATGTTGGGAAATTGATGACCTAAAACTTCAAAATGTAATGTACAAACTTGATTGTTACTAATAGAAACATTGATCCACATAACGTACTTTGATCCTATAGAAACATTGATTCCAAGGTCAACCCTTTCATCACAATGCTTACAAAAATTCACATCAAACTTTTTTGGTGCCATAACCAACATGCAGGTAGAAAACAATGTTGTCTAATTTTTTTATTTTCAAGACAACTTTAATTAGGTTTGAGTTTTAGCTTGTTTTGGTTAATTTTGAAAAGCACCTTTGGTTTTGGTTCAAAGCAATGTTGGCCAACTCTTGGTTTTTGCAAGAATTGTTGGGTCTAGGTTTAAAGTTTTTTGAAAAATGGAAGACCTTTTAATTCCAAGTTTGAAAAATATTTTCAAAAGTTAAAACCCAATGATTCTAAAGCTAGTTCAATTTTTTTCAAGTCTAATCCACCCTAAGTCTTCTTGAAGCAATTGAGGTAAACCTTTGAAGTGATAGTAACGGATGGAAAGTAGAAAAGAAGGGCACATTGCCTAGCTCCATATATTGGAGAAAAAGGCACATATGAAAGCTCCAAAATGGGAATTAGGACAAAGTGATAAGTTGATAAGCACCTCATGAACAAATCATATGCACAAGCTAAACCATGCAAGTGATTAGTACAAATGGAATTGATTTTACGTCATGACTTTGTTTTAAACTCACCACATTCACATGGTTTGGACTTGAGAAGAGGTCATTGCCCTTCTTCTATGATTGGTGATGGAAGCTACATCCATATGGTTAGTATGCCTTGGACTCTTGAGTAGGGAGTCTTGAAATTCTCAAGGTATGAATCTCAAGTGCAGAGTTATGAGGTTTTAAAGTTGATTTTTAGATGGTTTAATTTTTTTTGGATTTTGGTGTTCACACCAAGTCCTTTAAAGGTTCCATTGGTGTTCTCATCAAGTTCCTTTGACTTCTCAATGGGTTCTTAAGTTCCCGAAATGTTCCCCAACATAGAGCAATATCGTGTGGATATGATAGTGTGTATTGTGTGGTTCATATTAATTCTTTAAAGTGGTGGTTAAGGTGGTTTATAATTTTTCTTTTGCAATAAGCTTCTTCAATTGGTCCATCATTTTAAAAACCTCAAACTCTTGGCACTCTTGAAATAGAAATTTCCCATTTTGCATTCTCAACACACAAATATAGAAGTCATTGCCTTTGCTAGTTACCTTCATAATTCTCAAGAAAAGAATTGGGCTAAGGCTATGGGATAAAAGGGTGGCGAAAAGAAATTCTTGGGTGTTGCCCCATCACCTCATTGCTCGTATAGAATTTTTGTTATTAAAATTTTCAATCACCATTTTTTGGCCTAATGGCAAGGAGCACCACAATTTTATTCCATACACTTTACTCAATAACAAAGGAACCCAAAAAGACGACAAGGGGGCACCACATGTACACTTCAATCCCATATGCTTTGCCCAAATCCAATAAAAGTGGGCAAAGGGAAAGGCTTCTCCTTAAGGAGGTCCAAAGTGCAAAAGAAAATCAGATGTTCACTACATTTTGTACTTTACCTAACCTAAAGACCTGGACCTTGCATAAAGGGCCTTAAGACTCTAAGGCCTGTTCTAGGGTCAGGTCTCCTCTAGTCAAGCCTGGCTTTTCCCAAGTCTGGGTTCAGGTCTTTCTTTAGATAAAAGGGAGGTCTTCTGGTGGGTCTTGTCTTGTGTAAACCTGCCATGCCAAATCTGGCCAGACCAAACCCTAAACCCTGGTTAACACTGGTTCCAATGAGTATTTGTTTTCCCCAATATGATGAAACCTTCTTTGGTATGGGTCTTGAAGAGAGAGTTCTTCAAAATAGGGAAAATAGGGTGGTTTGATGGAGGGTGCTTGGTCATACCATCCTCATGTAACATTGGGTATGTGTAGGACTAAAGCTGGATTCACACTGAGGTAGTAAAAGGGATAAACTAACCCTAGTAATGCTATCCCATTCACACAAAATTGTCAAAACTGACTTGGCAAATGACATGGCATTGGGGTTAAGAGGGGGATAAATATGTAGGCATATCTAAATCCTAGGAACAGATATCTTCATTTTTTTCTAGATTTGGAATCAGATTAGGGTGGAATAAGGACGTTAGTTTGAACCTTTGATTCCAACTTACGGTAAAAATACCCCCTTATGTTCACAAGAGCTTCTAATGTAATATTCTGGCCAATATACTCTTTTTCATGTGAGAGAGAGCATGGAAAACAAATTCATAAGTTTCCCCCAAGCTGCCCAAAAAATTTCCATAGGTTTGAAAACCCCTCAATATGAAAGGTTCAATGTAGGGTTAAATGGAATAAAAATATCCCCTACTAACAATTCTCCCCTTGGTGTGAATCCAGCTTAAGGAGCTCAAAATGGAAAGGGGGCTGGTTGTTTTGGGAAATTAGGTCCCATTGGGTCCCATTGGGTCCATGCTCATCTTGTGAATTCCTAGAACAGCCCCCTTTTCCAAGTCCTTATGGGGGCATAAAGAATTGATCAAAAATCTTTTGCTTTTACAAATGGACGGCTGCGATTCACTCAAGACGAGAAGGTGGGCACCCTATGTGTCGGGGTTCTACTGAAATTCGACAAAAGGGTGACACCTTCTTCTCTAAAAATTTCTCTAAGGGGGGTGAGAGACACCGAGATGCCCAACACCTACACTAGAAAGACTCTACCACATTTGGTGGAATTGAAACAAAATTTTCCTTGTGAAGGGGGCCCAATAAAAGGGTTTTGTTTTGTGGTGGACCAAATCTTCATTACAATGGTTTTCAACTATAGATAACTACTTTATAAGATGCTAAAAATTGAAGCAATTCTCAAAAGAAGTTGCATCTGGCAGTTTCCCATTTGCTAGAAACAAAAGTGTCCAAGAGCATAGCTATTAAGTTAATAGTATTAATGTGCTCCAAGAGAATGAAAACTTAAGTGGTCCCTACAATCTAAATACACGGAACCGACTTTGTTAGACTATGTCAACTTAATTTGCGGAATCCAATATATATATATTTTTTTGCCCCCCCAAAAAAACTCATAAACGAAGAAATTCTTGAGCTTTTTTTGTTTTTTTTGGGGGGGGGCACAATTGAAAAGAGTTCATTGCAAAGAGAAAGGAAAGCAACAACTTTCACAATAGCAAGTAGGGTAGGGTAGCATAGCACACCATCCATTGGAAACCCTCCTTATGACTTGGATGAACTACAAATTGAGTTACCAAGGTTTCCACCTTGAGCATCCACCATCCATTGGAAACCCCCCTTATGACTCAGTTCATATGGATGAACCACAATTGAGTTACCAAGTTTCCATCATGGTAACCTCTCCTGTAAACCCTCCAATTTCTCCTTTCCCCTTTACCTAGTTAATAACTAACTAGCTATAGATGTAAGTGGGTGCACACCATACTTAAGTAGATAATGAATGTATGTGGTTACTATGTGAGTAAGTAGGTAGGTAATGCACTACTTTGTGGTTATGTACAAGATAGATAGGTAGATGTACATGTGGATGGTTGGTAAATAGCTAACCACCGTGGTTAGCCATGTGACGGTAATACAATGAAAAAGCATTTTCCTGTCCAACAAATCATCCATTCTAAATGGTGGTGAGCTTGGCAAGTGCTGGTTTCAGTCTAGCCGTCCAACTAGAGGCTCCAGCACCACTGAGATCAAACCCTTTTTTCCATGTTTGGTTTTTTCCCCTAGCCTAATGCATGAGGACACAAACTAAGTGAGGAAATGCCAAATTATAAAGTTTGGAACCGGTTGCAATTGATGATGCTACTAGCTTCGTCTTCTCACATTGTCATTTCCTTTAGAGCATTTTGAAAAGCTACAGAACCCATTAAAACACTTTGTCACTGGTGAGAGAGAAAAAAACGAAAAGCTGGAAACTTTGAAACCAGTGAGCAGCTACCCATTTTCATTTAGAAGTCATAGTAGAAACAGAGATGAAGAGACACTGGCAAAGCTTCATTAGACAAAGCACCCAGCAAAGCAAAGGAGGAAAGGAAGAACAAAGAGAGAAGAAGACCCAACCAACCGAGTCTGGGCAAGCTTGGAGCTTGTGTCAAAACCCAAAGTGGATCGTAAAAAGGGTTTAAAAAAAACAACAAATTATGTTCCAGAAGCCCTCACCAGTTGTGATAAGAAACATATCAAAAAAGGAAAGGGAAGGGAAACCTGAAAGTGAAAAAAAGTGAGTAGTTTATTATATGCATGGAAGCAATAGTGAAAGTTGATAGTTGATACTGCGTCGTAAAAAACGCATGTACAAGAAGCTGCAAGGGCGACAATTGTGTGCACTAGCAAAGACAAATCCAGCCAGCTTCTGGAGGCAATACTCTAACCAAGGAGCGATCCATTGCTATCAGCAAAACAGACTTGGTTACTGGCTTCCAGAAGCTACTGGAAGGACAATGCCCCAGTAATCCAGCTGGGGCACAGGGTAGCTCTACAGATCAGGTGGTC
>Ga0116227_10004144_pt1 | contig 31643 bp, 18 predicted proteins | sample S1TSphgellanicum_FD_89693 | JGI IMG/M metagenome (GOLD analysis project Ga0116227, IMG submission 89693) | Host-associated microbial communities from peat moss isolated from Minnesota, USA - S1T2_Fb - Sphagnum magellanicum MG | ecosystem: Host-associated > Plants > Peat moss > Unclassified... | reverse complement strand
TTTAACCTAAGTTAGCAACAGTAATTATCTCAAACCCTGATTTTATCGTGTAGACTAGCTAATCTGCTTTAGCTTTATTTCAAGCCTTAAAGCTAGTCACAGCATTGCTTTGAGAGTTTTCGGAGATGTCTATTATGTGGGAAATTATCGGTGGTATATCTGGATTAATAGTGTGCGCTAAAGGGGGTTGCTTGACTAGATGAAAGTACACCATCTCCAGGGGATCTTCCGTAGTAAAAGGTAGCTGTCCTGTGAGAAGTTCAAAGAAGGTGACACCTAACGAGTAAAAGTCGTTATTATACTCAATAGATTTACTTAGCTGCACAATTAGTACATTAGGAAGCATTGAGCTTTCTACCTATGTTTTAGTTAAAATACACACATTTCATAACGAGGCAATAGTGGCTCTAACCCTCACCACGTATGTTGCCTATCAATGCCTCTACATTAGGGTAGACTTTTTTGATTTTTTTTTATTTGTAACATAGTGTTACAAGCAGTGCTTCAATTACTATAAGACATACGAAAGAATTTTGTGAACTCTAGAAAATTGTGATTAAACACCATGTCTCGTTCCTCACCCCAGGCTGTTCTTCTAGTGGACGGCTACAACATAATAGGCGCTTGGGCTTGTCTGAAAAAAACCCGTGACCGTTCTGGGCTAGAAGCAGCACGGGGAGAATTAGTAGAAACGATGACGAACTATAGCTCATTCCAGGGCTATGAAACTCAAATCGTTTTTGATGCCCAATATCAGAACTGTGCCAGTAATAAGGAAATTATTACAGAACTTCTAACTGTCCATTACACGGATTTTGGGCAAACAGCAGACACATACATTGAAAAATCCTGTGCCTTGTTGCGCCACCAAATAGCTCGCTCTCACATTCCTCGTGTCATTGTTGCCACATCAGATAGAGCACAGCAGTTGATGGTACAAGGGTACGGAGCAGAGTGGTTGTCGGCACAACAACTCTGTGGTGAGGTGGAGACTGTTGTCTGCCAGATGCGCCATAAGTATCAAACCCAAAGAAAACCCCAGAGTAGATTTTTAGCGAATTCCATAGACGCTAAAGCACGGCAGCGCCTAGCTGAGTTGCGAATGGGATTAAAGTAAGTCACATTTTCAACGTCTCAGAAAAATTGGCAAAAAAAATCCCAAAAGTACTTGCCATATTCTAGTCAATAGTCTTATTATTATAAATCGTGAGTGATCCTCAGTAGCTCAGTGGTAGAGCGATCGACTGTTAATCGATTGGTCGCTGGTTCGAATCCGGCCTGGGGAGTTAATTGAAAAGTGGAAGGTAAAGGATGGGGGACGCGGGAAGAGGTTCAGAACTCCAAACCTTAGACCTACGCAAACTATGGTTGCTTGATCCAAGAGTAACCTTCCTCAATCATGGCTCCTTTGGTGCCTGCCCCAGACCAGTACTAGCATTTCAGCAAAAGTTGCGATCGCACCTAGAAGCCGAACCCCTCAAGTTCTTTGCCAGAGATTGGGAACCACTGCTAGATAACGCGAGAAATCAACTGGCAGAGTTTGTAGGTGCTGATGCTAGGGATTTGGTATTTGTCTCTAACGCCACAACAGGGGTAAATTCTGTACTTAGATCCCTGCATTTCACCCCCGAAGATGAAATCCTGACCACAAACCATGAATACAATGCCTGTCGTAATGCCCTAGATTTTATTGCCAGTGGCAGTGGGCCCAAGGTAGTAGTAGCTAAGATTCCCTTCCCCCTCGATTCACCGCAACAAATAGTCACAGCAGTAATGCAACGAGTCTCCCCCAAAACGAGACTAGCACTGTTAGATCATGTCACCAGTCAAACCGCCTTAATTCTGCCAATTCAGCAACTAGTCAAAGAATTGCAAGCCCTCAACATCGATACATTAATAGATGGTGCCCACGGTCCAGGAATGATTCCCCTGAACTTGAGAGAAATTGGTGCAACTTATTACACTGGCAACTGCCATAAATGGCTATGTGCCCCCAAAGGAGCAGGGTTTTTGGTGGTAAAGCCAGATCAACAGCCAGCCATTCGTCCCCTCACAATTAGTCATGGTGCAAACTCACCCCGCACCGATAAAACCCGCTTTCAGTTAGAGTTTGACTGGACAGGCACCACTGATCCCACAGCATATATCAGCGTACCAGAGGCGATCGCTTGTTTGGGTTCATTGCTACCAGGTGGTTGGACCGAGTTACAGCAGCACAATCATCAGTTAGTTTTGGCAGCAAGAGAGCTTATTTGCCAGTCCCTAGGAGTCACACCACCTTGTCCCCAAGAAATGATCGGTTCGATGGCAGTGATCCCAATGCCTGATAAATTAGCAAAACACGATTTTATGTTCCTGCATGAGCAGTTACTAGATCAGTTTGCCATTCAAGTACCCTTCATTCCCTGGCCAGAGAAACCCCATTTATTAATGCGGATATCAGCGCAAATTTATAATAACCGACAGCAGTATGAGTATTTGGCAAAGGTACTCGCCGAGTACTAAGGAAAAATCTCCCCAGTAAACTATTTTCGCCAGTTACCCGCATTTTGATAAGTTAGTACATAGTCTGAAACAAAAGAGGGGACGACGTTGAGTTATATTCCAAATTCCATTACTCCCCACGGAGGAGAGTTAGTAAACCGGATCACCACACCAGAACACAGGGCAGAGTTACTCTCAAAAGCTGAATATTTGCCGCGAGTACTGCTGAATGAGCGATCTGTGTCTGACTTAGAAATGATTGCCATTGGGGGATTTAGTCCACTCACTGGTTTTATGAACCAGGAAGACTACAATCACACAGTCACCCAAATGCGGTTAGCTAACGGTATTGTCTGGTCAATCCCTATTACCCTTTCGGTAGCAGAGGAAGTTGCCTCTTGCCTCCAAGTAGGGGGACTAGTGCGGTTAGATAATCCCAAGGGTGAGTTTATTGGGGTACTGCAACTAACACAAAAGTATCATCACGACAAAAACCAAGAGGTACTCAATGTCTACGGCACCAACGACCCTAACCATCCAGGAGTGCAGGTAGTTTATCATCAGGGTCCTGTAAATTTAGCTGGAGATATTTGGCTGTTGGAACGCCATTGCCATCCCCTGTTTCCCCGCTATCAAATCGACCCCCTGACCTCGCGGCAGATGTTTCAAGACAAAGGGTGGAAAACCATCGTTGGCTTTCAAACCCGCAACCCCATCCACCGGGCCCATGAATATATCCAAAAATGTGCCTTAGAAACAGTAGATGGTCTATTTTTACACCCCCTAGTTGGAGCAACAAAGGAAGATGATATCCCCGCCGATGTGCGGATGCGTTGCTATGAAATTTTACTGGAACACTACTACCCTCAGGACCGGGTGATTTTAGCAATTAATCCAGCAGCAATGCGCTATGCTGGACCACGGGAAGCAATCTTCCACGCCCTAATCCGCAAAAATTATGGCTGTACCCACTTTATTGTCGGTCGAGACCATGCTGGAGTAGGCAACTATTATGGCACCTACGATGCCCAATATATTTTCGATGAATTTGCAGCTGCTGAATTGGGAATCATACCGATGAAATTTGAACATGCCTTCTACTGCACGCGTACCAAACAAATGGCTACATCCAAGACAAGTCCCAGTCAGCCAGAGGAACGAATTCACCTGTCGGGGACAAAGGTGCGGGAAATGTTACGTCGGGGTGAACTACCCCCACCAGAATTTTCCCGACCTGAAGTGGCAGCAGAGTTAGCACGGGCAATGCAAATAGAAACAGCAACTAAAAGTTAGCTGTAATCACTAAAAAAGTATAAACTGAAACTTTACACTACATACTTCAGCCCTTTAAGCTATTAGCTGAAGGACTGAGGGCTGTTAGCTAATTCTATGAAGCGGCGGAATTTTTTACACCAGATTGGCTCTATACTGACCATTTTAGGAATAACTGAGTCAGAGTGGTTGATTTTAGGCGATCGCTACTCCCAAGCCTTAGCCCAATCCAACCCACGCAAATTGGCATTATTAATCGGCATTAATCAGTACACCCATAGTCCAGCCCTGAAAGGTTGTCTAACGGACGTAGAACTGCAAAAAGAACTGTTGATCGAGCGTTTTGGGTTTCTTCCCTCAGATATTTTGACATTAACTGAGGAACAGGCGAGTCGGGAATTTATTGAGGCCGCTTTTGCTGATCATCTTGGCAAACAAGTTAAAGCTGATGATGTTGTCCTCTTCCACTTTAGCGGCTACGGTACCCGCGTTCATCTGGGAACTATCCCGGATCAAGTGGAGAATGCCCTTGTGCCAGCGGTGGACCAATACTCACAGAATCAAAGCGTTGTCAACTTCCTACTCACACAAACCCTAGTGTTATCGTTGCGATCGCTGCCAACGAAAAAAGTTACAGCAGTATTAGATACTAGCTACTATGCTCCAAGTACAGAGCTACAGCAGCCTAGCAGTGCGTCAATTCGTGCGCTCCCGGAACTAGTAGCAGCTAAGTTAGTAGCCGCAGAAGTAGAATTTCTTAAACAACTCAACACTCAGAACTTGAGAAACAGTGATTTAGTCATACTTTCAGCCACCTCAGAACCCAAGCAATTAGCAAGAGAACTATTATTTTCCGGCTTTAGTGCTGGGTTGCTTACCTACACATTGACCCAGTACCTATGGGAAACTACTCCACCTAGAAAAATAGAAGTCATCTTGTCCCACTTGGGCAGTTCTATATATAGGTTGGGCGGTAAACAGCAGCCAGGGTTATTGAATGGGAACAAAGAAGCAGGGAGGGGAGAGATGGATCTATTCGCCCCTGATCTCAAATTTCCTGGAGCAGAGGGAGTCATTACAGGAATTGAAGAGGGAGGGAAGACATACCAAATATGGTTGGCAGGACTACCACCCCAAGTATTAGAAAACTACGGCGTGAACTCCCGACTTCAGTTAACAACAGGGGAGCAGTTAGGATTGCGATCGCGCAACGGCTTAATAGCTAAGGCTCAACTAGCCAACACAGAAAGCATCACTACGCTCCAAGTTGGACAACTAGTTCAAGAAGCAGTTCGGGACATACCCCGAAATATTCGTTTAACCGTGGCCCTAGACCCCCGCTTAGAAAGAATTGAACGTGTCGATGCTACTAGCGCCTTTGCCGCCTTTGCTAATGTTGTCAGCATCTCGGCCCCAGATCAACCGACAGATTATGTATTTAGTAAGATACAGCAAAAACCTACCCGTTATGGTTTATTAACCGTTGCTGGGGAATCAATTCTCAACACCACTGGGGAAGCTGGGGAAGCGGCGAAAGTAGCAGTACAGCGGTTAGCACCGAGACTTTCCATCCTCTTAGCCGCCAAGTTTTGGCGGCTCACGGAAAATGGGGGTTCTTCCCGGTTGCCAGTTAGGGGTAGCCTGGAAGTGATCACTAATTTAGGATCGCACTTAGTTGTAGAACGGGAAACAGGACGGACCCTAAGTACTGGTAAATCACTCAATGGTCCAACAGCCGCTATACCTACGGTGTCCGTAAATCATCGCCTGCAGTATCGGGTTCAAAACTTGAGTGACTTCCCAGTCTATCTCATTCTCGTGGGATTGAACAACAACCGCACTGCGATCGCCTTTTACCCCTGGTATCTACCCCAAGGACCTGATAATTCCGGGGGCAAACCCGTATTGCAGGAAGTAATCATTGGTCCTGGGGCTAACCTGACATTTCCCAAAACCGCCTCCGCCTCTGGCTGGATTATAACTGCACCAGCGGAATTTTGTGAACACCAACTGCTCCTGAGTACTGCCCCCTTTCGGGAAACCATGAAAGCTTTGGCTACCACTAAGTATCCTACATCTGATCAACAACCCATTGCGGCCCTAGCTAACTCCCTAGAGGTTGCCGAATCTCTACTGCTGGATTTACATAATGCCAGTGCTATTAAGGGAGAAACCAGCAGTACTGCTACGGATTCCTATTTGTTAGATGTGAATCACTGGGCAAGTCTCAATTTTAGTTTTCAGGTGGTGGCATGAGCCACTTGCTGACTTGAAGGCAGCTCCTCCATGATTGACTATCGGCTCTTTCAAAGGCAGGTATTGATGTCCCGCTTGACGCTGCTACCCCTTGTGATAATGCTGTTGCTTTGATCATTAACATTGAAGCCATGACGATTGTGAGCAGGAATATCTCAAATTTCTTTCCATCTTGTAGAAAAGGAATAATGATATTTAAAATACAGAATCAATAATCAAGAAAAGCTAGATTAACTACTAATCTGTCATTTTAAAAGACATGACCTTTTCAGGGTTGCACTTAGCACAACTAATTCCAAAATAGTGCACCATGAATGTTAATCATTAGGACTTTATCATCATTGGTACTGGCGCTGGAGGTGGAAGTTTAGCGGATAAACTAGCATCCAGTGGAAAGAGAATTTTAGTCTTAGAACGGGGTAATTTTTTACCTAAAGAGAAAGCAAATAGGGATACCGAGTAATTTTCAAGCTACTGATAGTAATATAGTTGAAATTCAGGGGATTGCTCACTTATGTTTAGAGGTCAAGCTAAACATAATAAAAAGCCAGTGGAAATCACAGAAATAATCATTTATAGGTATTCGGTTTGATGGGCGAGAAATGATCTGTGTAGGCTCTTAATGCTTAACTCTTAACAACCGAAACTGCTAGTTAAATTTTCCCGTTAAGTCCGAAAAGAAAGGCTATTTTAGTGATTGGGTTTTAGGCTACTTTAAATCTCCAAAACTATTTGTAAGTCAAGATTTGCCTACAGAATAATTCATCAAAATCTCATTTGAACATCAGTATTTTTTACTGGTGATGAGCAGAGTCAAGATTTTTGAATATTGGACTAGCCCAAGTGAAGTTTTTATATGTAATAAAAAAAATCTAAATATGCGGAGCATTTTTTTCAACTTTCAGATAGAGTAAGAAAAGAAATTCTTGTTAAGAAGAATCACAGAGAGGAAACTGAATGCAAGCGAGAATCGGGAAATATTTCACAATCTTTAAGCCAGAAGTATTGCAGGATTTTCTGCAGCTAATTCGATTAAAATTTCATCTAAATTTTATCTTTGTTCTGTTGGGAACATTTAGTTTTGCTAAACAGATTGATATTCCACTAATAGTTTCTATATTAGTGATGTACGTATCTTTTAATATCTGCCTATACGGTGGTATTTATACAATTAATGCCATTACAGACCTCGAAAAGGATGCTAAACATTCACTTAAAAAAAATCGCCCCTTGCCTTCAGGAAGAATTAGCGTAAATACAGCCATAATCTTGGCTATTTCCTTAATTTCCTTAGGATTATTGGTGGGATTTTTGTACTTTGGCAGAAATATTGGGTTGCTCTATATTACCCTTGTTGTCGTTAACATCTTCTACTCGTTTGTAGCCAGGAACATTCCATATCTTGAATTATTTGTCAATGCAAGTACCATGCCAATGCGATTACTAATGGGTACTTTTTTAGCTGTTGACGGTTTAGTACCTACGATATTGATGTTTTCAGCTTTTTGTATGGGAATTGGTTTTCTTTCTATAAGACGAATAGTTGAGAAAGATATAAATAACTGGACAGAAGCTCGCCCTGCTTTAAAAGCTTATCAGGGAAATATCATGGTTTGGTTACAACTTATCTTTTTTGTTGGACTTCTGTTGGCATTTAGGTTTGATCCTCTCATCCACCAAGATTTGATCTGCTACTTGTTGATGGTGATATTTTACATTATTTTCTGTTTAGGAACTCATGTATTTCCTTCAATAAGAAGTTACTGGACTCAATACTACGGATATTAATCCTATTGAGTAGAAGTACCAGTTGCACAGAATTTTGGGGCTGTATCTGATTCTTAAATTCTTTATTGCTCAATCAATAACTGCTTCTACTAGGACAAAAATATCTATAATTCAATACTCAATTTGATAATTTTCTCCTAGTACTCTTTCATTAAAAAACATATTCTTATCCTCAAAGGAAAGGTCTAGTTAAAATGAATTCATTTATTGATTTAAATCAAATTCAACAAATACAAAGCATTAATTTTCATGATTTCAAGGCTGTGATTTTTGATGTTGATGGAACTTTCTATAGTCTTAAAAAGATGTATAGTTTAATGCAGATAGAAATATTCAAATACTATCTAAATAATCTTTGGGAAATATGGGATATTAAAATTATCATAGATTTCCTGCGTGAACGTGAACGAAATGCTTTTGAAATTGTTGAAGATTTAGAAAATGCTCAATATGAATGGGCTGCCAAAGCATCAGGAGCTTCATTAGAAAAAGTTCGCACTTTAGTACAAAAATGGATTTTCCAAGTCCCTTTGCAACATATATATACTTGCCGCTATATCCCAATTTTGGAGTTATTTGAAAACCTCATGTATCAAGGTATAGCTACTGGCATATTTTCCGATTATCCAGCAACAGCAAAGCTGGCTAAACTAGGTCTATCTCCTAACTGCATTGTTAGCTCAACAGATAAAAATGTTTGTCGGCTCAAGCCCGATCCTCAAGGTTTATTTATTGCCACGGAAATTCTCGGAGTTTCAGTTAAACAATGTTTATTTATCGGTGATCGTGATGAGAAAGATGGGGAATGCGCGAGGAGAGCAGGTATGCCATATCTAATATTAGGTAAAAGTTCTCAACCATAAACTCATGAAAGAATTAACGGATCTACCGTACTTTTTATCGTGAATTAACTGTTAGTAATAGGGAACAGGCATTAATCATAAGTTAAGACAAAAGTAATTTTGTCAATTCGTAATAATCTTTAAATTTGAATAGAAGCGAGGTATTAAAACAGTAACAATACTGTGGTTTTAGATAAGGAATGAGTGATGACTTTTAAATATTGCACTATGCCAAAGTAGCGGCTACGCCTCCCTCAAAATGGCGTTTCCTGCCTCAATTATTTGCAATATTTTAAGTATTATTGCTTATTCTTAACTTAGCAGAAATCGGGAACGGGGGGGGGAAAGAGGCATGATTTTCCTAGCTTAGCAAGCTTCCTCATGCTCTCAGTCACCTCCCCAGCTAATGACTCCTCCTAAATTTTTGAATTTGGAATTTCTGTCATATCGAACTTAGGCATTGTATAAGACATTTAGCGAAGTTAGTATGAGCCAGCGTTGGCTTTGCCCAATAAGGTTCGGTTAAACGGAAATCCCTATTTTGGTAATCGCTACAAGGTTGATTATTCCGTTTCATTTTTGGGAATAATGTCCGTGATTAATCTTATCCGAACCGTATTGCGACTTGAGGCAACTAGCATTCAGGAGAACGATCTTGGCTCTGATACTGCTACTAACTGGTAGAGTTTATGCTCAAACTTTTCCATGCACAGTGACCAATCAAAACCCAGAATAGAAGGACGAGCTTGCTGAGCAAGTTCGGCTCTAAGTTCAGGATTCTCCAGAAACTCAATCACCTTTTGGGCAAAATCCTTCGGGTTATTGGGTTCAGCAAGGAAACCATTTTTACCAGGGTATACTTGCTCAGTAGTTGAGGGGGCAAAAGCTGCAACTACAGGGGTTCCAGAAGCCAGGGCTTCATTATTGGCAGTACAAAAGTTTTCCGTGACGGAGGGGTTAACAAATAGATCAGCACGAGCGTACCAACCTAACAGTTCGGTACCGTGAGACTCACCCCATACCGTTACGCCCGAACCAAATTTTTGGGCTTGCCGCCTAATTTCTCCATCTAAAGGGCCACTACCAATAATCACCAGATGAACATCAGGAATTTTGGCAGCGACGAGTGGATATATGTCTAAAAGTTGAGCAACATTTTTTTCCGCAGTGATCCGACCAATAAACAGCAGCGTCGGGCGCTGATCACCGGGGATAGGATCATAACAGATATTGCGAGGGTGAAACTTTTCGCAATCAATTCCTTGATAGGGGACATATTCGCTACGTATGGAATTCAACTTCTGATATTTACGTAGCTGTTCTATGGAGGGAAATAAATTTAGATCGTAGGCTGCTGTGGACTGCTTAACAAATATTGGCAAGAGGGGACGCAGTAGGTTAAAGAATATACCTCCCAGATAGTATTGGATATAGGCAACGATATCTGTATGGAAGATCGAGATAATTGGGGTCTTGGTTCTTCTAGCATACTTAGTGCCCACAGGACGACCATAGCCTTGTAAAAAGAGTGAGTAGAACCCTCTCATTTGGGGGGCTTCTTCAACTACGATGATGTCCGGTCGGAAGTCCAGCAGTAACTTAGTATCACTCCAATGACGATAATGTAATGGTTGAGGCAACGACTTGTAGAAGATCAGTGGTTCTGTAGGAAATGCATAAGCAGAAAAATTGGGGAAGGGCTTCAATTCTTCTAGCCCAGACATGGGGCGATTGCTGACTTTTTTTGGGTATTTGTCGTTGATCTCTGGGTAGATGAGGAAAACTTCATGACCCTGTTGGAGTAGCCAGCGAACTCGTTGATGTACTGCTACGGATACCCCAGTTAAAAAAGGAGCATACAACCCTGTAAACAGCGCAATGCGAAGAGATTTCTTAGTCATAAGTAGAGGGAATAGAGGACAGAAAATAGGGCATGTAGTTACGCTTTTTCTGGTCTGAGATTCCCTAATCAGCACCACAAACTTAGAGAGAAACTTTCGGATCAATCGGCTGATCCAACCAGTGGTAAGGACGGTACTCAACTAGCTGGATATTGGATGGACCTTGGACTCGATAGGTAAGATTACGCCATTTAATGGTTGAAATCCAAAGGGATGAAAGTATGGCGACCCCATAGACCCACTGTGTCAAAGGTATAGCCATGAGCATTTTGATGACCGTGGCAGGTGATAACTTGGCGATCGCTTGATCTTGTAGTACAATCACTCGCTGGATCAACATTTCCACGACTAGCACCATTAGGAGTAATCCAATGGTATATATGCTATAACAAGCAGCAAGTAGGGCTGCTGCATACCATTGTGTTTCTAATAGGGACTCCAGAATTAGGACTAAAACTAGGGTTGGAAAGAGAATACTGGAAACCGCATCACTAACTACGGCTAACCAAGCAGGATGGTAAAATCGAAAACAGAGTAGTAGACGTTGGAGATTTTCTAGGACTCTTGGTAAATCGCACTCTTCCCAATTCGCCATCATCAGGGAGGGTACTAACTTCACTCGCAACTTGTGTTTTTTGAGGACCTTGTGGATCATTAAATCTTCGCATAGGGATTGTCCCCATTGCTCTAGTAGTCCTGTTTGGTGTAGAGTTGCGGTTCTGATAGCTAGGGTCCCACCCCAGGGAATCCGAAATATGAACATCTGTACTACAGTAGAGATGTTCCCTGTATACCGTACCAGGGAACCCCAATAGTTACCTGTGGGTACATACCAGCGATTTCCCGTTGTTGCTCCCACTTGCTCGTCCATTAGCGGACTGACTAAATCTCGTAACCAATTTGGATGGACTATCGTATCAGCATCGACTAGGGCCACTACCTGATAGGAATCATCCAGATCTGAGACAGCTTGCAGGAGTCCACTGCACTTGAGACTACAATTATGGCGTACTATCCTCAGGGGGCTAATTTGGACATTTGTAGCTCTTGATTGAGCGATCGTTTCCGTGGCAATTTTCCAAGATGGATCTTCTTGGTGGTCAACGATCACCTTTAAATCATATTTCGGGTAGTTCTGTCTTAGGAGCGATCTTAAGCAGTTGTGTATAAATGGATCTGCTCCCCGTAGACAGATAATCACTGCTGTTTTCGGGAGTTGTTCATCTGGTAATAAGCTTTTTTGGTATGAGTATAAGTACCATAAAAAGACTAACGTGAAACACGCCTGAATTACCAGCCAACTCAACAAAGATTTAGACAGAAATATCATCAAATCCAGCATCTTGATGTTTATTCCTGAATTCTGATGATGACTTGAAGATGGCTAAAAATCACTCCCTTCCAACGAGAGGAACGCAATTTGAGGTTGGCAAGGGAGTGACTACGCGTGGATGCACCTTGAGATTTTCAACTATTGATCAAGGGAATATTTCATAGATATTTTAATCGTCGTGTCTTTAACCACGAAAAAACTAGCATCTTGGAATTTAGGCATCCCCGTCATCACAGACACAGTGGGATTGTCGGAAATACCAAAACCTTCTGAGGGAATGCCAAAAAAGTTTCTGTGGAGTTTGTGATCACCCTTTTGATCGTCAAGTACTGCCACTGCATAGGTTCCAGGTTTTAAGCCATGAAATTCTTTTGCGATAGTGGTGCCAGTAATTCTAGTGCAACCACTTTGAACTCCCCCGGTACTGCTCATCGGAAACCCTTTGGCAGAGGAGTAAATTCGCATACAAATTTCTCCTGTTTTGTGTTCGATGCCGTTTACTACTATGGTCAGGTTGGCGGTCTGTTCTGCATTAACCGCTCTAGCACAACTGATACTTAACAAACTAGCAAGTAATAAGTGAGGTAGTTGAGATATTTTTAGGCTCATTTGTTAATTCTCCACAGGTAATAGAAATCCCATTGAATAACCTAATTTCAGGTTAATTATAGCGGGGTGAGAGACAAATTCATCTGTGTTCAGATGTAGCTATTTCACCACTTTCTGTAGATCAGTTTTTTGCACCCATGCCGATGTTATTTGCATTCCCTCCTCTAAGCCGATTTTGGGTTGGTAATTTAATAGACGTTTGGCTTTTTCGGTGGAATAGGCGTAGGGACGACTCATGAAATCTACAGAATCTGGTAGGATATCAGTCTTTTGGCGAAATAGTTTTTGTCCCTGATGACGCAACCGCAAAAATAATTTCATTTCCTCTTTTGGTAGGGACATCGGTGGTGCTAAACCTTCCATTGCTGCTAACTGGAGAAAATAGTCTTTCCAAGAAGTCTCTTGACCATCAGTAATATTGAATATTTCGCCGTAGAGTTGCTTTTCTATGGCTAGAAATATGGCATCTACGAGGTTATCTATATATACATGATTGATTACACCCTTGCCGTCATTGGCATAGGCAAATAATTTTTGTCGCATCATCAGCAGTGGTCGTACTACCCAAGGGATGCTTCCCGGTCCATAAACATCACCAGCCCGAATAATAATGATGCCAAACTCAGGTGGTGAATTAAGTTTTAACAGTTCTGCTTCAGCTTCAATTTTTGTCTCACAGTAGGGGTTATTTTCTCCACACAGTGGTCCCGACTCGGTGACTCCATTGGGATAGTTAAAGCCGTAGACTAATACACTGGAAAGGTGGACAAAAGTTTTAACTCCAGCGGCTTTAGCTGCTTTGGCTATATTGATAGTTCCAGTAACATTTACCTCACGAAAATGCTTGATGTCTCCTGCTTCTTGTCCCAATTGCTCTGCGTGTAAAACGATGTCTACTCCCTGACAAGCCTTGCGAGCAATTACTGGATCTGTCAGGCTCCCAACAATTACTTCCCCATTTAAATTTGGCAACTTTTCTGGAGAAGTTTGCAGTCCTCGGACTTTCATTCCTTGGATAGTTGCTAACTCTGCTGATCGTGAGCCAATAAATTGACCAATACCGGTGATGAGAATAGTTTTGTTGTTGAGGTTCATAATCTTGATTGAAGTGGCAAATCGGGAACAGGTTTATTCTAAGTTAAACATCTTAGAAAATATCAGATGGATCAGCAGTTCGGAGTTTATTGATTGCTAATGAACCAGATGTTATACACATTAAAACTGTAGAAATTAAGACTAGTGATGCATTGTTGAATGTCATCATAATCGGCAATTTTGTCGATTTCATGGCAAAGTCATATAAACCTATGGAGGCAATAAATCCTGGTATATAGCTGAGAATAGCTAGGATTAAAGCCTGTTGAAAGACTACATTTAATAAGTAGTCATTGGCATAGCCAATGGCTTTTAAAGTTGCGTAGGCAGCAAATTGGGTAGCGATGTTACTGTAGAGAATTTGATAAACAATAACCACACCAACTACAGAAGCCATTGTCAGCATGAGGTTCAGGATAAAGCCAATTGGTGTTCTCTCAGCCCAGTATTCTTTTTCTAAATTAATGAAGCCTTGATGAGTAAAAATTTTGACATCATCAGGTAAGCTGATTTGCATATTTTTCCTCACCACATCTGGATCAACACCAGGTTTAAGGGTGATGATACCTACATCAATGTTTTCCGCTGGACGGGAATTAGGATTGATCCTCAAGAAAGTTGAATCGCTGACAATTAAATTACCATCCACACCAAAGGAAGGACCTAAACTAAATAGGCCACCCACCCTAACTCTGTAACCTTGGGTGGCATCAAAGGGAAAGATTTCCACTGTTTGTTGAGTGTCTCCCTGGGCAAATTTCTCGGCAATAGGTCCGAATTCTAATCGAGATTCTCTGTCGAATAGCATCACGTCGGGGACTTTGAGTTTATCTAAGTTTTGCTCGACTTCTGGGATATTCAGTACAGGATTTCCCGGGTCAAAACCAATCACATATATGGAGTATTTCTCACCAGTTACCGGATTTTTTAACTTGGCAAATTGTAAATACATCGGGCTAACTGATTCTACACCATCAAATCCTAAGAGTTGATATAACCGAGTGCGCGGGAAGCTTTGATTGGAGGTTAAAGCTTTATATTGGGAGCTAACTAAAAATAAATTACCACGTAAGCTCTGATGCACAGCAGTAGCACTAGAATAGAGTGCATCTTGAAAACCAAGTTGGATAAACATTAGCAGCACAATAAAAGCAATCCCAGCTACAGCTACTAGAAACCGAACTTTTTGCTGGACTAGCTGTAGCCATGCCAAAGGAATCTTGCAATTCATGGTTCAAGTAAGGGGAGAATTAAAGTAGGTAAATTTCTGAATTCAGTTATATGTGTGAATTAGCACATCAACTTGTAAATTAGTTAAACGAGCTACCCTCTGACTATCAGCAGGATTATCTAGACTGATTTTGACTTCCACAATTCTGTGGTCTGTGTCTGCTCCGGGATTCAGACTGAAGATACCTTGTTTATCAACTTGCCAACCAATCTCTTTAACAGTTCCCGACAATTTACCTGAAAATGCAGTGCTAGTAATGCTCGCTTTTTGACCGATATGCACTTTTGTAATATCAGTTTGATACACTTCTGCAATTACAGACATGTGGGATATTTTGCCAATTTCCGCAAAACCTGAAGAGCCAATTACTTCCCCCGCTTTCGTATTGATTTTGAGAATTTTTCCATTGATGGGAGCTTGGATATAAGTTAACTCTAAGTCTGCTTGTGCCTGTTTGACGGCAGTGTCAGCACTCTTGACTTCGCCTTCGGCTAAATCAACATCTACCTTCCGCACTTCACTGATACTTTTGAGTTTAGCTTTTGCCTCTTTAAGCTGGTCTTGAAAAGTATTTTGAGTTCGATTTAAAGATGCTTGCGCTTCTTTTAGCTGCTGTTGTGTGGTCTTGAGTTGCAAAGCTTTACTATCTGCTACGGAAGCAGGAACGGCACCTTCTTTGTAGAGTTTTTGATAGCGATTGTTCTCTACTTGCGCGTTGTCTACCTGAGCTTGAAGCTGATTGATAGTTGCTTTTTGCGTAGCAACATCACCTTTATATTGAGACCCTAAATTAGCAACTGCGGCTACTTGGGCTTTGATGTCCGCAGGTTTAGCACCAGCTTTGACTTGTGCTAGTTGATCTTTTGCAACTTGTAATTTGTCTTTCGCTTGTTGCAAAGCTTCTTTAGCACTATCGTAATTATCTAAATAAGCTAAAATCTGTCCAGGATGAACTTCATCTCCTTCCTTAATTGCTAGTCGCCACACTCGGACACCGTTATTTAAATTGGAAACAGATACAAAAGTAACTTTACCTTCTGGTTGTAAGCGGCCTAAAGCAGTTACAGCAACTTTGATTGGAGTAGCCTTTGGGGGATGAACCAGGGTAGGTTGAACATGAGACCACAATTTAAATTGGGAAAGACTGGAGAAAATTGCTAACCCAGTAGCTAGGGTTATAGAAGTAACTAAAATAATTCTCCACCGACCTACGCTTGGTTTAAATAACTGGTTGTCTTTGTTAACTGTCATGTTCTCATTCCTAAAGTTGCATCGTCTATTCAGTAATCTTAGATTTGCAGATCGCAAATTCTGCAGTCAGGAGATAGCTATTGAGCGTAATGAATTGCTTTAGTTTTTACTACCGCTACAGACAACACCATAAGCGGCTACCTTAGTAATCTCGATCCTATGCCTAATTGGCATCAAGTTAAGTAGCGTAAAATACGGTAATAATATTTAGAATTAAAATTTGAATAAACAACTACTAATAGTCCAATGCTTACGAAAACTTTAAATTAGCTTTTCAATTCCTTTAAACTATGATATGATTCGTATTAATCTAACGCTACAAATTAACGGAGCTAATGAGTTGATTATAGGAAAAAATACTAAATGAGTAAAGTCAAGTACTTTTTAGATATTTTTTCTCCTGGCATTAATTTTAATTAAAGGTGGTGTTGTTAGTGTAACTAGTTTAGCAAATTTCTGGGTTTAAATCCCCTAGAATCATTATCCTAGACAACGCTATTTGACGGCAGTCCGCTCCTGAAATTGGCTATAGCTTTAATCAAAATAAAGTAAATAGACCCATAGCCGTCAGCTTTCATCACGATAAGAAAAGCATCTCCCAATTTCCTGTAAATAATCTAGTAGCACAATAGCATCTTCCCAAAACGACGCGACGCTATACCCCTAGGCAATCTCATCAATTTTAAATTGCGATGAGGAAAACGCCAGTCACACAAATTGTAAGTGTCCTGTGGTGTCAATTTGGAGAAAAATAGCTTCATTTTTCTTACTCCCCCACAAGGAAGCAGCCCACATCAACAGATAACTTTCGTTAACTGAACTGTATCCTATGTCCGCTTATTCAATTGATAGTGCCTTGGCGGAGTTAGAGAGCCTTATCAACAGTTGTGAACAGGCTTTGATGAAGTCCATAGAGGAAAAAAAAATGAAGTCAGAAACCGCGATGTCAACTACTAAAATTAACAGACAACTCCAACAAAACCCTATAGCGATTGTCGGGATGGCTTCCCTATTTCCCAAAGCGAGAAATTTACAGGAATACTGGCGCAACATCGTTAATAAAACTGATTGTATCACTGACGTCCCCGAAACCCACTGGAGTCTCAAAGACTACTACGACCCCGACCCCAGAACAACGGAAGATAAAACCTACTGTAAAAGGGGTGGTTTTATCCCAGAGGTAGATTTTAATCCGATGGAATTTGGTATTCCCCCCAGCATCTTAGAAGTTACAGACGTATCGCAACTATTAAGTCTAGTAGTTGCCAAAGAAGCAATGGAAGATGCTGGTTACGGCGAATCCCGTGAATTTGATCGGGAAACAGTGGGAGTAATTTTAGGTGTAGCCCAAGCCAAACAGCTAGGGGTACCACTATCAGCGCGGTTAGAGTACCCCGTCTGGGAAAAAGTCCTCAAAAGCAGTGGACTATCTGACGAAGATACCCAAAAAATCGTTAACAAAATTAAAAGCGCCTACGTTAAATGGGATGAGAACGCCTTTCCTGGGATGCTAGGGAACGTGGTAGCCGGGAGAATTGCTAACCGCCTCAATTTTGGTGGGACTAACTGCGTCGTCGATGCTGCCTGTGCCAGTTCCTTTGGAGCACTGAAAATGGCTATTAGCGAACTAGTGGAGCATCGCTGCGATATGATGCTCACTGGTGGTGTAGACACAGACAACACCATCACAGCCTATATCTGCTTCAGCAAAACCCCTGCTGTTTCTCCTGGTGATAAAGTCAAGCCCTTTGATGCTAAATCCGACGGCATGATGCTAGGTGAAGGTATCGGCATGTTTGTCCTCAAACGCCTAGAAGATGCAGAACGGGACAAAGACAAAATCTATGCAATCATCAAAGGCATTGGTACCTCCAGCGATGGCCGCTACAAGAGCATTTATGCCCCCCGCAAAGAAGGTCAAGTCAAAGCCTTAGAACGGGCTTACAATGATGCAGGTTTTTCTCCTGCCACCGTTGGTTTGATAGAAGCCCATGGCACAGGCACCATGGTTGGAGATCCCACAGAGTTTAGTTCCTTAAAAGACTTCTTTAATCTCCACGATCCTAAAAAACAGCACATTGCCCTCGGTAGCGTCAAATCGCAAATTGGGCACACCAAAGCCGCAGCAGGTGCAGCTAGCTTGATCAAAACTGCCCTAGCTCTCCATCATAAAATCCTACCGCCAACAATAAATATCACCGAGCCCAATCCCAAACTCAACATCAAAAACTCCGCCTTTTATCTGAACACGGAAACCAGACCTTGGGTGCGGGCTGCTGGAGAACCACCAAGACGAGCAGGAGTAAGTTCCTTTGGCTTCGGTGGCACCAACTACCACGTAGTTTTAGAAGAATATGCCACTGACCAAGGGTATACCTATCGCCTACACGACACCCCCAGAGAAATACTGCTATTTGCTTCCACTCCAGCTGAATTGTTAGCTAAATCAGCAGAGATATTAAGTAACTTGCAATCAGACAAGGGAGATAGACACTACGCCCAACTACTTCAGTCATCCCAAAATCAAGTATCTCCCCAAACTGCCGCCAGAATCGGCTTTGTGTCCGAGAACCTGGCAGAAGCTTGTAAGTTACTGCAAATTGGCATTGACTGGCTGAAACACAAAGGCCTAGAAGCCCCCTGGGAACACCCCCAAGGCATTTACTATCGCCCTTCAGGGTTAGATTTAAAAGGCAAAGTTGTCGCCCTCTTCTCCGGTCAAGGCTCCCAGTATCTGGAAATGGGTCGGGAAGCAGTGATGAATTTTCCCCTACTGCGCCGCCTGTACGGGGAGATGGATAACTTACTGCTCAAAGATAATTTACAACCGATCTCCGAGATAGTTTTTCCCCGTCCAGTATTTGAAGAAGCAGAGAAAAACGCCCAGATTGCCATTCTGCAGCGCACAGAATACGCTCAGCCTGCTATTGGGGTGTTTAGTGCAGGGTTATACACCATCTTCCAACAAGCCGGGTTCAAATCAGATTTTACTGCTGGACATAGTTTTGGTGAACTGACGGCACTGTGGGCAGCAGGAGTCTTAAGTGAGACCGATTACCTATTCCTGGTGAAATCCAGGGGACAAGCAATGGCTGCACCAGAAGACCCAGATCACGATGCAGGCAGCATGCTAGCGGTGAAAGAGGATATTAACAAGGTGGAAGCAGTACTGAAGCAGTTTCCCCAAGTAACCATCGCTAACTTCAACTCCCCCACTCAGGTAGTTTTAGCTGGTTCTACGGGGGAAATTAGCAAAATCCGTCAAGCCTTGCATAATCTGGGCTATGCCGCTGTCCTCTTACCAGTTTCCGCCGCCTTCCACACCCAGCTAATTGCTTTCGCCCAAAAATCCTTTGCCATTGCTACTAAAACCGTGAATTTCCGCAGCCCCAAAATGCCGGTTTTTAGTAACGTCACTGGCAAGCAGTATCCCAAAGAACCCCAAGCCATCCAAAAAAATCTCGAAAGCCACCTATCTAACTCCGTTCTATTTAAGCAAGAGATTGAAAATATCTATGCTGCAGGTGGACGTTGCTTCGTCGAATTTGGTCCGAAACGCATTCTTACCAACCTAGTCAAAGAAATTTTAGGAGAGCGTCCCCATTTCACAATATCCCTAAACCCCAGCACCCAAAAAAGTAGCGATCGCTCCCTGCGAGAAGCCGCCGTCCAGTTGCGCGTGCTGGGAATGGAACTCTACAACTTAGATCCTCACCAAGTCCCCCCAGTAATAGCTGCCACAGAGAAAAAGCCGGGGCTAAATATACCGTTGAACGGGATTAACTACGTCTCCGAGAAAACCAGGAGTGCCTTTGTGCAAGCTTTACAGGATGGGCATCAAGTGACGGGGAGTAGGAAGCAGGAGGAGAAATATATTCTCCCCAATTCCCAGTCCACAGTCCCCAGTCCCCAGTCCCCAGTCCCCAGTTTCCAGTCTCCAGTCCCCAGTTCCCAGTCCCCAGTTCCCAGTCCCCAGTCTCCAGTCCCCAGTCCCCAGTCCACAGTCCCCAATTCCCAGTCCACAGTCTCCAGTCCCCAATCCCCAGTCCCCAGTCCCCAGTCCCCAGTCCCTAGTTTCCAGTCTCCAAAGATGCAAACAACACCAGAAAAACTTGTCAATTACCAACGAATTCTTGAAAGTTTAGAACAACTCCTGGCACAGTTTCAGCAGAATCAAAGTGACAACTTACAAGTTCACAGCACCTATCTCGAACATCAGATAGAGTATGCGAGAAACTTTTTCCAACTAATCCAGCAACAGCATTCTTTGCTGACTAATAGCAAATCACATCAGTCACCTAATACCTCCCTGAACGGCGGGCTGCCTGAAGCTGCCAAACTCAAGCAGGTAGTGATGGAAAGCTTAGAGCGCAGCATGATGCAGTTTCATAACCAACAAGGTGAAACCCTCCGCATCCATGAGCAATATCTGCGGGAACAGGTGGAATATACTAAAAACTTTTTCCAAATCATCCAGCAAGAATATTCTCAGCTACTGACTGAGACGGGGACAAATCAACCAGTAGAGTCTACCAACGGGGTAGGCAATCATCACTTCCTACCTTTAACTCCAGAACCATCAGTGGCAGAGAAACATGTACCCTCCACTGTGCAGATGGTTGAAGCTCCCCCTCTACCTGTAATGGGGAAAAATGGCTCTGCTGTCAAGTTGGGGAACTCATCTAATGTAGTGGCTCCCGTCACCGTTGAAGCACCTGTTGCTCCAATTGTTGAACCAGAACCTACAAGTACTATTAGCATCAGTGCAGGGGTTGCCAATCTTGAGAATCTTCTCCATCAGGAAACACCGAAAGAGTTACCCAACTTGAAGCAGGTGGTGTCCGACAGAGGTGAGCTTCCCCAGGAGCAGGTACCAAAAGAGTTACCCGACTTAGCTAAAATCGGGCAGAGCCTACTCACCATTACCAGCGACAAAACTGGCTATCCCTTAGAGATGCTGGAATTTGAGATGGATATGGAGGCAGATTTAGGCATTGACTCAATCAAGCGGGTAGAAATTCTGGGTGCACTGCAAGAGTTGTACCCTGATCTACCCAAACCAAACTTAGAAGAACTGGCAGAAAAACGTACCATTGCTCAAATTGTCGAATATCTGAGCCAGTGCTTGGCTAGAGTTACCCAACTTGAAGCAAGTGGTGTGCAATCCTTCGTTTCCCCCAACACCACAGTGGAAATTGCCGTCCCAGAGGTACAACTGCCTCCAGAAGAAACCGCAGTTGCTGCCGACCTCATCGTCCATCCAGAGACATCCACCCCTAAGGAATTTGCCGACCTGAGTCAAACCCTGCTAGCCATCACCAGTGAAAAAACTGGCTACCCAGTGGAAATGCTGGAGTTAGATATGGATATGGAAGCAGATTTAGGCATTGATTCAATCAAACGGGTAGAGATTTTGGGTGCGATGCAAGAAACCCACCCCGATCTACCCCAGCCAAATTTAGAAGAACTAGGGGAGATCCGCACCATTGGTCAAATTGTTGATTATCTCCAAGGGCTAGCTGGGGGTGAAAAAAAAAAGGATGAACTAGAGTTTGACCCAGAGCTTGACTCCAACGGTTTCAACTTTGGTCCCCCTCCCGACTCAGTCAATCTTGGTGTTCCACGCCGTCCCGTTCAGCTGAAAACTCTACCTCGACCCGATTGTTTAGAGTTTACTCCCCCGGAGGAACACATTGCCTTAATCACCAATGATGGTTCTCTCACCACCCCAATGTTGGCACAATCCCTAATTAACGAAGGCTGGAAAGTGGCAGTAATTAGCTTCCCCCAAGCTATAATTCCTTACTCACTGCACCCCCTCCCCCCTGGCGTCACCCATATCACACTGGCCAACTTGAGTGAGGAAAACCTCCAACAACAAATACAAGCGATCGCTGCCCACTGTGGTCCAATTGGGGCTTTTATCCACCTGCACCCTGTATTAGCTACGGAAGTTAATGGTAAGACTCCCTTTTTAGCAGCAGAAAAAGCGATAGTGAAGTATGTATTCTTGATGGCAAAACATCTCAAGCAAGCCCTAAATAAAGCTGCCAATGAGGGGAGGAGTTGTTTTTGCACAGTTACCCGTCTTGATGGTGCCTTTGGGTTGGAGTACCAGCATAACTTCGGTGTGATTGGTGCTGGTTTATTTGGTTTGACCAAGAGTCTGAGATGGGAGTGGCCAAATGTCTCAACCCGTGCCATTGATTTAAGTCCAACTTGCGCTCCTCAGGAATCAGTGGAGTACATCATTGCTGAACTGCATGATCCCAACAGATGTATCAGTGAAGTTGGCTATGGTTCTCAAGGACGAGTCACCCTAGTGGCAAAAGGGTAACTCTTCAGGGAAGAAGAACCTATTACTTCTTCTTCCCAATTATCAATCCCTTGAAGTTTCGATCTGGCGTTGCTGAATGACGGGATGATTTTACCTAGGATGAAACAGGTTTCCAGCAGTTCTTGCTGGGGAACTAAGGGAGAGATTGATCTTTTCTCCCCTAATCTCAAATTCCCAATCCCCTGTTGAAGCGCGCTGCTTCACCAAAATCCAAAATCTAGAATCTCAAATCCAGAATCTCCTATGACCCAGACATCTCTGCTTAATCCAAATCATTTGCGTCAAGTCGGACCAACCTCATCCTCCGTCTTTGTCATCAGTGGTGGTGCTAAAGGAATTACCGCCCAATGCATAATTAAATTGGCACAACATCAACCCTGTAAATTTATTCTCCTTGGTCGTTCGGAATTATTAGAAATAGAGCCAGATTTTGCCCGTGATTGTTTGACAGAAGCAGAATTAAAAAAACGGATCATGGAGCAGCTGGTGGTGCAAGGTGAAAAGCCTACACCCATGAGCGTACAGCGCATTTATCACCAAATTACTTCGAGCCGGGAAATTAAAAAAACTCTGTCAGCAATACAACAATCAGGGGCCAAAGCAGAATATATTAGTGTTGATGTCACAGATCTGGCAGCTTTGCAGGGGAAACTTAGGAACGCCGAACAACGCCTGGGGACAATTACAGGTATTATTCATGGTGCGGGCAATTTAGCCGATAAGTTAATTGAAAAGAAGACAGAGCAGGATTTTGAAAAGGTTTATACTGCCAAAGTTCAGGGCTTAGAAAATCTACTGGCTTGCGTTAATCTCCAGCAACTGCAACATTTAATTTTGTTTTCTTCAGTGACGGGTTTTTATGGCAATATTGGGCAGACTGATTACGCTATTGCTAATGAAATCCTCAACAAATCAGCCCAACTGATCAAACAATACTATCCTCAATGTCATGTAGTAGCGATTAATTGGGGTGGCTGGGATAGTGGAATGGTGACACCAGAATTAAAAAAAGCTTTTGCTGAACGGGGTATTGAGATTATCCCGGTGGAAGTTGGCACCCAGATGCTAGTTAATGAACTACATCCTGCTTATCATGACACTACCCAAGTTGTCATTGGTGATTCTATTACTCCACCGCCTACTCCCCTCGATTCAGAATTACGCAGCTATCGTATCCGTCGGCGAATGACAGTAGCAGATAATCCCTTTTTACAGGATCATACAATTGCAGGTTCGCCAGTACTACCTGCTACTTGTGCCATGTCTTGGATGATTAATATCTGTGAGAGAATGTATCCTGGCTATCGATACTTTAGTTGTAAAGATTTTAAAGTTTTAAAGGGGATTGTTTTTGATGAAAATCTTGCTGATGAATATGTCACAGATGTGCAAGAAATCTCCAAAAGCGATACCGATGGCATCGAATTACAGACTAAAGTCTGGAGGAAAAATGCCAAGGGGTTGACCCAGTATAATTTTTCAGCTTCGGTGAAACTGATGCGAGTAATTCCTGAAAGTCCCACTTATGAATCAATGGATCTGACGGAGGATAATCTTGTCACCACAAATGGCAAAGAGTTCTATCAGAATGGAGATTTGTCATTGTTTCATGGACCCGCTTTCCAGGCAATTACCAGAGTTTTAAATATCAGTCAGAAAAAACTGACTGCTGAGTGTTTGTGGCAGGGAATCACACCTCAGCAACAAGGACAATTTCCAGTTCACGCGGACAATCCCTATACAAATGACTTGAGTTCCCAAACTATCTGGGTTTGGCTGAAGCATTTTTATCAGCAAGTGTGTCTACCAGGACAGATAAACCATTCTCAGCATTTTGCAATGACACCATGTAACGAACCCTTTTATGTCTCCTGTGAGATCCTGAGTAAAACAGATAATGGGGTGACAGCTGATTTAATTATCCACAGTCGAGAAGGAAAAATCTACTCGCAGATTTTAGGAGCTAAAGCGATAATTTGGCCGATGAAACTACCGAAATAGAAATAGGGAGATGCTGTAGATAGTAGTCTAATGAGAGGGTGAGACAATATTTATGCTTCAAATATTGTTGATACATAGGACTGTTGGAAATTAGCTTCCTCCTTCATAACGCCAGTCAATTCTAATTCTAGCAGGAGGGTGGTAATTTGAGATTTTAGATTAAAGAACTGCCTTGTTGCTCCCTCATGAGCAACCACCGATAGTATCCAGTTTGGGGAACAGTGTAAATCCTTTTAAGTTTGGGGAGTGTTGAATTAGTATCAACTCTTTCCCGTCAATTTAATTGAGCCAGAACGACTAGTGTCCCCCAACAAGGATTTAAACAGTGGAAAAAATTGCCATCATTGAGTTATCATGTCTCTACCCTGATGCTAACAATCCTGAGAGATTTTGGCAGAACCTAACAGAGGAAAAAGATTCAACTTCAGATGTAACTGTGGGCGACATAGGAGTAGATCCTACAGTTTTTTACACTCCCAATAAGGGTAAACCGGAAAAAATCTATTGCCTCAAAGGAGGATTTATCCGCGATTTCCAGTTTGACCCTAGTGAGTACAATTTATCATCTGAATTTGCCAATAGCTTGGATCAAACCTTTAAGTGGTTACTCTACGCAGCTAAACAGGCTATTGTCCAGAGTGGTTATTGGGGAAATCAAACTGCACTGGCAAAATGTGGTGTAATTTTAGGGACTCTCTCTTTCCCGACTAGGTCTTCTAATCAACTGTTTGCACCAATTTATCGGCAAGTTCTAGAGCCTGCTATTGGTAAACTTTTACAGGAACCCAACTTTCGTCTCGGCACCCCACCAACTACCAACCCATCCCCATATAATGCCATGATTTCCGGGCTGCCAGCAGCGATAGTGGCTCAGGTGTTCTCTCTGTCTAGGATACATTTTTGTATAGATGCTGCCTGTTCCTCATCGTTTTATGCCATTAAGATGGCGTGCCACTATCTGTGGTCACATAAAGCTGATCTGATGTTAGCTGGTGCAATCAGTTGTGCAGATCCACTGTTTTTGCGAATGTTATTTTCTGGAGTGCAGGGATATCCAGAAAATGGCATTAGTCACCCCCTAGATAAATCCTCAAGGGGACTAGTTACCTCAGAAGGTGTGGGGATGGTAATGCTCAAACGCCATAGTGATGCCGTTAGGGATGGCGATCGCATTCTAGCTACTATCTGCGGTAATGGTCTGTCTAATGATGGTAAGGGTAAACACATCCTTAGTCCTAACTCCCTAGGGCAAGCTCTGGCTTATGAGAGGGCTTATCGGGAGGCGAAACTGAGTCCTGAAGCTATTGATTATCTGGAGTGTCACGCCACTGGTACCCTACTAGGAGATAGCACTGAATTTAACTCTATCAGCAGCTTTTTTGGTCAGTATCAGGCACAACCTTTACTGGGTTCAGCGAAAAGCAATGTCGGGCATCTACTGGTTGCAGCGGGTATGGTGGGCTTAACCAAGACGATTTTAAGTATGTCTCACGGTGTGATTCCTGCAACCATTAATGTTACTGACCCTCTGGATGCTCAAGGGAGTATTGTGACAACCCCCAGGAAATGGGATAAGGAGCCTAAATACGCTGCAATTAGCGCTTTTGGTTTTGGTGGAACCAACTCTCATTTAATTTTGGAACAAGGGGAATAGTTAGATGAGTCTCGATAGTAAAGTTGCCATTATTGGCATGGATGCATTTTTTGGTAAATGCGATGGCTTAGATACCCTGGAACGGAGTATTTATGAGGGCAAACAGTATTTTCAGCCTCTACCACCAAAGAGATGGTACGGCATAGAAACGCAAACAGATCTACTCCAGGAGTACGGGTTGCCAGAGGGGAAGGCGCCTGTGGGAGCCTACATTACAGATTTTGAAGTTGATACTTTAGCTTACAAAATTCCTCCCAATGAAGTTGAAAAACTCAATCCACAACAACTGTTACTGCTGAAAGTTGCCGATCGCGCCCTCAAAGATGCCAAAATAGCTCCAGGGGGAAATGTGGCAGTGATTGTGGCGGCAGAAACGGAATTATCTGTCCACCAACTGCAGCAAAGATGGAATTTATCTTGGCAGATTAAAGATGGGTTGAACAAGACACAAATTGCGCTACCAGAGGAGAAACTCACTCAACTGGAAACCATTGTCAAAGATAGTATTCACCATCAAGTTGAATTAGGTGAATACCTGAGTTATATCAACAACGTCATGGCTAGCCGGATTTCAACCTTGGGGAATTTCACCGGTCCATCCTTCACAATTAGTGCTGGCGAGATGGCTGTTTTCAAAGGTCTGGAATTGGCACAGATGCTGTTGACAAGTGGTGAGGTAGATGCTGTTGTCCTGGGTGCAGTTGATTTGGCTTGTGGGGTAGAAAATGTCTTGCTACGAAGCCAATGGGCAACGATGAATACTGGTGTCAATACTTTGAGTTTTGACCAGAATGTCAATGGTTGGATGGTAGGTGAGGGTGCCGGGGTTGTGGTGCTGAAAAGTCGTTCCCAGGCCCTGGCAGATGGCAATCACATCTATGCAGTTATTGATGCGGTGAGTATTGGCCAGTCTACCCTGGCTCAAGTCTGCAATCAAGCCTTCCAGGAGGCAGGTATCCAACCCCAAGTCGTTAACTATGTGGAAGTATGCGGCAGTGGGGTGCCCCAGGAAGATGAGTTGGAAATTGCCGGGTTATTGCAAGCCTATCCGTCTGTGGGCAACGGCTTACACTGTGCCATCGGTTCTGTGAAGGCCAATATTGGGAATACCTTTGTGGCTTCAGGCATGGCTAGTCTGATTAAAACTGCCCTTTGTCTCTACTACAGGTATATTCCGGCTACTCCCAACTGGTCTGGGGTGAAAAATCCGGAAATTTGGCAGGGGAGCAACTTTTATGTGGCGACAGAGTCCCGACCTTGGTTTGTGGATAAGGGTGGTATCTGTCGGGTGGCAGCAGTGAATGGAATCGGATTGGATGGAACCTACGCCCATGTGATTTTGGCGGAGGAAACCAGCCAGAAGGAACGGGATAAGCGGTATCTGCAGCATATCCCCTTTTATTTGTTCCCTGTAGCTGTAGGTGATGGTTCCCGTGTATCAGAATTGCTGGAGCAGCTAAAACAGACTATTGAAGGGAGCGAGTGTCTATCAGCTACCGCTAGCCAGATTTATAGTACCTTCATCCGCCAAAGTCAGACTGAATATGCCTTAGCTATTACAGGCCGGAATCAAAAGGAACTACTCAAGGAAATTGAATCTGCAAAGAAAGGTGTAACCCAGGCCCTCGAACAGGGGAAAGACTGGCAGACACCGATGGGTAGTTACTTCACCTCTAAGCCACTGGGAAAAACAGGAGCGATCGCTTATGTTTATCCTGCGGCGGTCAATTCCTATATTGGCATTGGTCGGACTATGTTCCGCTTGTTCCCTCAGGTGTTTGATGATTTAAAAAGTAACAATCTCTACGACCGGGCTGCGGATGTGGACAAGCTCCTCTACCCCAGGAGTTTGGCTAAATTATCTACTCGACAACTGGAAACTCTAGAAAAGGAATTGCTAGCAGATTCCCTGGGGATGTTTGAGAGTGAAATTGCCATAGCTAGGTACATGACAGCCGTCTTCCGGGATGATTTTCAAGTTAAACCCCAGTATGCCTTTGGCTATAGTTTGGGTGAAACTAGCATGATGGTGGCTCAGGGGGTTTGGAGTGATTTTGAGGGGGGAAGTAACACCCTCAACTCTTCTCCCCTCTTTGGGGAGCAGTTATCTGGTCCCAAAAATGCTGTGCGTGAGTATTGGGGAGTAACTGAAGACAAGTTTGTCTGGAGTAATTATGTACTTATAGCTACCCCCGCCCAGGTTAGGGAAAGCATCAAACATGAAAAGTATGTCTATTTGACCCAGATTAATACACCGGAGGAAGTTTTAATTGCTGGGGAAGAATCGGCATGTCAGCGGGTAATTCAGGCTTTAAACTGTAACGCCTTTCTAGCTCCCTTCGACCATGTCATCCATTGTCCAGCTATGAGGTCTGCCTATGGAGAAATTAAGAAGGTAAATACCTTACCAACGCAAAATGTTCCGGGGGTTGTGTTTTATTCTGCCGCTGCATATCAACCCATTGTACTCGAAAGTGAGGCAATTGCTCACAGTATTGCCACAGGACTGTGCCAAGAGTTAGATTTCCCTCGATTAGTAAACCGCCTCTGGGCTGATGGAACCAGAATCTTTATTGAAGCCGGTGCTGGTAATATCTGTTCTCGGTGGATTGGGAAAATCCTCGAGGCAGGGGAAACTCCCAAGGAACATGTTACTGTCGCCCTCAATCGGCGGGGTACGGATGATCATACCTCCCTTGTGAGGGCCTTGGCAAAATTGCTCAGTCATGGAGTGAATTTGGACTTGACCCCACTGTATGATCTCACCCCAGAAACCACCAAGTTAAATAAGTCAGCCCTCAGAACTATCACCTTAGGCGGTAATTCCATCCTTGAGAGCATATTGAGTGAGGAAAATCGCCAACTTTTCTCTCAAGATTTGACTAAGTCTCCAGTTAACTACCAGGGAGCTAAAATCGTTAATTCCCTGAAGGGACACTACGTTGGACAGGTTACTCGACTTGAACCCGGTAGTCTATTAGTGAAGCAACCCGTGGGATCAAGTAGCGTGGTAAACGATGAAATTGCCTTAGTTAAAAGTAATTCTCATCCACCAGCAAAAGCTCCCACAAAAACTATCATTGATAACGGTTTTTTAAACACGGAGAAACTACAATCTTCAGAGTTAAGTACTCAAACACAGCTAATTCCTTCCTCATTGTACGTAGTTAGTGAACCCTGTTTAAATATGTCGCAGTATCAAAAGCTCAGTGCTAACAATTCTAAATTGACTAAAGCACACACCAACTTTTTACAAGCCAGACAGGATTTTAGTCAGCAAATGAGGGAAATAATTCAGTTGCAGTTAGTTTGCGCTCAAAATTTACTGAACGAAGAACCAAATCAAATTAGGAATTAGGAGTTAGGGGGAGATTGTTAATTCATCTCCCCTCCATTCCTGACACGGGTCTCTAAAATCCCCTACGGAGACGCTACTTCACAAAATCTAAAATTCTCTTGAGGTATAACAACTGTGACAACCGTAGATGCGGTACGCAATAAACATAATAATGGTCTGAGCTTTATTGCCTGGGAACGTAATCAAAGCCAAATTTGGAAAGGTTCTTTAGATTGTGTATCTTTTGAGCGGCAAGAGATCAAAGACAAATTGCTAGCATTGGATAAACCTTGTCACATCGTCAAAGTTGATGGCAATATTGGTGTCACTAACGATGGCTATTTATCTCCAATTAATAACGGTACAACGGGACAAGCTGACTTATTGTTATCCAGTCCACTAATTTACAGTCAACAGTTAGGAGATCCTAATTTTCTCGCCTTTCATCGAGTTAAATATGCGTATTATACTGGTGCTATGGCTGGGGGAATTGCTTCGGAGGAAATGATCATTGCTTTAGGCAAAGAGCAAATCTTGGGTTCCTTTGGTGCAGGTGGTCTCAGTCCAGATCGCTTAGAAACAGCCATTAACCGTATTCAACAAGCCTTACCTCATGGTCCCTACGCCTTTAATTTAATTCACAGTCCCAGTGAACCGATCATTGAACGCCGTGCCGTAGATTTATATCTAAAATATGCGGTGCGAACTGTAGAAGCTTCTGCGTTCCTCGATTTGACTGCTAACATTGTCTATTACCGTGCAGCCGGACTGAGTGTGAATGCTGCTAATCAAATTGAAATCAAAAATAAGATCATTGCTAAAATTTCTCGTCGAGAAGTTGCCACTAAATTCCTCAGTCCAGCCCCAGCGAGAATCCTCAAGGAACTGGTGGAACAGGGATTAATTAGTGAACTCCAAGCCAATCTGGCGGCTAAAGTGCCGATGGCTGATGATATTACCGTCGAAGCTGATTCTGGTGGTCATACAGATAATCGTCCCCTGGTTTGTGTACTACCTTCGATTATGGCTTTGCGGGATGAAATTCAAGCCCAGTATCATTACGAAATGCCAATTAGGGTGGGGGTTGCTGGGGGAATTGGTACACCACAAGCAGCGTTGGCTGCCTTTATGATGGGTGCTGCCTATGTGGTGACAGGTTCCATCAATCAGTCCTGCATTGAAGCTGGTAGTTCAGAGCATACGAAAAAGTTACTAGCTCAGGCAGATGTGGCTGATGTGATGATGGCACCAGCGGCAGATATGTTTGAGATGGGCGTTAAGTTGCAGGTGCTTAAACGGGGGACAATGTTTCCCATGCGGGCACAGAAATTATACGAACTGTATCGCAGCTATAACTCCATTGAAGAGATTCCTTTGGCAGAAAGGGAGAAATTAGAAAAGCAGGTTTTTCGGAAGAGTATTGCTGAGGTGTGGGAGGGAACTGCAGCTTATTTATCCCAAAGAAATCCGGAAAAATTAGGCAAGGCAGTGAATAATCCCAAGCTGAAAATGGCTGTGATTTTCCGCTGGTATCTGGGGTTGTCTTCCCGTTGGTCTGCCACTGGGGAGAAGGGACGGGAAGCTGATTATCAGATCTGGTGTGGTCCAGCAATGGGTAGCTTTAATGACTGGGTGCAAGGTTCTTACTTGTCGGAACCAAATAATCGGCGGGTGGTTGATGTTGCTAACCAGATGATGACGGGGACAGCATTTCTCTACCGCATCCAAAGCTTAAAAATTCAAGGGTTGCAAATTCCTGATTATTACACTCACTATCGCCCATCTTGCCCTACATTGTCGGAGAGTTACAAATGAGTTTTAAAAAATTGCATTCTGCGGAAGATATTCAAAATTGGCTCGTGTCAAATTTGGCCGAGTTGATTGGTGTAACGGAAGAAGAAATAGATATCAGTGAGCATCTGGAAAATTACGGTTTAGATTCAGCCCAGGCAATGGTTTTGGTGGGTAAGTTGGAGAAATTGCTGGGGTTTCAGCCTTCTCCCGTGCTCCTATGGCACTACCCCAATATTGCTTCTCTATCCCAGCGGTTGGCAGAGGATTTGCCGGCTGATGCTCAGGGTTTAGATCAGGATACTCCCTTTTTGGATTTGGGTGCCGAGGTGGTTCTTGACCCCACCATCCGACCCTCTGCGGCATATCAAGGAGACGTAGGGGCAGCAAAACACATCTTTTTAACTGGTGGTACGGGCTATTTAGGCGCCTTTATCATCCGGGATCTCCTCCAGAAGACC
>Ga0116227_10004142_pt1 | contig 31648 bp, 28 predicted proteins | sample S1TSphgellanicum_FD_89693 | JGI IMG/M metagenome (GOLD analysis project Ga0116227, IMG submission 89693) | Host-associated microbial communities from peat moss isolated from Minnesota, USA - S1T2_Fb - Sphagnum magellanicum MG | ecosystem: Host-associated > Plants > Peat moss > Unclassified... | reverse complement strand
GATTCTGGGCTGTCCAAGGCCTAAATATTTTTTTTCTGGTCTTCCCCTAAATCCGTCCCGTCATCAAGCCGGACGGACATTTCATCCGTCCCCTTAATCGGGATGGACAATAGCTAAAAGAAAAAAAAGGTAGTCTTGGTCAATACAAAAAAAAAATAAAATAAAAATAAAATGATTCTAGGCTGTCCAAGGCCTAAATTCTTTTTTTCTGGTCTTCCCCTAAATTCATCCCGTCATCAAGCCGGATGGACATTTCATCCGTCCCCTTAATCGGGACGGACAGTAGCTAAAAGAAAAAAAAGGTAGTCTTGGTCAATACAAAAAATTAAAAAATTAAAAAATAAAAAAAAATTGGGCTGTCCAAGGCTTAAATTTTTTTTTTCTGGTCTACCAAATCTTTTGCCTCAAAAAATCAGACTGCCCCTGATTTCTTTTTTCTCTGGGGAAGTTACATATAAGGAAGCGCCTCAAAAAATCAGACTGCCCCTAATTTCTTTTTTCTTTGGAGTCAGTTACATTTGAGGAAGTTACATCTAGGAAGCTCCACAGGGAATGGATAGTGAGTGGAAGAATTTTTCAAGAACTACCTAGACAGACAGACACCACTATTGCTTTAATATATAAGATTGTAAGGATGTCACCCTCCTCACTAATACCCAAAGATCTAAAGCAATCACAACCAAAGATGTAAACCATAGATTAACTCTCTTTTTATCTACTCTAGTAATAATAATAAAAGTTACAATAAAGGAGAAAAATTAAAAAGTAAAGATTCTTGGCCATTCCAATTTGGAAGAACAAAGGTGAATCTTAACCACAGATCTTAACCTAAATTTAAATCGAATAAAATCTGAACCGTTCACTTATTCTGTTAACAGTTAGTCTAGACTATCCAGAAGGAAAGAAAACTTTACCCGGTATTTCGCCGGGTCCTTTACTTTCGATGGTTGCACATTTGGGAGGGGTTCTCCGGCATTCCGCCGGGTGTGTTCTCCTTCGACGATTGCAGGCCAAGTGCACTCGCGCGCAGAGAATCGGAGTTTTGGATACGGTGGTTTTGGAGTGGTAGATACCACGAAGAATTTTGAGAGAGAGAGAGAATGCGAGTAACAAAGGAGTTTCTCTCTTGCTTGGTGAAGACGAAGAAAAGAATTGGTCGTCAATGTCCTCTTCACAAATTGGATGCGAAGAGAGGATCACAGAATTGTTTTTTGGTCACGCAAAGCGTTTCCTCCACTTCGTCAGGGCTTTCAGAGGAAGGGAAATGGCTTTTTCATCGCTGCCGGAAGTGCAATCGCTTGGTGGCCGAAGGAGCAAAAGCTCTTCTTCTCTGCAGCAGCAAAACAATAATGTTTGTGGTGGTAATAGTAGCAGCATTACATCGGGAGGGACGCTGCCTAGGGTTGTTTTACCTGCTGCTTTCGGTGCTCCGTCGTCTCTGTTTCATCATGGTCTACGTCAATTTCTGCAGTCGGGAGCTTTTCTTGCTAAAGCGCAATGGATAGAACACAAAGTGGCGTCCAGAGATCATCATCATCATCATCATCATAACGGTGGGTGTAAGCTTGTTTCTTCTTTTGGCTCTCCTTTTTGTATATAAGAATTGGAGCACAATCTGCGAGGATCTATCTAATTTGGAAACTACTATGATTGGCAAAGTGGTTTCAGAAGCTTTCAATTGAACTTTGCAGTGCTTTGTGAATGGGAGAAAGGCACTATTGCCAGAACTTTTGGAACTGCATGCTTTGTTGCAGATTGAAGTTGATGGTTCTTATTGTGAAAAAATCAAATGTGATGTTGTCGGCGAGGCTTTTATGTGAAGACATTGTCCAAGCATTGGATGGAAGTCTCTTCTGAGGTTGTCTGTTTTGGCACGCTTTTTACTGCAGTCGCTGCGGACAAGAAACAGAAACGTTGGCGGGAGTTCTTGTCAGATCCTTCACAGTGGTGGGATCACAGGTCAGAGAAGGTAGTGAATATGACTGCTGCTGTCACAATTCTCTTGACAAAGGATTGAGGAAGTCAGAGAGCTTTCTTTCTTGTTTGTTATAATAGCTTTGGATGTGCACAACCTGTGATGAATTGCATGTACGACGATGGGCTGGATTGGATTTCTGGCAAAAGGTGAATAGAAAGTATCCGGATTTCAAACACAAAAAAAGACACAGGAGGCACTCTGGCTCATTGATCAACAAAACCCTCCATGGGTAGAAGCAGAGGTGGCTGCAATGGCACCAGGGACAGTACAATTGAATGTTTTTTCATGGATTAGAAGACTTTTTAGACATGTCAAGGCTGGGCAATATGAGCAGACAGTGGAGCTTTTCCACCAACTACAACAAGAAGGGTTGAGTCCTGACAGGTACACCTTTGTTCCAGTGCTCAGTGCATGTGCCAGTTTACAAGCACTTGTGGAGGGCAGGTGCATTCATAAACAGATTATTCAAAGTGGTTTTGAGTCTGATCTCTTTGTGGGAAATAGCCTCATTGACATGTATGCCAAATGTGCAAGCATGGAAGACACTAGGAGAGTGTTCAACAAGATGCCCTCATGCAATGTGGTATCTTGGAATGCCATGATATCAGGACATGTGAAATGTGGGCAAGGGCAGAAGGCATTGTGACTATTTCAACAGATGGTGCAGGAAGGCATGAAGCCAGACCATATCACCTTTGTGGGGGTCCTGAATGCATGTGCAAGTGTAGTTGCACTTGAAGAGGGCAGGTTTGTGCAAGAGCAGATCATTCAACGTGGCCTTGAATTTGATGTCATTGTCAGTAATAGCCTTGTTGACATGTATGCCAAACGTGGGAGCATGGAAGATGCTTTGCGGGTCTTCAAGAAGATGCCCTCCCATGATGTGGTATCTTGGAATGCTCTAATATTTGGACATGTGAAATATGGGCAAGGCCGAAAATCATTGGAACTTTTCCAACAAATGCAACTGGCAGGTGTGGAGCTGGATCCTGTCACTTTTGTGGGGGTTCTGAATGCATGTGCCAGTGTAGTTACACTTGAAGAGGGCAGGCATGCTCATGAGCAGATCACTCAAAGTGGTTGTGAGTCCAATGTCTTTGTGGGGAGTAGCCTTGTCAACATGTATGCTAAATGTGGGAGCTTGGAAGATGCCCAGAGACTGTTCAACAGGATGCCTATACATGATGTGGTCTGTTGCAATGCCATCATATATGGACATGTGAAATGTGGGCAAGGTCAGAAGGCATTGGAAGTTTTTCAACTAATGCAACAGGAAGGTTTGGAGCCAGACCCTGCCACTTTCATAGGGGTCCTGAATGCATGCACCAGTGTATTGGCACTTGACGAGGGTAGGCTTACTCATGAACTGGTCATTTGCACTGGTTGAGTCTGATGTTTCTGTGAGCAGTAGCCTTGTGGACATGTATGCCAAATGTGGAAGCATGGAGGATGCTTGGAGAGTGTTCAACATGATGCCCTCACATGATGTGGTGTCCTGGACAGCCATGATTCAAGGACATGTAAAATGTGGGCACGGGGAAAAGGCATTGGAACTATATCAACAAATGCAAAGGGAAGGTGTGGAGCCAGACCTTCACACTTTTGTTGCTGCTTTGAATGCTTGTGCCAGTGTAGCTGCTCTGGAAGAAAGCAGGGACATCGAGGAAGGATCATCCAATGTGGTTGTGAGTGTAATGTCTTTGTGGCCATAAACCTCATTGACATGTATGCCAAATGTAGGAGCATGGAGGATGCTTGGAGAGTATTCAACAAGAGGCCCTCACATGATTTAGTCTCTTTCAATGCCATGATTCTGGCACTTGTGCAATATGCGCAAGGGGAGAAGGTGTTGGAACTATTTCAAGAAATGCAACAGGAAGGGGTGGAACCAGATGCCATCACTTTTATAGGTGCTTTGAATGCTTGTGCCAGTGTAGCAACACTTGATGGAGGCAGGCACATTGAGGAACAGGTCATTCTATATGGGTTGAAATCCAATGTCTTTGTGGGTAGTAGTCTTGTTGGCATGTATGCCAAATCCAGGAGTGTTGATGATGCTTGGAGAGTCTTCAACAAGATGCCCACACATGATGTGGTTCCTTCAAATGCCATGCTTGGAGGATTTGCCATGCATGCGCATGGTAAGGAAGCTCTGGCACATTTTGAATGGATGTGTGAAGAAGGTGTAGATATCAATGATGCCACTTTTGTTTGTCTTCTTTCCACATGTAACCATGCAAGTCTAGTTTACGAAGGCCTGAGTTACTTTGATTCCATGGGTTCAGTTTACAGTATTTCTACAACAGTGGAACACTACACCTGTATTGTTGATCTTCTAGGCCGCTCGGGCCATCTGCAGGAGGCATTGGATCTGATCCAGACAATGCCCTTCCAACCGAATGCGGCTGTTTGGATGGCCTTGCTCAGTTCCTGCAGAATTCACAGTGATGTAGGCATGGGAGAACACATTGCAAAGCAAGCTCTTGAAGCGGACCCTGGAAATGCTGCATGCTATGTGCTGCTATCAAATATCTATGTGGCTGCTGGCAAGTGGGATCTCAGGGCAAACATACAACAACAGAGGAAGGAGAGGGGCATGAAAAAAAACCTAGGTCATGCTTGGATTGAAGTGAATAACAAGGTGCATACATTTGTGGTAGATGATCAAGACCATCCTTGCATGCTTGAAATCCATGCAGAACTTGAGAGATTGTCAAAGCACATGACCCATGAAGGGTATGTGCCAGAAACAAAAATTGTTCTGCATGATGTAGAGCAAGAAGAGGACATGCTCCATTTGTGTCATCATAGCGAGAAACTGGCCATTGCATTTGGGCTCATCAGCACACCTCCTGGAACCCCACTTTGCATCACAAAGAATCTGCGGGTATGTGGTGGCTGCCACACTGCCAGCAAGTTCATTTCAAAGATAGTTGGGAGAGCAATACTAATGAGGGACACAAATCGATTTCATCACTTTGAGGATGGTATTTGTTCATGCAGAGATTCTTAGTGATGCTGGCTGTTATGCTCTCATCGATTTGTGTTCTTTTCTCCGTGGCCTCTACAATTTCAGTTCATTTGCTTGTTCTTGATTGTTGGGCCTGTTTCTATTCCATTGTGATATCCAGAAACATCTAAACATGCTCCTGATGGAGAAACACCACTTTTGCTAAGAATTCAATGCTTTCTGCTTGCAAAGTGGCTTAGATTCTCCCCAGTTGTGCTTGCAGAGAGAAAGTGATGCAAATGGATACTTGTGTTTTTACCTGCTCATCTTCTGACTCATTAAGGCTTTTTGCTTCTTGACTATTGTTGGCAACTGAGTAGAAGAAGTTTGCATCTTTGAATTCTCCCATACATCCCCCCTTCTTCTATCAGCCAAGCTCCAATTTCTCTTTGTACATGTGTCAACATTGAACCATTTCTTTTGAAAGGATGATGCATATTTTTTCTCGTCTGATCTTTCTTGTGAAGATCATCAAGTGACAAATGGAACATGGTTGCAAAGTGAATATCAATATATCGCAAACCTTCTCTACAATTGAAACATTTCTCAAGTTTGTCTGTTTGCATGAAGGTGATTTTGCTTCAAGACCTCTCTTTATCCTTCTCCATAACAATTTTGTCCCATGTATCATCCACCAAGTCTCTGTGCATGCAGAAAATGTAAAGAGAGAAAACATGTAGCAATTTTTTCATCATGTGTCATATCATCACCACGTAGGTGCACGAAGAAAGTGTAAAGAGAGAAACAAGAGAGAACAAGAGAGTCAAAGGAAGGGAAAAACACAAAAAGTCTTGTAATATATTTCTGCAATGGAAGGTGGAGAAGAGAGCTACAAAAACAAGCAATCTTTTCTTTCTGTAAGGTTTTTACTGTTTACACACACACAAGCTGTGAAGAAGAAGAAGAAGAAAACCCAAGCTGTGTATACAAGCTCTGAAGAGGAGGAGAAGAAGAAGAAGAAAACCCAAGCTGTGTATACAACCTCTGAAGAGGAGGAGGAGAAGAGAATACAAACTGTGAAGAAGAGGAAGAGAAGAAGAAGAAGAAGAAGAAGGTGTTGCGGTCATGCCAGGGTTGTTGTTCCTTCTTTTTCTTATCTCTGTTTTCTTTTGCATTTTTCTTTTCAGTTTTTTTTAATTTTTTAATTTTTAAATAATTTTTAAAATTTTATTTTATGTTTTTTTTCTTTTTTCTTCTTTTTTCTTTCTTTATGGAGGTTGGAGGATGTGGTCATCCTATTTTTCTTTTTCTTTTTCTTTTTTTATTTTCACAAAAAAAATTCTCCTTTTTTTTATTGTTATTTTTCTTCTTTTCTCTGTTCCAAGAAGGATGTGATCACCTTGCCTTTGGTGAGATGGATGGATGAAATCTAAAAGGCGAAAATGAAAATGAAATAAAAAAGATTTTTTAAATTTAAATGTTAGAATATGATTAAGAAAAGAATTAAGAAAGGTTAATTGAGGATTTTAAAAAAATTAATTGAAGTTAAAATAGGTTTACTTAAAAATTTAATGAAAGAGGGTCATTTTTGTTTTCACTAAAATTTTGTTTTCCCCCTTTTTTAAATTGTTATTTTTCTTTTCAATTTTCTCTTTTTCAAGCAGGATGTGATCACCTTGGCTACTATGGTGATGGATGGATGAGATCTAAAAGAAAAAAAGCTGAAAATGAAATAAAAAGAATTTTTATTTAAATATTAGAAAATGATTAAGAAAAGGATTAAGAAGTTACTTAAGAAGTTAATTTAGAAGTTAATTTAGGATTAAGAATTTTTATTGAAGTTAAAAAGAAGTTTACTTAAGAATTTAATGAAAGGGGGTCAGTTTTATTTTTCAAAATTTAGGTTATTTCCTGAAAAAGAAAATGGGGGGGGTCGTCGGCGAAATAGGATTTTCTCTTTTCAATCTTCGCCGGCGCAGCGGGCGTATGCAAAGCGATTTGCGCCGTGGTCTTCAGCGGAGACGAGGGCGTGCGCGTTCATGTGCGCAGTACGCCTTCATGTGCGCGATACGAGAGAGAGAGGGGCGAACAAGACTTTGACGGCTTCTTCCTCTGCTTCTGATTTTTCTTTGAAGGAGAGTTCCGTGTTGTTAGTAGTAGGGTGGTGATGGACAGCTGATGTTTGGAGCTTCTTTGGAGGAGAGAACCTTCACCTGTACAAAAGAACAAGGAGATAGGTGCCGTGACAAATGAGTAGCAGGTACACAAGAGGAGGCGAAGCAGGTTAGAATGGAGTGAGAGAAAAACTGGAGTCTGTCTGTCTGTCTGTCTGTCTGTCGGTTCTGTTGTGTTCTGTCTGCGACTGTATGCATGCGTACAAGAGATAGTCGGGTGTGCGAGGGAGGAGGATAGATGATGGTGAAGGAAGATGATGCTCATGTATCGGAGTGGGAGAACGGATTGCCAACCGACGAGGAGCTCACGCCACTCTCTCATTCTCTCATCTCCCCTGCGCTTGCCTCCGCCTTCAGCATCAAGCATGAGCCTGCCAAGACGGCCGTGGATGTCCAACGCGGATCTCGAGCCACTCTCCTCAACCTCAGGAACCACAAGGCACCAATCACTTCCTTTGATTCCTTCCCTTCCTTCCAAGGGCATGAGAATAGAGGTATTGTTTGAAGAGCACACACACCTCTCTAGCTCTCCTCTCCCATTGCCAGAAAAGCCCGAGCTCATGTTTCAGGATCTAGCTCATCTCTCCCCCTCTGTCTCTGTGTCTCTCTGTGTCTCTGTGTTCCAGAAACACCATCCCTAGCTTCTTGCTTCTTCCATGTTCTTCACTTTGTTGTCTTTTTTTTTTCCTGTGCTTCTGTCATCCAGTGTCCTTTGACCTATTGCTTGAAATGAGAGCTTTGAAGTGGGGAAGGGTCAGCAATTGTGTGTGGTGGGGCCACGAAAGAACAAAACATCTTGTCTGCTGCATTGGTTTAGGTTCCAAGTTTGATGTGTTGTTCTCCCTGCACATGTACAGGACGGATCTAAATGCTCTTTTCATGTTTGAATGGAATGGACAATGATCCTGAAACATTGCTGCAATCATTTGTCACCACCCAGCTCTTTTGCAGCTGTTGTGGAACAGGGGTGTTGCAGACATAATAGACAAATTGCATCATGAGCTTTTTTACCTGTGCACAAATGATATCATTGTGAGAGAGACAAAGATGGTTGTGCTAACAGAGCAGTCCAATGACTGCAGAGTACTACAGATGGCAATGTACATTGGTTTTACCTGACTGTTTAGTGCTTTATTTTGTCAACTCTCTAATCTTTGCATGGCTATGCAATGCAGGAAGAGAACTCTGATTCAGTGTTTTTTGCAGGTGGACACAGTTATGTGGGTGATGCTCGGGTGGGAGATGGCGGTGGCGGAAGCGGCAGGCCTGTTGGTGGAAATGGGGGTATTAGAAGTGGTGATGAGGCAGAAAGAGTAATAGGAGGAGGTGCAAACCAACAAGGTCCATCATCTCATCCCTCAGGACCTTACCCAGTAGCAAGAGCTGGGCTTGCTGCTCCAGGGAACTATATAGGGGGGAGTGATGAGACCAGCTTCAACCCAGGGGATGAACGATTGGATCAAGGTTCTCTTCCCTATATGATGTCATATGCAGGGGGTTCACCATATGAGAGACGGCCTGAAAACTCATATGGTGCCATGGGTGATGACAGTAACAAGGGCGGAGGCACATCCAAGAATGTTCACAAGAGAGGGGATTCTGAATCAGAGGATGATGATTCTGCAGGGGGCCCAGAGAATAGTGGTGAAGAGCCTAACGCCCGAACACTGAAAAGGCCACGGCTAGTGTGGACTCCACAGCTGCACAAGCGCTTTGTGGATGCAGTGGGACACCTAGGCATCAAGAATGCAGTGCCAAAAACCATCATGCAGCTTATGAATGTAGAGGGTTTGACAAGGGAGAATGTTGCCTCTCATTTGCAGAAGTATAGATTGTATTTGAAGCGGATGCAGGGACTTTCATCGGAAGGTCCTTCAGCATCTGACCATCTGTTTGCTTCTACTCCAATACCCCCCAATCTCAGTGGCCCACATTACATGCCTAACCACAGGGATGATGTAGGCCCTTCACCATTTGCATCACCAAATGTTCCCATTCCTTACACGGCAATAGCACCATATCCAATGGGCCCAGGTCATTATGGGGGGTATGAGCAATATCCTTACAGTGCTGTTGGAAGGGGTTTACAACAGCAGTCTCCTCAAGGTGACCACAGAGAGCACATGATGGACAACAGAAATCATCAGAATCACAGCCATAACTACAATCACAACCACAATCAACCAAGTTCGCCCCCTCAGCGTATTCTCACTTTGTTCCCAACAAGCTCTCACTGATTTCAGTAACACTCTGTCTCTTTAAGTGGACAGTTGCAGCAACATATCAAAAGTGGTCACTGGCTTCCAACCTAGATCGTGTACGAGTTAGGGCTCTGTGACGAACCCTTAAATGCATGGTGGTGTCCCATTTTGACAGGACTATCTGGAAGTTGATTTCTCATGTAACAAAAAACCCTTGCCCTGGATGCAGTATCTTCATGACTGAGGAAGACTGCGTATTTTACAACGTGATGGAAATAGCAAGGGGCAATGGGCGCTCCAACCTCAAGAAATCTAGTGTACAGGCAAGCAAGACAATTTGATGGCTGTGTGGAAATTTGAGCCATTAACTGGATTTTAACTGAGCTAGGATGTCATGTCAGTAGAGGGCACTGTGGAAATTAGAGTAGTGAAATAAAAATTCAATTCAATTTTTCTTAAGCTGGAATTTGAAAGCATCCTTCTGCTACCTTAGTCTAAACTGTGGTGAAGTTCACATTGAAGAGTGTAAGTAGTGATTTTGGTCTATCAAGTCCAAAATTATGAGACGCTCAAAGGCTGTATTGCTAAAATTTGCTTACTCAAAGAGGGTGCCATGTGTGCTTGTCAATTTTGCTGCCAATGATCAACTAGATTTATTATAATTGCTATTGCATAGTTGCATTTGCTAGTGTTATTTTGGTCCCTGCTACATGTCTTGCAAACCTGTTGTACAATTTATCAATGTTCATACTATATATAAAGGCATTTGCAATAATTCATGTCCTTTCTGATTCCTTCCTTTTGTGTCTCTCCAAGATGTTTCATCATGGTTCCATATTATCTTTCATCCTGGTGTTATGCCATGTATTCTCAGAGTGCAATGGAGTTTCTGTTTCATGCAACCAGTTGGGTGAGGTAAACATCCTACTTCATCTCTTTGGAACCTAGGAATGATCTGCAAATTCAGTAGTTGTGCTGGCATCTTTGATGTTAAATTCATTTGCCCTCTTCTTCAGCATGCAGTGCAGTGAAGTTTTACTCCAAGATAGATGCCCTCCCATTTTACTGACTCCCATTGCTAAGAAATTGTTTCCATCTCTTGCAGACTGGCAGGTCAAGTGGGTAACAAAGGCAAAGCAAAAAATATGGCATTCTTGGTAAATTCCAAATTTCTTGTTCTCTTCTTCTTTCTTTTGAAAAGAAGCAATTGGCAACCCAATTTTACTTGTCCATTTCAAACCCACTCATTGACAAGATTTAGAGCTGCATTTACTTTTTTCTTTGCCATTAATAGACTAAAAATATCCAGACCATATCTTGACTAAATTCATGCAGGAAAGGACAAACTTTTTGCTATTACCAAGCTACAAATATCCAGACTGTATCTTCTGGACAACTTAAAATCCATGTGGGAGAGAGGAGGACTTGTCCTCCTTGAGGTTCTTCTGATCAAGGAGGAAAAAGACAAAAAAAAGTCACGCTCAAAGATCTGATGAACGCTGCCCTTGACTAAAGTGCCTGTCCTTCATCACTTCCTTGACTAAAGTGCCTCTCCTTCCTTCTTTTCAAACCCAACCCTTTTGATTTCAGGGAAGATTTGTTGATGGGACCCATTCTTTGGATTCTTTGAGAGGCTGATGGATCATTGATGAACTGAGTTACATGGGACCCATTCTTTGATTCTTGGAGTGGATGATAGACCATTGGAGTAGTAGAGTTGTACATGGGACCCATTCATTGATTCTCAGAGGGGATGATGTATCATCAGAATGCAGTTTCACATGGGAATATTCTTCCATTCTTAGAGGGGATGGTGGATCATTGATGAACTGAGCATTAATTGGCTGCCTGCTTATGCAGATATCACTCCCAGAATCCTCAGGCCAAAAGGCCCACAAAAATGTGTGCAGAATAGGTGGAATAGAATGACCTATTTCAACAACCAGCTTTTTGTATTAGGGATTGATTCATTCCTTTGTTTGATTCCTTTGTTGTGTCAGTTTATACATGAAGAAGAACAATGGCACTGAAGTTTTTGCCAATTACGTTGTATGAGGTAAGTATTTCTCTTTTGCCCTTATAGCTATTATCTCAAAAGCTTATTTTGATGAACAATTAGAAATTGCTTTATTCTTAGTTTTAAATTTATTCTAAAGAAAAATAAATGAAGAAATTGATAGTGGCTAAAGGATATTCCCCAAAAATGAGTTCTTTGAGTTTTAGTGTCTAAGAATCACACTTATTGGATCAAATCATTTGTGAGGTGTAGATTTGTGTGGGAAAGGGGGGGTCATTAGTCTAGATGCAGGTTTGCCAAATGGTTGGGATCTCAAGGATCAAAGGTTGGCATAAGTCATGACATAAAATGGTATGTTGTTGGGAACTTGGGGGTTTAAGATTTTACGTAAATGAATGCTTACATTAACTATAAAATATTGAAATGTTATATTTATTATAAATCTTTTTTTTGAAACATTTATATATTTTCACAATCTTTAATATTGTATAAATATCTATTCCCAATCTTTTAACATTTAGTTGACTTTGATTGTAATTATTTGTACAATCTTACAAGGCATCTTATGTTGTATCAATAGAAATTGACAAAATAGTCCAAATAGATTTCCACAACGTAAACATCTTCTGCCTTCCACCACCTTTTATTATCATACTCAAAATTAATGTTTTTTCTTTTGGTGAATTTTTGCAACCTAGCAACAAAAAAAAAAGGGTTAGCGAATCCAACAAAGGGATTTTTGAGATTTTTTAAAAACAATTTGCATATCTTGACAAAAAAAAACTTAAAAGTCACCAAATTTACACAATGGGTTCTTGTAGGTTGCTAAAACTAGGTACGATTCCAAAAAAGATTTACTAGTCCATTAGGATAGTCACCATTTGCTGCTAATTAATGTTGAGTATCTTAGCCAATGCACCTAATTGAGGAATTTGAAAAAAAAAAAACATTGTTCAAAATGTTTAATGAGTTTAATTGTTGGCATCATGCATTCAAATGGCCAACCTTTAAACATTTTTATACAATATTGAATGATTACAAATCACATTTTGGTTTATTGTCAAGTGCTTATCCCAAAATATTAGTTTTTTTTAGTTGTCATTTGTTGTTAGAATTTAGTTTAATGTGAATGGGGTTTAATTTTTGTAATTATTGGGGGTTTATGCTTTATTTTGTGCATGTTTTTATGTGTGTGATTCTATTAATTTGGATAGTTTTGAACATTGATATAACAATGCATATATCTTTCAAATCATTTGTAACATACTTGTGATGATAATGAATGACAATTGTTTTTTTACGAGTGCAACTAAATTTCAATCATCTCTATCCAACGAATGCTTCTTCTTAAAGAACATAATCAAATTGTGGTCACCCTTGTCCAAGGGATGATTACCTATGTTCAAGGAGTAACCATATATCTTTAAGAAGCAATCCTTAAACCCAACACAACGTCTTGCACACATCACTTGAAATATTTGTCCAAGATGCCATGTCAAAATTCAAATTTTTAAGCTTATGTGATTCCTTGAGTTTTATTGATCAATTGTCACATTTGAGCATACGCTTTTTACAAACTCTCATGGGTTTATCATGAAATGTTTGTAAGGTGTGAAGTTTTTCAATCTTGACTCTTTAATGGTTGGTTTGTAATTCTTTTAAAAGCTATGTAACAAGGTTAAAAACAAACAAAACCCCTTGTCCACTCATGGAAAGAATGTTAGGAATGACAATTAACATGGAAGGAGATGTGGTTCTAGCTAAGGAATGCCTACTTGATGTAACTACACTAGTAGTGAAGAAGTTCATCATTGTGTAATAAAAAAATAATTGGGCAATCAATAGTGACACCAATCCTTAATTTCAACTTCATAAACTTGACAAAATTCATGGTAATCATCCATTGCTAGCCCTTTTAAATGTTAAAATAAACCTTTCCAATTTAGGAAAGGAATAAACAACTAGGGATTTTATAATTATTGCATATCATACCATGTGTGAAACTCTTGAATATTGGTAGAGTCCCTTGGAAGCACCATACGCATCTTTCATGTCCCATAATAGTGTAGAAATTAGGTGTGAAAATAAATTTGTTTTTGAATATGAGGAATGTCCCTCAAATGATGTTATAGGTGACATGGGTGGTTTGAATTTCACCCCCATCTAATAAATCTATTGATGAACTTGCTCTCTATATTTGAACCATGTGTTATCTCCATGGTGAACCCTACCCCTAACTTGGATGTTTAGACTTTAAGTTTAGATATTCACACCCTAAAACCAATAAAACCAAAGGTTGTTACACCTATGGGTTGGTGTTAAACCTAACGAGATGTTGAACACGTTGCGGTTTAACTCATAAATTAAAATGTCTCGATCATAAACTTATAAATGTTACACATGTATGGTTAAAGCACATGCATTCACCAACAAATTCCATAAAATTAAATGTACTTGGGGCTACATAATTATGGAAACAACAATTATGATCTATCGATCATCAATTTGATCTTACCATCACAAGGATTTATTAATCGTCACTCTAATTTTACAGCAATGACAATAAACAACACCACATAAATTACAACCTACCTTCCATTAAACCTTAATATTTGTGTGTGAACAATTTAGGTGTCAAGCAAAACATATTTTGTAATCAAGATTGGGTTGTGGTTTTTTTCATGTTTGGCCATTAACCACACCAATCATAACCTTTGGGTTCATTACAACAATTAGTACATGTGGGAAAACACATAACCTTTCACCCATGGTTTTTTATTAAATAATATGCATAGGTTTTCAAAAGGTTCCCACATGAACACATGTTTGCTTTGTGATGTTCGTCAGAAACACACAATTCAAGAATCCCTTTTACCCATTGAAAAGAAATAACAACCCAAGAAATGTATAAACAAAAAAATATGTGCAATCCCAACAACACAAAATGGGATAATTATTTGTGCAACACAACTTCCATTTGTTGTAATTTTCATTCAAAAATTACAATGAAAATTCAAATACCATAGGACCTTTATCATTTCAACCTAAATTAAATTAATTTTCATTTTGCCGAACTTTGAAATTTTATTTATTATTTTTGCTAAAATTTTAATAAAATCAAAAATTCAATAGTCAAGTTTTGAATCATGGACCTTCCATAATAATGATTTAAAACTAAGGTAGTTTAGACACATTAAATTGTTCCACATCATTGACAAGACCTTGTTTATTATGTTTTTTAACCATCACCTACCAATTTTTTTAGAATTAAAAAACCAAGTGCTAAACTTAAAATTTCAAATTTACAATATTTTATGAATTTGTCGATGGTGTGACACTTCACCAACACCAAATCAATACAAGTTTACAAACCAACATTTATGAAGTTCAATATCATATTATTATTTATAACATTGCAACTGAAATATTATTAGTTCCCTCAACAACTTGAATTACATCAACACCAAATCAACATCCTACTAAAAAAAACCATTTGCGATATTCAACAATTATATAGTTATATATTAAACCCATTCATAAATTTATAAAATCTAGTAACATCATATATATGTGTTCAATACTGCATTAAAAAATTTCCAAGAAAATTGGAAAATTATAAACAATTATCAAAATTTTAAAATTCATATGTATTTAAGAAAATCCCAAAAAAACCATCCATACACAAAAAAAAATACAAAACATGAACTCAAAATTGATGTCAAAATATTATCCTTTTGGTTTTTTCTTATGCATGTTAAACATGTAGTTTAAAAATGATTACTTCATTAGTAATGGGCAAAAAAAATTGATTACATGATTATATTAAATGTTTTATACTCATTTTGAACAAATTTGGTCAAGTAAAATGATAAGAAATCCACATCATATTTGAAAATGATAATCTAATTTTTAGACAACTTTTCAAATTTAATGAAGTGGAAAGGGCCTTGGTTTAGGCTTGAATAATGTAATTGTTGGATGTTGGGTTAGTAGAATTGTCCATGGGTGAATATGATTTAATAACAGTAATACCAACCAAAAAATATCTATTTTTGATAATTGAATTTATCATCATATGTGTGGAGACTAACATTTGTGGAAAAAATAAATACACTTGAACAAATATGTCATGTCTTTATCAAAAGAAATTTTCAATGCCCTTGTGGAAATCAAGGTGTTTAACATTTTGGATTTGTGTTTTGGCTACCATTAGTTGCCATTGAAAGAAGGTGACAAAGTTAAAAGAACATTTTAAGGGATTGATCCTAATGGGAAATATTATTTGTATCAATGATAATTTTTGCCATTTGGTTTGAAAAACACATTTACAAAATTTGAAAAGTCATGGATAAAGTTTTGGTTTAAAAGGCTAAGGTTAAAGCCATCTCATAAGTGTTTCAACCATTAAATGTTAGTTGATTACAAACCTTCTCGGGCTTGTATAATAATTATTAAAATATTTAATAACATTGCTAAACTTTTAAACCAATTAAAAAATATTGACTTGAAATACATTTAAGGTGAGGCATAAGAACATGGCACCTTTTAAGGGTTAAAAACCTAGTTCATTTACCTCTCATTTTGTGACAATTCATATAAGAAAAAAATTATTAACTACACATTGACTAGAGTATTTTAAAATTAGGGGTCATGTTTATTCAACTTAATGATGATGGTCAAAAGTTTGTGGTGGCATATGCCAATTGATCTAACAATAAGACAAACACAAAATATGAAGGGGTGTGTTTTTATAACAACCCTTCGAAAAATGGTAGGGTACAAACTAGAGAACGTAGTGGACCGCAAATGAACATGCAACATTGGACCTAAGAACTATAAATTGTAAATTTTGTATTGAACTAAAAGTTGTTAATTTAATATTGTGATGCATTAGGAAAGCACAAGAGGGAAGTAAGAAGACGATTAGGGCAAATAAAGGATAGATTATGAAAAAATGGATTATAAAAGATGGAGAATAAGAAATTTAAAAAAAAAAAAACCTATAAAGACAAGTGTTAGACCTTTTTATGCTATAGTCGTGCGCAAAAACTATGGAGATGTAAAGTTGTTTTGTATGAGGCTTAAGCACTATTGATGTGATTATATTTGTATTTGGTTGAAAATGTGGTTAATGACAATAAATAACATAATCGACATTAGGTTAGTTTGTTAAAAAGAAAATGTATAAAAGGCCACATATGCGGATTGTGTTTTCTTTCAAGGACCTCTCTATTTGGGGAAACCAATCCACTAAAGGGCTAAATTAGGAGGGTTCCCTTTTGAAGTGTTTTTAAAAAAATAAAAATTGTGACATAGCTGGATTATGAAAACTAGGCAATTGGGGAAATCAATTGAAAGTTGTAATAACCTTGTTGTTTAGGTGGTTTCATTATTCAAATGTTATTTTTATGGTAGCCCATTTATGTTGATTACAAATCATTGGCCTTTGAAATTTGATAGAATTAAATAATCTTATAGGAAAGTTAGATAAGTGGGCATTTCATATCTTGCATGCATATGATTATGACATTGTTCATATGGTTGGTAAGGTTAATTGGAATGTTGATGGATTAATTTGAAGCCCAAGTTGTAATGAAGAGGATCCTATTGAAACTTGTTGCCACAATGGTGTAGATTTGGAAGTAATATTAAAATGACACATTTTAACATACTTATGTACCATGTTGAGGTGTTTTGAAGTTGTATTCCAAATTAACATGGGTAATGAAGATTCCCATGATACAAACATTGAGTCAAAAATCTATGCTTTGGACATATATGATGGTGCACATGTTATCACATATTTATAAACATGTAAAGTCCAAATTGAATTGATTGTGAATTCTTTGAGTGATCTCCTTTTATGGGTACGAATAAACAAACAAGTGCAAATAGTGCCTTGCTTAAAACAATGTGAAGGCCTTGTAAAACATGTTCACAAAAGTTAAGCCATTTTGGGGCTCAATGGACTTACAACTTGCTTTAGGCATAAAATTGATGGTGAAGGATGCAACTTCAAGTTCAATAATTTGTTTCTTGATGTGTGGTATGTACCATGTGTGATTGAATCCAAACATTATTTAATGCACCTACACTTCATTTATGGCCTTTGCCCATCATGAAGATTGGTTATCATTAGAATTTAAATTTTGTTAGTCCATTAAATTTGATAGTGTGAACATAATCAATATGTCTTAGTTATGATTAAACACTTATCAAAATGGTTAAAATCTAATGTCATTGTTAAATTGTAATGATGTAAGAGTAGCCTATGCATTTTTAGACATGGTGTTTAACAAATTTCATGTTTCAATTGAATTAATCATTGACCAAGGTAAGGAATTTTGTGAAGAGTTTCAAAAATTGTTTAAGGGAAAAAAAATTGATCATTGCACAACTTCAAAAAACCATCTTGAGGTAAACAAGTTAGCTAAATAGATGGTGTAAACCAATGTTGGGTGGGTACCAAAAATCTGCCAAGTTTCAAATCGGTTTTTAGTTTAATTTTCAATTTGAAAACCAATTGTTCTCATTTTGCATAAGACTTGACATTTTGAAATTCGGCTAGGTATCATGAAAGCTCAAACTTAATACCTATGGAGGTTATCAAATGATCCGTCAATGTTGGTTTTCATGCTTATATAGGTTTATTAAAACCCAAATAAGTAATCACCTACTCGTCATCATTACAAGGTTTGAATCCAAGCTTTTCTAGACATCAAGTAAAAAACATTAACCATTACTTCACAATCTTTCATGTGGGCAAAAGAAGTTGAACTTTAAATTTAAAATTCACACATATCAATGGCCTTAACTTTAAAACCATTAGGATGAATGAACATTAAATTAAAATAGTCATATGCATTATTTCATATAATTAAGTGTGACTTTATGGTTAATACTTAAGTTTACTTTGAAAAGATCTTGGGTTCAAATTTCATTTAAATGAAATTTGACCTACTTGAAAATTGGTTTGAAAATCAACAATTATCATTTTGATGATCATTTAAAAACCAACCAAGGTATAAGATTTTGAAAATTAATAATTCTAAAAACTAGATTGATTTTTTTTAAATTTTTACAAAAATCAATATTGTTAGTTTTTTCAAAAATATGAAAACCACCCAACATTTTTTGCAAACTATGAAACAAAGTTTATGGAAGTTGGGCTTCCAAAAGGCCATACTAGAATTTGGGACTTACAACTACCGTGATTAGCTATGGAGTATAGGATCACTTGATAGACTTTTCTTGCATTATTCTCATCATAATTTCTATTGTTCGGCCATGAACCCAAACTATTAGCCTTAATCCAACATGATGCAACAATAATAATCAATTTGGATGATCCAAATGTGTGGCTTTAGGCATGTGAACAATAAATGATTTTATTTGACATGTAATGTCAATGCTTATGGAAAATCTAACCATTGTTCAACACTAAAATATGTTTTTGTTATGCCATGATTTGAGGAGGTGATCATTGGTTTAAGTTTGTAAATTTGACTCGAGAAATTATGTGTACTTGTAACAAACAACATTGACTAAATTGGATGTGATTACAAAAATTTTGCATGTGTGAAAGGTGTTACTTTTGAAAGTGTTATTGTTGGAGGGTTGAAATGGTCAAACATGGAGGGCTTATATAGTTGTAGGCATCAATATGGTGACACACAACAATTATCAAAAGTGTCAATTTAGTTGCCCAATTAAATGTGTTTTAGCTTGGGACTAGTTTAGGTGTGAACTAAGTTTGAAATATTTCTTGTTTGGGATATAAGGCCATGATGTGTGATTCAAATCATTTCTAGTGATTCAAAATATTTGCAACAATTTGATTTAGATGTGATGCATCATTTAAGGTGGTTTGCATTATTTGGTTTACATGTGTGTGAGCAATGATAGTTGTAAATGCCAATATGCTGACACATGACAATATAATTTTTAAAAGAAATTGTTCAGTTGACATTAGTTTCCAACCCATCAACAACCAACATATATAAATAATGATTTGGATGATCTTTCAAAAGTTCCAGTGACCACCATTTCAATAGTTTGATTTTTTAAGATGTTAATGTTCCCACCATGTTAATAATGTTTTCACAAGTTCCAAAATGGTTCCCAATGATTTTTCCCAATGTGTTCCCCAAATTCCTAAAAGTAACACATTTTATTCCATAAAATTTGCCCAAAGTTGAAGTTTCATAACTTATAAAAACAAGCCAAAGAGAAACACCTCTATATTTCTTTTTCAAGACTATTCAATGTTTCAATTTTTTTGTAATATGGACCAATCAATGTGCCTCTTTACAACCCAGAAAAAATAAAATTCAAGAGGGTGCACCTTACCTCGTACTTGTCCTTTTGTATTAACCTTTTACATTTATGGTTAAAAATTGACAATTTAAATTATTTTGGTTTAACTTCTTGCAATTGAAACCTTCCAAAATTATTTCATTTAAAACAAAATTTTGCCAATAAAAAGGTTGAAACTATGCATTTGAAATAACAACCCCAAACTGTGTGGACATTACAAATAATGCACCTAAAATAACCACCCATATAAGTTTCCATATTTACAATATTAGAATTCTTAGTTTTTCAAATGGTCTAAGTTGGTTTATTAATGTATTTTGATTAATGGACATGTCCGTTTTGATTAAAAGCCCAAGGCATGTATTTTTTGACCAATCGACTTGATTAGAATGACCTATTTGATTAATACATATAGTCAAATTGGACAACCCTAATCAAAATGGTCAATGAGTTTTAGTCAAATGGGACATGTAGTCAAATTGAACATAAGAAATTGACATCATTAGTCAACATGACCAATGTTTTTAAATCAAATGGGACATCTTCTATTTATTACATACCTACTTCATACCTCCCACTTACAACCTACCTATTCACCCACTCACCTACTCACCTATTTACCTACTCACCCACCTACTACCTACCTACCTACCTACTTAACTATCTATCTAAATCCCTCATTGTTTTGTATTAATGTGTCCAAATAAACATGTGAAATAAAAAAAGTTGACAAAAGTTAAACACCTTTTGATGGTGAGGTCCATTGGTTAAATATTTGGTTTATCATTAGGGAGGTCAAAGATTCAAATCCTAATACTTACAATCTATGTACATGCTTAAGGGGCTAAGCTAGGTAGGTTAAATTAAATAAATTAAGTAAGCTATACTAGGTTAAGTTAAAGTAGGTCAAGTAAGATATGGTAGGTTATCAGAAATTTGACTAGTCAAATGTTTCGTACTTTACTAATCAGAAAGTTGAAATTGGCTTGTCCAAAATGATGGAATGGTATTTTGGGCACTTATCCAAATTGGGTATTTTTTAATTAAATTTTCCAATAAAAAAACCAATAATTCTACTAATGTTAGACAATGAATTCATAGAAGTAACCATAACCAGGCATGATTTTTCAAAATTCTATTTTCATATCTGACTTATAGCCAAATTTGGTTCATTCCTCTTTTGGATGATCACCAATCCACCTAAAGTAGAAAGGTTGGTCATCAAACACTTATTGTATTAAAGAACCCCAAATCCAAACACATCCTTTCATTGCTTTTGAAGTTCAAACAAATGTTGTAACCCTCCACTTGTTGTTTCCAACACCACAAAAATTGTTTAAATTCATAAATAAATGAACAAGATACACCCTTTGAAAATGAAAGGAGTAAATGTTCAATTATTGACTCATTAAAACAATTAACGTTTTAAAGCTAATTTTGTGGATTTTGCTTTATTATATATGGAGTTCAAAGAAGTTTTTGTAAAAGTTTCAATTGATGCATCCATATCTTTTTTAATTGTTCTCTTCTTTATGGAATTCAAAGAGGTTTTTGTAGAGTTTCAGTTGACACATCCATAGCTTTTTAAATCATTTTATTATATATAGAGTTCAACAAGGTTTTGTAGAACTTCAATTGGCACTTCCATAATTTTTTAGATTGTTTAGAACAAACAAAAATTGAACAAGATATAAAATTTATATATGGATTTCAAAGAGGTTTTTGTTAAAGTTTCAATTGATGCATCTGTAGCTTTTTAAATTGTTCTCTTGCATATGGAGTTCAAAGAGGTTTTTTTTTTCATAGAGTTTCAATTGACACATTCATAGCTTTTCAAATCGTTTTATTGTATATGGAATTCAAAGAGGTTTTGTAGAGCTTCAATTGGCTAATCCATAATTTTTTAAATTGTTCAAAACGAACAAAAATATGAACAAGATAAAAGATTTGTATATGGAGTTAAAAAAAGGTTTTGTGAAGTTTTTCAGTTGCACATCAATAGCTTTAATAAATCATTCTATTGTATAGGGAGTTCAAAGATGTATTGTAGAGCTTCAATTGGCATACCCATAATTTTTTTAATTGTTCAAAATAAACAAAAATAAAGAGCAAGGTATAAGATTTGTATATGGAGTTCAAAGATGTTTTTGTAGAGCTTCAATTGCCAAATCCATAATTTTTTTAATTGTTCAAAATGGACAAAAAATGAGCAAGATATAAAGAATTGGAAGTGAGGGAGTTAAATTGTTTTTTTTTTTCCTTTGGACAAGCTCATCTTCTTTTTGCCTTTTTTTTTTTAGGGTTTAGGTTTTAGGGTTTAGAAATTGAAAGCAAATTATAGCCATGAGGTTTGCGAGATTGCTTCTGTGATTCTCTCTCACAGTTTTGCGAGGCTCCGCACGCGCGTGCGCGCGCAAGACTGCTCGCAAGCAAAGGAAAATACTAGTCTTAGCTGAGGATCCAGATGAAGAAGATCCAGCTGACTGGTGATTGCAGGTCCTTCTTCGCTGAGCTTCAAAGTTGCCTCCCTCCCCAAGAGATTTGTGATTCGTTACTGCACAGGATTTCTGACCAGCTCCCCAATACCTTAAGCGCCAGGAGACGGAATCATCGGAGAGCAAGAGAGCTCCCCACAGGTAGCAGCCCGAGACACATATCCAGAGCCACTGCTGGATCAGATCGTGTGGGATTACAGATCGTCTTGAGCTTTGTAAACACTCCGAGCACTTGAAGAAGAAGAAGAAGAAGAAGAAGAAGGAGTGGTTTTAGAAGAAGTGCAATTGCAGTGCAACTCGTGTTGTGGAGAAATATTGTGCGATTTAAGAGCGCCCAGAAATCTTGGCATTTGTATGTACAGTACAAGAAGAATCAAAGAGGAAGGTGATGAGCTGAATTGCTTTGAGGAGAAGAAACAGGAGGAAGAAGTTGATAGAAGAGGGAGGGCTTTCAGGATTAGGGTTTGGAGCTCGCACGTTCAGAGTTGCTTACCTGAAGTATCACTGAAGCTGCTGCTGTTGTTGCATTTGCAAGTACAGTGTAAGAAGAATCAGAGATGAACTGAAATACTGTTGAGGTAGGAAACAGGAGGAAGAGGGTTGATAGAAGAGGACGGCTTTCAACATTAGGGTTTGAAGCTTTCGTATTCAGAAATGCTTCACACATGGGAATCAGAGCTTGAGATGTTTGCTTTTATGGAATGTGATGAAGTTCAGCAAATCTGATGCAAACATAGTCTTTGAGCTTGGAAGGTGGAATCACAATCCATCAATGAGGACGTTGGTGCATAAAAAGGGTCACTTGCATTCAGGATTAGGGATTTCACTGGTGCATCATCAGCATCAGGTTTACAAAAAGGTGGGCTTACTTTTCTTCTCACTGAAATCCATGGTTCAGGAAGATTTCTCTCAATGCTTTTGTGATAACCTGAAATCTGTGCTTTTGAACAAATTTTCTCAATGTTTTTCGTGATGAGCAATTACAGTTTGTGAAGATTTTGTAATAAGTCTCTACTTGGAAAGTACTTGCAGGAGTTGGCTGGAAGTCACTGGAAGCATTGTTTCTCTTCATCAGCATCATCATCATCAGACAGTCTTTCTTCCCTGGTTGATTCTTTTCAACAAAATCATTCTGGTAAGAGTTGAAGCTTAATCTCAAATGATTTTGAAGCACCTGTAGAACGCGCTTGCCATGTCCATGATGCATGGAAGAATGAGAGAAGGGCACCACATAATCAAGTAGTGGGTTTTTGCATTTTCCTTGTTTTCCCTTTTGTTTTTTGTGTTTACATTTGAGAAGGATTTGATGCAACAAATTTGTTTCTGCATTTCTGTTTTGCATATGATAAGGATTTGATGCAACAATTTTTTTTTGAATTTCTGTTTGATAAGGATTTAATGCAACAAGAAACTACTTGATGTTTGTGCAGCAAACACTGACTTGGTCACAGCTTCAGATGTTCAACAGGTCTACAAAGTGAACTTGCATGATCTCATAACTGCACTTTGTTGTCAGAACTTGGCATATTTTCAGTCAAATACACTGTGATCTCATAACTGCACTTTATTGTTCAAACTTGGCATGTTTTTTTAGTCAAATACACTGATGAAAGGATATGAAATGAGTTTTTTGAATCACTTTGCAGCATCGAATCTCAATGACTTTAGCCAGGTGCTACAGTACACTTTTCTCAATTGTGTTTTGGGAAATTTATCAGATGTTTGCAAAACACGATTTATCAGATATTAACTGGTGCAAGAATTGAATGGCATGACTTTGAGATCATTGTTGTTGAGAGTAATAAGCAAGACAAAAGTGGTGTTACTGAAAGTGAGTTTTTTCTTTTGTTGTGCATGTGGTTAGTGGTTATTATTCAACAAGCTCAGCAGAAGCTTACTGAGGTGCACAGGAACAATTTATGTAATGGCCACATAGTTTTTACCCTTGAGGTGCACAGAAACAATTTGCCCTCTGATATTGTTCATTGAAGACTTAAAATGTGAAATTGGGTGTTGAATTTGAATGTCAAATTTGCATGTTAGTGCAAGTTTTTCTGTTGTGTGCCTGGCAATTAGGGTTGGAATCCACAATTCCTTGAAGTACTATGATGTTCTTGTGCATACTATGATTGTTGTCAACTGGCAGAGTCATGTCACTCACCAATTCCCTAGATGGCTACTTGGTAAGTAGATGCATGTAGATGGTTAGTAAGGGCTAAAGTGTTGTTAGGTAGGTAGGTATGAGCACATCAACTGAGGTAATCATCATCATTAGGTAGGGAAGTGGATACCAATGGAAAAATGTCCACCCACCATCCATCCCTCATGGTGTGCTGGTGGCTCTTGGTTCAATCTCAGGCCAGACCATTCTTGAACTTGAATGAGATTTTCTTCTACAGTAAGAAAGTTGCAACAGATTTCAGTGACACAGTACACAAGAGAAATAGCTTGGTGACACAAGCAATGACTTCTGCAGCTCTAGTGGATGTTTTTGTTTAATGCCCAGTACGTTATACTTTGGATGAAGTGCAACCTTCACATATTAGTGTGAAAATGGGTTTGTGCTAGTGTTGGGCAGTTCTTTACTTTTATGAACTTCTGATTCAGGTTTGGAAAAGAAATTGGAATTGTTTCAGTTCCAGCTCTGGTTCAGATTTCTAAATGTAAATTAGAAGGTTCCAGTTCTTTTTCCTAGATAGTTCTGGTTCTGAAAATCAGTCCCAATTCAGATCAGGTTAGTAAAATATCTACTGAACTGGGACTGATTTTCAGAATTGGAAATAAATTCTGCTTTTGCTTTACAGAAATGCATCAGATTCAGTAGTAGGGTAGATAGGCCAGTGAGCATACACCTAAAAACTAGAAATTGAATCCTCACACATTCTTCATCTGCTTCTGAAGCTGAAAGAACATTGGTAGCTACAGAAATTCAGTAAAGGAATGGGGAAGATAGGGGGTATTTGGTGTAGTGTGGTTCAATGTTTGGTGATGGTTGAATTTAAACAGGTTAGGATTTCAAGCTTAAAATCTTTGATCATTGCATCTTTTCCTTTGGAATACAAAGAAGTTTTGTAAAGCCTTAGTCGGTGCAGCCACTGGGTTTTAAATCACTCAAAACAGACAAAAATGAGGAAGCTATGGGGCTGGAACTGGAGAGGGGTCTAAAGTCTAGACCTATTCTTTCAAAAAAATTGAAGCAAACTATCACTTCTCCTCTTCCTGTGTTTTCTGTGTTGTTCCTTTACTTCTAACACTCAAAGAACATTTGTAGCCCTCTAGTTCGCACATCCAATGACACAATAATTGCTCAATTTGGTTAAGAAATGAGGAAGCTATTGGAAAGTGGTTGGAGATATGTACGTTTTTGGTGACGGGCGATTCTACCCTACCAAGGAGAGGCCCAAAAGGGCAGGCATGCTTCCTTCTGTATGTGTATTCCTCATGTAGTTCAATTCTGTAGAATGCAATAATAACTCTCATGAGAATTGAGAAATCTCCCACACTCATGATTAAGAAAACCAGAACAAGGTTCAAAATTTTCCTGCAGCATGGGGAAGAAAACAAAACATGGAGCTCTGCAGGAACTCCTGCCATAATGTTCATGTCAGCATGTGGTGAAAAATCTAGTAGAAAACTACTACTGCACCCTTCACAACATGAAACTCCCCCAACATGTATGTATCCTGCATTCAACAGACTTTGTTGAAAAAAATGAGAATATATTTTGTGCATCCCTACATGAGCTCGAATGTAAACAACCCCTTTTGATCAACGAGTGCAATAGCATGATTTTATTTCAAACTATTATTCAATCTAAAACTAGCAAGCTTGCTTACTGAATTCAACAATCAATTGAAGACCATATGTTCCAAATGAATTGCTGCTAGAAAAAGGGAATAACTCCAGCACTCGTTTGTTTAATAGTGAAACTATTGGCTTCTGAAAAGTTATTTGTAGTCATTCTTGAACATATGCCTTCTAATTCTGAACCACAAGACAGATATAATGTTACTGTACCACTTGCCATTTTCTTGACTAAAACTAGCCACCATTTACTGTACTACATCATGTTAACTTGATTCCTTTGTTTCGTAGCTCTGACTTTTGGTTAATGTCTTGAACTATGTACACAAACACGGGGCTCCTTTCCGAGATTTGTAATTTCATGCCCCTGTAGACTCTAGATCCATGTTGTAGATTTAGCCCCACATGAGTACTAGTCTGGTAAGGACCTCAGGTACTACTGGTTTCATACAAGTTTTATACCAGTTTCAAGAGAAGGTAATGCACATACCCTCATAAAACAAGTGAAGGAGTTTACCAAACGTTGTGAGCATACCGTTCATAATGTGTATTGGCAGCACTCCACCATTCATCTGGAAAGCAAACTGAAACCTGATAGAATTCATCTGTCATGTTTCCTGTAGCATGAAAACATTGGAAACCAAACCAGACTAGAAGGTGTCATGTGGACATGAAGAAATTCACCAGACAATTTCTGAAAGGCAAATACAACCAAGGCATGCAAGAATTCCATGGCTTCTAAACTTCTCTTGCTTTTATGTAAAAAGATCCTGAACTAAAGTCTGGTTCTTTTATGGGTTGAACTTAAAAAGGGGCAGTGAGTCTCTTTCTTGAAAGACCAGGGCAAGAAGTGGAAAGAAGTGAAAAGGCAAGAAGAAAATAATCGCTTAACTGAAGAAACCCACTGAGCCAATAGACCCAACAGATGAGGGATCCTGCAACATCTAGGCAACCAAATGAGAATAAGAGTTGGGTTCAAAAACAGAGAGTCAGGAAGCCACTCACAATAATGAGCCACATTGTCAATGGCCTCAATCTATCACCAATTTTTGCTACCCAAAATGATACCTCTAATTTTGCATATCCTTATTTTCAACAACATTGCTCTGAACATGAACAGCTCTATTAAAGCCAAAGCAATTAGCCCAGAGGCCTACATACTTTAGGAGGCTTTATAGTATCAAGGGGATAACTGTAGAAATTTAATCATCTTTTCATTCCAATATACCTTTTGCTGTAGAGTACAAACTACCATGTGAGCTTTATTTTCAGGTCCTAGCCTTTCATTACTACTTCCTGGCATCTTCACAAAAAGGCAGAACACAAGTAGGCATTATTCTTATATTACAAACATGATTCGACAAAAGCACTTCCAAACAGTCACAGGAAGTGACCTTTGGAAGAGCAGGAAAAAGAGTAACCTTCAGTTATATGTGTGATAAATCTAGAACTCTGGGTGTCTGTCTAGTAGAAGCACTCCTGTGAGTGTGGACTCCCAGGCTACTACTGAAGGGCAATGCTGCAACTTTCACATAAATAACAGACTATCTACGTAACATAATGTAGAGGAAGTCTTGATTGGATGCTGCAGAATTTCAGTATTTGGCAACTCTGTGATGGGTTAGATTACAGTAAGAATGAGAGAAGCCCATGTGGCATCCAATCACTGCTCATGAATAGGATGTATGGGTACAGGGGAAATGTTCATGGGAACCTGCAAGCACGTAACATGCTTGTAACATGGTGCATAGACCAGGTTACCTAACCACATCTCGCAGATGCACTCGTCTATCAGTGTGTGGGTTGGTTGTGGATGACCCAGCAAGACTTGCAATGTGGCTCTCCCTAGTTTTCTATTTTACATCATCTGGACCCTGAATGTGCTCCAAAGCTCAAACCAAAGCCCCAGATTGTAGCTTGCTATGTGGACTGATCAAATACTTGACGCTCCTCCATGTCACTTAATTCACACGTTCAACCTTGGTAGCAGCTGCATGATAGCAGGCCCTAGAGTGAGCTGAGGCCACGAGAACAGCAACAATGTGCCAGACCCCAAGAAACTGAAGCTTTATCCCATTAAAGGAAATGCAAATGGATACCAATTTTTTTGGCAAAAGCCAAATCTTCACGTCACCCGCCTGTTGAAATATGACCCTAGCTTTGTGCAGAACCTTCCCTTCTTGGCCTTCTCTTCAGACAGAGTTTTTGATTGTAAGATGTCACCAAGTGATTCTAATGGCTTCCCCTCTGGAACAGGAAGGGAAGCAACATGATGGCCATCCCCACCAGACAATGGATGTAATGGATTGCTTTTCTGCAAAGTCTCAGGCGTTGGGCTGTTCACAAACACAAGCCCATCTCCAACAACATGAAGTGGGCATGCCATTTGTCCCCCATTGGTTCCACCAGGATGAGCATGAGTTCTCCACTCTCCTTGCGCACATTGAAGCATCTCTTCAATGGCAGATTTTGCTGACTCAGCATTCTCTGCTTCTTGAATTGCTTGTCTCAGTGCCACCCGAATCAACTCTACTTCATTTTGAGTCCCATCTAATTTCCTTAGCAGCTCCTGTTCACTTGCCTTCACTGCATCCACCTGTCCAGATCAAGTAATACCAGTTCTTGAGATTTCGACTTCAGGCTCTAATCCCCAATACAGCATTACAGCATTCAACCTCTCCCAATAACAAATGTTTCTCAGGAATGAAAAACAAGGCTGATCCTATAAACAGATCAAACTACTCTGAACTGGTTGGCCTTCAGAGGTTATGACCCACCTTAGCCATAGCTGCCAGCACACACTTATTCGCCAACTTGTGAGATTCTTGCACTCACCTTGTCAGTGCCTTGTACCCCTCCCGAGGCAGAGTTACTTCTGCTTCTTCTTTGCCTTCTGCATTAGTGCCTATGCTTTCTGTTGGGAATTTGGCCTGAAAATGTGTGCCAAACAAAGCTCACAATCAGTGTCCTAAAATCAGTTCATCTGAGCTTGCAACCCTACAATCTCATTTCTTGCATTTTGAAGATCTACAGCAGAGCTTCTGTACTGTAGCAGTTCAGCCTCCAGTCTGTTAATCTCTTGCTTCACACTTTCAAGGTTGGCAGCAGAGCCTCCATGTTGCTCTGTTAAAAACATTAGCTCTGCTTGCAGCTTAGCAACCTCAGCTCTTGCAATTTCCAGGTCTGCAGTCACATTCCCATGTTGAGCTGAAGAAGATGTTAACTGAGCTTGCAATTCCACAATCTCTTTCTGAGCTCTTTCAAGTTCAGCCTCCTGCTGAGTCCCCAACCCTATAACATCTCTTTCAGCTCTGCCTGGCTCAGCTTGTATGCCTGCTATGTGTTCCTGAGCTGCATTTCCCCTATCTATATTGCCCAAATCACTGCCTAACACTGCATCAAGCTGGGCCTGCCAGTCTGTGGCTTCCTCCCACAACTGCGAAGAATTGTGGGCTTCAATAGCAGCTGCATCCAACATAGCAGCAGTATGTTTTAATCGAGATTTGTCTTCTAATTGAACCCTCATCTCCACAAGTTCCCTCAAAACTTTAGCATTCTCACTTTCAGCAACAGATAGTGCGGTTTGTGACTCTGCTAGCTCTTCATGTGCAAGTAGCAATTTACTCTCCAATGTAGCTATCCTCTGTCATCAACACACCGAAAATGAAATAAAATTCAGAATAGTCTCCAGCGCCATCCATTTGAAGGTAAGACTGTGAATCAGCAACAAAGCAAATTCCACATATTTCACACCAAAAATTTGGAATCTGGGCTTCCAAAGAGCAGAAGCATGTACCTCTGCATTGTGGGATGGGGCATGTGGAGCCTGGTGGCCAACATAGCCTTGGTGGGAAGATGAGTGTGGTTGTGGGTATGTGCATGGCCTGTCTGTATGCAGTCTCCATACTCACTGCTGCCCTCACAGATGCAAACGGAGCTGAATTGTCAATCTCTGCTTTCTGTCGATCTGCCATTTGATCCCGTTCCACTCCTGCTGCTGCTTCTGCACCCATGGGCAGACCTGTATCATGATGTGAACCAACGAATAAGTACCCCAGCATTCCCATCCAGAAAAGAAATTATTGCACCACATTCAGAAACCTGCACAGAATTCTACTCATTCTGCTATTGGGTTTAGACAGTGGTTGCGATTTCTAGTCACAAATGGTAACCAGCTCTGGAAAACCCTGAACCTCATGAACCCTATGCTCACCTGCCAATCCCCAAACCTCGTAAAACATGTCCCCCCGCCCCTCTGTGTTTTCCCACGCGTTTTCAATTGCACGAATGGCAGCAGCACAGGGACAAGGAGAAAGGAACACTGACTTGAAGGAGGGTATCAAAGGCAGTTTGATGGCGCAAGAAAACCCTCGTCCTTGTCTTGTTGAGAAACCCTAAACATTGTATAAAAGAAGTACGAAACAAATATCCTTCCTCGAGCGAGGAAATCTCTCATACGCAAAACCACTTCTTATGAGTTTCATCGACAACATGTTCTCGAAACAGCCACATTCAACCCAAAGTGGCCAAAACGCCGAAGATCCCAGAACCATCCTTTCCTTTGCAGCAGCACTTCTGGTCCCAAACCCAAAACCCAAGTCGTTCTAGAAACCCGTTGCAGCAAAATGGACAAGAACACACACACACAAAAAGACCCGTCAACTAGAAAAACACGCCCCCACCAAAAAAAAACGCAAAAAAAACAGACAAAAGCAAACACACACTTCACAAAACAACTAGCTCAAAGAAATACAGAAATACACAGATAAGAGAAGGAGAGAGAACATGTAACAGCTAGTACACCTCGAGGAAAAAATGTGCACACTACATTTGAAAGGAGCCAGCATGAGGGGAGAAAACAAAAGCCCCAAAGGGGGGGAGGGGGGGGGTGGGGGAAACCCGACACTGAAGAGATTTTTTAGCAGATTTTGAAAGAAGAAAAGCGCAAAGAAGTGCAAATAGTTGATAGAAGAACCTGGAAGAGCGAGAAAAGGAAGAAAAGGAAACACAGTGAGCGAGAGAGAGAGAGAGAGAACCCGAGCGCAGGCAGCAAGGGACAACACTACAAAGCCAGGGGAGAGCGCTTCATTATGGATGATAGTGCTGAATACGTGGACAGAATTCGTGCTGGAAGAAGGAAGGAAACTCGGATGAGAAAATAACTGACGACGAGGACGACGAGGACGACGACTGACAGACAATGTAGAGAGTCGAATCTTACGAATTTGGTAGACTGACTAGTAAGTATCATTTTCATTGGCTTTGCCCTTCAGGGTAGAGACTAGAGACATTGTGATGAACCCACAAAAATGCACATGTTATACTCCCCCATCAAACTTCATGGTGCTTGTCATTTTGTGCTTTGCATGGTTTTGTGTAGAATCGCAAGATTTCATGTTTTTGATGTTCTATACATAGAACAAAAAAACATCAAACTTCATGTGGTTTGTCATTTTGTGCTTTGCATGGTTTTGTGTAGAATCGCAAGATTTCATGTTTTTGATGTTCTATACATAGAACAAAAAACATCAAACTTCATGTGGCTTGTCATTTTGTGCTTTGCATGGTTTTGTGTAGAATTGTAAGATTCATGTTTTGATGTTCTACATAGCACAAAAAGATCAAACTTCATGTGGCTTGTCATTTTGTGCTTTGCATGGTTTTGTGTAGAATCATAGGATTCATGTTTTGATGTTCTACATAGCACAAAAAG
>Ga0116227_10004141_pt1 | contig 31649 bp, 23 predicted proteins | sample S1TSphgellanicum_FD_89693 | JGI IMG/M metagenome (GOLD analysis project Ga0116227, IMG submission 89693) | Host-associated microbial communities from peat moss isolated from Minnesota, USA - S1T2_Fb - Sphagnum magellanicum MG | ecosystem: Host-associated > Plants > Peat moss > Unclassified... | reverse complement strand
TACCAAACCATTTGTCTCTCTATCTTTAGGCGCCCAAAAATTTATCCACTCTATTGGTTTGTTTGTCATAATGTCCCCAAAACAAACGAGACATGAAAAGCATGATTGGTTTTATGCACGTGACACAAGTTGACGATAATACGAATTGAAGTGTTCATTGTTCAAGAGGATTGAACCCTTGTGAGGTGCAAGAGCAACTTTCAAAGAACCCTTTGCAAGATGGTAATTTGAATGGTGAAACAATAATTCAAACCAAAAGAAAAAAAAAGTCATTTGCTTATGTGAAGCAAATTTTTTAAAAAAGGATTTTAGAATAGTGCTAAGGTGGTGACAATCCAAAGAAAGATTTAGCTAGATTTGACTACAATTGAATTATGACAAATGAGAAAAAAATTGAAAATCTTTCTATATTAATGATATCCTTTACAAATTCATAGAAATATCTAGTCATGGGGAGTGGGAAGGAAGGAAATCACATGTAGATGAAATTACAAATTGATGAATGGAAATTATCAAATTGACCAAATTGTGTAGATTGATGAAATAACAATCTTCATGGCAATAATGAAACTATAAGTTCACAAATTTGAAATTGATATTCATACATAAATGTTAATTTATTCATGTTGACCTTAATGACCCACCTATTTTCCCACCAAATCTTTTTTTTTAATAGGTAAGTTTACATACATATTTCCTCTCTATAGATTCACATCTTTACTTACAAGTTGACCTTTAAAAGGAAACTACCTTCAAGCTTGTTCTAGCTATTTTTTGCACACATTAATTCATAATATAAAAAATGGGCACCACCCCCCACGCCCCCACCCCAATTGTGATTTAATGTTTTCATTTTGGCTCATGAATATTTTGTGGGATAATAATAATAATAATGTTTGAATAGTTACAACATTCATTAAAATGATAAGTATCCCAACCTATATTTAATCAAATAGGGCATAACCAAGCTTGGCTAATATCATTAGGAATCACCTTGTCAAAATCAAAAGAAAGTTCAAGCCAATTTGATTTTTAAAATATATTTTATTTATCTATTTTCTATCGGCATATAGCAACATGAGTTAGGTCTTCTTCACTTATGCACACCTATGAAAAATCATAAACATTTATAAACCTATATTTTAAAACAATTGATAGGTGTCATGATTTCTTTTCTTGTCTTTAAATGTATTTGTAATTTTACATAATGTATTTTCATTCATTGCATATAATAGTGCATGTATGGTGCAAAGTATTCATGAGAATTGAAAAACACAAGAATTGTTAAAAATTTGTGTTCTTAATTATAATGGCTAGTTTGGACCCATGTTCATGAAATTTGAAAATCAATAACTAAATTATATCCACCTCAATTAATTACCTCATGCACTTAAACATCATGTGAGGTATTTTTAAAATTTGTATTAAGGTTCTTTTTATGTCCTTTACCAAATGAATCTCCATTATGATGTTCCTAGAATTTTGTTCTATTTAATTGTTGTGAAATTTGATGGATTTAGTAAATGAAGGTGTGATGTTCCTTATGGTACCGCCCATTTGTACTTGCCCTCAATAGATGAAACATAATTATTTTTAAATGAAATATGTTTTAATTATCATCCCCTTTGCTACATGCACATTATTAAAAATCCATTAAAAAAAATAAAAATTTGTATGTGTTTAAAAATGTAACCATGTTGGAAGCATGATTTTTTTGGTGAGTATTTGTCATGTGGCAAAAAAAAGGGGTTGCAGATTGTCTAAAGGATTTTTTTGGAAAAAAAGCCCAAAGTTGTGACATTTCAATGAAGAAAAAGTGAAAATCTCCATATTTAGAGCATAGGTTCTTGTATGTTACCATTTTATAATGGGCTTTGAAAAAAAAAAATTACTTTTGTTTTTGAAATCTAACCAAATTTAACTTGGTTAAATCCTCTTGTAGATGATCACCAATCCACTTACCTTACAAAATTGAAAAAGAAATCCATGGTTGTAGATGTAACCATTTTAAAAATAATTTGATTTCCTTTTGATTTGGTGTTATCCAGGAATCCAAGTTATGGAATTGATTTAAAATTGAATAGGCAGTGAATTTTGAATTAGATAATAATGTCTTGATTAGAATTAGATAATGATGTCTCCATGTGTTTCATTTGGGAAAATGATTTGAATATTATTTTATTTATTGCATTAAAAAGGCAATGTTTTATTGGGAATTATAAGTAAATCATCTGAATGTGATTTTTTCCTGCCTTTTAAGTTTATTGCTTCCTTTCACATATAGTCATGTTCTAACTAATGTTGGTCAATCTAATTTTGTTTTTTTTTAAAGAATATTGATTCTAGGTCTAAATTATTTTGTAAAATGTAAGACCATTTAGTTTCAAGTATAATAAATATTTTAACAAACTAAAAGCTAACAATTTCAAGGCCAAGTCAAACTTTTTAGGCTATTAGTTTTTCAAATTGACAATTTTAGGCTTTATGAAACTTATTAATTCCAGATTCAAAGCAGGTTTGATTTCACCTACCTAGATCCAAAACCCAAGGTTAACCATTTGGAAAATGTTTTTTTGAACCTCCAATGAAATGAACCAATATATATATATATTCCAAAGAAAAACATCATAACAACATATCATGACATAGACACATTGCCAACATTTTTGTAAAAATGAATTGTTTATCACTTTTTTTCAACCTATTGGTCACTAAACATGAATGACAAACATTCAAGTTCAAACCATGTGTCACCTTTAGTTTCACAATTCTTCATTGCACCAAACTAGATATTTTTTTTCACAAAAATCCAATCATTGGATGGAGTTCATTCCATCCAATTGCATGTGGTCTACTAAACTTGTTAAGTATAATTTTCATTGTCCACACTTTCATATATGCAAAGCTCTTGACACCTAACATTGGAATGAATCAAAAGCCCAATTTTTTTACACAAAAATATGACTTGTAGTTTTTCTAATACAACTATTTTAGGGTAATTGTCAACCATATATTACAAACGCGAGTTTTATTTCAATTGGTAACTTGTAATGATGATACATTATGTGTAAATTACAAAAATACCACGCCTATATATATATAACATTTTGAACATCACAAAATATAATTCTTTCAAAAAATTTCAAAGAATGACAATTGGTGGTATTAAAGAAATAACACACCTAAAAACATATATGTTTAGCTCGTGTTTCTATATTGGAAGTTTGATGGCATATCATTGTTTTGTGAAGGTTAAAAAATGACAAAGGTTCATCCAAAAAATGTGTGCACCTTTTTTGAGGATGAAATTTAAGATATATTTGTCCTTTGTAGCATCACACACATACAAGAGTCTTAAAATGCAAAATGAAGAAATACATCACATAGAATGTGACCTAACCTTCATTTTTTACATTGGACATAATGATTGAAATGAGAGGATATTGGAATCTATGGATCAATTTAAAGTGCAACCAACATATTTCTAAGCACATGTTATTTTACATCATTAGGGTTGGAGTTGTTATGTTTTTTTTTTGGAAGCATTTGAAAAGAAGCTCAAAAGCTCCCCTTGTTCATATACCATCAATTGTACCTTATACTAGTTTGAACCATCAAACATATGACAAAATTGTGTTCATGTGGAAAGTTGGGTTATTTCAAAACAAGCTATGTCACCTATTGCAGATGAAATAATAACCATAACTTGGTGAAAACATTTGCAAATGAATGATAGTCTTCAAGGTCATTTGTGATTGTATAGTAAGCTCTTGATATGTCTTACTCATGAAAGGTTGAATGGTTAGGCAATGTACAAGTTTGCTTGTATCCTCCAACTTAAAAAATGAAGATAATAACACAACAAATACATGAATAAATAACATGCTATTGATGCATTTTTAATTTTTCATAATTCATTTATTCTATTTTTTCATATAAGTATCCTTTAAAAATAAACAAATAAATAAAACATAAATAAATCTCATACAAAACAATTCATGAAATATATCCCTTGCCAAATATTTCAACTCAAGTGGCTTATCAACAATGATCTTGTTGAGGTCATGAACATTGTACAATCAACAATTGTTTCATGATAGAAGTGTCGCGGAAAATTCCTCTGGGAATTTGAAGCAAATGTTTTGGGAACTATTACTCAAGACAAGTTTAAATATCCTTTTTTTAATTGACATTGTCATAATATGTTGTTGCATGTTACACAACTTGATCACGAATGACAAGGATGAAGATACTAAAACTCTCATGGCCCAATTGGAAATTAAAAATGATCAACTAGATGGAAGGATGAGGGTCGAAAAACTGCAAGTTACAAGCATTGATGATGAAGTTAAACAACAACCTTCATGAGACAATGAACTATTTGGAACTACACAAAGAACATAGCTGGAACAATACCTTGGAAATCATAGGCCTCAAATTTGAAGGCATTATAACATTAAAATTTATTTCTTTGCTAAAATGCACATGCAAATAAGCTTTCTTGAGACATTGCAAATTTGAAAAATAGTCAAGATTGAATTTTTTTCACATCTATTTACTTCACTACCACTCTACCTTTCATCTTTTTAATTTTGCTCTTCACCATCATCCTATGTGTTTACTTTTATATTTGCATCATTTGACAACAATTACACAAGTGGAGGCATCTTGGCTTTGTCTTGTAGAAAAGCATGGCACATTGCCACATTCATATTCACCAAAGATAAGGCTCTTGTTTATCTGATGCACTTTCCTATTTTTGCCTTTTAGATACTGGAGTTGTTATTTGGCAATTTGCTAGTGGATTTCGATGTAATGCTTTTCAATTTCCAAGCGTGTGACATTTATGTGTTTCATATTGTTAACTATGACTTTGATGTTTTTGTCCGCAACTTCAACTTCCAGGGAGAAAACATTTGATCATTTTTGCTTTACATATGTGTTCTAAGGATCTAATAGAGTTGTCGGATTGCTTACATGTGCTTATAGAGCGTCAGACTTAAGATTCACAAAATTGACATGTGGATTACCTTGGCTTGAATGTGACAAATCATCCAAGTTTATCAAATTTGTCTGATTTCCTTGTACATTTGCATTTACATTTGCAACTTCATTTCCATGATCTTTAGCCACATACTCCTTTCAAAGGAGCTCTTACAACAAAGATCTTTAAGGTGCAACAAAACCTTATGTATCTTGTCCTACTGTAGGTGGTGTAGAATTGTATCTCCTTCGACGTGAATATTTCTCATGTGCCTTTGTGCATTGATCAACCTTTTTCTTTAAAATGCATGAATAAAATTGTAAAATTCATTGTTGAATTGTGTTGGAAGATGGTGCCTATTGCGCTTTTCAATTTTTAGATCCCAAAATGGAGTGCATAATGACAAGTCCTTGCATGATAATCTACAACTTTCTTGTATTCATAATTAAAGCCATTCCACTTGTCTTTGCACATCTTCCATTGTGAAGGACTTTGAATTTTGTGATCTTCTACAAGTCATGAACCATCTTATCCCACTTTTGTGTGGTAGGTACCATTTGGGAACAAGATTGACCAATTCTCTAAATGCTATGTGTTCCATTTTTTTGCATTGAATTAAAGCTAGGACCTTGGAATGTTCTTAGTTACCTTGTCATTGCTAAGAAGATTTGGATTTTGAGATTGGCATTGTTCTTAATGTTGTTTGTCCTTGGCGATACAATTGTTGTTCATGGGTTTGGTGTTGCTTGTGAATTGCTTTTAGTGTTGCACTATTTCAAGTGTTGCTAATGCTTTTGATTGCATTTCACAATGTAGTGGCCATGATACATATCTTCCCCTTCCCCTACCTCTCCCCCTCCCCAATCTTGATCTTACAAAATTTTATGACAAATGTCCTTGATCCATTAGTGAAAATTATAACTAAAACATTCTTAACGACACTTTAGCAATGGCAATTTGGAGTTAAACACGATGGAGTCATGCAATGACATCAAACATGATTAGTAGTTTAACACCCTATTTTTTAATTGATAATTTATCAACTGCAATTTGAATAGGAACATTCATATTTTGAAGATTTTTACTAAAATGTTAATATTTTACCATTGACACTATTACCAAATGATAACATTATTAACACAATACCATGTCACTTTGCCACATCTACTACTCACCATGTAAAACAACATTACGTTTGAGCAAAGGTTGTATATTGTTAAGTTATAGCTTATTGTGTTATTTGCAAATGTGAATGTACCTTTAGTTATAAGTTTAGGATTTAAGATTAAAACCCATGTTTACTAGTTAGTGAATTTTTTCATAACATCAAGTAGGTTATTGTTTTGAAAACAATTTCAGTGTTGGTTAAATTATCCATATGAATATCAAGAAATTGAATGAAAACTAGGATATCAATATTTTGGGTGTAATAACCATCCATTATGCATAAAAATAAGTCATCAAATAACCGATTATCTTGCCGATTATTAATTGGTTATAAAAGGGTTGTGACAAAGCTTTTAAAATTTATTATTTAAAAAAAATTGTATCATAAAATTGTTAAGTGTTTTAAGATTGATAATCTACCTAGATGATAACTAGGTCATTCGGGTACATTAGTAGATTTTGAAATTTTGATACCAATTGGTTAGGTTATTAACTAGGTATTTAAAAAATCAATAACCAGTTGGTAGTGGGTTATTAATAACTGGATTGATAACCTAGTTGATCATGAGGTCAAACTCAACAACCAGGCAAAGCTGGTTTAAATTCATAGAATCCTTGACCTCATGAGCTCTTGGGTTAGTGAATTCTCTTGTGGTGCTAGTTGCAAGTTTTGGATTTAGGGATTATACTCATAAAATCCTTGACCTCATGAGCTCTTGGGTGAATGAATTCTCTTGTTGAGTTACTTGTAAGTTTAGGATTTAAGATTTAAACTCATGAAATCCTTGACCTCATGAGCTCTTGGGTTAACCATTTGCCAAGTACCTAATTACCATCATGTCCATGGCCCTTCATCTTCTTATCTCTCTCTAGTCCAAGGAAGAGTTTGTAGTGACTAGTGATTTAGAATTCCATATCCTTGAACACATGCAAACTCCTCATAAACAATAAACTTATCTGTAAAGTCACCTTGTCTTTGGGCCTTAGTTCGATATCCTCCAATCCATGTTTCATCCCCAATTCGAGTGTAACTGGAAAGTATGTGAAATTGGGTGTACCCTCTAATGAAGCTGTGTATCTAGTTTGGAACATTTGCAGGAGGATTTCATGGAGACAAGACTGGATTTTTTTGGCAAATCCAAAACTGGGGATGAAACTCCCCTAAGAGAACCAATGACGGTGAGAAACATTGTTTGGTCCCCCTTTTTGTTCTCATGTACCTATTTTCTTCATACAAAGTTTTGATTCATCTCCAGTTTTGACAAATCTGGGGCCCAGTAACCCCTAGTTCGGAACACTTTATGATAATTCTAACTTCTTCAATTATTGTTATATCTGGCCCGTGGTTTTTTTAAATTTAGATTTTGAGATATCAAAAAAATTGGTGGAAATTTTCCAAGATAATTAGAAAAAATATTGAAATTTACACCCCAAAACAAACACATTTTCACAAAATGTTCCTCGAAAAATAGAAAAATATTGTCCAAAAAAAAAATCCACTGAAATTCAGGCCTTAAAAAAAAGAAAAAAATCGAAAAAAAAAATCAGAATTTTTTTTTAATAAATTAAAAAAAATCACTGAGACTCAGGCCTTGAAAAACGAACCCAAAACTATTATAGTCTGTGCAGGATTTCCAACCTAAACTTCATGTGACTGGTGACAGGGTTCGAAACCACAACCGCTTTGAAAATAAAATCGTGTGTGCCAAGCCTGTGCCGATCCTGATTCAGGTATGGGGATATTAGGTTAGTTTTAGGTCGGGGATTTAGGTTAGGGCCGAAGCTGTGGCCTCCCCGCGCCCGCCCGCCCTTTTTCTCTCTCCTGTCTCTCTGTCTCGTCTCTTTTTCCCCTGCGGTATTTTTGCTGCTGCTGCGGCGGAGCTCTGGTGTTTGCGTTCCGGTCTTGGTTTGGGATTTTGAGGCGGAGCCGGTATCAAGATGCAGATTTTTGTGAAAACCCTGACGGGTAAGACCATCACGCTCGAGGTCGAGAGCAGCGATACCATCGACAATGTGAAGACCAAAATCCAGGACAAGGAAGGTCCGTTTCTTGCAATTCCCTTCTCTCTATCTGTCTCTTCCTGTTTTTTCCTTAAGCCTGCGGCCGCTTATTGGATTCGAAAACCGGAACCTAATTGCGAACTTTTGTTTTCATTTTGGTGTAGGTGTAACTGCGGGCTCGGTTCTCGTGTTACTTTTATGGGAGTCGGTATTTTGTTCCTTGGTTTGATTGTCGAGCTCAGTCACTGATTTTATTATTGTTGTTTGCGTACAGGAATTCCTCCTGACCAGCAACGTCTCATCTTTGCCGGCAAGCAGCTCGAGGATGGACGCACTTTGGCCGATTACAACATTCAAAAGGGTTAGTTTCCTGGGACAGAACTAGGGTTTAGATCGTAGTCACTATAGGCATTGCAAAATGGAGATTAATAAATGTGACATTGCAAGCTGGGGAAAACAGTTGAACAAAATCCTTCAGTCCATGGCTGTTGATTACCAGGATCAAACATGACTGTTTTTGCCACCAGTTTCTGGCTCTACTGAGTATGGAATTCTATTTGGGATAATGCAGAGTCAACCTTGCACTTGGTATTGCGATTGCGAGGAGGAATCATTGAACCCTCATTGATGGCTTTGGCCAGGAAGTACAACCAGGAGAAGATGATTTGCCGCAAGTAAGTTCTCTAGTTTCAATCTATGTTGTTTTGTCACCCTATTTTGGTGAAACCCATGTTTGCACTCACAGTTTTGGGTGGAAATGTATGCATTATATGCACATATGTCTATGTGCACAAGTTTTTGGGAACTTGACTGTAATAAGTGTTTTACTTTGGAGGTGATGGAGAGACAGTATGACCTAAGAAGAGTCCAGGTTTAGGTTCAGCAACTTGCTCTAGCATGAGCTTTCTCTTCTATCAGTTTTAGAGAGACTGAGTAGTCTCTTTTGTCCCTTTGATGGCTACTTTTGTTGATTAAATGGTGTTCGTGTGCTAGTTGTGCTGTTCAATATATATATATAGTTGTGCTGTTCAATGCAGTCACTGTATGCCTTCTACAGAGAATATTTGGACTGTTACACATGTTTCAAATGTGGTAAGCAAATGGACACAATGTTCTAATTATGTTTTAATGCTCATTCCTCAGGTGTTATGCCCGTCTTCACCCACGTGCAGTGAACTGTAGGAAGAAGAAGTGTGGCCACAGTAATCAGGTTTGTTGAAGCTGTCTCTTAAGACCATTTTTACTTGTGCACACCATATACTATGTTCACAATAGAGTTCAGGTTAGAATCAGCTATGTGAGACTGGCAGCTCCTGGCGTTGTGAAGCTTTTGTATTTGTTGCTGGGGTGACCTGTTGGCTTTGGTCATTTTTGTTGGTTCTTCCTTCTGAATCATATAAGTATTACTTGTGAAGAAATATGTTTTAGTTTCATCACTGTGTGACAGGTTTGTACTGAATGTGTGCAAGGTTGCTGATTTTGTTTGGATGTGGATTGTGATTGACAGTTGAGGCCCAAGAAGAAGATCAAGTAGGTCTGTTGTCAGGAGGCTGGTTGTGGAGTTTGTGGCCCCAAAGTTTGCATACACAACTTGTTGTTGGGATCCTTTCTCCAGCTTTTCTTAGAAACGACTGTGGAATTGGACATTGTTACCAAAGCTGAATCATTTCAGGACTTGAGCTTGCAAGCACTGTGTTTGAGTTTCTTGACAATCTATTGCTTGACACAATGTGTGAGTCTGTCATGGTGAATGTTTGCTTAAGGGATAAACTTAAAACTGGACATCCGTTGCAAGATACCCAGTATCTGGAGAACTCTCTCTCTCTGTTTTCCTGTTTCACAGGCCCTTTTACCTGTGGAAGTCAATTAGGTTTTGTTTGTTGAAGATTCCTCCATTCTCACGAGAGTTATGTTTGTTGGTTGATATATGTTTGTTGCTTTGGTGAAACTCCTCTTGAATGTCATATTTGGTATATGGCTGTGTGCACACTGGCCAGCGACTGGAAGTGAGGGAGCATGTGATGGTTTTCTGATTTCAATCAGCATGCCATCAATTGCCAATATGGGCTCCCTGCTTTTTGGGTTGATGTAAAGAGTGTGGTTGTATGGAACAAGGTCATATTTAATTTGTAAACTGGTCTGTTACCACAAAGTTTGTGGTGTCTAAAAACACCTTGCTGAGAAGGATCAGCATACTGAGTTCCATGCGGTGAAAGGATGGTACAGTAACAGCAGTCCTGAAGCACTTGCTAAAGTGTCAGTTACACAAATCTGCACCAGTTCTGCAAAACTCCTGACTTGTTTTGTTCTGCAGAGGCATAACATATGATAGTTACCAACAGAAGGGACCTCAGAATTGCTAGAGATCCACATGACACAGCACACAACATTGGGAAAACACCTGATTTCTAATCAAGATTCACTGTTGCATCAGACATCCTCAAATTCTGATGCACATTTCAGTCAGGAACCCTAGATTTCCATGCAAGCATCCTGCTCCTCCTCTCCACTTTGTCTTCTATTAAATTTCTATGCAATTGTATGTGGCATGAAACTTGTTGCTGCCGTTCATTTTAAAACAATCACTTGTCTTCTGTGATGGTTGTGAGACTCAGCTGTGTGGTGGTGACATGGTACTTGATGCCAAGCAAAAAAAGAAGGGATTTCAGGTGCTGAAAAAGTGGAAATCTTAGATTAAAGGTGACAGGTAGATTTCTTTCATGGCCTGATGTGGATTGAAAAAGATGGAAATCTCACAATCAAGGTGACACCGGGCAGATTCCATTCACTTGGCTTTGTAACATGCTAATTGCATAGTGTTCTGGTTAGAGGCAGTTTTCCTAATGGACAAAATTCTCTTCCAAATTGCTCTCTGCTTGGATTGTCTACTTACAGATAGCTGACACCACTCTCAACTACAAAGGCCCAAAGACATGAGGCTCACTCTCTGAACTGGGGGTTGCTATCTAAGGTTCACACCCTTGTAGCTGAGTTTTTGTGGAGGGGATATTCCTGTGAAATGTCACTTGGGTTCTCCATTTCTGAGCTGGAGGGATCCTTTCTGAGCAGAAAAATCCAAGTAGAACTGTAATTGAAAATTAATCAGAAACTATGACACAAAAGCTTGTCACCAAATGATCCTACTGGCTGGCAGAGGAATTCAGGGTCAATGGATGCTGCCGAAAAAAAGTGGTGGGTTATCAAGGGAAACCATGCACTCAAATGTGAAACCAACAACACCCAGAAAGAATTCAGCAATGGACTTGGCCAAGCTTGGTGCCACATTGTGATTTGGAATCATGTGGTGCTGTGGTATTTATGGGAGTTGCAATGTTTTTTGGGCATCAAGGGACACAGAGAAGACTGTGGAAAGTTCCACGACTAACATAAAAGATACACTTGACCCTGCAACACTGTGCTTGGGATGTCTGGATGATGAGTTTGTTTTCATTGAGTTTCATGATTCAAACCATGGAGCCAATACAAAACAGAATGAATGTTATGGAGGGAAGTTCATCACATTGTAATCAAGTCATGAGTTGTATCAGACATTGAATCTGTTGCTATTAAGCATAGGTAGTAGGTAAGTGACTAGTAAATCACTTACCTATTAGAAAATGAGTAAGGGAAACAAAGAAAATGACAAACCCTACATACAGCCTACACAATGTCTCAAGTTCCCAAATTTCAGTATTGGCAGGCAGGTAATTTCCTTAACTTTCGACATGTCATGCAGGTAGTTTCTAGAAAGTTCAGCTATTTTAGCCTAGTGGAAAGGAAGATGATATACCATGTTAATTCTAACTCTTATAGTGATGGTTAATTCTCACACCCAAGCTCTAATTCCGACCAAGCAATATGGACAAATTGTCATGTGATCACCATCACTACATTCATCTTGGTGTGAGGAGGAGGGAGGTGTAACTAGATCTCAATTCAGTCTTGGGACTATGGGACCCATAGGTTGTTTTTGCATCATCCACCACTTTAGCACTTGCTTTTGCATTCAAGTAATGTATATCATTAGTATATATATATATATATATATAACATCACATATAATAAAATAAGCAAGTATATTTAAGTACAAGTGTCATACCTATTTGCTCAAGTTGTGTAGAAATATTTGCATTTGGATAGTACTTTATGTGTAGAGATATCCCGCTTCAAAGTGATTTCAACAAGTATAATAAATAATTAATAAATGGTAATTACTTAACTTCCTCTTTTGTAATTGATGGGTGGATATGCCCATTGAGAAGGTAAAGGTTGATTGTCTTTTCAACAAAATGCCATTTTTGATGTGTAAAAGCTTAGTATCATTGTCAAAATGAGTTTTATTGATTAAAGGTTAAAGAAAACCATACTACAATTTTTTTTGAAACATCAATATCTAATTTATAATATGTTGGGTTACAAACATGATGGTTACAAGTGTTCATTATAATATAAATTTATGTTCATTATGAATTTGGGCTTTATGTTACTTCACACTATCAATGAAAATCAACTATGTGGTCACATTATATTGTGTTAGGATGTGAGTGTTTGGGGAATGGAAATATATTTTTATTGTTTATGTTGTGCAAAAATAATTGTATCTTTAACATATTATTAATAAATTGTCCTAGGTTGAGTCCAAATGTTGTCTCAATTGCACATTTTATTATGAAAACTTCACAAGATGAATTGTTTGGCTATTGCATGATACTTGAAATATGTATATAATAAGTGTTTGACATTAATTATGTTAATGAGTAAGTTTATGATGAAATCTAATAATTTTTCATTGTTGATATGTTTGAATCATATATTGTGAAATGTAAGTCAAGAGTGAAGACATGTATTTTGACTAATATCTAACAATTATTGTTTATGAAAACGTTTTGAAAACAATTGATTAGGTATTTATGTATGCTTCCTACTATTACATGTGTGTTGTTGGTAATCTAATGATTGCAATTTTTGAACATATAATGTTTGCATTGTAGATGTTAGATGTGAGTTGTTCATCCATGCATTTGGACTCAAAAAAATGTTTTCATCATTTTTAATTAATTGGAGCTCCTTGTGCCAATAGTCAATGACATTATTATCAATGATGTCATCGTCTAAATCATTGTTTATCATAATTAAATGATTTTTTTTTGTTGTCATAGGATTTCAATGGCCAATGTTTTTGTTTGTCATTGGTTATGTTATGTTTTGAAATATATGTCACTATTTTTAACAATTCGTTTTTAAAATTATCTTTGCATGTGTTGTTGAATAACAAAATCTTGTAAAATTATGAATCCAAATTTGTGAAACATATTAACATGACAATGTTACATATATGTTGTGCACATTAAGTCAAACATTGTCATGTGTTTGGCGAAGTGATCAAATGTTTGTCCTCGTGCTATTAAATTTGTGAAACGAAAAGTTGGGACAAGTGATAATTGATATTTATTAATTGTGAATGTTCTTAAAGTGTTTGATTTTGATATGTGACGATTATACTAGAAGTTTATGTATCCATTCGACATCTACAAAGGATATATTTTTGATATAGTCGATGCTTCCATTAACAATTTTTAGTTTATGTAAAATTGTCATTATAATGAATTTCATTCTTTTGTAAATTTCAAAGAAAGGTGTTAAATATTGAGTTTTACTTGTTGAAATTATTTGCATTATAATTTATTTAATATCATTATGTCCTTTTGGTCAATTATTTCACAATTACTTAACGTACACAGTTAATAATTTTTCAAAAAATCTATATATATATATATAATGTCAAAGCCGCCCATGTATTACAATATTGCATATCATATCAAAGTGCATAATGATGAAAAGAAAATCCCACCTTGGCCTAAGATACAATAATAGAAAGAATCATACAAGTTGTAAACCTTGCATTTTCATTGTGAATCAAATACACTTTGAACTCACCTATGAAAAAACATGGATTTCAAAAGCATTTTGGACTAGTATGTTATTTTGGTAAATTTCTTGACCTCTCAATTTTGTAAAAGAGAATGTTTATCTTAGGGACTAGGCTTCCTTGTTCTCATCAACTTGTTTTCACAATATAGGAAATATAATTTGTTTTCTGAATATAAGTGTTGTGTTGAATGGTCTTGAAGGATCCTAGAAACCATGTCACATGTTCACAATACATGATTACCCTACTACCTTGGCAACTTCGGCACTAATTATATTATTTTTAGAAGTGTCAAAAAATTTCAAATTTTATTTAAAATTTTTTTTTTGAAGGAAGATATTGAATCTTGAGAAATATTTTATTTGTCAAAATGAATTAATTTTTTGATATACGCGTGTCAAAGCTGCCAAGATACTATGATATACACTATATCTAATTAATTTTCTTTGTACACGAAGCCAATTGGTTGCTAAGTGCCCACATGACCATATACTTAATCTAGGATTCTCTCCGACATTCTTTCCTAGGTTTTTCTAGATTTATTTTCTTGAAGATAATATATTTTTAAAAATTCTACATGTAGTGTAAAGTTGATATTGACAATTTGTGAAAAATGAAGGATTACTTATTTCATTCACCTTACTTGATTTTTTATTTTTCAAAAAATACTTGATTCGAAAGAAACATGGAATGTGATTGCAATTGATACATTAGGTAAGGTAGGCATGTGCAAATGTTTTCTCCCATTTTCTTCAAAAAATGAAATAAATAAAGTATGGGGATTATTTATTACTTATATGCCCATGTGCATCAAACAAATTTGGAATTCAGAAAGAGTAAAACCACTAAATATTTATTTTGGCTCTTGGGTCTAACAATACCCGGAGATGTTGACAATGATGCTAGACATGATGTTGGGGATGTCATTTGTGGCAACAAGAAAATGGTGGTGTCGGTAGGGCTCCCAGTTTCCCAGGCCTCACACTGATTTTCGGCCTTGAAAAATGCATGATGATGATTGTGAATCTAAGAAAGACAACATCAACAATTCCAGCATACCATTAAGAGTTTTCCTGATAATCGAGGAATAGGACTTGGAACTAAGAGCAATTGTGATAATTGTGATAATATTTGCCAATTTGTATTTTAAGAGAAGAGTATTGGAGATTGGAAGGTTGGTGGGACAAACAATTCAAGAAGGAAAAGTTTCAGACAACATAAAGTGATTGTTGCAATCAACAAATTGAACAATAACCAAAAACAAGATGGAACAGGATGAAGAGGTAGTAGAGTCTATTCCAAGAGATGAAATCCCACTTCAATTTCACGATTCATGACAATCCTCTTCTAATGATAGAACCTCAAGTCCATTCTGAAAGTGATTTTCTCTTTGTTGCCTCAATGGTCCTTCTTCTAAGTTTATCGTTTAACCCACAATCTGGAGAGTATACCCCCATTAACATTAGCCAGGCTTTGCACTCTAAAGAGTAGCTACATAGAACATACTCATGGATTGCCAATCATTAATGATCATTATAGTTGACTGTGTTTACAGACTACACAGAGCAGCCTACCTTACAACTGTCTTCTTGTCGTCCAAGCTTCCAGGCAGATGTGGTTGCAGCAGTCCTCGAGTCTCTGTTTCCAGTTGCCTAGCAGCACCTTAGCATGCAGGTCACACTTGTCCAGTCTGAATTCAGCAGAACCTGCTGGGTTTCTCTTGCTTCATGGGCTGGTGGAGACTCATTTGGATGGCAGTACAGGGCCTTATGCACTTTTATCCTATTGTTCATTGCACGGCCTTTCCAGGGTGCAGCCCAGCCTGTGGCATTTGCCTAGCCACATCCACTACTGCTCATCAACCTGTGATCCTCCAGAGTGCACATTCACCATGAGTCCTTCAGGATGGTTCAAAACTCAGGCTCTTCATTTTGGCCACAAATTGCAATTCACAATCATGGTTAGCAGCAGCCCAAACTTGAGAAGATTTCTCTCCAAGTTGTCCATTTTCATTATGTCCAATCACCAAATGTGAGAATCACTGAGCTCCACTGCAACCAGGAATATTATGAAAGGGGACAGATATTCTCATCTAGTGTATAGTACAATGATGCCTCGTCAAAAAGTGCAATAAGTTCGGGCCACCCTACTGGAGCAATTCCTATGGTACAAGGACCTCTCCCAACATCACCCCATCAATCCCACTACAATCAGAAAGCGTGTCATCAGTCCCCAATGGATCAGGAACTTTTTGTGCATTACTTGAACTTCAAACCCTAACAAAAGCTGCCTCTGAATGGCATACATATCTTGTTGAAGTTATCAGCAACCTCATATGTTCCTGTAACAAAGCCCATTGCTAGAATTGCAATTGCACTCTGTTGCACATATTTCACTCTTGTGCTCAAAATCCCTTTTGTGTTTACATGAGTTGATGTTGAACTGTCCAAGCCCTTTACATTTTCTTTGGCCCGCTGTGCTGCCTGCTGAATTTGACATTCATGTTCCTCAAAAAATTCCTCATAATCTACAGCAAACAGCCCCCCCTCCCAAAATACCATCCTCCCAGAATAAGCAGAATGGAGAAATCGTCCTGAATGATGAAACCTCTTCTTTTTCACTCTGCATCCTCCTGCAGAACATGAGCTGGATAAATTGCTTAACTAATCAACTGGAATCCACTTCAATCAGCAATCCTTCATCATATCCAAACAGAGCATGGGCAAACAACCTTGTCCAGTTCAATCAAGAGCCTCAGCAAGAAGCAAGGGTTAATTCATCAAAGGAATTACCATAGGCTTTGAAAGGTGATTTGCATCCTTCTGATGGGAGTCAGCTCCATTATGGGCATCATCAGAAATCATAGATGACGCTTGACCATGTGTACGAGTTGGCTCTTGATTGGAAGGCATCTCCTTCTTACTGTGCAAGTCCCGTCTTTCACTTCGCCTGTTGACCTTCCTATCATCATATTGAACACCCATATTTTTAGGTCCCCCACCACCTTGCTCTCTGTAGTGATTATCACCTGCCCCATTTTTAGCCACCACAAGAGGTGGGATGCTGGACATATCAGCAGCATGTTGGGGATAGGCCACTGGTGAAAAGTCAGTGACAGTCATCGAATTGGTAGTCCGTGACACTGCACGAGGTGGAGCCATACGTACATCCTGCTCTTTGTGCTTCTTACCCCATAAGTTGCCTGCAAGGCTTGCACCAAGTGCTGGCTGTGGTCCAGATTGGAATGAAATGGATGGCACACGGGTTTCCGGAACAGGTGATGTGCCTTTCACCTCTGTCAATGGCTGTTTTGGTTGTGGACGGTGCATAGAAAATTGAACAGCTCCATGCTCATGGAGAGGTGGAAATTTCTCGCTCTTACTTTTCATAGCAGCTTGTGGGTTCATGCGTCGTTTCTGGATTGGACACATTGCATAGTGAGTTCCAGACAGTACATTTACTGTTTGACAACCAACTAGTCAACATTTATATCAGCTCATTGCTAGAATAAAAATTCTATCCTCCAGATATTTGCATTGCTTTCAAACAGTGATGTACAATTGTGCATTCAAAAGCTCTGTAATTCCACCACTACAAGAGCTGAACAAAGATGCCCACCTCTAAAGACACAGCTAGTTCTGCATTAGCATCTGGGGCACCAACTGCACGGCTTGTGCGATCTCGGGCACCAGGTCGCTTCGAAGCATCAGAACCTCTCATGCGTCCCCCACCTGCTCTTTGCCTGCAATAGAATGATAATTGATCTCCATTTACTTGCAGTTGCTCTTGGATATGCAAACAAGGTTAAACTTAATTCACAGGACTTGTCCAGAAAAGCCCAACACTAAGGTCAGTACTTAATCCAACTGGTGCAACTGTCTGACCAGCTATAGCCAAGGACATACTGACCAACTGCATCACTGTTGCACACAACTACTTGTTAAGGTTTATGATACCTGCGAGCCTCATCATCCCGGATCTTGGCATCAAACTCCTTACTAGGAGGATAGTGAGGTAGGCTTGATGGGTCACATGCAAGTGGCTCTGTCTTGAAAAACTGCCAATCCTTCCACCCAGCACATTAGTCCCAAGGCACACCCAAAGATATTTCGGCATGCATCATACTCTCAAGAGAAATCTAAGGTGGAATCAAAAGCCATGGTGCTGTTTGAGACAGAAAAATACACTTACATCACTGTTTAAAGCTTCGGATGCACTGCCACGATCAGCTGGTTCAATCGCAAGGAGGGTATCCAGTAATGCTAAGGATGAAGTTGGAAACTCTTTAAAATGATCCCTAATGCTCCGCTTGTAAGGTTGCTGAGGCTTGAAAATGGTTGCATGTGGCAATTTTGATTTTTTCCAATACTCTTCTGATGGGGAACCACATAGTTTGAATATCTTGTGCAACTGTTCCACCTGCCAGGAAAGACAGCCCTCTTTGACTCAATGGCATTCAGACCAAAAAGTAGGAGGAGCTGACAAGGCCCACAGACCATGATTGTAATACATATCTATGAGATTGCACAGAAAACTGCATGGTAGTGTACTTCAAAGCATCCTTGTATGAGTTCCAGCAAAACCAAAACTTATATGACTAGAAATGAATGCATTCACAAAGTATTGGACCATCACCTTCACCATGCTTGACATACAGATCAAACATGTTGTGATTCCAAGTAGCATCCCCTTGCACTAAATTCCCAAGCAAGCAATAAGTCATTGCTGAAGCAATGCTACTGCAAAGGGTTGAAGCAAACTTTCAATAACAAGAAACCAAGGTTATCTATGTCAAACCTCAGTGCGACCTGGCATAATGGGCTTTCCAGCTAGCAGCTCAGCCAAAATGCAACCTGTACTCCAAAGGTCCACCGCAACTCCATACTCTGTGGCACCGAGGAGTAGCTCTGGAGGTCGATACCATAGTGTAACAACACGGCTTGTGAGTGGCTGTTTCTGGTTCGGATTAAAGAAAGTGGCGAGCCCAAAATCTGCAATCTTCAATATGCCATCATTGTTCAAGAGCAGATTTGAGCCTTTGATGTCGCGATGGAGAACTCCATGCTGATGACAGTGATCCAAACCATCTAGTAGCTGTTGCAAATAGCATTTCACCTGTCAAGCCCGTTGACAACATTTGCACCCAGCTAGTCCATGAGGACAGAAAAAGCCAGTACCTTATTCCGCACAACTCTTACACCTTTCAATTCAGTTGGAAAAACAGGATTGCAGGAAAATGATGAAACAAAGCTATGGAAATGCAAGGTTAACCAGCAGCTCCAAGTAGATAGATACCTGAGCTTCTGTGAACACAATCCCAGGGCAAGCAGCAAGACCAGCGAGGTCATGTTCCATATACTCAAACACGAGATAAAGACTACACGACATTCGAGAGGTGACCAAACCCTCCAGCTTCACCACATTTGGATGATCCAATCGGCGCAGCACCTGAATTTCTCGAGCCATGAAGCGCACACTTTCGGGTTCCAGGTTATCAAAACGCACCTTCTTCAGAGCTACAATTCTGCCTGTCTCAAGATCTCGTGCCTTGTACACATTGCTGTATGTCCCTTGCCCAATCTGCACATTTGCAAAACATGTTGGTGAAGACCTACCTACATAAGGGACATGTTCGTTCATGGCTTTGAGGGCCATCATCATCATTCTCTTGGACTTGCTGAAGCCAAAGCTCTCTCCTCCCCCTTGAAAACCCCATTTTCCTCTAGCGAAAAACTCTTGGAAACCCATTTTTTCTTTCGAGCAAACTTACTTACTTTGTCAAGTTTCTCAAAGGATGCGGCATGTCGAGGGATCCAGCCCTTGATAGCATCCCCGGCAACAGCAGATAGCCACGCAGGCCAACCTGCAGCGACTTGTTCGCCGCCCTCTAGATTGTTGCGGGGTACGTTACTGGATCTGTTGTGACGAGCTTCTCCTTGCTCTCTCCTCTCTCTTCTCCTCTCCCGTGCTTCCTCCAACACCGCATGCGAGGTGCCATTGTTGCTGTTGTGCTTACTCCTGACTTTCACCACTCGACCTTTCTCTTTCTCTAATACAACAACAACCGGCTCCAGCTGCTGCTGCTGCTTCTTCTTCTCCAATGCCGAAGCGGCAGCTGCCGCAGTGGAGACAACGACAGCAGCTGGTGGAGCTACCTTGTTGTTCTTCTCCTTGGGGCTTTTCAAGTCCTCTTTCGACACCTTCTGCTTCCCAAAAGCACAGCCCATGGCTGTGCTTCTTGAAGGAACCCTCTCTCTCTCCAACAGGAACTTGGATGAACTCCACAAAACAAAACTCCCGTCAGAATGAACTACAATACTACCACTACTACTGCTGCCTCTGCTTCTTGCTTCTCTTCCTCTCCATTGCCATTGCCCTGAGTCCCTCTCTCTTCACTGCAAAACACAAGAAGACACAGAAACAACAACACTTCCTGCAAAACACATGGGCTGCACGCTAGCAACAACACAAAGTTCCTAAATACCCCTACTACAATAGACAACGGAAACAGACAAGCTCTGTACGACAACGACCCCTTGCAGCTGCCACTGTTTTGCATCCGACTCTAGCTCCATACTACTATGTGCTGTTGCTCTTGTTGTTTGGTTTTGGCATTCATTCCTCAAGCAACAAAAAACAAAGGAAACACACTCGGATGGACACACATTGTGCTGCTGCTGCTGCTGCTGCAACACACAACCTCACAATCCTGCAATGCTGCTGCTGCACAGGTACTATTACTGTCAAGACTGCAGCAGAGGGTGGAGGAGGAGGAGAATAAGAAGCTCAAAACGAGCTGCTGCTGCTGCTGCATGGCTGCTGCAACAAACCCAAGAAGAATAAAATACAAAAAACTACCACCAAGAGAGAAAGAAAGAAAGGGGGAAAAATAAAGAAAAGAAAAAAGAACACAACAATAACAACAGCAACAAAAAAAATCACATGCACTGCAAAATGCAGCAACAAAAAATGGAATGGTTTGCAATAAAGAGAGAGCAAAACTGCTACGGTCTCTTTGGAAGAAGAATAAATGGTGGCCAGCAACGGCAACAAACGGATTCGCAATCTACGTCAAGGAGAAGAAGGATCCCTAGGGTTTCGCCACAGATTTGGGCCCTGGTCAGGACAAGACACAAGACCCGCTCGCCCCCTTCCCTAACCTTCGGGTCCCTCCCCGACAAGTCACAGAGAAAGGAAGAGAGAGATTCCGCCTGTCCCTAGGGTTTGTTTTCCTGCCCAATTTTGAAGAGGACGTTTTTTTTCCTCAGGCGGTGGTATAAAATTTTCCGCCACTGCAAGGTTTTTTTTTCGGGCACTGCAAGATTTTTTTCTCGGGCACTGCAAGTTCTTTCTACCACTTATGGAATGGAAAATAATCCCGTGCCCATTTTTATGTTGGGTAATGCATCAAAGCAATCCCTCTTAGGGCAATCTAGGCAATTTCACACCCAACATAAGTGATTTGAAGGAGTGTGTGTCTCGCTAACATTGCAGCATGATCTTGGATGAGAGCTCCCTCGTTATAACATCACAAATCTTGTTGCTTTGTGACATTTTCATATACCTATTCCCTAATTCCTTTTTGAAGAGAGCTCCCTAGTTACATCATATATCTTGTTGCCTTATGACATTTTCATATACCTATCTCTAATTCCTTTTTGCATGTTCCTACTTGCTTGTTGGCTGAACCTCATATCTCAGGGTCCTGTGCGCATCCCATAAGCTCAACGCTCCCATACAATTGGTTATGTCTTGAAACCAGTTGGTCAGCCCCTGCCCATTATGTTGGATAATGCGTTAAGTGATCATGTTAAGGCAAGATAGGTGACGCACCCAACAGAACTAATTATAAGGAGTGTCTCCCTAACATGGCATTGTGCTATTGGGCAAGAACTCACCTATTACATCATCTATCTTGTCATCTCATGACATTTTCATAAATCCCTTATTCTTTTTTGCACATTCCTGGTTGATGGTTTGGTTGAATCTCATAACTCACACTCATATGTGTCCCATAACCCGTAAGCTCGATGCTCCCATCAAGTTGGTTATGTCTTGTAACTAATGTGCTCTTGCCAGTTACCTGGTCCATAATGAGCAAGGGCGAGGCCATTCCATCACATTAAGGTCTGGGGTGGCAAGTTGTATGAATATAAAAAATAAAATAAAATCTTGTTCAGCAAAGGTTTTGGTCATTATTATGAGTGTATGTATGATCATCTGGCTTTGGAAGATTATGTTATAGAATGTGGTAAAAGAAATGACAGAATCTGCCACCCCAATCCTTACTGCAACTCAGAAGAATTTAATTCACCTGGCATCTATCTGTTTCTTAGAAAACACTCTATTTAATGGGTCCTTCCCTATGGACATTTTCTGCCTCTTTTTAGAACCCTTGCAAGGCAAAATGCAGGGTGTAGTGCAGGGTATTATTATTATTTCAATTTTGTGATGTAGCTATTCCCTAATTCCTTTTTGAAGAGAGCTCCCTAGTTACATCAAATATCGCACATGAAATGATTTAGCCAGATTTGGCTACATACTAGATATGAAAGTAGAAAAAAACCAGAATCCTTCTATGTTCTTGGCTACCTACTGGAACTTATCACAAAAATCTGGTGATTTGGATTTTTTTTTCCTTTCAAATCTGGTGAATTTGGGTCATTTTTTCCAAGGAAAATGCTTTGAAGAGGTCAACAACAGGTGCCAAGATCAATTTAGTGTCTAGAGACCATTCTGCAAAATCCACACCACCACTCTGCAAATCCACATGAACATTATGCAAATCCAGAATTGAAAATCATTATGCAATGGACTGTGCTGGGTACAGGTCATTATGCCCATTTTGCTGCCCATTCGGCAATTTGGGCTTGCCCAGATTCCTTGCAAGCACCTCACCAAGCACAATCGCCTGTACCTGACACTCTCCATAACATATAATGGGTCTGCACATTTGGAGGGTTGGCATTTTACTGTTTTTTACCACATTACCTGATGGATCATGGATCTGCAAATCTTGGAAAATTGGTATTTTTTGGTTTTCTTAATTCTCTTTTTTTGTTTCCAAAATCCACATTACTTGACACATTTACTTGGCTACAAATCTGTAAGGGTTGGCATTTTTTTCATTTGTTTTCTTAATTCCTGTCTGTTAAAAAAACCAAACTACAAAACCAACTTTGATGATTGATTTGATGATGGATGATGATGCCTCATAGAAAATGAGCTTCTAAACAAGATGATTTACTCTTTTTTTCTGTTGGGACCCAAGCAAGTTTAATGTAAGGTAAACCTCAAGGGTAGGGTTCTCATCAAGTTCACAATGAGTTCTCATCATGTTCCCAATTTGTTCCTCATGTTTTTGCTATGTTCCCCAACACATTCCCAATAGCGCCTCTTTAGAATCCCATATGTTTTGGCAAATGTTGTCGTCCTCTCACCTTTAGGGGTATTCTCAAAATAAGCAGTCTAGCACAAGGCAATAGGCAAGTCTGGCCCCCTTATTTTGGTAACACACCCCCCCGCCCCACCTGTGGGCCAGACCCACAATAAAGCACAAGGTGAGCCATGTTGTAGCTTAGACAAACATATATCAGGGGGTGGGAGTGATCTTATGCCTACTACTATTGGGAGTGGGAAGGATCTTATGCCTAGTAGCATAAGATCCATCCCACTCCTAATAGTAGGCATAAAATCCCCTCTTTTCCAACTAATTCTGGATTGTTCTTGGAGTGCTTTACAGCACCAAGATGAGTGATACCACAACATAGAACCATTAATTCGTTCTGCATTCAAAGAAGGTAATTTATTCTGTAAATTTTGTCAGGGCCCAGGTAGGTTTAGGACCAATACAATCGATGCTGCATAGCAATGAGCTTTCATAGAAGGTGATTTACTCTCTTTTTGTCAGGACCAAAGCAAGTTTAGGACCATGACAGTGATGCCATCGTCCAAGAGCATCTCCACTCAATGCATGAAAATGGCCTCCACACATGCACCATATATTTGGGATGTAAAATAGTGTGGAACACAGTTTGGGGCCTGTAAACATGCCCCCAATAGGGTGGTCTTCAAAAAGCGCCACCTAAAACAATTTGAAAAAAGCATTAACAAACACATTCCCTCCTAAGCAGCAAACACTTTACACCCTATAAATGAACTATGTGTATTTGACAAATGGACAATCTGAACCTTTATTTAGATGTGGCGAAAATTGCCTCATTTTTTTAATGTCAAAGTGTTCATCATACACCAATGGCCTAGATAGGTTCAAAGAAAAAAAAAACTCACCAATTTATAGTGATGGTGGCTCTACAATTTGTTTGAAGCTAAAATTTTAAAGGACAAATTGTGCCACTAGTGCTAGGGTTCAAGGTTTGGTGTGGTGTTCCCACCCTTGCATTCAACGACAACTTCTTTTCTCCCCTCTTGGTCTTCATGCTCCTAGTTTGTGGTGCAAATGTTTGTGCTCCTTGTTCATTGCAAATGATGGTGCTATTTGGTCATTGTTCGTGATTATTTTCTTTTCTCGTTATCTGTTATAAGTTTCCTCCCCCATTTCTTGTGTTTGTGGTCATGTTCTCAATTGTTGTCTTCTTTAAGTTTCATACTTTTCCCCCCTTTACTTATTAGCTTAATGTTTTTTTTGTGCTTTTTGACATGGTCCTAGTGTGGTGCAAACATGTTTGTGAACTACCTTTTGAGTTGTTCACATAACTAGATTAAGGGAATCAACCATTTGTCTAGCTTTTTTCATTTTATTTCATTTTTGTAAATTTTGATTTTTCTCCTTCTTTTTTTTGCCATGGTTTTTATTGTTGTAAAATATTCAAGTATTTATTAAATGTTATAATGTGTGATCAATTGTAATTTACTAATGGTTATTTGCATCATGTTTTTCTTGGCCACAAATGTGGCAAGTTGACAAGTTTACAAAACAAACCTTCTTAAGTTTATTGTTATTTCATTGACGTTTTCTACTAATCATGTTTCTTTTTTAACATCAAGGTTCTTGGGCATATCCATGTAATATCTTAGTTGGGGTTGTTTTTGGTCATCAACATCATCTCTTATTTCAACAATTTTTATTGTACCTATTATGTTCAACAACTATGTGGTAATTCCATGTTGCCTCCATTGTTATCATAATCAATTATTTCATTGTAATGATAATTATTTTCATTTGAAATATTGTTAGGTGCTAATGTTATATTTCATTGGGTCTAGTTTGTCATCCATGACACTATGATTACTTGTGACTAAATTGTTATAATTTAAACTTTGATTTAATGTCTTGTTTGATTTATTCCAACCTTTGTTCATTCACCCAATCAAGGCTAACATCATTCCTACATTTTGTTCACCAAACTTCAAATATCCATGCATATAGTGCATGGGATCAATTGTTGAACAGAGGTGTAATCATCCATTCCAATTCGTTCAGCAGATTAACATTGAATCATGGGAGTTATACAAGATCAATGAAAAATTAACTTAACATTATTTTTCAATGAGAATTGGGTTTTATAAAGATTGTGCATCCATTAACAAAATGATATATTATTCCTAGTTTTCAAGTTAATCATGAAATTGATTAACCTACATTAGTTACCAAGTTTTTTCTATCACAAAGATTGGCATAAATAGAAAAAGAAAAACACTTAGCCATGATGTTGGAGCTACTTTCACATAATTAAGAAAGGGAGGACACCTAAGAAACCGACTATAATGAAGAATGGAAAAAGAGGGAGAGGAAAACAACAAAAGAAAATAAAATTGAAAGATGGAATGGCAAGTACCGAAAAGTTCAAAGTCACCAAGCATGTTCATTGAAGCTTAACATTGATGTCTAACTATGTCAAAATCTTGCACGATGCATGACTCTTCAATATTGTTTGCTAGGCTAGTATAATGGCTATAAGTTCATCTTTAGCAGGCTCTAGAAGTACAAATGCACTTTCTAAATAAAATAGTGATTTTGAACTATAGTGCAGATGCTACACAAAATATGTCAAAAATAGAGGTGAAATCAAACATGGTGATGGTCATCATAAATATATAAATTTACAAATCTAGACATACAAGTTGAAGTATAAAGCTTGAATCGTTGAAACGCAATAGTGAAATAGATATTGCACAAAATGTGATTTCACAAAAAGCTCATCACCAAAACATATAGTAACAAACATGAAAGATGCATTCATATGTGTTTGCACGAAAAGCTTGGCACCAAAACACATAGTAATCAATAGAAAAGGTGCATCCAAATTTCAACCTCGACTTGCAATTCCAAGACTTTGCCTAAGAGTTTGCCGAGTATAATAGAATCAAAGTTAGACTTGAAATTGCTAGAGAAAGGGAAGAGGCGTAAGCGAAGTAATACTAGATGGTGAAGCTTGGTGAGGTGGTGAAAACAATGGAAGTTTATCCATTTGCAAATGTCCTTCCACCCATGAAATTAGAAATGGCATCAAAGGTGAAACTTGACTCCAAAAACAAAGATCTTGATGAGCTAAAAACTCACAAAAGGACTTGAAATTGAAAGAAGAAGCAAAAAGTTGAAAAAAAAAAACTACATCTGGCACTGCAGTAGCATAGACAAAAGAAAATTGATCGAGAGGAAACCTTAGGAACATATGGGCTTTTGTTGGACCCTCCAATGGGGATGGTAATGACAATAACTCTCATTTCGAATGGCAATGGAGGCAGATCTTATTAGGGTTTAGAAAAGTTAGGTTTAGGTTAACCCACCCATCCATCCATTCATCATCCATTTAGGATGACGATAGATTGTTTACCTAACATCATGCATGCATCCAAATTTCATCCATCCATTCACAATGAGGATATAAATGTTTTGATATTGTATTAAACATCATCCATGCATCCATCCATCCAATTTCATTCATCCATCCATGGTGATAACATAACAAATGTCAGTAATTTGTGACAATGTAATGTATGAAACAAAAACCAACTGGTTCCTATTACAAAAGAGAAGGATCATTCATTATCATATGGATGGATGCATGGAAGTGTTGAAATTTCCATGACAATATCTTGGTAGACTATTGTAAACCATGAGGTAATAATTTTTTTTAAATATGAAGAATGGATGGATGGAAGTGTTGAAACTTTCATAACTACAACAAGTTATATTATAAATAGATCACTACTCGTATACAACAATATCTTGGTAGAATGTTGTAAATCATGAAATAACATTATTTTTAAAATATGTATAAAATTCTAACTTAAAAAAGAATTATTCATTTTGTCAATGTGGAAACTAGCACTACCTATTACATTGGTGAGATTTAATTATATAATCTCATTATTGATTGCAAATTTAGTAACAACATTGCAAAACCTGAAAAAAGAAACAAATATCAATTTAAATTTATATTAATATATATTGCATAATATGCACAACTTTTGGTGTGATATTGAAGTTATTTTGAGGTTAATTTGTTGCAACATCCAATGATTTATTATTAATTAATGGACTTTAGTCTTTCATACTATTTTATTGGTAAATTTGATTTTCAATACAAATAAAAAAATTCCATTCATCATGTTAAATTCAATTTTACCACTTATTGGAAACATGGATCTTATGAAAATTGATCAATATCAAATCCATTAATGCATTATGCCCCTAAACATAACATCTATGACTTAGAAATATGGATGTGTAATCGATATAGATCATAAATTGTGCTTTGATAGAACAAACACACCAATCTACATTATTACTTTTCATGTTTTTGAAAAAGTGTTAAAATTTATCACATCAAAGACAATTTGCAACCATGAATGTGTAGGTCATCTTTCAAAACATAACTCATATACTTATTTGATATGACATTAAGCTCCAAAATGTAACTATTGAATGAAAATGTAAAACACAAATGCACTTGAACATGAAATCATGCACTCTTAAATAAGAACATGCACAAATGAGTCTAAAAGTTTTTGAGATTTTTAATTTGTGTAATACATAGTGATATTAAGTTAATAAACAAGTGATTTATAATTAATGTGAAATTGATTTTAGTTAAGTGTTAAATCTTTAAGTAATGTAGAATTTGAACATGTTATAAGTATAATAATTCTTTTTTTTAAACAATAAGAAAAAAACTCAAAATGATTGGCCTTTCTACCGTCATGGTCCTTAAAATCTTGCCACTTCTCATTTGGCACCCAATTTGGAAGCATTGGTGTATAACCCACAAAGTACATCACTTTTTTTCTTTTTTTTTTCCCTTTAATAAATAGTTATGACAATAAGTCATTCATCCTCATGCACATGTTTCATTCAGTTTTAATGGCACACATTGAAAAGTTGTAACCCATACAATATATTCGTGGGATAGAAAGGGCACATGATTTAATAAATTTAAGATTACTTCAATACTTTTGATTAATATATTACTAATGCAACTTCAACACATGTTTGTATTTCCAAAAAGAGGGAATGAGAATATCATGAACTAAACAAAATTATAAACCATTTTTATTCAACAAGTAATCATGCAAAAGACTTTTTCTACAACTATGATAGGAAAATTTGAATAGTTAAACATCCAATATCCCATTGGATTGTTAAGAACAAATGGATTTGCCACAAAACATTAAAATTAGTTTAGTTTATTTAATCATACAACATAAGCAATCTTGTAATGATCATTACAAGACATTTTGCATATAAAATGTTTGTAAACACTCATAAAATATCCTTATTCAAAATTTTAAGGAATAATTTTACAATGGACAACAAAATGTCAAATGACGATTTCAAAGATCATATTATTAATAATACCTTTTCAACCATTATTTTATATATACTTTTTTTACTACATCTTTTATTTTTAAAATTTGTTTCTTTGTGTTGTTTGGGTAATTTGACAAATATGTAAGTTTTAAATGTTTATTTATATATATATATACATTTTTTCCTCTCTTTTGATTCGAGGTGAATACCTATGTCACTTTAACATATTTGTAAACATATAAATGGGTTGATATCATATGACTTGTGAACTACAATGTAATACATAACAAGAACATTGAAGAAAATATTACATCTTTCATTTTTTGGTCTTTTAATTTTTTTAATTCTTTCTTTTGACATGTGCACGATAATGAAATTAACATCCTAAACATATACATGAACATAAAAAAATCATGACAAGAAAAATGTTTCATCAAGAATCATGATTTGTGTGATAAAAATGTCATTTTACACAATTCTAATATCTTTAATTTTATGTTCACATCTTGAACATATACATGAACTTAAAAAAACTCATAATAAAAAAAAGGTTCCATCAAGAATCATGATTTGTGTAATGAAATCATCATTTTACACAATTCTAATATTTGTAATTTTATGTTCAACTTTCATGTTTGGAATACATTGTCATTGAAGCATCACAAAATTCATATCATGCTTTTAAATTTGCTCCTTCTTACCCTTTGTTCATATATCTTCCACATAATCTTCACATAATTATAAGAAATCACATCAATTTATGCAAGTTATGCTTATGAAAGAAACAAATGATTAACTCGAAGAAATTGAATACCATGCATAGTATTGAATTAATTGTAGATCATGTTTGATATTTGTTCCTTTTGTTTCAATAATTTTTTTAGCAATGTCAAAATACGTTATGAAGCCCAACTAGACAACACATGTTCATGTGTGAATGATATGACATGATGGAATGACCTTGATATAAATAAATTCTGGCCGAAGCATAATATGATATGATGTTATGTGTAATTTTGCAAGAAATCCTCCCCAAAAGATGTAGCAAAATAAGAAACATAAAAAAACAATGAAATAGCACTTGGATTGTATTTAAAATGAAAAACACTAATTCATTCCTATATGAAATTGAAGCCCATAAACAATATGCAATTTAATCTAAATTGATTTAGAATTAATTCAATTCCTTAAATGATTTCAAGTACATTGAATGGAATTTGGATTCCATTTAATTAGATTCAACTAAATTCAATTGCAACCCAATTCCATTCATCAATTGACTTAAGAATGAATAAAAAACAACTAGGATGCAAATCCATGGAAAAGGTATTGAAAATCTTCACATGAATATGGTGTTGGAAACAAGAAACTTTAAAAGGAGATGAAGTTGAAAAGAGACATTTGCATGGCTTTTCACATAGGATCAATGGGTTAGAAACAATTTCTAATTTGGAATTCTCACAACAGTGTAGACTTCTATAACCTAAAGGTATCATACTTAAACTATCTCCAATGAATGAAATTCATCCTTATAGGAACTTGGTTGTTTTTTTTATGGATGATGTGTGATTAGGGTACAATGGTCGATGAGTAAACACCTAAGCTCTTGGGGCATACCAAATCCAAGGGGAAGGCTCCATTGTTTCTGGTGTCCAAACAAAACTTGAAAGGTTCCTTTTGCACATTTAAGGCATTAAAAATTGTCAAAAACATATTTGAAATGAGAAAGTTATGGCCCCTCAAAATAAAAGGGGTTAATAATTCAAAAAAACAAGCTAAAGAACATAACAAACCATGTTCCCAAACACCCAAAAATTTCCTTGTATGTTGATTTGTTGCTATTAGGGTTCAAAGATGATTTATAGAATTAAAGGTGGTGTTTTATAACACTTTAAGTGGTTTAAAATGAATAAGCACTACTACAAAAGTGGGGTGTAATTCATTATCCTAAATCATTATGGGACATTAAAAGTGAAATAAGTTCATTACATTTTAGTGATTTCACCTTGGTTAAAATTATTTCACTATAATATCACTATGTAAACATTGTGTTTCATTACTAGTTGACATAATTCATTATTATAATTTATTATAATAAATAAGTTTATTTCTATGTTGTTTTAAATACCCTATATATAAATTACTCAACTAACTTTATGTTGTACCTTGGGTTATTTTATTTTAAATTAATATACATTATTTCAAGTTATACTTTGAGTTATTCAAGGTCATTTTACTTTATGTTATTATAAATTATTTTATTCTAAGTATAATAATATAAAATAATATAAAATATAATATAATGACCAAAGGTAAAATAACCTATAATATAATAACTACTAATAGCCTATGATAATATAGCCTAAAATATCCAATAATAACTTATAAATAATCACCAATAGTCATAATATAACATATAATAACCAACAATAACTTATAATACAATAGCCATCAATAGCCACTAATAGAATAACCATCAATAGTCACCAATAAATTAACCATCAATGTTTTATAATAAAATAACCACCAATAAAATAACTACCAATAGCCTATGGTAATTTAATCATTAATAAACACTAATAACTTATGGTAATTTAACTAAGAATATCCATTAATAAAATAACCACAATCTTATATATTAAAGTTACATGTTTGTCTATTTGTCCGTCTGTCCGTCTGTCCGGGCAGTTTCCGGGCACTGCCTGGACCAGCACGGACCTTTGTTTTTTTTTTTTTTTTTGGTTTTTTTTTCTGTTTTATTTAAACTACCCGGCCCTTTGTTGTTGTTGTTTTTT
>Ga0116227_10004140_pt1 | contig 31658 bp, 18 predicted proteins | sample S1TSphgellanicum_FD_89693 | JGI IMG/M metagenome (GOLD analysis project Ga0116227, IMG submission 89693) | Host-associated microbial communities from peat moss isolated from Minnesota, USA - S1T2_Fb - Sphagnum magellanicum MG | ecosystem: Host-associated > Plants > Peat moss > Unclassified... | reverse complement strand
TTGTGTATATATGTGTGTGCATGCATCTCTTTTTAGTTTACTAGTTTCTACCTTCAATTGGTTTTAGGCTGTTTGTTTAGTAGAGTTTCCTACGGATTCACACCTTTACGACAATGTATGTCATGACACTACACGTCACGACAAATTTTGCAAATTACTTTCACCTTGAAGTCAACTTAATAAACTCAACCTAATCCCATCTTGGAATTTCCATGATTTGTGCACATTTGTTTTCTTTGGACATCTACAACAATGTATATTTACTATGTTAATTATTTTTTGTTGGATGTCTTTTTTAGCCACATGTTTGAGCTAATCAATTTGTTTCTTTTTTATCTTTCAATCCTTTAGCAGTACACAAGTTCCACACATGATTTGATGGGTGACCAAACGTTAAAACATTGGAATTGTTGCGATGGTTTGGTCAATTTAAAATAAACAATTAACAATTTTTTTTAAGGTCATAATAAAAATTTAATGATTATTTTCAACTTATAGAATAAATTGTTCCCAAGATGTTTTAGGATAAGTAGTGACCTAAATAATCTATGTGGTTTATGTTAACATGGATACACCCACAAAAATTTTCAAAAATTAATTTATTATAAATTGTGAAAGAGGTAAAGCTTTTTAACTCATTCAAAAGGTACGTGTTTAAGCTAGTAATAATTTTGTTGCTACAATTGTAGGAAGTTGAAACCAATGCAATGAATCCCTTCATCATTTGCATATTATACCTACAATCAATGATTTGTAAATTTTGTGAAAATGTTTAACTTTTTTGAAAAAAAAAAGTCAACAACCCCAACATGATATATTTCAAATTTTCAACAATCAATTATAAGTATATTAGGTATCCCTTGTATCTTGAATTCATTAAAGTCATCCATAAAATACCCCAAATTGAAAGCATCAAACCCTGTTTTGGCAGAACTTGGAATGAAATCAATAGTCAAGGTGAATACAATATGCAAGAAAACAAGAGAGGGCCAAATCATTTTCTCACCTAAAATGGTTCTCATATGAGTGCCACCCCGCAAATTTAGGATTTGCTTACCTACGCATCTCCACTTGCTTGTCATATTATTTATTAAATCATGTTATGTTAAAATAAAATTCTACAAGTATTGTGGATCGATATACAATTTCATAAAATGATACCCATTTCACTTACTTTGTTACTACATTCAAATTATGGATGAAACATGGATTACATGGTCAAGCTAAGGCCAAATCAAATAAAATGACTTGAAAAATAACTTTATTGTAATAATCAAGTTACATCAACTATCACAAATAATAGGGTTCAATTCTATGAAAAGTCAACAAGGCATGGGGTTTTTTTCTTTTGTAAAAACTTGCCTTTTTGAGAATTATTTAATGCCAAACATTAATAGTAGGTATAGAATGATGTCTATGGCATTTATGATGCACAAAGGGATATATATTGTATATTAGTGGAAGGAGGTGCATGGAATATTTATTTATTTATTATGAATTATGGTTGAAGGTTGTATTTACAACCTCTATGCTATTGTTGAATATGTCATAAATGCTATGAAATGAAAATTATAATACATTGGAATTGATTGTTTTGATCACATAATACAAAATTTTCATTTATCTTTCCTTAAGTCAAAATAGATGAAAAAATTGTAATTCATATTATAAAATTGTATGAAATTCCATTGATTCTTGTTTCCAAATATTGAATAACATGAAGAGACAATGATTTCCAAAGATTGTTTATAATATTCATTTTTTGTTTTGTTTTTCTTGGGTTTGTTTTCTTTTGCTTTTTGGTTAATTTGGAGTAAAGGTTTTATTCATGATGTATTTTGGACTATATAGACTATGTACATTTAACCCATATTTAAGTACATTATTATGATTAAATATTAAATTGTGTATTGAAAAATCTTATGCACATTAATGCATTTTTTTTGTTGGAAAATTGAAATACAAATTGTATATTTGTGTGTTTAGCAAGTATTCTTCAATAATAGGTTTATATTATTGCATGGAATGGAGGAACACATTGTTTGACAAAGTTTTGCTTAATATGGTTCATGTGATACAAACCCTAAACCTAATGTTTTACATTAGGTTTAATTATACTTGACCTTACATTAATTTATTGTTCTTCAAGTTGTGAAAACAAGGATTGGATGGGTTAATATTCAAGATATTAGACCATGAACAAATATGAATGGATAGGGTTATGATTATGAAATGTCTTTGGAATACATAACCTTCAAAAGGGGTCGGTTTAGTAGCACAAAACATATAAGTTCTATCAAGACATGTAGTGTGACGCATTGTGAAAGGAAAATGTCACATTTGATTTTTACTTTGTGACATTATTCAATTAATTAGGCATATCCGATTCACCCTGCACATATTCAAATAACATTGTAATTTTAAATATATATTTTCCCTTGTGGCCCAAAACAATAGTTATGTTTAGTTTGATCAACATATTATGGAATGGGTGTTATGTTCCATCTATGATCATGTTTAGCTTGGTAGGGTGAATGCCATTTCATCATGTCGTACTAGGTTTTATTAAAGCTTGTTCCAAATTGAATTGGTGTTCCCCACTATTGATTCACATCACAAGTGGAATTCCCTAAACCAAAAATTAATTTAGCAAATGACTACTTGTCCCAACAAAGAAAATCCCTTAAATAATAGGTACTTAAACAAAATACCAAAATCAATTACCTATACATAAAAGAACCTAGGACATATTGTAACAAAATCCCAAAGGTCAATAGGTTGCAAGCATCAAGAGAATATTTGGGCCTAGTTGTGAGTAATTAGTTTGAATGAGAATAATATTTGAACCTTGAAAGAGTTAGTGGTTCATGTAGTCACACTCATCAATCTTTTAAAACTTTTGATCATTGATTTTTTGCCATAACTTGTACATTAGGAATAACTTATAGGTCAATGTGCATGTCAAGATTTGATTGAATTATTCAATAATGCCACTTTATAGGCATTAAATTGGCAATGGCCAATGATTTGACTTCCCATAAAATTATTAGTTATTATTGGGGCTAGGTGAATATTTGATTTTTAAAATAACCCTAAGATAAACAATTAGAATTGAAAATTTCCAAACTTCAAAGAACCCTTAGTTTCATGAAGAACCAATGTTTTTGTGAGTGGCATAAACACATGTAGGAAAATAAGATTATGAATGGGAAATATGATATAAGTAGGTAGGTAGGTAAGATTATGAGCGGGAAATATGGAGGTAGGTAGGTAGGTAGGAAATATTTTAATCACCTTGAGATGCATAGTTTCAGGGCTCACATTGTAAAGGAATTCGTAGAGCTCATAATACAAAGGTCTTGTCTCATCATTTTGCCCAAAAACAAGCTTTCCAAAAACAAGCTTGTTTTTTAAATGCACATTGGAGATGTTGGGTTCTTGATTTGGCCTTTGAGCATATCGTGTCAAGATAATAGCATCAGCTGATAAACCTATAACCTCCAAATGCTTATCATCTTCAAGAATTAAATCCACAAACTTGTTCCATAAACTAGCTTTGGAGAAAATTTTTGGAGCAATGTTGTTAGCTTCTTGAATCAACTTCCAAAGATCTCCTACTAAATAAGGTTCAAGAGCTTCTCGGATCAAGTTGTCATGTTGACGGATACGCGACTTCAATGCTCTATGATGCTCTGAATAAACAAAACTTTTAATCATTTTCTTTGAAATTCGGTCTCGTGCCTAAGATACAACAAACATGTTGATCAATGTTCTCATAATGGCGAGCAAGATTTTCCATTTAAAAACAACAAATTGATATGATTCTTGGAATAAAAAACTTATTTCCACCAAACATGAAAATGTGTTAACTATGTAATTAGGGATCACTTATAAGATTAGTCAAAGAACCAAAAGATGACTTTATATTATTAATGTGAGGTAAAGCACCTGGTCTTGGAATTGGTGAAGATATATGTTTCTCATGGGTCCCAATAACACTCTTTCTTCCTCTATTTGCTTTTCTTCCACATCAAAAAGTTGAAGATCTTGTGTATTAAGCTTATGTTCAAGGTTTGTCACTTTCTTGGACAAGTCATACATCTTGACCTCCAATTCCTCATTTTTATGTTCCTCTACTTTGTATTTGAGTGTAAAATCTTGCACCCTTTGTTTAGGAGTCAAAACATGATCAAATGTATTGTTCTTTAATTCTTGTTGATTACCATAATCATCTTTTGATGACTTAGTTGACAATGAATCTTCTTTGTCTATTGATTGCTCATCCTTTCCACAAAGTGAGCATTTGTATAAGTTGGGTTTAGGTCGAAGCTCATCAAATAGGATTCCCTCAAAATTTGGAAACCCATTTGCATCATCAAGTGGGATTTTCACAAGGTCTTCCTGTCCACCCACTTCTTGTTTTTCAGCAAGAGCATCAAGACTATGAAAATGAAGAGCCTTCATAGTAGGTACACAATCTCGAATGTCAATAGAGTACCCAAAAGTACTACCTTGTAGTTGTGACTTTTCCATTTCCACTAAACTTGTGCAATTATGTGTGTGCAACAAATTATTTCATTGGAATAAGTAGTAATGTGTGCCTTGGGGGAATGATAAATTCTATGGTTTTTAAAATCTTGTGTGGCGATCATGGTTGTAAGAATTTCCATATCTATTATTGTGATGCCGAGTTATTCTATTCTCGTGGATATCCAATTGGGGAGTAGGATTCTCTTGTGATATAAGGAGCGGGGCTGCTTTCTCGTCGGGGAGTAATTATAGTTGGAATCCTTTCTGGTGGTTCCAAGATGTCATACTCTGCCTTTGTTATTGGCTCACTTGCTCGTCTCAGATTCCTTCCTTCCCTTGTTGTTGCATTCTCACCAGTTGAATTCTCTGTGCCTTCTTGATCTTTCCGATATATCCTCAGAATTGTTGTTCTTTCTTCACTTGAATCTGAGCTCCCCACATCTTGTTGTTTATCTTCAAGTTTCTCAGACATATCTTCCTTTAGAGGGCTTGCCATTCCATAGCCAGAGTTCGTGGACAAGTGCAAGAATGTCAAAGTAGAAGAAGACTGGATGAAATTGAAAGAAATTTTTGAGTTGAAGCTTCTTCAATTTGTGATATATTTGAAAAGCAACTCCAAAAGATCTTTCGAGTCTTGTATATGAAGACTTTGGGGGAATTCAAGACAGATTGGTTGGGGTTTTGTTGAGAAGGGTTGGGAAAGAGTTTCCAAAGAGGAAATATCGAGAAGGTGGTTGTCAGGTGGTAGGGAAGCCCAACTGCCTCCATAACTGTTTTTTCTTGGTCCCCAACTGTGACCACCTGAAGAATTGCTATCTGGGAGGTGCACTTTTTTGTTGTTGGCCTTCCTTCCAGACTCCAGTGGTAGTGAAAAGGAATTACTCCCTTCCTATTCACCTCTCCTATTAATTAGATGAGGTGCCTCCCATGTTTTTATTATTAAATTTTATTTGCAATGAGCCAATTTGATAGGCCCATCACTCAAAAAATAAAATAAAACTATGGAGTCTTCCCCTAAGAGAAGGTTCTATTTAGAAGTGTAGAGTTCTTCCCCTTTGGCCGATTTATATAGGTGAAAGGAGGACAACATTTGCCAAAGCATATGGGATAAAAGTGAGGTGCTATGGAGAAAATGTTGGGGAACACATTGAAAACTTGGGGAGCATATTGGGAACTCATTGAAAACTTAAATGGAACATAGTGGGAACACATTTGGAACCAGGGAAAAATGAAAAAAATCTTCGCCCCCCCCCCCCCACCCCCCCAAAAAAACTTGAAAGGAAAGAAAGCAAGGCACCTTGATTGCATGCTTGGGCCTTCCCATGGGCTGCATGAAATTTCTCTTCCCAAGAGAGCATCACCATTTTTGGCCTGGTCTAATACCCATTGCAAAGAACACCCTACCTATAGAATTTTGGAGACAAAGTATCATATTAATTACAATTCTTTTGAGGTGAATTTGGGGACATTGTGTGATTCATATTAATTAGATCATGGGCGGCCGCTAGGTGGTTCTGCCCGGGGAGGCTGGGGCCCAGGCTCACAACTTTTTTTTAATTTTAAAGGAGCCATACTGATTGGCCCAGCAACAATTTTAATGGAACATTGGGCATGCCCCCAATAGAAACACCTCTTTGGACCCCCAGTTGCAAAATAGAAACAAATGCGCACCCCTGGATTTCTCGTTTTTAGTTTCTATAAGGGGGGAGTTGAACTTTGGGCAAACCATATGGGATAAAACCCAGGTGCTATTGGGAACAAGGGAAAAAACAAATTTAATTAATTAGTTCATGGGTGCACTCAAAACTGTTCTTTTTGGGGGAGGTGGGGGGGAAAGAGCCAGATTCATTGGCACGTCAACAATTTTTTTGGGAAGATTGAGCAGTCCCCAATGGAAGCACCTCTTTGGACCCCAGTTGCAAAATAGAAACAAATATATTCCCCTAACGCCTACCTTTTCAGTATATATACATGAGAGCTGAACTTTGGGCAAACCATATGGCATAAAATTGAGGTGCTATTGGGAACACTTGGGCAACAACGCGGGAACATGGGGAACCTCAAGGGAACATGCTGAGAACACATTGGGAACAGAGAAGAATTTTTTAAAAAAAAACTCTCCCCACCCCACCCCAAAAAGGAAAACATGGGGCCCATCGTGTGTGCCTGCTGAGCCTTCCCATTGGCTTCCCTCTTTGGACCCCAAGTCACAAAATAGGAACAATTGTGCTCCCCTATGGCCCACCATTTCAGTTCATACATGTGGGAGTTGAACTTTGGGTAAACCATATGGGATAAAACTGAGGTGCTATTGGGAACAACTTGAGAACTTAAGGTCCCCATGGGAACACATTGAGAACCAAAAATTCCTTCTTCATCCCTAAAGAAGCTAGTTGTGTTTGCCCCCCCCCCCACATGCTTGGTAAAAGCTAAAATCATACATGCATGTCTACTATCTTAAGGCAGTAACTCTAGGATGAATCGATTTGTGGCCAAGTTACACTTGCAAGTAAGATCGTTGGACAACTAGATGAAAGGTGATACAAGTTAGAAACCATGAGATATGGGCCTGATTTTTCATTAGTTTTCAAGTAGTTCATGTTCAATCTATCTCCGAAATTTGTCATGCTTCATCCTATGAAGCCATGTTGAAGGTGTATGATCCCTCTTGCCAGGTGGTCCTAGATTTGACCTAGTTGAAATAAACTGTGATAAGTTCTGCACTTAACATGAGTTAGAAATTCAATCTTTCAAAGTATGTGATTCAAGGATTTGAACTAGTTATATGAACTATTGTAATTTCAGCACTCATGTATAAGAGCTAGGATAAGATTAAATTAATTCAGTATGTGATATTTCAACACCCCATATTTGTACTATGACACTCATATATGCCATTGTGCTCATTGTCACTTCTTATAATTTGCAAAAAAACAACATGTGTCAAATTGTAGCACATAAGTTTCTAGAAAAATAGCATGTTAGGAAACTGAAAAATTGCTGAGAAATCTGCTCCTCTGCAAAAAAAAAAGGATTTATGCATTATGCACAGGCATGCGTAAAATAGGCGATCGAAGGCCGTGCTGCCTAAATTACCTAAATGTTCGCCCGCCGTTGTGCCTAAATTAACTACCTAAATGTCCATCCGTCGTCACGCCTAAATTAACGAGTTGTGCGGTGGTGCAAGAGGGGCTCATGTGTGCCTTGGAAAATCGATCTCACACTTGTATCACTCTCTGCAATGTCTGGGGAACGTTCGTCGGGGTATGTTAAGGACAATGACGTCCGTTATGGTCTTAAGGTTGCGCATCGTGATCCCAAGTCGTCGAAAGTGACCGGCCTTCAATGCCGCTTTTGCATTGCATTTGGTCGAGAGGAGAAGGTTGGGTCGAAACGCAAGGTTACGACTACTATTCAAGGATGGAGCCATCCCTCCCGTTACGATAATATTGAGAACCATCTTCGCAACCAACATTCTAGTCAATAGGCTCTATACCAGTCTCTCGAATCCTCTTCTAAGCATGCTTCATTTTTCAATGACGTTCTGGTTGCGTTCAAGAACTCCATCAAAATGCATTTCCCGTCTTCATCTCTAGGCACTAAATAACAAATTGTCTATGATATCGAGAAAGACATTGTGGATACTATTGTGGGCGACATGATGTTCAATCCCGAAGACCAAGACGATAGTGATGTAGACCATGACGCAGATGAGGAGCCTGCATTCGGTAATGCGGTTGAGATTAATGTTCTACTTCTTCGACGTCGTCAAGCAGTAATAAAGGCGAAAGAGCGAACATTATCGTTGTTTAAGCATGTTGAATCAAAGGATGACATTGCAATTTATTCTTATTCAGTGATGATTCCCAAGACGAAAACCACTTTGTTTCGTTTGGCTGTGCATTACGTGTCTTGTCGAACATCATTTCATATGGCTTCTGAACTCATCGGCTACACGTATGATGTTTTGGGCAACCCTGGTTTACGTGCGTGTTCTCGTGACAAAATCAACAATTTCGTTCGGGCTGTCTGCGCTGTCAATTTACAGCGAATTGTTGATCTCCTACATCGTTCTTGGGCCTTTTCATTAGCACTCGACTCCGCAACCCATTAGAGCACCTCATTCTTTGATTTACATCTTCGGGTTTTTATTCCCAACTATCATTCCATTGTTAACCTGCATGGATGTGCGCTTCCGATGTTTGATCGCCATACAGGGGATATCATGTCCACAATGGTGAGCAAGTTCTTGACAATGCTCTGTCTTAATTGGACAATTCGTCTTCTTGGCTTGACGTTTGACGGGGCCTGCATTATGACTGGGCGGGTTGCTGGTGTTATCACTCGCCTCGACGCCGCGATGCATAACGACTGTTCTCTAATTCGAATTTGGTGTGGGGTGCATCAAATAGATCTTGTTATGGAGGACATAATGAACAATGTCATCAAATAACGATTCTTCTCAGTCATGACTAAATTTATAACTCATTTAACACGGTAGTAGAATCTGATCGTGGAAATGCAAACTACGTGCCTTCATGTCGTCAATCGCTGGCTTTTGATGGAGAAGGTTATCAGTTGGTTTAAAATCCATCGGCCACAGTTGCTCGCTTATATCGAATCAAAGTAGCCAGATTTCGCTCCACTTCGCCTTTGGTGGGTTGCACTTCTTTCTATGCATCATTTCACCACTCGAGCAGTTGTCACTTTCCGTTCTATCCAGGGATTAATTACTTTTGTGCTTTAGCAGCGAAATGCCCTGGATAACCTCATCGCATCCTTCATTGACAACGTTGGAGTGATTGGGCCACTCCCTATAGAATCGATTACGAATATCGACCCATTGACTCACGTCATTAGTGGTCGTTATGTAGTTGCTATGTCTAGTGTCTGAGAATTTCTCGTTGGTTTGGCTTCCTGGGCTGACACCTTACTTAACAAAGCCAATGAAAGTGACCAGAACGACCTTCAGCATGACATCGCCTTCGTTTATATCACCGCCAGCGATCAGAGTCATGAAATTTTTGCCTATTGAGATCGAAACAACAATGCGATGGCCGATCCCGGTTCTATTCCCCCAATGTTACCGCATGAACTCGTCGAGCTATTCACAGCTAACTTCATCCGAAAGATTCGGTAACATGCTTTTCGATTGGAGCATTGTTACTCATCAATTCAGATCAATCTCATCGCCGACGAGCACAAAGCTCTGATCCATGCTCACAGATGCGAGCCAGTGTTGAAGGATGACATCGATTTGCTTTCTAGCAGTTCAAGTTTCAAGGATGGCTGGTCTTTATTTGGTGCTCGATTCACGAATTTGATGGAATATTGTGGTGTCGTTGCAATGCTTTTTCCTGGAACTAGTACTGTAGAATCTGATTTTTCGATCTTGCGTCGGGAAAAGGATTTGTTTCGCAAGTGTTTATTGAACTTTGGATTAAAAAGAGTCATGCAAGCAAAATAGTTCTTGTTCATAGAACAGTTCCAACATTGATAAATGCTAACCAATCATTTTCTACTAAATAAAGCTTTCATTTGGCCCCCGCCTAAACTAACCATTCCTGATGCACCTAAATCAAATTAATTTAGGTAATTCAGGTGACTGTTTAATATAAGCATGCCTGATTATGCAGTAAATTTGTTCATGGGCTTGTGGGTACCATTTAGAAGTACGCCTTCTTTGCCCCTCTTTCTTGAATGTCTATGTGTCCAATTTACATTATGATCATAGTTTTTGAAGATGGGACAAATTTGAGATTTTTTACTTAGTTTCACCCGAAGGTTGGAGATTTATTCGGCCTTTTTTCTTTTTATTTTTCATTGTCTAATGTGTGATTTTTTCTTTTTTCTAAAATTAAAAAAAATTGTCCAATATTCAAAATCATATCGGATTTTTTTGCTCTAATTGTTGAAATCTTTGCTTTTCATGAATATAGAAAATTGTGTATCCTATCTAGAAATTTTAAAATTTTCCCCTTAATACTTCATTAGTACCATTCAAATTTACAAGGGAAATGGCAATTCCCAAAAATCATTCAAACTTGTGGTTAGTTCTGGGATAAAAATCTAGCAAAATCCAAATTTTACAGTTTTATAACAATTCTTGATCCAACTAATTTTTTTCATTATTTAATTTCATGTACATGTTAATTATATGTTTATTGTTCACAATTCACACATCAATATTGTTCATTACAAGCAAATGTCACTTGTGCATTTTGCATTTTGTACACAAAAGCAACAACAAATACATTTCCTTTGTTGTTGTAAAGTATTACAACAAACTTATTTCATAATTTTGTCTATTTTATGATCTAGGATAAATTACACTTGACATGGATACATATGAGTTCAAGTATGGCTTGAAAACAGAACATGCTTTCCATACTACATTCACCTAAAAAAATCATACAAAACAAAACAAAACAAATGAAATTCAAAAATATTCTTGTTTTATTATTTATTCCAACCCTTGAATTTTCCAACAAAACGTTGACTTGACATGCAAATGACACAAAAATTATGTCACTTATTACTTTAAATTGCTAACCAACATTGGTCTCCCATCATAGTAACCATGTCTACACAAATGCATCATTGATTGAAGTAGTAATCCATAACATAAGGGGAGGCCTTGGGAAGTAAATATTTGCTTTGTTCTTACCATTATTTTTAGCACAAAACCGTTTGCAAATTCTTTATACAGTTGTAATTTAGATACAAGCTTACAACACTTATCATGCGTAAAATTAACATTTATTTACTAGGAACAAAACTTTGCTTTGCTTTTAGTGCAACAATATCAGATGTCCAGTTTTCAAAATCAAAGAACTAAGAAGGTTCAATTTCTTCATATTATATTGTAAATGAACCTTTTCTACTATGGGTCCATCTTGTAGTTATTTCAAGTAAGCCAAATTCTTGATAGCATACAATTTTTTTTGTGAAAAAATGAGCCATGCTCATCATATCACTGCACTTGTCCATGCAAAGTGCTTGCACATGCAAAACAACAACCAAAGTCAAAATTGCATAAAATACTTAACAAATGTAAAAATCAAGTTTGTACTAATACATGATAAAATCAATCTAATAAAATAACTACAAATTCTGACTTAACATTTTAAAAGAGTTAAATCTATACATCTAATAACTACAAATTTAACACTTAAAAAAATCAAATCTATAAATCTAATACTACAAATTTAATATTAAAAAAATCAAATCTATAAATCTAATAACTACAAATTTAACATTTTAAAAAATCAAATGTATGATTAGTACAAGGTTAACAATGTTGCCAATCACTTGTAATGGAAATCCCTCCATCTTGGTAGCTCTCTTTTTTTCATGGTCTCCAGCTCCTCCTCTTCCCCTCCTTCTTCTATTCTTGAATCTTTGCCTCGCTACAATTTGTCCCTCCTCCTTTAGGTCTCTTGCCCCACTACTGCAAGCCTACCATGATCAATTGATCACTTACAATACCAGTGGCTTATGAAGAGAATAAATCCCTGAATAATTGAATCCAAATGTGGGTGGTGGCTACAAAGATATGACCCAAGATTTCTTGGGTGTTTGTTGGATTCTTTGAGGCATAAAAAAATAAAGCACCTTTTATGGAATAATAATGCCACTGCCAATTATGGCAAGTTCAAACAATTTAAATTTTAAAATGTAGAGTAGTACCTTTCCTATTTTGGCAAAAAAAAATTTATTTTCGATAAATGTTGGATTTTTTTCAAAATTAACTTCCCAAAAGCTATAAATTATTTGCCCCAATATGTACATATTTGTTCATTTTTTTCCTCGCCTCAATGGTAGTTGGAATTTCAGGACATTTTCATCTTTATTGGAGGAATGACACAGTGAAAATAAAATAAATTTTCAACAAGAAGATGTAGGAATGGTAAAGGTATTACAATATTATAGAATGTGCCATGTAAGGTTTTTGTGAGGAATTTGGCCAAATTTCCGAACAGACAATTTGGGTGAACCCACATTTCTGAGTGAAAAGAAAAACAGAAACAATGTCTCATGCCCACCACATTCCATTCCATAGTGGTTTCCATGATTTGCATAAAATGGGCATGTGGATTTTGAACAATGGTTAGATCAGCTAGAATTCAAAAAGACTTGTCCTTTGTGCCTTTTAAGGGGGACTAAAAAGAGGCAAAAAAGGTCACATGGAAAACCATTCTATACTATGGAAGGGTTGAGCACAGGGCTGTTTCTAGAAGTCATTGTTTCTAGCCAAAGTGGCCATCATCCATTGGAAGATGCAGAAAAAGTGGCATCATTGAAGAAAGAATTAGCCAAAACTGGTTATAAACTATAAATTAATTATAAATCTTTAATCATTTTTTCATTTTTTGGCTACACATTGAAAACCAAATATCGGAAGATCATGATTTTTACTTTTTCCGTTTTCTCACTTTTAGCAATTGAAAACCTCCAAAATCACTTCTTTTTCAACTTTTTAATTTCACTTTTTGGTCAAAAGAAAATTTGGTTGAGCAAAGCTGCTCATTATCTTGGGTAAGGTGCCAGGCAAGGCCCCTTAGGACGAGTTCGGCAGCACACCCAACATAACCGTTAGAGCAAAGGCCATTTCATGCAAAGCACCCAGTTTAATGGGTAGGGCAGGGCCAATCCAGGATGTTAAAGTTTCAGTAATAGGTTCAATGATATGAAGAAAAATTCATGTTCAATAATTACATTTCGATCACTATTATGAAAAAGTATGATCATCAGCATTCATTGTGTAACATAAATTTGTTCAAGGAAATGATGTAATCTATCATCCCAAACTCAAATGTTTTATTAAGTTCCACAAAAATGATGAACTCACATAATTAAGTTGAAGTAACACCTTTAACATAGAGTTTTAGCCCCAAAAAGATCGAATCCAAAGGTGGGTGGCTAAATAATAATCTAAACCCAAATTTCTTGCGTACTTGAGCAAATAAAAATAAGCGATACATTGAATAATAGCAAGTTCAAACTGGTGTTGGCCGGTTATTGATTTGTTTCGTAACCATCATGGAGGTTACTTTTTGACAAAAGTTAGGTGTTGGTTAGGTTATCAATATTTTTTGAAGAATTATCATTGGTTGTGCATAAAGTTAGGTTATCAAATACCCAATTGATAACTATCGGCTAGAGGCCCAGTTTGTACACTAATTATAGTGTTTTTAAACAATGAAAAGTTATTTATTTGGGTTTTCTATCAAAAAAATGTTTTCTGTTTAATAACCGAGTTGATGATTAGGTTGAAACTTCAAAATTGAGTAAGTTATCAAAATTTTTGAAATTTCAATACTAGATATTTATCAATTTCATTGGTTATCCCAAAAATCAATAACATGGTAGGAAATTAATTACTCGCTGATAACCAAGTGAAGACTCAATAACTCGTCAACATTTGTTCAAACCAACAATAGTTAAAAATAGAAAATGTTTCATGACATTCCCCAAAAAACAAACCTTGCATACTAACACGTTCCCAACATCATTTGGTGAACACTGTGTTCCCTCAAAATGTGGGAGCAAATGAAAACATGTATTTTATTCCCTTACAAAGGGAGCCAAGAGAAGCCATTGAATTTACTTTTAAATTTATACTTGTGTTATACCAAACTTTACACTATTTGAACAAGTGTTGTTGATTATTGAGTCTTGACCCAGTTATGAACCAGGTTATCAGTCCGGTTATTAATAACTAATTAGCTAATCCTTCAAATTTTGATAACCAATTAATAACCTAACCCTCTAGTATTAAAATCTCAAAATCTAATCACCTACTCAATTATTGAGTTTTGATTCAGTTATCAACCCAATTATTAGACACTAAACAATTTTCAATGAAAAGAAACAGAAAAAATACAAATACAATCTGTACTTTGAATTGTTTAACCCATATAACTGGTGATTATCAGCATGACATTTGAGAACCTAACCTTATGCATAACTGATGGTTATTACCCAAATAATATTGATAACCTCACCTTCATACATAATTTTTTAATATTGATATTGATAATTAACCAACACCCAATTTTTTAAAAATAATAATAACCTATCCCGCGGTTGTGAAAAAAATTCAATAACCGGCCAATAATGGTTTGAACTTTGAATGTTATAAGAGTGGCCACAATGGTGGCTGTGCTTCAAGTCCTTGTTGTCAGTTTTGGCTCCTAATTCCGTACCCAAAATGATTTTATAGGTATGGTTGTCTTCATGTTTTCACTTCTAAAATATAAAAAGGGAGTTATGGCCACTCCTTTTCTAGGAATAGATGGTGGACACAATGTTTTTGACTTTTCAATGACCATGCAAGTGGTTAGCCATAACAAGATGTTAAATACCCCTTAACAAGCTCCCTCATCCACATTGTAAAACTCTTTTGAAAAATGTGAATGAATTGTACTTAATTTTTGTTCTTTTTAATATAGTGCACTCTCTTGATTGGCCCCTTAATATAGGTAGTTAGTATCATGTCAAAATTAATCAAACTTGTGGTTAGTAATGGAATAAAAATTTAGCAATTTTCTAGTGTTATGCCACATCATCTTCATTAGAAATTGATACTAATATAGGTAGTTATGAACAACATTGGTTTTAGTATAAGATGTTTGAACTTGAATAGGTGTTGTGTTATATTGTAGTTAATTTTACAAAAGATTAAGTAAAGGATTATTGTAATAATATAATTTTGATGGTAAAAAATTGTAGGTAATAGTAAACTATTATGCACATTTAAAAAGCACTCACAATTTCAAAGATATGGAATTGAAATTTTAAGAATTTTAAAATATTTGTCAAGTTAAAAAAATTTCAAGAGTCCATTACCACATGTAAATAGAGTGTAATGTGCATGAGATACAAAACAAAATTGTAGTTTATGATACAAGAAAAAAAAAATCAAAAGTAATTAACATATTTTGGTATGATTCAAAATTATGATAAATTTTCAAGATCAAACACAAAATTTAGCCAAATTTACACACTTTGAAATATTCATATTTATTTAACAATGATTAACAAAAAACATATGATCTATTGGGGCAACTATATATATATATTTAATAACAAATTGCAAAAGATTTCATTAAAAAATTCTCTCATATGAAAAAGTGAAAAAGGACTAAAAAGGACAAATAGTCCTTTGTAAAGTAATCCTATTGGTTTTTTTGTGTGTACCTGCACCCATTCATGACATTAATTTCAATAAAATTGCATTTATTGATTGGTCAAAAATGTTCATAATGCAAAAATATGTCTTTTATGACTTGTCCTATGCAACTATTATGTTCAACACGATTAAGGAAATGACTAAAAATGTTTTTAACAATTAGTAGTCAACTTAATGACTCATGACATTAGTTTCAATGAAATTACATTTAGTGATTAATCAAAAGTGTTCATAATACCAAAACATGTCTTTAATGAGTTGTCCTATCCAACTACAATGTCCAACATGATTAAAAAAACAACTAAAAATGTTTTTAGCAATTAGTAATGAACCTTATGACTCATGCAATTAACAAAATTTATTTAAAAAATAACGATAATTGCATAGGACTAATCATTTTACTAGCCAAGTTTAATTTAAATAACCTAGTTTAGTTTAAAATTTTGTCACAATTTAACCAAATTTAGCCATGTATTGTTTCAATAGTGAACTTAATTTTAATTTTTTCAGATTTAGCCAAATATAACCTAAATATTCAAATTTAACTTAATTTATCATTGTTCAACCATGTTTAACATAAAAAATATGTTTAATTTCATTTATGCAAATTTAGCCATCTTTAGCATAAATTATTATTTTAAATATAAATTATATTAATTTAACCATACATTAACAATTTTCAACCATGATGAGCCTAAACAATTGTGTTTAAAGGTGTTTAACCATGTTTAGCCTAAGTAATTGTGTTTAGCCATGTTTAATCTAACTTAGTTTATGTCTAGCTTAGATTAACCTAGTTTAGTCGAGGTCTACTTTGGATTAGCCTAGGTCTAGTTTAAATTAGTTTAATTTAATTTAGGTCTACCCTAAATTAACCTAGTTTAGTTTATGTTTACTTTGGATTAGCTTAAGTCTAGCCTATATTAGCTTAGTTTAATCTAAGTCTACCTTAGATTAGCTTAGGTCTAGCCTAGATTATCTTAATTTAGTTTAGGTCTACCCTAGGTCTAGCCTAGCTTAGTTTAAGTTTAACCTAGTTAGGTTTACCCTAGCTTAATCTAAGTCAAACTTAAAGCTTGAGTAGTTTTAATTAGACTAAGTTAATTTATTTTTAGCATAGGAGGCTTAAGTTAACTTAAGTTAGGCTTGTAGGGAGTTTAAGTTGACCTAACTCATTTTAAATCAACCTAGGCTAAGTTGCTAGGTAGTAGGTAAGTTAACCTATGTCAACTTAGGGTGCCATAATTTAATTTGAGGGTAAAGTTTTTGATCTTTGGGTGAAAACACATTACAATGATCACTTTGGGGCACTTTTCCATTTGTTACTAAAGGTATTTTATGAATTTCACATGTAATCCATTTAATTTTGAGTTAAAATTTTTGTGTTTTGGTTTTAAAATTTTGATTTTCATAAAATTAATGTTATCTAATTTTTTTTAAAAAATTTAATAATGTAAAAGAAAGGAACCATGTGTATATTTCTATGTACATTGTATAACAAAGCTCATTTTTTCATTTCAAATTGCTTTAATATTTAATTTCATTAATATTTTTTAAATAATAAAAAATATAAAAATATTCCCACCTTAAAATACTTGTCACATTCCATTTGCAAGTGATTATTTGTGAAAATGTTAATTTACCATATACTTATGACCAAGATGGTTAAAAGAACCCATTTATGACATGAAAATTATCAAACTTTTCAAATGGTTCACAAATTTGGTTTAAATTATGTGAAATGACATGTGAAATAACTATTATAAATTTCATGAAAATTAAAAATCATTTCAATCATTTTTGGAATATATTTGCATTTTCGAATATGTTGTGACATGTATTTTTTCATGCAAATATACTCCAAGCCATCATAAAATAAAAATCGAATGATTATTATTTTTTTCTATTTTTTTTTTGGGGTTATGCTTTACCATAATATGCAAAAACATTGTGAAAATCTTTTGAAGTTTTGACATGGTTTAGGTTCAAAAATGACCACCAAGAAAAACAATACAATGTGATTACACAAATGGGGTTACTATAGTGTGCTTTCACCCCTTTATAATTTTGTGTTTGATAAATTTAATATAAAAAAATGTCATAATGGAATGGATGAAGGCTTGAACCCCAAAGTGGAGGTGAGGGGTTCAAGTCATTGTTTTTGCAACTTATGATACATAGGCCATTTAACCTAGGTTAGGTAACCTAGTCTAGGCTACTTAACCTAGGAGGCCAAGGTTTGTTTTAAACCTAGGCCATGTAGTTTAGTTAAATAGCTTAGGCTAATTAATTTAAGTTAAGTTGACTTTTGGTTAGGTTAGCTACATATGTTACCTAGGTTAGATTAGGTTGAGTTTGTTCATGTGTGATGACTCATAATTAAACAAGTGTTTATAGAATTTTGACACATGTCGTCCATTTATTAAGGCATTTTTTATAACTCCTAGTTGAGTAAATGATTAGGTTGACATGGCATGCATTTTACACGTCAAACCAAGGTTAATGATGACATGGAATTTTAATATTATAAACAAAAATATTAATTCATAAGATAATTGGGCTTTGTAACTATATGTCTTTTGCGATTAAGTGGGTGAAATGACATGCGTTAAACAACTCAATAATCACATGTGACGCACTCCCAAACTCTTTGGTAGACTCAAATATGAGTCTACGTGTAAAAACAATAAAAGGATAAGGAGTTGGGGCACGTTCCCTAGTTCACAGCACTTTAGGGGTAAAGGGGCATGTTGGAGCTTCAGGATGGGGACTAGGAAAAGTGACAAGTAATTCAATTATTCACATGGACCTACACAAACCAAACAATAAGTTGGTTAGTGCATAACTAGAGCACTTTTGGTGCATAAATGAGCTGCGGGCAAACATGGACTCATAAAACTCATCACGACCTCGACTTGAGGGAAGCCATCACCTTCCCCCTTATAGTCTTTGTGCCTGATTACGGGGCCAACACCCAAATGACATTTTGTCCTGGGATTCCCAAATGGGAGTCCCGAAATTCCCGAAATTGGGACTTTTGCGATTTTGGAGGACCATAACTTTGTGTGCAAACCTCAGATTGAGATGAGGTCTAAAACAAAGTTGTAGCCCTCATCGAGAGTTTTTCAACGATATGTGATATGCCACTTGAACGCAAGGAAATTGGGGCGATTTCGAATTTTAATGGTTGGGAGTCAAATTGCCATAACTTGTATTTTAAGTACTCAAACGGGTCATATGAGCTCATTTTAGACATCTATGTTCCAAGAGCTTTTCAACGATATAAATAACATTTCAATCCAATGAGTTTTGACCCGTGTAATTGCCCTTTGAAAATTTGACAATTCATTAGGATTCCAACTCCCAAAGTGGGAGCTCATTTGGGAATGTGGGAATTCATTCCCTCACATTCTCTTGCACTCTTGGGAACATGAAATGTGATTTCCAAGTTCACTTTTGGCTCGCACCTTTGCAAGCCTTTGCTTTGATCGCGAACCCAAGGCTAGGGTTGTGACATGCATTTTACATGTCAAACCAAGGTCAATGATGACATGGAATTTTAATATTATAAACAAGAAAATAATATTAATTGATAAGATAATTGGGCTTTGTAATTATATGTCCTTTGCGGCTAAGTGGGTGAAATGACATGAGTTTATAATCACTAGTCACAAATATCCTTTTTAACTAATACATATTCATAAAAACATGTCACAAAACCCAAAATGTGTCCTTGTGATATTTGAGGTGAAAAAATAAACATAATTTTTTTTGGTTTTATAGACATGAGATTGAAAGAGAATAAGATGCCCACCAATTATAACCTCTTCAATGTTCATGATGGTTTTGAAAAAACAATGTTGATTACAAGGTAAACATAAAGGCTTGAGTTTTTAAATTTTATTTCTTTTAATTTGAGACAATCATATGTGTTGTAGTTGTTTCTAAGTTCCAGATGTTTAATTTCCAAATTGTTAACATTTAAATTATGAAATAGTAATAGGATGGATGGATGGTGTTCATGTATACATAGGAGCCATCAACAAACCACATTGATAATCATTCGTGCATTTATACATTGGTGGTCCATGTGGGAGCCATTATTGTGCCACCAAAAAAAGAAGTTGCTAAGAATAGTAACCATCATTTCACATAGGATGCCTTAATTGATGAATGCATTGACGTTTTTTTACAAAAAACAACATATGTGCAATGTAATTTCTTGGCATGTTCATTATAAAGAGTTTGCAAAATGAATACCAATAGGCCCTTCATAAAAGTTAACATGAATTGCAAAAAACTAAAATAGAAAAGAAACGTTGTTATGGAAGAAACGTAATAAGGAGAGATATGTGAAGAAAGAGAATAAGTTTTATTGATAATAATAACATCCACAATAGACAAAGACAATGGTGTTCATAGACTTGGAAGAAGAAGAAGAAGAATTTGTGGTTGGGGAGCAAGAGGAAGAAGAAATGATGACATCGCATGTAGAAGCATTAACACCAAAACTTCATGTTAATGTTCTACACAATGTGCAAACAAACTAAGTATCACAAAACAACATATACATTCAAGTTTGTGTGTTATTAGGAAGAAGTACTACAAGAAATCATGGGTTTTCAAAAGGTTCAACTTGATTAAAGTGTTCACATTGACTAAAAGGATGTTCCTTTTGATTAAAGGCATGAGGCATGAAGGACACATGGTTTTTTTGGTTGATTCTTTTGATTGAAATGACCATTTTGACAAAGTGTTAAGTCATACATTTAGTGAAAAATGACAAATCTTTAAAATGGTCCATGAAAATGTCCATGGCTTAGTCAAAACAACCATACTAAATGGCCATATTTAGTCAAATTAGCCATATTAATTTGGTGGTTTAGTCTACTTATTATGCCGACTACATTACCTACCTACTTACTTATTTAACATATGCCTACCTATTTAACTAAATATGTTTTACCTACCTACTTATCTAACATATACCTACCTACTTATTTAAATATGTCCTACCTACCTACTTACTTAAATATGTCATACTTACTTACCTATGTAACTAACATATACCTACCTACTTATTTAAATATATCATACTTACCTACCTACCTATTGACCCACCATTTACTTACCTATGTTTTATTTATTTATTACTATTTACCAAAGTTACTTATTTATTTACTTACATATTTATCTATCTTCCTACCTATTATCTACCTACCTACCTATTTATTTATCTATCTACTTACTTATTATCTACTTACTCACCTACATATATTTATTTATCAATCTACCTACTTATTATCTACCTACATACCTATTTATAATTTACATAAGTAGGTATGTACATTTAAAAACATAAGTAGGCAGGTACGTGTACTATTTATCTACCTAGTTAAATAACTACTAACTGGCTTACGAAAAAAGTTGAAGTTCAAATGTTGTTATATACATTGACAAAAAAATTCATGGAAGTTCAAGGAAACATAATGTTAAATGTGTTTATTGTCATATTGTTTTAAAAATTGGTGGGGTGGTTTGATGACCAAGACATTGGTGTGGAGCCAAATAGACCAAGGTTCAATCCCCTTTACCAATGTGTATTATGTGGAATATGTATATTTGAATATATACCTTGTACATGTGTGTAAAATGTATAATATTTAGGTGGGTTGTGGATAGGTAAGTAGGAGGCTATGGTGGGTAGGTAGGTCATGGCTAGGTGGGTAGGTAGGTAGGTAGGTAAGTACTTATTTATATTTATTATTTACATTTTATATTTACAAATTGAGTTTTTTTAATTAAATTTTTTTGGTTGCTCAATTTTTTGTTCGATTTGACTAATCAAAAAAATCATTTTATGGTTAATAAAAAAACCACCAATCAAATTGGACATGTTCAAATCAACTTGTCCATTATGATTAAGTGGTCAAATTGACCAAATGTCAAAATGATGGGTTATTTATTTATATTTTTAATCAAATAAATTGTGATTTTTTGTAGTGAAAAAGAAAAAGATATTAATATTTTTTCTTCCAAAGGAACAATATTGGTTTGCACTAGCACCACATAAGTATATGGCAAAGCTTGAACACCTATAGGCGTGGGTTAACATGAAAGGAAGAATGCATGTTTAAGCAAACACTATCGGTTTAGTGGGATTGTTTTATGTTGAATGGAAGACCCCACACCATGACCTTTTCATCCAATTTTTTAATACTTGGATCACCATTGATGATCAAATTTTTGCACCAATGTATAATAAGCTGGTTTGTATTGACAGACTTACCTTTACTAGAAAATTCAAAAATTTTGTAGGAGATTCACAATTGGCCATTTGCACAAAGGACCCAACAAAACAAGCATTCGTGGATATCATGATCAGATCTCGTGCACATGTTGGAAATGAACAATGGAATGTTTCCAAAATGACGCATCCTTATAACATTCGGTTTGTAGCACTACTACATATCACTTACCAAAGTGAATGGGTGAACTACTTTAACAACCAAAATGCTATTACGTTCATGATTACGAATGCCAAAGATTTGGTTAACTAGGTTGACATTATGTTCAACCACAAGAAGAATGAGTTGTAATGCTGGTCCACAGTGCAGATAGTAATGCTTAAGGGAATCAATAAGGTGGTGGAGAGTAAAAACATTTGCAATTTTGCTCCACTGATTGAAGTCTTCATGCAAAACTAGTTTCTGGAAGAGGATGGAACAAAACATCATCATCCAAAGGTGCAAGTGGACGTATGATAAAACAAATTCAGCAACACCTGCGCAGTACCCATTGAACATTTCTAGTGAATAGTCAATCACCTAAATAGGCAGCACCAATGGAGCAGATGCACACTCGCACTTAAACCCAATCTGTGGTATAGTCAAATGAAGAGGAAAGTGAAGGTCCGCTTGTTTAGCGATGACAAAAAATGCAGGGACAATAAGAACTAGAACCATTACCTAACTATAGAGACAACTAATAGCAGAGTCAGACTCCAATTTCATCAATAGGTTGGAGTTAGCAGTTCACATGAGTTTAGGCAGCACCACTCTCCTACATTGGCAACACATAAAGACTTGATTATCTCCAACAACATACACCTATACATCAACAGGAGGCCCCATAACTCCTTGTACCAGTTGGGAGACAAACTACACCCAAGTCCGAACTGATTCAGCAGGTACATCAGGCTAAACCATAAATGATGCAACCTGAAAGCTGAAGATAAATTAGGCTCTTCTACACAGGCACTTCCACAAGATACAAGTTTACTATAAGTTCACAACATGTTACACTGGGGGTTCATAAAGATGTTACACCTGGTTTCCATACACCAAGTGGTGTACGGATGGGAGGAGGAGTAGATCTGCATAAACAAGCAGCATGTATATTCTAGAACATAGAAAAATATGTCTACTATTTGTTAGGCTAGGGCTGAAACTGGTCAATTAATTGATCAATGCAGTTGAAAATTTCGGGTGGATTGAGTGGACCAAAATGGTCACTTTTTCTTGTACTTATACTCATTTGTAAAATTTGGACAAAGAATAGGTGTGGGTTTTATTCTCACACCATGTCACATAACTTCTGTTTATGTTCAGGCCCATTGAGTGGAAAGGTTTTATATTGACATTTTATTTTTTGGTAATTCAATTGCTTGCACTTTTAATCGTGTCACTTCATATCATGAAGCTGTTTTGAACCTTTCAAGTAAAATTGAATTGGTCCACACCTTCATTACACAAGTTCATCTCCAAATAACCTTTGGTAGCAAGTTTTATTTTGTGATGCCCAAATGAAATTATAGCCAAAATTGACATCTTCTTAATTCCACCCATTGAGCATAATTGGCCCTAATGTACTGTCTCAAGTTGCAATGGGACCTTTATGGTGGAAGAAGTTTGAAAATTTCCAACCACTTCACCTATCATGCCCAAATTTTATTTTATTGCTTGTTACCATATAGTTCATTCTCACAAGTAGAATTCAAATATTATGAGCTTTTCTCACCCTTCTTTGAAACTACTAACTAAAGGATTCAAGAAATGTAACAACCCCTTAGAATTTTGGTGGTGTAATTGGAAGGCACATTATAGTGTGCAAGTATTCCTGTCCTCCAAATGGGCATTCTATTTTCACAACAAGCTTTACAAAAAAAATATAAAGCCATGCTCTTTGAAAGTTGCATAATTTTGTATGCAATGTAAAGCCCATGAACAAAAGCATTACTAAAACTTTGCAAGACCAAATTCATTAATGCCCTTGTCCTCAGGCTTTACCCTATGCATATTGTTCCCCTTCTTGCCTTCAACCACAACATGTTTATGCTCCATTTGTCAAATTCCACTTTCTAAACATCTCTTGGGCCCCTTTTGATCATATATATATTTATTTAAAAACTTCATTTTGGTTTTCATTCTTAATGGATTGCATAACATTTGAACTTGTGCATTTTATGTAGTACATGAAAACAACATTTGTAAGTTGTGGATTGCCTTTGCCACCATTGATTTCTGTTTTCACTATTTAGGAACCTTATTCTCATAAATGTAATTGTTTCATGGGTACCTTAATAATTTAAGGTCAATTTTTTGGTCAAAGATTCAACCATATTTGACAACTTTTTCCCTTGGGTTTTAAAATATGTGCACACGACTAACATTATTTCTAAACGTTTCAAGTGAACGAATCTGTAATTTGAAAATATAATTACTTGAAAATGTTATAAGATGAAGGTAAACCCTAAACATATGCAGGTAAGGTTGAAGGTGATGTTGTCATTGAAGATCAAGCCAAAAGTAACATTACCTTTATATTCAAGGACAACTCATACCTATAGGCACAAATTGAATACCCTTTTGTTGATGTGAAGATTGCCTTTCCAACATTTAAAAATTTTCCTTGACTTTTTTAATGTCATTTTTAATTAAAGCCTTATATACCATAGGTTGAAACTAATATTGGGTAGGTATACCCATGGCACCTAGGTATAGAAACTAATATTGGTCATGGTATCACCAATGAAGCAAACAAGTACCTATAACTTTGTCATAATATTTTAATAATAGATTTATTACCCTATATGTGACCAATCCTTATTTTTTGCAATGTGTGGCCAAATTTCACCCTTGGTTAAGGAATCACAATGAAGGTTATAACCAGTGTTGGGTGGGTATCACAATTTTATGATACCCATCAAGTTCAGTTTTCACAAAATAATATACAAAAGGGTCTGGTTCTCCCAAAAATAAACTTTTAAAATTTTTGTGCCAGGCAAGGGTATTTTAAAAGTTATTAAACCAGTTCTCACAATGTCGGTTTTCAAAAATTTGAGATAGCCAGTTATTCTTTGTCGGTTTTCACAAACTGGGTATTACCTTTTATTTTATTTTAAATTTTTTTAAAAATTAAAATTAAGATTAAGTAATTATTGATTTGATTTATTTTTTTAACAATGAAAAATTTACAAGCAATGTTACAAAGAAAAATCTAAAATAACCAAGAATTTATTTATTGAAATTTTACACTTCAACAACTTCATTTTTTCAAATTCCCCTTCAAACTTTTCTAAGTCTATCTCTCTTTCAAGGAATCCTACTAAATTAGATGAAAATCTACATTTTATTTTAGAAATATTAGGTCAATTTTTGTTGACAAAAATCAAATTTTATAAATTTTCTATTTGCATGGTGAGCAACAAGGTGCAACAACAAGCAACAAGGTGCGACAAGGAATAACAAGATATGAGGAGCAATAAAGCATGATGGCAAGCAACAAGACACGATGGCACAACAACAAGGTGCGGAGGCAGAACACAGGGCAAGATACAAAGGCAAAACAAAAATAATGAAACACAAAGAAAAAAATTCTAACTAAAATTTCAAATCCACAACACAAATGCAAATGAAAACATGCAAATTGGAGGAGCAAAAATGCAAAAAATTGCAAAATTCAAAGTGCAAAAGGACAAGTGAAAAGGAAGATACCTGTTTTATACAAAATTTTAGGGTTTACAAGAAGGAGTGTTGGAATGTGATGCCTCCAACCTAACCTTAAATTTTTAAGGTGGTTAAACCTTGAGACCTGACCTGGGTACAGGGTCAAACCTTACCCAGTTCTCAGATGATTATTGTTATTATTTAAAAATCCAGTTATCACATCCATTCAATTTTCAGTTAGGGTATCGCTCATGGTGATACCATGAAAGGATCAGACCAGGATGTCCAAACGATGCCCAGGTAATTTCCCAAGGTATTTATCATACCCTCGTAAGTTTGCGTATAACAAAATTTTAAGTTGATTTTGCCACCAATGAGGTTGGATGAACTAACATGCTCAATGAAATTATGTGCTTATATTGCTAGGATGGATGTCATTGTAAAATGGAAGCAAATTTTACAAATGGGTGTAAGTACAATCATTATTTCATATTTTACAGATTACAATTTATCCATAGGGTCTTAATTTGAAGTTAATAACTTGCATATGTAGATGATGAAATATTTTTTTTGCAAAATATTCAAAAAAGCAATTAACTTTCAAGGTTGAACATTGAAAATTGTGATCTTGATACAAAATTTATATATGGATTTCAAAATAGTTCAATCATTGACATTATAATTGTTAGTGATTCAATTTAATTAGATAACATGTTAGTATAAACAAATTTCAAGGATTTCACAATGTATAAGTTGCAAGCTATTTTTTTGTGGACTTTTTGATGATTGAAAAAAAAATAAAAAAATTAAACAAAGTCCATATCATTTTACAAAAAAAAACATTTATGTTGGATTTGTGCACACATGTATTAAATAAATAGAAAAATAGGTTTGAAACAACATAATATTGTCATTACTTGATTACCGAGGCATCTTACAACTTGAAAAATAAAGAAAGAAAATGAACTTATGAGGATGTTTTTGTTCGTTGCTGTTTGGTCCACTAAAACCCGTTCCTTCTTGACCCTTTTGTTGTAAAATTATCTCATGGGGTGAGAAATATTGAAAAACAAAAAGATGAAAGGGTCCAAAATCATAGTTGTTTTGAAAGCTTGATCAATCAAAACACTTTTCAAGATGTGAAAAAAAACACACACACACACACTTCTCAAGGTGTGGAAAAAAATGGTTGAGAGAGTCCATGCAATCCACAAAAAGTCCGTGCAAAAATATAAAAAAATTATTAGAAAGTTCGCACTTTTTTCCCCATTTTCTCCTTTTACTACTATCGTCCATCTTACCGCCAACTATCTGCATGGCCACAAACCATTTCATGAACACAAAGTGTAAGAATGTGAGTATTAAACATGTTTTGAAACACAATGAAACACATAAACATGTTCACATGTTCACTTTATCAAAAGCTTTCTCTTACTCTGGACCACATAGTAGGGTTCACGGTTTAGGGACCCGAAACCCTAGTAACTGTTATGCTTGCGGCTAGAGAAGGGGTCAAAGTAGCCCACCCAAAAACAGTGAAAGTTGACTTATTGTGGGCTGTGAATGTGTTAAGATACCTACCATTGGTCAGATACAGATTTAAAGTCCAAAACACACCTCAAAATAAGGAGAAAAAAAATTCAAAGTCAAAAACCTTGACCTCCTTATTAAGCATGACATCTTCCCTGTTTATATAAATAAATAAATGTTGTATATTATATTATTATTTATTGATTTAAATTCTTATCCTTTCTCTCTCTCTCTAATATATAATTAAAAGACTCTGTGGAGGAGATTTTATTTCTTTCAGCAAGAGATTAGAAAAATCCCCAACTCCAAATTATAAATCTACTTAGAACAGCAATTATACACCCATTGGTCACTCCAAGGCTCATGGTGTAAGTCTCCTAATCTAAAGCACACAAGGTGTCTTGCGTGGCCACCTACCAAGAGGCAACTAATGAAACCCAATACCCACCAAAAAAGGAGAGGGAAAAACTAGGTTTAGAGCATCCACTCACACTTTTGTATTTGGGCCTCTACTATTGTCTATAACATCTTTGCATAGAGTATTTATGATTTTCCATATCCCACCTATAAATTGAACGAAAGCAAATTGAACAAGCGAGAGACTACTTAAATGCCACCAATTGGGGCAAATAATTATGGCTGAACAATAATAAAAAAATTCATTTTCTTGTAATAGCCCTCTTGAAATATCTATATCTTGAGCATAATTATAAGCCTAAACTGAATTTCACATTATTTAAAAGCTGTACATGTCAATAACAGTGTGTATAGATTGTTGTATTGTTGTAGGTGGACGTTCTTATAGTAGTAGCTCCGTTGGTGGCATGCACAATGTATTTCAAATGAATATAACATTTAAATGTCAGTTTGAGTCTCACTAGATGTATTCCATAGTTTTTTTTCTTCAATGTTATGTGGAATGGGAATGAAATGTGTAATGAAATGGGAACATGTTTTGTTATTGAGCATTCAATTCTTTAAAAAATTCATTGCATAATTAAATGGTTAATGTTAATTAATAAAAGTTCTTAGAATTTTAATTTTTATTATCTCATTTTTCATGTTTTAAGTTAATAATTGTACAACATCTTGAATGTGATACATTGCTATAAGCCCAAATAGGAGGTATAAGGGTGGAGTTCCTCTTAAGCTCTTTGTAAACTTTTCACTTTGCATAATAGCCTAAAGGATAATGTCATCTTTATTTGATTTTGCAAAGGATTGTAGTATGGAATGAATACCTAGATGGCAAACAGAAAGCTTGTGGGGGTGACAATGAACCACTTTCTCCTCTTTCCTATTGGGTTCTCATGCCATGCCCGTATTAACAGAAACACCTTTTTCATAGTTCATTCCAATGTGAAAGGGATTTTGTCACCTCCATTTGACCTCTGCATTCAGTCCATTATTACATAGTATATCATGGTGGGTGGACTGCATGACGAGCCTCTTTTATGTTTGGCCCTCTCTCTTGATGCCAAACAAGAGTTCTGGAGTATTTGCCAGAATATGTGCAGCTTGGTCGTTCTTTCTGACGCCCATTCAAGATTACTTAATATAATAGTTCCATATTTTGCTTGTATGACCTACCTATTTGACCTTACGAAACCTCCCCCAAATATTCTAGTGCCAAGTAATCAGAACTGGTATATGAGGGATTTTTTGGGAATCTTTTGTATGGTTGTCCCTGAACCCTTCCAAAGACAATTTCAGAAATAACTACCTCATTTTCAAGCATAATTACTTTATTTCTTTTTAGATGATTATTTTTGAAATATGCTTTTCAATGATTATTTCTCACCTTTTTTTGATAACTATCTCCATTTTATAATTTATCATTCTTTTTCTCTATCCACCAACATGTACGTGAAAAAAAATTTTAAATGTGTCTTTTCATTTCATTTCCATGAAATGTATAATAATTTTAAAATAAATTTGACATTGACATAAATAATGATGAATTATAAAAAAATCATATGCAGACATAAAAATAATAAAATAATTGATGGTCACTAGTAGTGCACAGCAACACCAAGCTCAAATAGGTAGGTAGATGGCTAGCTAGACCTTGTAAACAAGGGTTTAGGTAACTAACACCTAGCCCATAATCTGAATTTGAACCCAAGGTGATTGATTACTTAGGCTTGGGTACTACTGGTAGCCTTTTGTTTGTTTGTTTCCTGGTGAAGTTTTGCCAAAAGGAAAAAATAGAAATGAGAAATTCCAAAATGAAGTAACTCTTCAAAGTTTCAATTCCCAAAAGTCAGGGAAAAACAAGGAAAATTTCAGCATATTTGGTTTCAATATATAGTCAGAAACATAGAACAATTTGATTCAAGATTTGTCCTTCATTATTGGTTTTGTATATGGTTTATAAATAATTTAAACCACTTTTTCACAATTGCCCCTTTTTGTACATCTTCCTATGGATGGTCACCAATGTTGTTTTCTCAACAAATTTTGTAATTTTTTTAAAATTTGAGAAAATTTATGATTTTTTTGGGGGGTTTCTAGTACAAATTTGACTAATGAATTTGCTTGCTTTTCGAAAAATTGCTGAAATTTCAATACAAAAAATAAAAAACCCTGATGAATCACCACTTAGGCTGAATCCATGGTTGCTTTGATTTAAAGCATCTTTTAGACCTGATGTTAGGGTTTATGGTGTTAGGCAGCCCAATATTTAGATAACATCATAAAACAAAAAAAAAATACCCATGTTAAAATTAGAACTATCCTTTAATTAATTAACAATTTTGTTGTTCATTCGATATCATGATGATGAATGTTAATGGTTATTAATCACAATCAAGATGATTAAAATTAATTTTAAATATATTAAATATTGAGTTAGACTCAATTATGTTATGTAATGTTTAAGTTGAAAGTGTTGTTTTGAACCTTTTCACATAACATTGAGTTAAAACTTCAAAACTTAGGCTTTAAGCTAGACTTGAATGTTATCTATGACAAATGCTAACACCAAGTTGACATCACCTGCCAACAAGGATGCCATGTCATTGATGCTATTTAACATTACATATGTGAATGCATGCAAAAATCAAGAAAAATGTAACATTAACTTATCAGTGATTTAGCACTAAGTGTGAAGAGGATACTTCATTTAGCTTGGGATTTCATGGGGGTGGGCAACCAAGAAAAATGTACCATTGACATGTCATTGATTCAGCACTAAATGTGAACGGGATACATTAGCTTTGGATTTCATGGGGGTGGGCAATCAAGAAAAATGTAACATTGACTTATCATTGATTTAGCACTAAGTGTGAATGGGCTGTTTCTATTTAGGTTGGGATTTCATGGGCCCAGCCAAGGCCAGTTGAATTTGTCCATTCCTAGCTAGGCAACACTTATGGGCAGAGGGGACAAGCAGCCTCATAAATATTATTTTTAAAATTTATTATTTGATTGACCATGACAAAGAACAATATTCAAACTAGACACTATGGAATATACAAATGTACCATAACTAGGTATTCCTTTTCTAGGGTTTATCTTAGGCGGGACGGGTTTTCATCTCCTGGTTTCACTTTTGGTTCGGCCAGTTCCTGGGCAAGGTAATAACCCCACTACTGGGAGAAAGAAAACCTTACCAATTAGTGAAATTACGTTGCTTTTTAAAAAAAAGTGTAGGGTAAAGCACTAGGTCAAGGGCATTACCAAAATAAGGGCTCACAAGGCGATAGCTGAGTACAGGCCCGATTGTTGTAATGCCCTCGACCAATAGTTCAAATAAGTTCAAATCTAACATTATTTGGACTTAATATGGCCATTAAAAGAGGCCTTACTCAAAAAGGTGAACGAAAAAACCTCAAAATTCATTTAAATTATTTCTAAATATTACATATGAGTTCAAATCCAACATTTTGGGGGCTTAATATGGCCACTAAAAGCAGCCTCACTCAAAAAGGTGAAGATGAAAATTCCCAAAATCAATTTAAATTATTTCTAAGTATTACAAATGAGTTCAAATCTAACATTTTGGGGGCTTAATAAGGCCACTATATAAATAGAGGCCTCACCTAAAAACGTAAAGGTCCTAACGTTGGTGCCGGTTTAGCCTGGCCCATTCCCAGTGCCCAGAGAGAGTGCGGGTTGGGGGGGAACACGGGGACGAAGAAGAAGCTCACACTGCACACAGGTCCAGTCTCTCTGTCAAGAACGGAGGCATGGAAGCTCCCCAAGATTCCAGGGAACGATTCCTGTTCAGCTGCACCGGAGTAGCTGCAGGACTTGGATCTTCTACATCAGCCGGTGCCAACAATGCAGCACCTCTCGCATCCACAAGATGAGCAAGCAGGTAAACTTTTTTGTTTTTTGTTTTTGTTTTGTTTTGTTTTTTCATAAGTTTCCATGTATTCATGATTTTTATTTATTTTATTTATTTATTTTTAAGTAGCGTGCCTGTTTTTAGTCAAATCAATAGAAGTTTTGTA
>Ga0116227_10004139_pt1 | contig 31661 bp, 30 predicted proteins | sample S1TSphgellanicum_FD_89693 | JGI IMG/M metagenome (GOLD analysis project Ga0116227, IMG submission 89693) | Host-associated microbial communities from peat moss isolated from Minnesota, USA - S1T2_Fb - Sphagnum magellanicum MG | ecosystem: Host-associated > Plants > Peat moss > Unclassified... | reverse complement strand
GACTCAAGAATCATTGCAAACACCTTGGCTAAGACTGGTCCTACTGTGATCCCCCTGTAATTGTCAAACTAACTACAGTCACCCCCTTTGTACAGTGCATGTATGATCCCAACAAAGAGTGATTCACAATAGCCCTCATGCAGAATTTTGTTAAAAGCAATCAATAGTGGTTATTGTAAGGCAGCAGTTGCATCCAAAAGGAACTCTGGTTTGATGCCATTAATGCCTGCAGCTTTGTGTTGTTTTCGCTTTTTGAACGCTTGTTGTACTTCAACTAGTGTGATGTCAACATTCAACTGTTCGCAATCAATACCATTGGGTGGAAAGGAGACCACATGGGCTTGAATAATGGCACCTGTCATAGCTCCTGCTGAGGCTGATGCTGCCGAAGGCTAGAGCAATTGCTGGAAGCCATCCTTGAGCGCTTCACTGGTGATGCCATTGACACCCTCAGCGCACTTGCGATACCGCTTCCAAAATGCTGCAAGATCCGCCTTCACTAAACCACATAACTGTTTAGCCTTGAGCACATCATAAGCACGTTTTTTCCTTTTGTATAATTGTTTCATTTGCTTAAGTATGCCCTGCCTATCTGGGTGCGCATGTGACAATTTAGCAAACTGGCTTTTGGTCTGGCGACATTCTGTGTCAAACCAGGGTTTGTGGCTATGCTTTATTGTTTTTCCTAAGGCCACTTGTCTATTTCCAAACACTTCTTCTGCAGATTATGTGATGCATTGTTGTAACATATTGACTATTGTTTGTACGTCATATGCATCAAGTACATCTGGGCTTGCCCAGACACCGATGTTATGTTGTACACTCATGCTAAACTCGGCTGCTTTGGCAATGTCATATTTGAAACGTGGTAGGTGTTTGATTGCCTTTTGCTGAATAGGAGGGGGTTGCCACTGTTGTGTGATTGTAAGTACCAATGGTCTATAATCAAAGTGCGCATCTTTGTGACTTGAGTACTTTTCATCGCAATTAACTTCTAAGCGTTTGACACCCTCTAATTGGTCAACTGTCCTAAGAAAATAGTCCACAGTGCTAAAACCTTTATTAGATAGGCATGTGTACTCCCCTGATATGTCTCCTGGTGTGCGGCCATTGAGGATGAACAACCCAGTAGTTCTGCAAAGATCTAAGAACTCACGATGCCAGCCAACCGTGACAGTGTCGTAGTTCTGGCGCTCCAGCATATCGTTGGGCAGGGTGTCCTCAATGGCTTGTGGCACCATCATCACATCTGTTAGTTGACTGCAATCAATGAAGTCATTGTTTGTGCATGTCCTTGCATTGAAATCCCCAGCAAGAAGCACACCGCTTAAGTTCATGGCTTTTCCAACCTCTTGGCATATGTGTTCAAACAAGCTGTTGTCCGCATATGGCGAGCCTTATGGAGCAGCATATACTACGCACAAGAACAAAGGCCTTTGGAAAGCATTGCCCAAGCGTAGCCAAATCCTAGTCCCATCCCTTGCAGTATTCCAAACAGCATTACTATTTGCCCATGTTTCCCTGACTAGTACCGCAATGCCTCCATTGTGCTTTCAAACGACACCCTGTGGAGTCACAGGCCTGGCAACATCAAAATAGTAGAACCCCGATAAGACCGAGAATGTTTCGCCCGGGAAATGATGTGTTTCTATCAAAGCAACAACGTCAACATGTTGAAATAGGTCAAACAGATGTTCATGTGTTTCTAGCTTTGTGATAGCAGCCCCATGGATCTTCCACAGGCACACGCGCAAGTGTCTCTGGCCCCTACCCCCCTATGCAGTAGGAGAGTTTACAACTTTGTGGTTGATGTAGAGATCGGCCCCATGCTAGTAGACTCGTTCGCCAGCCTCTTTGGCCTCCTTGAAGATGGCCCAAACAGCTTGTTTCTGGGCCTGCTGAGCGGGAGTTAGGTCCTCGTCGAGCCCAAGCTGAGTGCCCTGCAGGCCTTTGCGAGCGTGTAGCACCGTGAGCTTGTCGTGTACTGATGCCAGTGTGATGATGATTGTCGGTGCCTTGTCAGTGGCCTTATCTAGTCGCCTCGACGACATCTGCCGGTGCACCTTCTGCACCTGCACATGGTCAACAACCTTTAACCTGTCAAGCAACTCCGTCTGCACCAACTCCATAAGTTGTTTTGAAGTTTCCCCCTTGTTCATGGTCAACTCAGTGACCCGAATGTTTGCCTCCCTAGCCTTGACCATGTCAGCATCCGTTGCCCGGTCCACTTTGTTAGCAACCTTGTCAACCTTCCTTCCCACAACCTCCTTCCACTTCTCCCCACTGTCCTGCATGGTATCAAAGCTTTTAGCCATCTCATCTACTTTATTTTATAACATTTTGACTTGGCCAATAACAATCACAATCTTAGCTTCCATTACTGGAGCCAGAATGTTTTTCGCAACCTGCTCCATAGTGACCTCAATAGCATTGTGCACATCCTGTTTCGTTACCACATCGGCCCTAGGGACCATGAGATGGTTGACGATGGCTGCTGCTGCTACGGCTGCTGCTGCTACAGCTGCTGCTTTGCCGGTCTTAGCAAGCTTGAGGTTGTAGCGTGTATAGAACGCCTAGAGTTCAACCGCCTACATCTCCATGATCGTCAGCGAGTCTTTCTTCCATTCCCATGCTTTAGTGTCAAAAACCGTGGCATTCGTCATTAACCAAAACCCTGTAAGAAGCTTGAGTATGTATACCTCTCTGTTGTTGCTGCTACTGCTGAGATCTTTACAAGATTAATGTTTTTTTTTGCTTTCTTGCAAAATGGTGCCCAGATCAATTTGCCAGTGAGACACACAAGGAAAAAGGACAGTTTGGTGACTTTCACCACAATTGCAAACAACCTTGTACTAAAATGATTTTGCAAAGGATGGCATTCGAACCTTTGATCCTGAGATTTGATGATGATGATGATGATGATGATGATGTTTTCCTACTTGCACAAACAAAATTGGAAAGCAAATTTACATAGAACCAAAGCTCCTTACCATCATCAGCTTCAAAAATTAGGGTTTGAAGCTTTTTACTTGCCCTAGCGTACCCGAGGTTTTGTAACAAACAAACAGAGCTGGAAAGCTAAAAGAAAAGAGCCAAAGCTCCCTACCATCATCAGTTTCAGAAATTACAGTTTGGAACTCTGAACTAACCCCCCCCTATGCTTTGCAACAAACAGACAAAGCTGGAAAGCAAAAAGAAAAGAACCAAAGCTCCTGACGATCATCAGCTTCACAAATTAGGGTTTGAAGCTTTGAATTAGCCCTAGTGTCCCCTAGGCTTTATAGCAAACAAAACAAAGCTAGAAAGCAAAAACATAAAAACCAAAGCTTCCTGGCATCAGCAGCTTTGCAATTAGGATTTGAAGTTTTGAACTAGCCTTAATGTACCCCGGGCTTTAACAAAGAAACAAAGCTGGAAAGCAAAAACAAGAGAGCCCAAGCTCCCTACCATAAGCAGCTTCACAAATTAGGGTTCGACATTGTGCACTGGCCCTAGTGTGATCAAGCTTTGTAACAAACAAACAAAGTTGGAAAGCAAAAGAACAGAGAACAAGCTCCTTGGCATCATCAGCTTCACAATTAGGGTTTGAAGCTCTGCACTCAAGTCATGGGCTTTCAGGCTCTAGTGTAAAAAGGGGCTGAGTTTAGCACCCAAGGGGCTGCTCTGAGCTGCTGCACCGTGTGTTCCACAACAGCACCTTGCAGAATCTCCAAGTCTCTCTTGTTGCTTCCGAGATCCCGCTTCCAAAAAGATTCACCACCAGCTTATCGGTGTACCCCTCCTCCTTGAGAGCTTGTGAAAAATGTCGTGTGCATCTCGTGCTACTCCAACCCCGCCGAGACACCGAAACAAGAATTGGAACCTCATCTTATTTTTTTAAATAAATAAACCCAAACTTGAGGGCTTGAATGACCCAACCCCCATGACTGCACCAATCCCATTTTGGATGGAGAGGGCTTCATCCACCCACATTGGGTTGGCAAACCACACCTGCATCATCAGTTTCATTTTGAGCGGTTTTTTCAAAAACTATCACTTTTTATTTCAGGCTTTTCTTTTTCCAACCCATCTACAAACCTACTAACCCCCTTCTGCCCCACTTCCTAGCTGGAGTGAACCAGCAGCCACCAATGCACCAGTAGAGGATGAGGCTGTTCAACCTGTTTTGGGGGCCGTTCAACCCATTTTGGGGATGAACCAAAAACACATCCTCCCTTGCCCAAAGTTTTTGGGTTTTTCAGCCTTTTCTCCACCCCCAAAGTTTTTCCCTCCGACTTACCTCCCTCCTACTTATGTCCCCCCTCCTATCTCCTTCCCACCTACCTCTCCCCTCCTACCTACCTCACCTCATTTTGCGCTCACTCCATTGCCAAAGCTCAAGAGTGCTTGAAGCAAGACCCATGATAATGCAATTGAAACGAGAGCCAAAACTGATAGGCCAAAGCGGGAGCTTGAAAAAAAGCTCCCTCCCTTAAGCCCTTCTTTTTTTGGTTTTGTTGCAATGAAGAAGGCGATGATAACAAAGCTATCATGGCCTTCTTGTTTTTTGTTTTGTTGTAACGAAGAAGGTGACAACAGCTTGTTATCGTTGCCTTCTTGTTTTGGTTTTGTTGTAGCAAAGAAAGTGATAACAGTAAGTTGTCGTCACTTTCTTTTTGGTTTTGTTGCAGCAAAAAAGGCTGTCGTCGCCTTCTTTTTTTTTTTGTTATAACAAAGAAGGCAACGATAGCTTGTTGTCGTCGCCTTTTTCTTTTTTCTTTGTTGCAACGAAGAAGGCGACGACAACTTATTACCATTGCCTTTTACTTTTTGGTTGTGTTGCAATGAAAAAGGCAACGACAGCAAGCTATTGTCGCCTTCTTTTTTTTGGTTGTGTTGCAATGAAGAAGGCGATAATAGCTTGTTATCATCGCTTTCTTCTCTGGTTTTGTTGTAGAGAAGAAGGTGACAACTGTTGCTGTCGCCTTCTTCTTTATGTTTGAGAAAAAGAAGACAACAACTTCTGTCACCTTCTTTGATGGCTTTGTTACAAAAAATGGCGACAATAACTATCGTCGCCTTTTTCAGTGGTTTTGCTGTGAAGAAAGTGACGGCAGCAATATCATTGCCTTTTTTTTATGGTGGTGGTGTTGTGAAAAAGGCGATGGCAACATGTGGGTTTTTTTTTTTTTTTTAATATTTTTGATCTAGTTCATTAGAATTAACAATTAACAATTAACAATGAAATGGTGGTTTTTTATAATGTTGAAGGTTTAATGGCTAGAGGATGGATATTAAAGAAAGGTGGTGGTGATTTGGAAGTTCACAAGCAAAATGTTGCTTCATCAAAATAGACAATTGGGGAGCAAAATGTAGCTCCATCAAAATTGAAACCTGAGGAGCAAAATGTTGTTCCATTAAAATTATGACATGAAGAGCAAAATGTTATTCCATAAAAATTGAGAATTGATGAATCAAGCAATCTATGTGGCTTAAAGTTGAAAATGATGATAATTTGTAATTCAAATGGTGAGATCACTCACAATATAAATTGAAAATTTTGATTGAAAAATGGTGGGTTAGAGTATTTTAGAATTTATGTACATTAGATTAAATGCAAATAAAAGAAATTGTACAAGTTTTTTTAAGTTTAATTATATCCGCACCTTCCATCAAATGATGGAAGGTGTGGAATTTTTTTTGTTAAATTTTTTTTAGTGGAATACCTGAAAACAATTAAAGTTTGTAGGAGTTGTATCTGATTGTGTGATTTTATGTTTTACAATACCCGCATTCTGTTTTTTGAACTATTTATGTGTAGGGTTTTAAGGTTAGGATTTTCTTATTACAAAATAATGATTTTTTTTTTAATATTTTTTTGGTTTAAGTCCGAAACTTGAAATCGACCAAGCTTTTTAGCTATCGACACCCCCTTGTCCACCTAATTTGGCTCATAAGGACAAAGAATGCACGAAGGTTGGGTCGAAATGGAAGTGTAAAGTTGGCACTTGCATTGTCGCATATTATGCCAAATGGTTGTTAACCAATCATTTGAAGGAGGTGCATAGTTTGGTGGCAGAAAAGGCCAAACATGGGAAGCCTTCAACTTTTGAAAAAAGTCTTTAACATCAAGACCATACTAAAATGAATGCTTGCATCTTGGGAAATGTCATGGCCGTGCAAAAATGGAATGATTATAAGGTTGTTATTCCCGTTTGTACCAAAGCACAACATGAGTGGGATAAACTGGGAATTGTTGTAAAACAATGTCCACCATTCCCAAAACTAGCTTTGGTCAAATTAGCTTCAAAACAACTGTTGCAAGTGTTAGGTTTTAATGTTTGGGGCGTGGGAAACGTGCCTCAAAATATAACATCACAGATGGAAAAAGATGAAGATTTACAAAAGATGATTCGATCCACCCGTCTTGTATATGCACGACAATTGAAGATGGCAATGGATGTCAAAAATTGGGATCGAGAGTCCAGTCAAGCAAATCGGATAAAACAATTAATAGATGTATTGGATTTCCATGAATTTAGAATGATTCATGGAAAGTAAAAAACAATAATAATCAATGTTTATTATTTTTTTATAATTATGTTTCATCCAAAGTGTGTTAGGGTTTAATTTGGTGGTTTTTAGGTGTTTATAAGGTTCAGGAGACAACAAAAGAAAAGTTTGTTGCAAATATAGTTAAGGTTGAGATGCAACGCCACCATTTGTACACTACTCGTCATGCTACATGGGCTATAAATGCAACAATTACTTACTGAGCTAAACATGGGATTATACATAATGATATGGTTTAAGGTTTCCACTTTATATAGTTAGCTAGGTTTTTTTTAGCCCTTTCATTTTTTAAACTACCTAATTTTTGAACTTTCGTCCTTTGATAGAGAACCTTTTTTTTTCATTGGGTTCTTTAACATTTTTTTATCCACCCATATTTGTACATCTTTATTAATATAATATATATTTTTAATCGCACTTGTTTGATGGCTATATGGTTAATCATATCTGTTTTCTTTTTCATAATCTTCTTAGTACTTTAGATGTAAGAATCAAAACTTAAATAGGCCCATATGAATAGGAAACATTAATTTGTCTAGAGTACATACATATTTCTCCATCTTCCACCTCACTTTCCAAGTCTCTAATGAATCCTTCTCCCTCTCCCACTTCCTCTAGTCCTTCTTTCCCACATACCATACTCAAGGCCCACATTGGCCCCTAAAAAATAGGGCCCTTATCTTAATTTCTTCCTAAAAATTTCCTAGATTATTGGGTGGATTACCCCCAACCACTCACTAACCCAAGCTACCTAATCTCACTAACTTCACCCCTTGGGTAAAGGATAGTAAATCTACCATTAATAACTAGTAGTCATTAAAAGGCCCATGGAACTAATTAATCTAGAGATTTCTACCCATTAACAAGGGTGTTTGAAATTGGACATTGGAATCCAATAAGCACAACCAAGCCAAAGAAATGGATGTAATATCCAAGTATCATGATTCCAAAATCATTCATGGATGGTATGTACCCATACTATTTTTTAAAACATTTTTTGCATCTTTTAATTATTATTTATTTATTTATTTATTTTTGGTGCTAGGCTTCAAGGCACAATAAAGAAAGTTTTTGTTGCAGATGCAATTCAATTTACACTTGAGCATCATCAATTATTCACTCATCATCAAACAATAAAAGTTATAATAGTTGTAGCAAACTATCGCACCACTATGGGCATTACATGTAGTTCATCTTCTTCACATGATTAATCATAGATAAATATCATTGTAGTTGAGCCCATAGTGAGACTTTAGTGCATGCACACACCATTTTTGTATTGATGCATTATAGTTTAGGGTGGCATAACATTTTTGTATTAATCCATTTGTTTTAATTTTGAAATATAATTATAAGATTTGTAGATTTTGGGATCCCCTTATGCCATGTTGCACACAATATTCCCATCCACCACAAATGGATTACATTTGCCATAAATAAAATGAATAATACCTTCATCTAATAAGGTTATCACATTCAATGGACATGATAGAGCATTTAAACAATACTTTCATGAATGCAAGTTGAAGTTCATTATTAAATGATTGACTATGTAATACTTTCATTATCCTTATCATGAAATAATTACACGGTAATCTTAAAGAGATATTATATTTGAATATTTATATATGATTAAAATGTTCGCCTTCATGAAATGACCTCTTGGTGCATAAAACAATTTCTTTAGGTAGGTATTACAAATTCTTGATCTTTTATTATCAATGGTTGGGTTTTTCATAAAACCCTTAAAATTGCAATACCCACATCATTAACCAACCCATGTTTAGGGTGCAATCTTGCCACCTTTCTAGGAAAGACTTAGGTTATTGGTAGTTCATATTTCCAATACATGCCCCACCTCAACATGAAGGTACACATATTACAAAAACTTGGTCCATTGTCATTCAAATTAATTTCATCACATCATGATTGGTCCCGAGTATGCAATACCCTCATCCATCCTTTCACCATTGTGATAAGAAATATTTAAAAGAAGTAAAAAGTAGAATAAAATTATGCAATACTTGCATCTAAAGCATAAAATGCTAATTGGATTTCTTATGTTTTAGGTAGTACCCAACTCAACATGAAGGTATTGCGCAAACTTGCTCCATTGCCATTCAAGTCTAACCACATCATGATTGGTCCTAGGTATGTAATACCTTCATCCATCATTTTGCCATCGTGATGAAAAATACTTAAAAGAAACAAAAGTAAAATAAAACCATGCAATATTTACATCTAAAACATAAAATGTTAGTTGGATTTCTTATGTTTCAAGTAGTACCCATTTCAACATGAAGGTATGCAAAAACTTGGTCCATTGCCATTCAAGTCTACCACATCATGATTAGCCCTAGGTGTGCAATACCCTCATCCATAGTTTGGTGAAAACTTAGTCTCTTAGAATTATGTCATAAAAGGGGGAGGTAAAATATATGAATATTATATAGAGTTTTGTCATACTTATGTATTGGTTCTTCTTTTCTTCTACAAAATCTAAGTGTTATCTATTTTCTTAATTAATTTCTGGAGTAGGAATTAGGTAGAAGTTTAACCAGAAAAATATATAAGTTTGGCCAAGAAATAAAAATATAACCAAGAAGAAATATAGGTTTAACCAAGAGATATAAGTTTAGCTAAGAAAAAAGAAAGCTTAACTAAGAAGAAATATAAATTAGCCAAGAATAAATATATGTTTAGCCAAGAAAAAATATAGGTTTAACCAAAAGATAGAAGTTTAACCAAGAAAAATTATAAATTTAACCAATAATAAATATAGGTTTAGCCAAAAGATAGAAGTTTAACCAAGAGAAGATAAGAGTTTTTGCCAAGGTAAATAAGGGATTAGTTGTTAATTTAGGCAGGGTTAAGATTTAAGCAAATAGGGTAGCTAAGTGGGTGGGTAGTATGGAGGTCAAGGTTGGAAAAAAATTGGTAACAAAAAACAAATAGTCAAAGGTTAGCAACAAAAAAAGATTGATTGTGGTAGAATGTTGGTTAATATAAGGTAGATATGTGAATGAAAAAGAAGCAAATCATATAGCTCATCTAATGGACAGAACAACCAATTGGTGTAATCATTGGGGCTAATTCACTTTGGCCAAACTTGAGTTCCCAATTCTATTTAAATCTAAAACTAGCACCAAAATCAAGATTTTTGAAAAACAAGTCAATAGAGACAAGGATTGACCACATGTTAACTAACAATTAAATGTTAGTTTCAATCTAGGTTAATGAAAACTAGATTGGAATTAGTTCTGATTTTCAAAATCCAAAGCATAATTTTATTTTATTTTTGAAGAATTGGACCCAAAAGAAGGTGGGCGTCAAGGTTGGATTTTTTGGACTTTGGTGTTCCCAATGTGTTTCCATCAAGTTCTCAATGTTTTTACCATCTTTCTAATGAGTTTTTTGCATGTTTGTCAAGTTCCCAATGTGTACCCCCAAGATGTTTTGAATAACACCCAACTAGGAATCTGGTTTTCACTACCCAAAACCAAAACAATAGTTTTAAGCCCACCAAAGAAGGTGCAATAGGGTTTCTTTTAAGGATTTTGTGATGTAGCCAAAGTGATGATCATCCAAAAAATATTTAACTAAATTTGGCTACATACTAAATATGAAAGTAGAAAAAAAAATCCTTTTATATTATGGGCTACCTTTTGCAAGTTATTATAAGACTCAAGATTTTGGCAATTTTTAAATTCAAAATCTAGCAAATTTGGGCAATTTGTTTTCCATCAATGTACAAGTCAAAATCAGATTTTTAAGGTCGAAATTTGGCAAAACATCACTAGTAAAGGAATCATTGGGGTACAACACCCTCCACAAGTTCAAACTTCATACCAACAAAAGTTGAAGCAAGTTCCCAAAAAAATGACAATTCATAGTAACAAATGCCATGAACATTTTTCACAATGTGGGACCAAATGACTGCTCAAGGGTTTGAAGACTTAATTAAATATTCATTCAATAAATTTTTATTATGTAGAAAAATAACTCAAAAAAATTAATCATAAACAAAGAAATTTTTTTCATGATTTTTTAATAAATATTCATCAAAGCCATCCTTAAGTTTTTAAAGTGACAACAAATTAGTTAAAAACATTTGTGTCTCAAAGATGAATTTTATGTTAAAATGTTAATTTGCTTTCAAAATTCGTGTTTTTTCTAATCAATTCTTGCATAAATTTTGAACTCAATTTCTAGGATTTAGATTTAAAAGAATTATAGGTAATTAATTGTACCTTTTTCAAAAAAATAAAATAAAATAAAATAGAACATATGAATAGTTTTTTATAATTCATACTAATATGACACATGCTGAAACAAACAACGCAAATGCCAAGCCAAAAAATAAAAATAAAATGGAGGCATGATTAACTTGGTTACCCAACATTCATATTTTGATAAGAAACCCAACAAGTAGATGGTTGGTGTTCAAATGAACCTATCTATTGGACGGGTGCACCCAAAATCTACACGTCATATTACATACACACTTGTGATGTTTCAAGCTTCGGCTCTTCAGTCGACACCGAATTCATCATCACTTTTCCTTTTGGTTTATAAAGTGTTTTACACATTATGGTGCTTCTTCTTCTAACTATCACTAGTATTGTCTTTCTCTGTGGCGGACATACTGAACATAACCAACTCTTTTGGTGTGTTGTTCACATCATTGGAACTTGTTTCTATCCTTGGTGTTGACGGTTCTAGGCCTTCCTTTTCTTCATTTGTCATGTTTTCTTTTGGGTTTTGTGTTTCTAGTGTCGTGTTTTTTTCTTTATGATCGAACTCCGTCATTTCAGCATCTACACATGTTGCAAAATCTTCCTCCTCCACTTTGCTGGTAATTGTATTGGCCTCCACCAACTAGTCCATTTCCTTGTTGTACACAAATGCTAGTGTTTCATATGGATCATCTGATTTGTTTCTTGGCCATTTCTTTTCTAAGATTGAATTGTTTTTTTTTTTTAGGCACTTGGAATCCTAACAAATAATTGCATTGTCGATGAAATCTTGTTCTAAATTTTCTATTTGTTGGGTGTGCTAGCCATGGATTGTTTTTAGGTGGTTATGGCAAGCTGCTCAAAAACTCTGGCATAAACATTTTGATCATTATCCATATATCTTATAGTCCTACAAGTGGTTAATAGATGCCTGATATCCAACCTCTACCTGGAACTTTGCATCTACACTCTTCAACTTTCCTTTTGTTATAGATGGGTACAAATCCAAATTTGATGGTTTTTGACAAAAGTGTTGTGGATATGGATACCATGACATTTTGCAAATGAAAAATCTCTATCGTAGGTTTTTTTGAATTGAACCTTTCAATTTGAAAATAAAGTTATATTGAATGCAAATCATAACCCACTTTGGAAACATGTTGGGTTAGTGACATATTTATAGTTGTCCACTCCAATTCTTGATTTAGATCTACCATCATAACCATTCGTTTTCAGTGGACCAGTTGATTGATAGTGATAAATTTAGAACAGTAGCATATGTCACAATGACTTCTAATGGTAAAATAGATGCATGTGTATCAACAACCACAAAATCATGTATTTGCATATGATAATCATTTATTGTTTTCATTTTACTTTGTTTATGATTGTTTCCCTCAACAGTCAATATGCATTTGTTTAGCATGCAACTTCAATGTTCAAGTTCAGCCTTCCTTTTATTTCTTTTTTTTCATAACTAAATATTTATTTCCAAGATCACATATTTTGAAGAAATATTCATATTAACATGTGCATTTCATTATAATTTAGTGCAAAGAATTAAGTTTTAGTCCCTCCTTCATTTCTTGAAATGTTTTTGTTTTCAACTATTGTGTGCCTCTTGTGGTTTCAGGGCCGGCCTTATCATCCAACTATTCATTAACTAATTTAACACTTTGTTCCTTAATTCTTGTGGCACCCAGTTTCGCCTGCTTGGAGTTACATAAAGTTGTTTTTTAGGTTTCATGAATTTTTTAATAGTAAGTTACCAAGAATTATCAAATCTTTTGTTGACAAATCACTAAGTAAACTTGTGAAAGAATATTCTTGAATCGACTTCTTCAAATTCACACATTCTTTAAAGAAATCCATGGCATGTGTAAACATTCAACAAATCACTAAGTAAACTTGTGAAAGAATGTTCTTGAATCGACTTCTTCAAATTCACACATTCTTTAAATAAATCCATGGCATGTGTAAACATTTCCAAATTGTAATCTTCCATATCTTCCTTGGAAATGTGTATAATCTATTTGAACAATGCAATATTTTCTTTGTTTATCTTTGCATTAACCCATCACCATGCCGCCCATTCATCTGTTTTGTAAATTACCCTTTTCCATTTTGCTCCCCATGTTTTGATTTTGAGCAAATGCTAGAGGGGGTTTATTTTAGTATCATCTCTTAGATATTCCAATGGGTTTTTTGTCATTTCACAAATTCTATCTAGTATGCTTGAAATTGATGTGTATTCAATCGTTGATTCCAAAGTGTTTGGTGTGACATTTGGTGTCAATTTTCTTCTTCCCATTGTAGAATAAAGGTTTCACAATTGCAAACACATGGTAGAGGTAGAAAGGATTCAACTAAGCAATAAAGGTGGAATAAATGCAACTTTACATATAGATTGGGAAAATTAGTAGTAAAGGGGGGAAAATGCAATTTGATTGTACAAGTTGCAAGAATGGTGTTAGATGCAAGAGGTTGAGAATGTGAATGAAAATAACAAATAATTTGAAATGGTATAGACAATGTAAAGTGTTGGTGGCTACCTAGTATTGTTTCAATTCCCAATGGGCACATGCTTCTTGGTGGTGAATGGGTAGTGTATGAATTGGCACACACCTATTGGTGGGTCAACATGTTTATATGCCACTTAATTAGATTTAGTTTAAAATTTTAAATGGTTTAGATGTTGCAAAAATTCATATTAAGAAAATATGAAATATAAATTGAAATATTGCATTAACATTTCATTTGTTGTAATTTTTCAAGATAAACCAACATGAAATTATTCCATCTTGTTTCTTCTATTTAGTTTTTTGCAAAAATAATTTTGTTGCTAATGTTCATTTGAAAGTTCATCCATTTGATTTATCATCCAAAAATATCATTCATCCATGACATGTGGTAGAATATCCTTCCATGTCATCACATATTCTGTCTTGTGTGTCAAATAATATTTTATTGATGTTAGCAAGATATTCTTGAAAAGATTTGCTTGGGCTCACTTGTTCACACTCATGTGCTCACCGCTTATGCTCACAAGATAACAACCTTGTGGACAAACACAAAATACTTGTAAAATACCATGCAAAAGTAATGCTTTTAATCCACTTTTTGAATTCATGATTTTGTTATTATGCTTAAGAACATATTTCATTTAGAACAATGTTATAATCATTTCAAAATTGTTAATTATGGTATTTTCCACCCAAAAAGTTATTTAAGACAATATTTTTCAATAGGATTGAGGTTGATAATTTCATAATATAATAAACCCCCTTTATAATCACACCCATTTTAGTCACATTCTTGTTTATGTCACAAACTTTTTGGTAACCATTTGTTTTAGTAAGAAACATTATTCTTTAGAGTCATTATCACACTTGTTAGTGTCACAAAATATTTGCAAAGTTTTTTTTTGTAATGTGACTATAAGGGGGAAATCTAGGGAAAATATTAGGGTTTTGTAAATTGTAATCTCTTTTGGCATTTTTAGTGTTGTTTTGTGTTCAAGTTGTGGAAACTAACAACAATGAATCCATTTGAAAAGAAACAAAAAAACAACTTTATTGTGAACTTGCCAAGAAAGCAAAAAATCTTAATTAAAAAAATCTAGTTGACAAGATACACAAGCTAATAGTAAAAGAGCTCCAACTCAATGTAAACCATAACATTAAAATAAGCAAAAAATCACAACCTTCAAGTCTAATAATGCATAGTAGAATTTTAAATAACCCATGTAAGAAATTTAAATAATTGACACCTTTATTCTAACATTAAAGAGCTGTTTTGTAAAGTTTTGTTTGCCTATAGTCACAATCTTGTAAGGGTTTATATGGAATGTGATTATACATGTTTAAATCACAATTTGTTAATGTCACAAAAAAAGTGGTCACCAAGGGCATAATTATAAAGAGGGTTTACTGGAAATGAAAAATTCATCACTCTCCAAAATACTTTGAAAAGCTTTCCTCCCAACCTACTCAAAGCAATCTAAAACAAGTATCAACAATATGTTGATACATGGTGATCTAGTTTGATAAAATAGGTCTAGGTTCTCAATGAATCCTTCCTTCACTCTAGAATGGTTTTGTAGCAAATTTTCCAATCAACAACATCAAATGGGAAAGATCTATATACTCATTAACACATGGAATTCAGGATGGATATTCAAATTTATTTGTAAAGAACTTCAAACTGCACATTTAGACAGATTGAAATATGCACTGCAACTCTAGACAATGCCAAGCCTCTTGTGAACTAGAAGCTCAAGTAGACAATAAGGCTTAAGCAAGCTCAACAACGATCTAGCAAAACATGCAACAGATCAATAAAAAGTAGATTGATCTTCAGAGCAAAACTTGTAGATTTTGTGGTATGCAATATGATAGTATATGAATTTGCAAAGATACGATTCTTGATCTACAAAGATACATCTGTCATTTATAGAGAGATATCTAGATGATGTAATTTTTTATTATACACGAGTTGAAAGATCTGGCATCAGTCTTATACTATCTGATCATTGGTTAGCTTGATTAGAGGTGAGATGATGTAGTTTTATTTGTATAGTTGAAAGATCTGCCAGAAATCTACAGCGGATTGTTGATTAGCTCATACAGGTGATTGTGAAAGGCGAGAAGGAATCGAGAAGGGAGGCAAAACATCAAGTTCAAGCCGCCATCATTAGTTCCATTCGATACCAACAATGCAAAGCCTTCTCCGCTGGGTACTGGTGGTCCTGCAAATGTGGGTTTGCCCCACCCATAATCCATCTCGTAAAATGGAAATCTCCACCATGTTGATAGAAGTACTGCATTGTTGCCCATGGCAGGCAATCCCGTTGGATGAAGCTCTAGCCAGTCAATTGCTGATCTCACATACTCATTGTCAACTCTTGCCATTGCTTCCTGCACTTTGGTTACACAATATGATAATGGCTTTTTGCAAAGCTCATCAGCCAACACACTTGCACATGGTGAAAGAATTGCATTCCCCACAAAAGATTCTGGGATCGATGGCTTTATCTGAAGTTCAAGACACCCCAATCACCTTATCAGTGGAATGAAATTGCATAGAAATAATATTGCCCAGTGTTGGAATCAACAAAACCTCAGAATTAATTCAACTCCTGCCAAGATCTTTGTGCAACCTTCAAGGCAAGTCTAGGTGCATGCAGAGAAGTGTGCATAGGTTTACTCCTTACCCGATCTCGAAAGTTGACTGAAAACAAGATCTTGGAGTGTTCTCCTGGTTTGAAGTTGATGGTTTTTGTGCGTGCAAGCCAGAAATTCGCCACAACTACTTCAAATGTAGTGCACTTGGCAACAGTTCCATCATCCATGGCCACCTTCTTCAACTGTTCAATCATGGTCGGTGTAAATGGAAAGAGCTTAGTGACAAGCTCTGCCTGGACACCAGTCAGTGTTCTTGATCTGTCAAGACCATGTTGATTTGGAATGGCAGCTAGATCAGATGGTGGCAAACACATCTCCGGGTGATCAAACACTACCATAGGAGGATTGCGAGCTTTCAAAAGACTCCTGAGGTTTGATTCTGGATTGTGCAAAACTGTGTTGTTGCGAGCCAGAGAACAAAAATCTCTGTAAAATTGAACCACTGCAATTCCATCTAACATTGAATGGCTCATCCTTGACCCAACAGCAAAACCACCACATTTGAATCTTGTGACCTGAAAAAATCAAGCAATCTCTGAGGTTGCATAATAAGGCTTCAAGAACTGGAGCAACTTGATAGCCCAAACTTTCTTCCATTGCAACGAGCCTCATTGCTTTGATGCAAATGATTATGACTAAGTACAAGCTGTCTTCAAAAGGGTTCTATGACAACTGGATTTTACCTGAATCATAAGAAGAGGACCATCTACGTCTTCAACATCAGGGAGAGGAGCTGGAAGGACTTGGCGTAAGGCAGGATTCAAGTTGTGGAAAATGTCTCCCAAGTCATGAACTGTGGATTCAGTGGAAGCAGCAATAAAGGTTGCTCCTTCTCGATTGCATGCAATATCAAGTCGTCCCCCATCCTTTTTGTTAAGCTTGAACCTACCAGCCATGAAGTGATAGGGGACCAGCAACTTTGCCATTGCTTCTCGCAGCACATCAAAAATGCCTTCAGAACTTTTGCACGGATTAGGAGGATAAATGAAAAACAACTCCACTGGGTATTGAACCATGCGATCAATGTTGGACATGTAGATCACTTCCTCTTTGGTGGGTTGTTGTGGATACACCATCCAAACTTTGTTCACCTTCACTACCAAACTCTTGGTAGATTCAGCAGATTCAAGAGTTTCTTCTTCAATGACCGGATCATCTTGCTGGTGATCATCTTCAAGAGCAAGATCATGAGCCATTGTTTCTTCCTCTGAGAGCAGCTAATCATCCCCAAACATCTCCCTTACATATATACTATATCAAAGGAGAAAATGCTTCACTACTTCTGTGTATACATGCAAACTGTGTGATCTGATTAATCATATCTAGCTCTCTAATGGCTCATCATCATCACTGCCAACAGTGGGCCTTTGAAAACCAAAACCGACAGGACTAGAGACTTGATTACCCATCAAAGGATCATACTGACCAACAATTCAGCCCCAAAACAAGGAGTACAGACTTGATTACCCATCAAAGTACCATGCTCACTAACAATTCGCCAAAAGACAACAGGATCAAAGACCAAATTACCCTTCAAAGTACCATTCCCACCAACAATTCAGCCCAAAAACAACAGAATTACAGACTTGATTACCCATCAAAGTATCACACCCATGAACAATTCAGCATGGTCAACTGGTTTTCTTCTGGGCCAGAATTCTCATTTCTGGGTCAGAAAGAGATTGCATGCAATTCATGCTGACAATACAATTTCTGCCTCTAAACATTTCCTCCTCCTACCAACTCTTGACTCAGTAGTCACATCATTGGTGCTGCCTGCCTGCCTGTCGCTTTGTGCAACTGGTGAGCTTGGTATCATTCATAACCCAGTAATGTACAGCAAGATGTCAAAAAAATCTCTTTTACTTAGCAAACCTGTTGTTGCGAGTTTGGATTCAGAACCCAATGCTATTTAGACAGACATGAAAATCTCTTTACTTAGCAAGCTAGTTTTAGCTGAAGAATTTACCATTCTCTTGTAACCACTGTCCTGACTGAGATCCAAAACTATATCTAATTCAGTTTGAAGATGGAGCTTGTGGACCAGTCCTTGGAAAGCTTCGAGGACTTAGGAAAGTTGCTAAAGAGATGGATATATCTGAATATCAGATGTTTGTAAACGCTTTTGGGTATATTTTTCATCACAACTGCATCTGTGAGGGCTCAAGGATTGTGCTGCTCCCGTTACCATGGCCACAATTAGCTGGAGTCAGGATTAGATTACTGTTCTGGATTTTGCTGAAATTCAAGCAAGCTTTGGCATGCTCAACATGCAAGGAATGCAGGGAGCACAAGTTCTGATCCTCCATGATGCTGATGTCAAAGGTTATCACAAAAAGCCCTCGTGTCAGCTGCAATTTCTTTACTGGGGGGCACACAGCAAGGTTGCCCCAGATGCTCAAATCCCTTTCCTGATGGAGAGACTGCATAAGCTGGAAATGGCCATTCTTTGTGCTCCCAAGATTGAGCTTACTATCAAGGTATGGCCTAGAGTTGATGCATTCTCAAGTCTGAGTAGGACCAATCAGGGAAAATCAAAAAACAATCCCTGTTGATTTTTTGTGAGCTGGAAGAGCTTTCGCTCTCTGGCTCTGAGTGGCTGGAGAAATAGTCAAAGGAAATCCGGCTGCTGTTCTGGTCTACTCAGGCTGAATTTTGGGCTCATGCACAGATCTCAAAGAACTCCTACAAGAGATTGGCACTTTTTGATCCCTACAGAATCTTTCATTGAACTCTTGGCAGATCCTTATGCAGGCTAGCTACCCAATGAGATTTTTGAGCTGCTTGCATTGCAATTTTGGGATCTTCACTATATGAGGCTGCTGGGCAGACAGATTGGAAACTTGTATGTGCTGCACATGGCAGTTGTCCTTCAATTGCTGTACCAGGCCCAAATCCTAAACCCTAAACCCTAAACCTCATGAAATTGGGAGTTTGCCTGCTTTGCAAGTGTTCAACCTTCAAGCTGGAATTGCCAACTGAGATCCAAAAGCTGGCTAGGGACAATGCTGTGTCTGCAAATATTGTCCACTCCATGCAGAGTGGAGAATCTGAGAGGAACAGCTGCAAGCTGATTTTCCACCCACAAAGAGCACATTTCACAAGGTTTCAAACTGTAAGCAGAAAACCAAAAGTTAAGCTGTATATGATCCAAGCAACAACCCTAACCCTCGCCTAACAAAAACAACACTATTTTGGCATTACACCTTGTCTTTGTATTTTATTAGGGTATTAGTGAAAATGGTTCATAGTGTATTGTTTTGGTATTTTATTAGTGTTAATTTAATCCACCACCACTAATTAAAATGCTGTGAAATGAATTAAAATTTTATGATGAAAACTGTTCAAATTAATATCTCAGGTGATGCATGGATGAATGAGAAAAAGTCTTGTTGGATAGAAATCAATGTCTAGAATTTATGTTTTTGTTATCTCTCTTTCCTTCCCTCTTCCAAATTTCTCCATCATATAATACCCATACCTGCACTTTCTTGAACAACATGGACAACATTATACAAGATGCTCCTTCAAATCACCCTTCAAAAAATATGTAATTTCCTTCACAAATTTTTTTCTTTGAAAAAATAAATTTGAAAATTATATATTTTTGAAAATAATGTAATTAGTGCCAAAGACGCCAAAGTAGTACATTAATAAATATATTTATGACATCCAATTACAATAAATTATGCAATAAACAAGATAAATTGTTTTTTTTGAAAAGGTCATATTTGCAAAAGGTACAAGGATCATCAAATATTTTTTTAAAAAATACAAACCATTTAATCTCATGAAATCATGGTTGTTTTATAACAACATTTTAATCTTTTGTCCTATTTTGCATTGTCAATAATATTTTAAAAGGTTTCTATTAGTTTCAAAGATATTTTAAATTCATATTTTAAGATATCATTAATTTGCATATTCTAAGTTTATTTAATATTTATCATCAAGCAATAACATTTGTAATGAGGATAATGTTGGTCATCTACCCATATGATTAATGATATGGAAATTGAATTTTTAATTATGATATTATTTTTTTAAATTGATGAAAGGATCACTATTGATAATTTAATTGATGCAAATTTAATCGATCATGAATTTGTAGAAAAATATTTTTTATTCAATAAAAAATTCATGCAAAAAAACTTCTATACATTTATGATATAGAAAATTTTGGATAGTGTAACATATCATTATTTCAATAGATTGTTAATAACCATTAATTTTGTCTCAAGACATGCACAAAGATATTTTATTTCTTCATTCATATTATGTATGCAATCATGTAACAATGATAAAATGACATTTTGCATGTAAATTTTGTCTTGTAAACGTTCATAAATCCTTATTCAATTTTTTTGAAAATTGATTTTAGGAAATAAAAAATGTCAAATGTGAATTTCAAAAATAACATTATTCACAAATATACCTTCAACCATTATTTAATCAATTTTTTTATTATTTCATTTTTAAATAATTTTATCTTTTGCTTCATCTTGGTTAAGTAATTTTACAAATATGTAGGTTTTAAATGTTTAGGGTTTTTTTTTTCTTTTGAAAGATGAATACTCCTGCCATTGAACACATTCTATAAAGGTATCATAGAACATGCACTATATAATAATGATGTGATGCATTTAATCAAATTATGAAAACATAATATATCAAAAAAAAATTGTAACCAAAATTTTTAAAACATATGAAAAACATTGAAAAAAATAGTATATTTTTCCTTTTTTGGTCCATTAATTTGTTCAATCGTTTCATTTCACATAATGCATACATAATGAAATGAACATCACTTGGTGTTTAACATTTTAAGTGCAAATCATAATGAAGGAGAAAAAATATGTTCATGCCCAAACATAGAAAACTCATTTCATGTTCATATGTCAATGACATGAAATGTTGAAATAACCTTGAAAAAAATGAATTTCGATCAAAGAGTAACGATGATATGATGTGATGTGTAACATGCAATAAATTCTTTTTATTTGCACCAAGACTAAAAACATAGGAAAACAAGGACACAACAAATATCATTGTGGAGCAAGATTTTTTTTAAAAATGTTGTTGAAGTGAAAGACACTAATTCCTTCCTATATAAAATTGAAATCCATTCAATTTAATTTACGTATTTGAATTTAATTTAGAAATTTGAATTCAATTTGATTAAATCTAAATTCAATTCCAATTCAATAATTTTATTAAGATTGAATTGAATTGAATTCAAATTCAATTAAAGACAATTGGTAAACATATTGGTGGAAAATGTGTTCAATATCTTCTTATAAATATGTTGTTGGAAAAAACATTTAATACATAATTTTAAAAAACACCTTTCCATGCCTCTTCACTTGGGAATGAGCTAATGTATGATAAGAACTTGAAGTTGTCCTACCTAAACCAACTTCAATGAATCATCATCACTGGAATTTTATGAGAGATTTTACACACACTATGAGATGTAAAAGTTCAAGAATGTATCCCAAGCTATGAGCTTCTTTTTGAGATACTCATTATTATGAGTCAAAACTCTAAACACCATTATATTTAAGTCTTGAGTGCACCTTGTTTCTAAGGATTTAGGATGCAAGATCTAATATTTCCAAAGCATCAATCATATTCATGAAATGACATTGTTGTTGAAAAGCCTACTCCTATGAACTTTCACAAACACTAGAAAATGGTCAATTCCTCACAAAATTGACAAACAATTACACTCCAAAATTGCAATCCCTAAAAACTTCAAATGTTTTGGTACTTGTGCCATTGTTGACCCCACATCCTTAATCCAAAACCACAAGACCCAAAATCACTTGCATGATCTCCATTTTGCAATCCACAAAAATCCATTCCCTATTCTTGTCAATTATCATGGTCTCCCGTAAATTTCTCATTGGATTCATACATGCCCTTGTAGTTGAACAAATCAATGAAAAGATTTGCAACTTGCATTAAGAGCAAAAACCAAACTTCTTTTTTCTTTACATGGTCTTTAAATAGGGCACAAATGATCAACCATGTTTCAATCGCTCCTTTTTAAGAGCTTGTGTCATGCTTGTTTGCAAACATTTAAAAAATCCATTGTTTTGAACACCTTGAATACAAGTCTTGATGTCAAGCCTTTAAACAAAAGAGGTGGAAGGCAAAGGACATAATTTGCAATTACTTGAAGAAAGGTTTTATGAAAAGTGGTGGAAACAAAGATCACTACATCATTATCTATTATTGTTGAACCTTGTTGATACATTTGCTTGCATTGACAAAGCTCAATTGTCTATTGTTAATCCTTGTTCATAAATTTATCTATGTTAAAGTATCCTATTCATGAAAGATTTACTTGTGTGCCATTCCTTGTTGACAAATTTGTTTGTGGATTCTTTTCAATGACTATTTTTTTGTAACAAAAAGGGAAGAAGTGTAATTTGGTTTTTTTTTTGTGTGACGTTGTAAGGTGTTATTTGAAATTGCAAGGAAACATAAAAAATACTAAGGATATTATAATGGAGGCATTTGACTACTATATCACACAATAATACAAATTGCACTATTATATATCATCATGGGATATAATATTCAAATGCTTCCAATATAATCTCCTCAATTTTTCTTATGTTTCCATGTAATTTTTAGTAACACCTTTATCCCATATTATTTACCCAACATTTTAATCTCTTAATGGATATAATTTGGATATGCAAAATCAATGTAGTTTTAAAACAACACAATTTTTTTAATTTGTTCAATTGTTGTTAAATGAGAAGAAATTTATGGTTATAATGTCAACTTTTGGCATGGCTTGTTGATGATGTTAAATAAGATTTTGGAAACTTTAGAAATCATGCCATGAAACAACTTTCTATGGATGAATCATTTTGGTGGAATGAATATACAGATTTTGGTGTTTGGAAATAACAAAAAAGTGAATGTGTGGTAATTGGCATTTTTGTTCTTGACCTAAAAATGGTTAAACTTTGCTAGAAGAACTTGGCAAGGTTTTGGATGCTTGATGGCACTTGTTTGTTTCTAGATTATGGCAAGTTCTTGAAGTGATTATGATGGTGTTGGAATGTAGTGGAGTTTGAAGATAAATGGATCGCAGAGTATGGTGATGATCATCGAGTTGCAAGGGGAAAATTCCATCTATTTTGTTTTTCGTAACTAGTACATTGCTTAGTTTTGTTGTTTTAGACTTCCATTGCACAATAACTATCAAGCAATGTCTTCATAAATAAAGAAGATTGAATGATGGGTGTGACAACAAAAATAGGTTAAATTCCATGATCTTAATGAAGATGGGATTGGTGAGGATTTCAAGGAATTGATGGGAAATTCAAAATGGAGTGGCATTTAGGTTTTAGGCTGTCTATTTGTGGTGTGATTTAATTTTGTTATCATGGGTTGTGTGTATGTTGATCTTGTGTTTTTGAAGTCCAAGGTGGATTTTGAACGGGAATTTAGTTGTTGTGGGATTGTGGCAAGCACAAGATACTAGGCATACAATTACAATGTTTGAATTGATGGAATTTATGCTACAATTTTCTCTTATCGAAGTTTCATGTAATAACATTGTGTATGTTATATCTCGATGTTTTGGGTAAGCAATGTACTAGTTACCAAAAACAACTTCTTGTTTGAGGATGGGTTATGTGTTTTTATTGTCTCTTTCACATCAATGGGAGGGGAGCTTATGTGTGAAGCTTGTATAGACTAGCACATCCTAAAAATGAGTGGGAGGAATGACATGAATAAGAGAAGTGAATACAAGATAGAGTTTGACCCATGCACTCTTTCTTTCTTTTTTTTAGTTTTGTGGTATCAATTGTTATACTATCGTGTTAATAGTAGTGACAATGAATGCTTAGAGATTGATTTCATGGTTCATTGATAGGTTTATTGATAATTTTAGTTGGGTAGAAATTTAAGCATAAACAAATGTCATGGACATTAAAGTTCCAATTAATTTGTAACGGTTTCCTCTCCTCTTTTGGATTGGAACTCTAGAATAGTGAGGTTATATCTCCAGCGAGGATTTTTTAAATGAAACAAAAGGAACAGAGAGAACATCTCCACTTTGTTCCTTTTGTTCAATTCAGTCTTAGTTTAGGTGAAGTAAGTGAGGGAAGGTAGGCCTTTCTCTTGCCCTTCTTACTATAACCCATACATGGGTGGAAAAAGGGAGAGAGGTTGGTAAATGAGCTTGGGGCAGACATGGGGTTATGATTTTACTATGCACCTAGATGAGTTTGCTCAGAGAAATCTGTTATGGAGTCTTTGAAAGATGTTTACTTTGTGGATACTGATTAGTTTTGAATGATATGAGTTTCTTTGCAGGGTAATCAGGTATTGAAGCTTTGGATGATGTCTACATTGCCAATCCTGTTGAAAGGGATGATTATTATGTCCAAAAGGATTTTCTGTGACACTTGATGAATAGGTATTATACCTTTGTCTGGGGCAGAAAATGATTGGGCTCGCTTGGAAACATTAAGCAGCTATTATAACTTACTGCACATGGGTAGGAAGCAAATAATTTTCAGAAAAAGTTGGAGCAGAATTGAAAAACAATTGAGATTTATGAGGTAAATGTATCAATTCAAATCTTGGTGATCAAGCACAAGACAGCAAACATGTCACCACAAGCAACAAGTTCATACAAAGAATCCATCATCAAAATCAAACCAGAGTATTTTTTGCCAATTTTGTGATGTAGCCAAATCTGGCTAATTTGGGCCATTTCTTCCATGAAAAATCCTTTGGATATATCAAAACCATATTTTTCAGGTCAAAATTTAGCTGACTTGAACCCACCCATTGGCTGTATGTTCCAGGGTAATTCACATATTCAGAATGAAGACTTTCAGGAGTCGTAGCAAAGTCAGAGGGTCTTAATGCAGCAAGGACGAGCCTGCTTAGTCAGCTCACCTTCAACCCTACCATTGTCATTCACCTCGACCTGCCACAGTTGTAATGGCCCCCAACTCATGACTGCCATATCATCAGGTTATTACTACCCAGCAAATGGCACTTGTGCAGCTAGGTTCTTAGTAGACACCAGTCAAAGCTAGACCCAACATATCTATCTTCAAGATTGCAGACATGCATCCACAACAATGCTTTGAAGGTTCCCAACAATGAGTGCAGTCATAAGCTTATGAGATTTGGTCATCTGAGTAATCAGCCCAAAATTTCCAGCAAACCACTATAAAAACATCTGCATCCTGAGTTTCTGTCATGTTTCCAGACTCAGTCATGATGTTGGCTAAGAGACATGACTAACATATCATGTATAGATCTGTATACAAGCCATCAGCCATGGTAATTGATCAACTGGTTCCAAGTTTTGTCCATGCCTATTACAGGGTGGGACAGTTCTCAACTCCATGACCACTGACATGCCTACAAGATTGTGTGCAGCAAAGACTTTAAACTGCAAATGGAATTTGGCAGGTGTAGTACTGCATGTTGGTGCCACTGATTAGCAGCAACATGCAACATGGATCCACTAACCATGTCATGGTAAAATGTGCGAAACACAGAAACAGAAACCCAGCACAAGAAAGTGAAAGAACGATTCTCGCCCCTTCAGCTGGACCATATATTTTTTCATGCATCTTAATGCAAAAGAGTAAATTGGTATTCAAGCCTTTGGCTATGAAATAAATCTAGAGTTAGAGTAGCAAATATAAACATTGTCTAGAACAAACTCCTGGACTTTGGTGATTCCAGAAGCCCTTCATCGTTATGAAGAACTCAACTCTCTATGCCGGTTGTCCCAGCCTTCTGGAAGCTTCCACTTTTCATACCAGTGAATGGAGACTCTGAGCCATAGTGGAAACTCAAACTCGTCATCAGAAGGTTCATCAGCTGGCCCATCCATTGTCAGTGGTAACCAAACATATCTTGAGTCTCTAAGATCTGCTGGCCGCCACCTGCTTGGCATGACAGAGAGGCTGGTCAGAGTTTGCAAATCATGGACAAAATGTCCTATTGACCTGTAGGGCTGCCAAACAACACTTGAGACACAAAAAAACAGATGTACAGTATAACTCAATCCCTCAAGCTACAAACCTGTCTGCCATGAAGATAAAGGTGTTCTCCAGACCAGGCAGTGGCAACACAAAGGTGCCCTGTGAGAAAAAGGTGAATGATCGAAATTCTTCCTCTCCCCCAACACAAGGATCTCCAAGCGTCACCCATGGTCCCAACATTGATTCAGCTGCATGCACTAGAGCACCATTGGGAGCCCAACCAGTGCATCCAGATGTCACCATGTAGTACATTCCATGGTGCTTGAAGACCGCAGGAGCCTCTCGACGTTCCTTCACCAATACCTTCTGAGATCCTCTCTCCACAACATCCATGTAATCCTCAGTCAATGGTCCTGCAGGCATGATCATATTAGATCAAAAGGCTGATTTGACTAGAAGAAAACCCTTTGTGCAAAAACCAATGACAAAAGGCCTTTCTACAGATTCTAGAGCAATAATGAACCTCAATGCTTATTGAGACATTGCCACATCACTGGTCAAGCAAATGTGGGAACTCACAGTCCACAACATACCAATATGCAATTCACTGTTGCCTAAAGATGAGTAGATAAGGTAGGCCTCTCCATCATCATCTTGAAAAATGGTCATGTCACGACTGTCACACCCATGCGGTCTCTTACTCCCTACATACTCAAAAGGGCCTTCTGGATTAGGGCTTACTGCAACACCAACTGCAGCTTTGGAATAGTTTGCATTGTCAATATGCATCCACATTATGTACTGCATTGTGCGATCATTGTAAATGACCTTAGGTCGCTCAACTACATTTGTGAAATACAGGTCACTGCTCTTGTCTCTTCTCTCTGCTTTGAGGGCCAGCCCCAAATAATGCCATGTCCAGAGGTCCTTGGATGAGTAACAGCTTATTCCCAGCACATCTACCTGCAAGTCACACAAATTTGAGAACCCTAAGACTTTTCCCAAACACAGTCAAGGAGAATGAAAAGATAGCTTCTCCGACTGGAAAATTGTGACAATCAACTCCCTCAAAGCTTTTCTTTGATAGCCAAAATGGACATGCTGCACCAATATGTCCAGCAATTCACTCTAGGACAAACCACCTGCACATCATTGAACTTTCACCAATTCATCTTACTTCTGAGGATAGCTTATTGCACTTCACACTCTGACAAAGTGTCTCCAACTTCACAACTTCCTTCAGTCTAAATGCATAATACATGTGCACAAGAATCTTTTCAGAAAAAGCTGGTTTAGTGCAGGAGAGCCCAGCTGTGCCAACAGAAATCACAAAACAAACACCTCCGGCTTGTTCATGCATATTTTACTTGATTGATGGCAGAGACTAACAATGTTGGCAGAGTGAATCCAAACTGATTTTACAGTTGGAAATGGAAGTTGACAACAAGGAAAGATGACTGTGAGGCATCCGAATCTGCTAGTGTTGTTTGAACACTAGCACTACAATGACCAATGAAATGAACTTTTTACTTTAGGGAGTCAGAAAAGCTTCAACGGCTTGAGAGGGAGAACAGTACAAACACAGAAGCTAGATATATAAGTCCCTGTAAAACCCCAGGAGATTAATGGCCACATTGAGTTCTCACTAGGAAAAGAATAACCAAATGTCTACTAACAAATGACTGTCTTAGTGCCTCCTTGTTTGAGGTGACACTCATCAACAATTATAATTGGGTTTGAGTGGATACCTAAGCCTTTCGCAAACTCAGAAATCACTAGGATCCCACGTGTTGGATCAGTCACCATAACAGCTGGGTTGGTTGTTGTGGATGAGATCTAACAAATCTAAATGTAGATTTGAAAATGGTATCACAGGCAATGTGCTAACAGCCCATAACCACTAGGCTATGTGTCAGATGCTTTTCTGAACTTCAAGACTGTCCTTTACAAACATCGGCTGTTCTGGCTGTTCTGATAATATTGTTCATACTGTTGACTTGTGGTCAGTACATCCCTGATGCTTGTCAAGAGGGTACTGATGTGAAATGCCCCCAAATCAATAAATGCACATTCCTTTTTCTTCCACAGTGGGGTTTTGGATTGGTCCTTCTCTCTCTGCAGTTTGTTCAGTTCCCCCTTAACCCTTGAAATGGTTTTTTCATAGTGTTCAAACACTATTCCTTCCTCTTTCTCAAGGTTCAGACACTTTGCAAAACCCTGGTCTGCCAAAGGGCTAAAAGAGAACAAGCAAGTTTCAATACAATCTGGTGAACAAAGCCCTATTTTCAGAGCAATCAAACCCACCATAACAGGGACAGAAATAGGAAGAGAAATGGAACTTGAAAGAACTTACTCGAGCTGTTCCTTGCTTGGGAGAATATTTTGTTGCACCATCCTTGTTCTCACCATACCAGTAATAGGTACGAGTTTCTGCCACATACATCACTCCCCCGCCATGGGCTTGGATGGGCCTGCCCGCTGAGTCAAGCCACTCCTGACCTGGATAGAAGTACCCATACTCACTGCCATTCACTTTTGATGGGTCTATTGCTGAGCTCTTATCAGGAAACAGCAGTGCCAGCTTTCTACGTGCCAGAGCCTCTTTAGATTCCTCTGGAGCCTTTGCAGTTGTCATAGGCTTGGCTAGTCCAGCAGTACCAAAGGTTTCTTCCAAATCCACATTCTCTTCAAGTTTATTCCAATTTCCCACCTTCTCCACTTCCATCTGTGCAATTCCATCCACCATCTCTATCATCTCCACCTCCATTTTCTGTGCTGATTGCTTGTCAGCATCATGGTATATCAAGGGGTTGGTCATTTGCCATTGTGATTGAGGTTCAGGAAGTTGAGAAGGGACTCGCAGGAGAGATGTATATGCATGGAGAAGAAGAACCCAAGCAGCTAGTGACCAGAGTAACACTGGCACACAGCACTTGCTTCCAACGTGGAAAGTCTTCAAGAGTTGACAGACCATTGGATTCATGTGATCTCTACTGCCTCGCCTGCTTCCTGCTTCCTCCCTCCTGTGTCTTGGGAACTGCCATACAAAGTTTCACCCTAATCAGGTATATTATTATACACTGATTCAATCATATCTGTTTAGCTTCTCAAGACCCCTTCCTTGCCAAATGTCCGACTCTTGCTCTCTTCAATGCTCCTGCAACACAAAAGAAGTGATATTCAGTTGTTGACAACAAAGGATGTAAGGAGAGCCAAGGAACAGAATGACTTCAAATCAAAACATGTAGTAGACTGTGTATGCAATCATTTCAAGATGATTCCCTTCACAGTCTACTATGATATGGAACAAGGATGCAAAATCACAAGTTTGGAGGACACTTTCTGTGGAGAACAATGATGGAGGAAGTTTCAATTGCATTGGTCAATCCTAACCCTATATTTGATTTTACAAGATTCCACGCCTTCATGACCACCACCACCATACTCAGAGGTCAGTATGTAGACACCTAATTGCTCACAATGCTCTCACTGTATTGACAACAAATCATTGTATCATGATCCCTGTAGAATATTGCAAAGAATTGGCATAAATTGTCTGTGACTGACAACTTCGGACACTGCAAGAACATCACAAAGATGCAAAAAAGAACACTTACTCCATGCAATTGGTGCTGTACGTGGGAACAATAATGCTCTCCATTCACCACCTTTCACAAACAATCCGCAGTATGTTGCAGTGAGAAATGGAAATGGCAGTCTCTTGATGAGATCTAGAAAGAAGTCTGATGGGTAATAATTTGTATGCAAAATGATCAGGATTGTACTCTACCTGAATAAGCAGATGATGAATTACAAGAAGAAAGTCATAAAAATTGCTAACAAGAAAAGGAACTGCAGATCTGTTCCAAAAGCTCCAAAAAAAGGAAAGGACCATACTCTCTGTAAAGAAGTGGAAACAATTCCTAAACTGTCTTCAAATCCTGCCAGCAGCAGCTCCATATCCGATGGCTGAGCTTGGCAGCTGCTTCAATCGACACGCCAAAAGAGGGGAGCATGACAACGGTACCAGAAACCTAATAGATATATGCAACCCAAAATTTCGAAACAAAGTTCAAGATTTGGACAAACCTGGAACCTCGGGCAGAAAAAAACAACCCCTTCCGCCGTTTCTACCTGATTCCATCGGTCTCAATAGACCAACTTCCCCGCAATATCTTCTGACAGAAGGAAGCTAGAAAACATACACACAAAACACACACACGCACAGATCAACCCCATTCTTGATATACGACTTCCAACATACTAGCAAGCGAGTGTGCAAAACGGAGAACTCACAGTCGAAGCAAACTTTTACACATCGAAGCCGAGAAGAAATTATTATCATCATCGAGGAAGCCAATCGGCAGAGGAAGCAACCGAAAAGAAAGGAAACGAACAACAAACCTCAGAACACCAAGCATCACTGACACGGCAAAGAGACAATCCCATCGCCTCCCCAGTAAATAGAGACCTGGAAAGCAGTCGCAAAAAGGAAAAAAAAAAAAAAGAGAGAGAGAGATGGGGGCTGGGATCAAAAAAATTACCTGAAAATGACAAAGAAATTTTCGTTCCAATCTCAACGCGAAAATGAAGCAGGTATTAGACCAAAAAACAGGGAAAAATAAACCTGGGAGCAACGGGGAGGCGAGGGGAGGTGCGACAACACACTCTCCACGCTTTCGCAACAACGCCGCTACGCAGAGAGAATTCCAATGCCCCTCTGCAACGAGAGAGACGGTAACCGGCTGAGGCAGTTGGTCATGACCGATTCGGCCGGTGGAAAGTGAGGTCCTCTAATTTTTTTTATTGGCTCTGCCCGACAGACACTTTCGTGATGCACCCAGAAACGGGCACCCAGAAATTTTGGTACCTATAATACTTATATTCTAGTAGGGTCATGTGAAGTTCACTAAAGAAACATTTACTTGTTGGCATGGCTAAAGCAGAGCTTTTTATTTTTTTATTTTTTATAATTAATTTTAATTGTGAAATGGCAATCATCCATAAGATTATTTAGCCAGATTTGGCTACATTTTTATTTTCTCAGTCTTCTTGAAATTCAGTTTCCAAACCAAATCAATGCTATTTCGTTAAAAAAAATTTATTTTTCCTTTATTTTCTTCAAGTGCAATCGAGGTGCCATCATCATCTGGTAGGTACCAGGCTGTTTTATTAGGTGGGTCAAGACTCAAGTCACCCCCTCCCCCACCCTCTCCCCCCTCGTCCCCACCCAGGTGCCGACTTGTCAATTGCGGACGTTGACTGTATTATTATCCACCAATTGACACCTTGACCTGCACTTTGCCCTAGTTCATTTTCCTTTCGGTAACTAATTTTACTCCATTGGCTCCAGTAACTTGTTTTCTACCCCTAACACAACAACTCCGGCATTCCTAACGTTTAGGTGGGTTAAAAACATTTACTCGTGTACTAGGAAAGTCCGGTTCGTTTCTCCCCTGGTTACATTATTGGCCCAATGGATATGAAGAGTTTATATTTATTTATTTATTTATTTATTTTTACTTTAAAAGAATTGGGATGGATTTCTTTGATTTTTATTGGTTTTTTTTTTCCTCAAGTAGGCTAGGCAACTGATGAGCCATGGACCTAACTTATGGATAGGTGCTCTAAGTTTTTTTTTTAAATTCCTTTTATTATTAATACAAAAAAAAATTGGGATTTTCTTTATGTAAAAACTTTTTTTTTTTTTT
>Ga0116227_10004138_pt1 | contig 31665 bp, 25 predicted proteins | sample S1TSphgellanicum_FD_89693 | JGI IMG/M metagenome (GOLD analysis project Ga0116227, IMG submission 89693) | Host-associated microbial communities from peat moss isolated from Minnesota, USA - S1T2_Fb - Sphagnum magellanicum MG | ecosystem: Host-associated > Plants > Peat moss > Unclassified... | reverse complement strand
TCCATTTTCCAGTTCTTCGTGCAATCGTTCTGATATCGGCTTCACAGCCCTCAAAGGTTTTTCTTATATCTAAAACTGTATAAGTACTTGTTTTTGTAGTTGTTCCGTACATAAGCATTAATCTAAATTAAAAGTTGGTCCGAAAACACGTTTCCACTCCTGGATAGTGTCTCCTTTATTATTTTTTGATTCGGCAATATTTAAAGTGTCAAAAGCATCCTCAGCTTCTTCAATAATTTCATCCCATTTGTTTTTATCCAGACGTTTCGCAATATTGTTTTCTTTATTTGTGTTGTCTGCAATGTAAATAGGCGAATCATAATTGGTCGGAATTGATCTAATAGAATCCTTGAATTCAATTATTGGAAATGAAGGACTACTTACAAATTGAAAGAATCTGATTATACCATCTTCGATGTTTTCTTGTATACCATAGTTCTCATCTAAATAAGCAACTATCAATTCAATTGAAAATGATGACAGCCCTGGTTCATTGTCTGTAGGTTGCAATTCTTTATAATTTTTCCACCATTTTACTGCCCTAACAATAGAGGTATAGGATGAATTTTTCTGCCTTTTTTCAAGTGAAAAACTTAATTGTTTACTGATACTAGTTATGTATTTTTTCCCACCGCGTCGACTTGGTTGCCAAACATATTCGGCTATATCTTCTAATGGAACTACAGGAACAATGTCGACTTGTAAACCTGTTCCACTAAAGGAAATTGTTATTGATTTTGTATTTCCTTTGGCATCAACATCTCTCTGAATATCTTTTTGTGGATATATACTTTCTAAATAGGAAACAATGTAATCGTATAATTTGGGTAAATCATTATGAATTTCTTTATCTCCAGTAATAAAGAGTACTAAATCTATATCAATAGGGTTTTCTCCTGTTGGTTTTAAAATTGTATGCTTCTTCCAAGAACCAGCAATAATGTACTTTTGAACTTTTAATCCGTGGCTATCATCCTCAGCTATTTTTTTTTCTAATTTTTGTTTTAAATTACTGATCTGATCTCTGTATTTACCCATATTTTCAGGTTGCAATTTGATCTTTTCAATAAAGTGTTGTAAATCTTTATTTGATAACTTCATAATTTTTAGTTTTGATACATCTTTATACATCAAACAGTTGCCCAATTATCGAAATAAGACTTTTTGTCAGTTTGAAGTTTTTTTGACGAATGTCAGATCAAAAGCTATTATTAGTTAAGCGACATTCTTTTGCTTCTTTTCTTTGGTAGTTGCGTGGGAAGAAAAAGTCTACTAATACAACAAAAGGGATACTGAATATCCTTTAAAAAAATGAGGCAACGTATTTGATAAAATGTATGGAAAGGAATTGTGTGTGAGTATTACATTTTAGCAAAGTGGTTGCACCGCTTTACGCAAAAAGACTGTCTCGACAATTGGGAGGGAGTGTCTTTTTGCCGCCTGGTTTTCTGAGTTAAAATACAGGAGCGGTACACCGCTCCTGTAAATGCTATTTATGAATTATAGAATACATAGCCGCCATCGCTCCAATAGTCGCTTAAAAACAAGTCCCTTGCGTAAGCCTCATAATCGAAATATTGCTTTGCAAAGTCGCTTAGGTCGCTTCTTTCTTCAACCAGTTCCGTTGCAAAATCTTCTTCGCTGTCATATTCTCCGATATAGTCACTTTCAAAGGCACTGATTAGGTCGTTTATATCTTCCTCCGACAAACTGCGATGCCCGTTGTTGCACCATATTAGAAAAGGTTCTTTTTGGTTTTCCTCCATATTCTCGAAAGCCTCTATAACCTCAAATAAGTTGTCGCTTATAGAACATTCGCTTATTAAGCCCTCCGGGATATTTTCGTAATCCTGAAACATAAATTCGGGGTCTTCTTCGTCATTGTGGAGTTCATGACAGGCGGCGTAAAATTCTTCTTTGTCTGCATAGTCGGACAGGTTTAGCCATTTCCCGAATATTGAACCGTCATTATATTTTCCGTATGTTCCGACATATACGGCTGCTTCTGATATATTGATTTGATGTGTCATTTCCTTAGTATTTGCTGGTGGTTTGAATTGATTTTTTTGATTTATTCGGTAATGAGAGGAGGTGCTGTTTCGTTTCCCTATTACCATTTCCAATGCTGTTAATCTTCATACCTGACATTTTTTTTATTCGTCTAAAGAGCCGGAGTATGCTATGTTTCGTTTCACGAGCAGAAAAAGGTTAGTGTTTAGCCGACACAAGGTTTTGGGAAAAAATACTACCCAAAGGGTGGAGATTTTTTTCCCAAACTTGCATGACCTTATGGCGGCGTTAAGAACACGGAAATACCTTTGCTCTTGAAACGGAACAATAAGGCATACTCGCTCTTTGAATAAAAAACAGTGGAAGCAATGAAGATGGCATTGGCAATGGTTCTACTTGGATAGGAATTTCACTTTCGTTTACAGAATTTTTCAAGGTTGTATGAATGCCAACTAAAGCCAAATAATGCTACGAAAAGACAATAGTAGAGGCTCTTTCAGCTAACTGTTTAAGTTTACCAAAACGGAATAATCCGCTATGGTAATAATTAAAATGAGTTGAAGATGGAAAGTGAGAAAGCGACTGATTTAACTCCTGAAAGAGTGATGCAAATTTTGAAAAAAAAGGGAACTCATGTAGATATTGAGGAAGCCAAAATCATCTTGGAGTTTGTGAAGAAAATTGCTCACATAGCCGTTGACCAATACTTGCGGGGATGTCTTTAAATAAGTGTGATATGAAAAATTGTTGTGATGAGGAAAGCAGATTTGTACATACGTGTATCGACCGATGAACAGGCGGACAAAGGATATTCACAACGTGACCAGGAAGAACGTCTAAGGAAATATTGCGAAATAAAAGGCATTTCGATAAGAAATGTTTATATAGAAGACCATTCGGCAAAGTCTTTTAAACGCCCCGAATGGCAGAAATATTTATCCAATCTACGCAAAGCGAAAAACAGTAAATCGGGGGCATTATTGCTATTTACTAAGTGGGACAGGTTCAGTAGAAATGCTGGTGATGCCTATCAGATGATTAACCAATTACGAACGTTTGGAGTAGAGCCGGGCGCAATCGAACAGCCCTTAGACCTGACCATTCCTGAAAACAAAATCATGCTGGCATTCTATCTGGCCGCACCGGAAGTAGAAAACGACAGAAGGGCATTGAATGTTTTTCACGGGATGCGCCGTGCAAAGAAAGAAGGGCGATACATGGGTACGGCTCCATTGGGATATGTAAATAAAATATCAGAGGATAAAAAGAAGTTTATCGCACCTCATGATGTCGAAGCTCCTGTTCTGAAATGGGCATTTGAGCAAATTGTAGCAAACAATTTCAACACAGAGCAGATATGGAAAATGGTACGGGGAAAGACCGATGGTAAAGGTAGGTTTAGTAAAAATAACTTTTGGGTTGCCTTGCGAAACCCGTTGTATTGCGGCAAGATTTTCATTCCTCCTTATAAAGAAGAACAAGGGTATTTTGTAATGGGGCAGCATGAACCGCTTATCAGCGAAAGGATGTTTGCAGATGTTCAGAATGTTCTCGATGGAAGAAAAAGAGCTATTAAGCCCAAGATAGTTGCAATAGACAATCTGCCACTTAGAGGGTTTCTTAAATGCCCTAAGTGCGAACGAATGTTGACAGGTAGTGCCTCAAAAGGTAAGATGGGTAATTACTACAACTATTATCATTGCAGTTCTTCTTGCGGTACACGGTTCAAAGCGGAAGCAGCTAACGAAGCGTTTATAAAACAATTACAGTATCTATCTCCAAAGGAAGGTATGGTGGATATTTTCATTGAAGCCTTTATAAGAGATTTCAACAACAAGACTAAAGCCCAAAACAGCGAAAGAACCAATATCATAAGTGAGATAGACACACTGAACAAACGTTATCAGAATGCACTCTTGAAAAATGCAGACGGTGAAATGGCAGATGATGATTTCCAAGAAGTGAAGAAGTTAACCAAAGGTCGGATTGAGAAATTGGAAGGGCAGTTGAACGATTTAGCTTCGGTAGGAACTGAAATAAGGGACTTAGTCGCATCAACTTTAAAAAAGGTCGCAAACATTGATAGACGCTATGAAAACGGGGATATTGAAGAAAAACGAACAATAATAAGTTCGATGTTCCCCGAATTTTTGGAATTTGACGGAACAAGACATCGAACTCAAAAAATCAATTCTGCGATTATGCTTATTTATCAGAACAACAGCAAATTACAGGGCAAAAAAAATGGGACAAGTCTTTCTTTTTTAGACTTGTCCCAAGATGTGATCCCGCTGGGATTCGAACCCAGGACCACTACATTAAAAGTGTAATGCTCTACCAGCTGAGCTACGGAATCTACTTTAGTGAAAACGTTAACCGTTTGTTTTAAAGTGGTGCAAATATAGGCTTACAAAGCCTCTTCTGCAAATTAAAATTTAATAAAAGCTGTACCGTATTGATTTATAGGTGGATTAATTATAGTGAGCACATTTATATGCCTTTTAAAGAGGCTATTTGTTTGGAGAAATTCCTCTAAAATTTATATTTAAACCCTTTTACTGTTTTTGAGGTGGTTTTTGATTATGTAATTCAGAATTAATTTGCTTAGTTTGGGGCTAAATTATTTAAACCACATAACTTAAACTAATGCAGAACACTACTACAGCAGGTCAGTCTAGAGGCCCTAAACCTTTAGTCATTATTTGTGCCTTGTTTTTTATCTTTGGGTTTGTAACCTGGGCAAATGGTACTTTGATTCCGTTTTTTAAACTTTCTTTTGGTTTGTCAGATATACAGGCGTTTTTAGTCACCTTTGCCTCTTACATGGCTTATTTCTTTTTAGCGCTCCCATCATCATGGATTTTAAAGAAACTGGGTTTTAAAAACGGCATCATTTTAGGGCTGATTGTACTGGGTTTAGGCTCTTTGCTGTTTATCCCGGCTGCACAAACCCGTACTTTCGGTTTGTTTTTAACGGGTATTTTTGTTCAGGGGGCTGCCCTGGCTTTACTACAGACTGCTGTTAACCCATATTTAACCATTATTGGCCCAATAGAAAGTGCTGCAAAGCGCATTAGTATTGCAGGAATATGCAATAAATTTGCAGGTATGATTGTGCCCATTATAATGGGTACACTTTTTTTAAAAAATGCAGATATAATTGAAAAAAAGATTGAAGAAGCAACAGGCTTGGCAAAACAAGAATTGCTTAATGATGTGCTTGGCCGTGTAAATACACCATATATTGTACTGGCCATTGTTTTTTGCCTGTTTGCAGTGCTGATAAAATTTACCGATTTGCCAGAGGTACATGCAGAAGATGATGTAGTTGATGAAAGCAATGGTGTTGCCGTACAGCGCAAAAGCATTTTCCAGTTCCCGCATCTTTTTTTAGGTGCACTCTGTTTATTTTTATACGTGGCTGCAGAAGTAATGGCAGGAGATATTATAGGGGTTTATGGCAAGGCTTTGGGCATTAGTGCCGATTATAGCAAGTACTTTACCACGTTAACCTTAGCCAGTATGCTTGTTGGTTACATTATTGGTATCATTGCAATGCCAAAATACATTACACAGCAAATGGCGCTTAGGGTATGTGCGGTACTGGGAATCGTTTTCTCTATTATAGCCTATTTAACCTCAGGTTATACTTCAGTTATATTTATTGCCCTTTTAGGTTTGGCCAATTCATTAATGTGGCCGGCTATTTTTCCGCTTGGCATTAACCATTTGGGCAAGTTTACCAAAACAGGCTCGGCCATTATGATTATGGGGATTGCCGGTGGTGCAGTTTGGCCATTGCTTTATGCCTTTATTAAAGACCATTTGCATTTAGATTTCCAGCTTGCTTATTTTATTACGGTAATGCCTTGTTACCTGTTTATTTTATATTTTGCTGTTAAAGGGCATAAAGTAGGCTTAAACCTTAAATAGGTATTTTTTAAATAATAAGATTTACAAGGCCCGGTCACATTTGTGCCGGGCTTTGTTTTTGCTGCATTTTTTGCTTTCTTTTGGACAAAATTAAAAACGGGATGCATGTACACACCGTTACCTTTCAAAAAAAGATATGAACAAAGCTATTTTTCTTGACCGTGATGGCGTGCTTAACCACGAAATACACGATTATATTTGCCGTGTAGAAGACTTTAAAATCCTCGAATATCAGATTCCTGTACTCAAGAAACTGTTTGATGAAGGTTACCTGCTTATTGTAATAACCAACCAGGGAGGCATTGCATTAAAAAGATACAATGAAGAAACTTTGGCCGTAATGCATCAGATGTTAAGGAATGCTTTTGTTAAACAAGGAGCAGAAATTGCGGCATTTTATTATTGCCCGCACCATCCAAGCGTTTCTGAAGCCTGTAGGTGCAGAAAGCCTGAATCCGGTATGATACTGGATGCTATTGAAATGTTTGATATTGATCCTTCACAGTCTGTAATGATTGGCGATAAAGTACGTGATGTAGAAGCCGCACAGGGGGCAGGGGTTAAAGGCATACAGATTGAAGCCAATGACCAGTTGAGCTATGAAAAAATAAAAGAAGTTTTAGCCTCATAGCCACTAAAATTTAGGCATATATATGCAAAAGCCCCGTACCAATTGGTACGGGGCTTTTAGCTGTTAAAAAGCCAGTATTATTTGCCTGAAGCCTTAGCGTGATCTGCTAAGAAGGTCGCCAGGCCACTATCCGTTAATGGGTGTTTTAATAAGCCGGTAATGGCCGCTAAAGGGGCTGTAATCACATCGGCACCTAATTTTGCACAGTTTACAATATGTAATGGCCCGCGTATTGAAGCGGCTAAAATTTGGGTTTCATAACCATAATTATCAAAAATAGTTCTGATGTCTTCTATAAGGATCAAACCATCACTTGAAATGTCATCTAAACGCCCTAAAAATGGAGAAACGTAAGTTGCGCCTGCTTTTGCAGCCAATAAGGCTTGTCCGGCAGAGAAAATCAGCGTGCAGTTGGTTTTAATTCCTTTTGAAGAGAAATATTTAATGGCTTTAACACCATCTTTAATCATAGGCACTTTAACTACGATTTTCGGATTTAATGCAGCAAGGGCTTCGCCTTCTTTAACAATTTCATCAAAAGTTGTGGCGATCACCTCGGCACTTACGTTATCATCAACAATATCGCAAATGGCTTTGTAGTGGTTAATTACATTTTGCTCGCCAGTAATGCCTTCTTTAGCCATTAAGCTTGGGTTGGTGGTTACTCCATCCAAAATGCCCAGGTCCTGTGCCTCTCTTATTTGATCAAGATTAGCGGTGTCAATAAAAAATTTCATGTTTATAAATTCTTAAATGAGTACTAGAGTTTTTATGTAGAACCCTGAAGAATTTTGGTATTCCCCCTTCAGGGGATTAGGGAAGTAAAAAAAAGGGCAAGCACCTCTTATCGCACCGCTACAACCTTCTACCCTTGCTGCGTTCCCGCCCTGGGGGGATTCAAAGGGAGCTGGTCGTAAAAGACTTGCCCGGCACAAAGGTAGTAAAACAAGTCATTTAACAAAACCGATTTTTTAAAATTTGCAATGAGAATAGCTATCAGGCTGATTAGTAATTTAATAATATTAAATAATAATTCCATTAATAGTGTTTTTTTGATGTATAGAAAAATTTTAAACCCATTTTAATGCGTTTAAACCTGATTTTAATGAATTATGTTTTTTTTAATGAATTGATATTTTTGTTATGGATGTTGTAATTTTTGGATTTTTTTTTGAATAAAAACTAAAGATATGCTAAAAATCATGCTAACTCTTCAATTTAACGCTCATTTTTTAGTATCTTAGTGTCTCTTAAACACTAACAAAAACGAGCAAAGATGGAACCAAACAGTGGATTGTATGATGCGCAATTCGAACACGATGCCTGCGGTATTGGGTTTGTTGCGCATGTGAAAGGGCGGAAATCGCATCAAATCATTTCAGATGCACTAACTATTTTAGAGAACCTAGATCACCGTGGCGCAAGTGGCGCAGAACAGAACAGTGGCGATGGCGCAGGATTAATGCTGCAGATTCCGCACGAATTTTTTTATGATGAATGTCTGAAAACAGGATTTAGCCTTCCTGAAACCAATAATTATGGGGTAGGAATGCTGTTCATGCCTAAAGACCTGCGCTCCAGAGAGGAGTGTAGGGAACTGATTTACCGTGCGGCAGAAAAAAGGGGACTTGAAATTTTAGGCTTTAGAAAAGTTGATGTAGATACAACCGACATTGGCGAAACGGCTCTATCTGTTGAACCAGAGATAGAACAGGTGTTTATTGCCCGTCCTTATGATACTGCAGCAGGTGCAGATTTTGAGCGTAAACTGTACGTGTTTAAAAACTATCTGATTAAAACTATTGCAGCAACGGTTAACGGTGGCAAAGATTTTTATATTGCATCGCTTTCTGCCCAAACCATTATTTATAAAGGACAGCTTACCTCTTTGCAGGTGCGTAAATATTTTAAGGAATTAAATGACAAACGCCTGGTTTCTGCACTGGGTTTAGTACATTCTCGTTTTGCAACCAATACTTTCCCGTCATGGCGTCTTGCTCAGCCTTTCCGTTTTATTGCCCACAATGGTGAGATTAATACCCTGCAGGGAAACTTGAATTGGTTTAGGGCAGGCGTAAAATCTTTTGCCTCAACTTACTTTACGCCGGAAGAACTGGATATGTTGCTGCCGGTTATTGATGAAAGCAATTCAGATTCAGGGTGTTTAGATAACGTGATTGAACTGTTGCTTCATGCTGGCAGAACTTTGCCCCATGTTTTAATGATGCTTGTGCCTGAAGCTTGGGACGGAAATGAGGATATGGACCCCGTTAAAAAGGCTTTTTATGAGTTTCATGCAACTTTAATGGAACCATGGGATGGCCCGGCCGCCATTGCTTTTACTGATGGTAAGTTAATAGGTGCAACACTTGACCGTAATGGCCTGCGCCCATCGCGCTACGCAATTACATCTGATGACCGCGTAATTATGGCATCAGAAGCAGGGGCACTTGCTATTGACCAAAGTACCATTATTGAAAAAGGCCGTTTAACACCGGGTAAAATGTTCGTAGTGGATATGGAGCAGGGACGCATCATCAGCGATGAAGAAATCAAGCACCAGGTATGCAGCAAAAGCCCGTATGCCGATTGGTTAAACCAATACCAGATCCGTTTGGAAGAACTTCCAGAGCCTAGGGTGAGGTTTACCGGGCTGGCGAAAGAATCTGTATTTAAATATCAGCAGGTTTTTGGCTATAGCCGTGAAGATGTAGATTTATTGCTTAAGCCAATGGCGATAGAAGGAAAAGAACCTATTGGTTCAATGGGTACCGATACACCTTTGGCCATCCTGTCAAAACAGCCTCAGCATTTGTCCAATTATTTTAAGCAGCTTTTTGCGCAGGTCACCAACCCACCAATTGACCCTATCCGTGAAAAAGTAGTCATGAGTTTGGCCGGCTTTATGGGCAACAATGGCAATTTATTGCAGGAAAGTCCTATGCAGTGCCACTGTGTGGGCATTAAACATCCTATTTTAACCAATCTTGAATTAGAAAAACTAAGAAGTATTGATACTGGCGTATTTCAGGCCAAAACACTTCAAACCTATTTTAGGGCAAATGATAAACCAGGTTCAATGGCCAAAGCGCTTGACCGCCTGTGCCGCTATGCGGTAGATGCTGTTGAAGATGGTTTTCAGGTCATTGTACTTTCTGACCGTGCAATAGACTCAGAACATGCGGCCATTCCATCTTTATTAGCCGTTTCAAGTGTACACCACCATCTAATCCGCAAAGGTTATCGCGGTGCTGTAGGTATTGTAGTAGAGGCGGGTGATGTTTGGGAAGTGCACCATTTTGCAACCCTATTGGGCTTTGGTGCGACAGCTGTTAACCCTTATCTGGCTTTGGAAACCATTGACAGCTTTAAAGAAGAATCTGGCTTAACCAATGAGCAGCTGACCAAAAATTACATTTATGCGGTAAACAGCGGTTTATTGAAGATTTTTTCTAAAATGGGTATTTCCACCCTGCAATCTTACCATGGTGCACAGATATTTGAAATTTTAGGCTTAAATAAACAGGTGGTGAACACCTATTTTACCGGAGCAGTTTCGCGTATTGGCGGTTTAGGTTTAGATGAAATTGCTTTTGAAACCTTAATTAAGCACCGTCGCAGTTTTGGTCCTTCTACACAGCCTGAGCATTTATTGCCTGCTGGTGGCACGTATAAATGGCGCAGAAGGGGTGAACAGCATTTGTTTAACCCGCAAACCATTCACCTGCTGCAAAACGCAACCCGTAAAAACGATTATACGGTCTTTAAGCAGTACTCTAAACTGATCAATGAACAAACACAGCAAGCGTATACCATACGCGGCTTATTTGACTTTAATTACAACCGTTCTTCAGTTCCGTTAAATGAAGTAGAACCCGTAGAAGCCATTTTAAAAAGGTTTGCAACAGGGGCAATGTCATTTGGCTCTATCTCACATGAAGCACATTCTACGCTGGCGATTGCGATGAACCGCATTGGTGGGAAAAGCAATACCGGAGAGGGTGGAGAAGATGAAATGCGCTATACCAAATTGCCAAATGGCGACAGTATGCGTTCGGCCATTAAACAAGTGGCCTCTGCACGTTTTGGTGTAACCAGCTATTATTTAACCAATGCTGATGAACTGCAGATTAAAATGGCACAGGGGGCTAAACCTGGTGAAGGTGGGCAGTTGCCCGGACATAAAGTAGATGACTGGATTGCAAAAGTACGCCACTCTACGCCTGGTGTGGGTTTAATTTCACCGCCTCCGCATCATGATATCTATTCTATCGAAGATCTGGCCCAATTAATTTTTGACCTGAAAAATGCCAACCGTGAAGCCAGAATAAATGTAAAGCTGGTTTCGAAAGCAGGCGTGGGTACAATTGCTGCAGGCGTGGCAAAAGCTCATGCCGATGTGATTTTGGTTTCGGGTTTTGATGGAGGTACAGGTGCATCGCCATTAACTTCTATTCAGCATGCGGGCCTGCCTTGGGAGCTTGGTTTAGCCGAAGCACACCAAACCCTGGTTAAAAACCGTTTGCGCAACCGCATTGTTTTGCAAACCGACGGTCAGTTAAAAACGGGCCGTGATATTGCCATTGCGGCACTGCTTGGAGCAGAAGAGTGGGGTGTAGCTACGGCAGCTTTAGTTACTTCTGGTTGTATAATGATGCGTAAATGCCACTTAAATACTTGCCCGGTTGGAGTCGCTACTCAAGATCCTGAACTGCGTAAGCTTTTTACAGGTGATGCAGACCATGTGGTGAATTTATTTTATTTCCTTGCAGAAGAGCTTCGTGAAATTATGGCGGAGCTTGGCTTTAGAACCATTCATGAGATGATTGGCCGTGCCGATAGGCTGCAGGTTCGTGATTTTGATGCTGCTGACTGGAAATTAAAGCACATTGATTTGTCAGGCATTTTATATCCTGCAGAAAGCAACGGCCTTCCGCAGTACAATACCGAAAAACAGGATCATGGTCTGGATAAAGTGTTAGATCATCAGTTAATTGAGGCCGCCCAAGTTGCTATTCACAACAATGAACCTGTTTTTGCAAGTTTTGATGTTAAAAATACCGACCGCGCTATAGGTACAATGCTGTCAAATGAAATATCAAAAGTACATTTAGGCACAGGCTTACCGCCAGATACCATTAATTTTAAATTTACGGGATCAGCAGGACAGAGTTTCGGCGCATTTAGCACGCGCGGTCTTACGCTGTCTTTAGAAGGTGAGGCAAATGATTATGTAGGGAAGGGGTTGTCAGGTGCACGCCTTGCAATTTATCCTTTCGGTAACGTAACCTATGTGCCTGAGCAAAATATTATTATAGGCAACGTGGCCTTATATGGAGCGACCTCAGGAGAGCTATATGCAAGAGGTAAGGCCGGAGAACGCTTTGCGGTACGAAACTCGGGTGCCACAGCTGTAGTAGAAGGTGTTGGAGATCACGGTTGTGAGTATATGACTGGTGGCGAAGTGTTGATTCTTGGTGATACAGGAAGCAATTTCGCCGCGGGCATGAGCGGTGGCGTAGCCTGGATTTATGATGTGAACAGAACTTTTGCAAGAAAATGTAATAAAGAAATGGTGGATCTAGATCCGTTAATGGTTGAGGATGAAACCCGGATTTTAGCTTTACTTAAAACACATATCAGGTTAACAGAGAGTAAGGTAGCTGAATTTATATTAAGTGATTGGAAAAATCAGTCAGTACACTTTGTAAAGGTTTTCCCTAAAGAGTATAAAGCAGTTTTAAATAAACGTAGTCAAGAAGTAAAAACACACTAATCATGGGCAAAGTAACAGGATTTCAAGAATATGATAGAGTTGCACCGGTTAGAGAGGATGCAGCAACAAGAATAAAACATTACGGTGAGTTTTTAAATGAACTCCCATCAGCTGAATTAAACAGGCAGGCTGCAAGGTGCATGGACTGTGGTGTGCCTTTTTGCCAGTCAGGATGCCCTTTAGGCAATGTAATACCAGAGTTTAATGATGCCGTATATCAAGGAAAATGGGAGCAGGCAGCCGATATTTTGCTGAGTACCAATAATTTTCCTGAGTTTACCGGAAGAATTTGTCCGGCACCATGCGAATCAGCCTGTGTTTTGGGCATTAACCGTCCACCTGTATCTATAGAAGAGATCGAAAAGCACATCATTGAAGTCGCTTTTAGCAAAGGGTACATCAAAGCAAAAGCACCTTATATCCGTACGGGTAAAAGGGTCGCTGTAATTGGCTCCGGCCCTGCGGGTATGGCTGCCGCAGCGCAGTTAAATAAAGCAGGCCATGAAGTTGTGGTTTTTGAACGCGATGATGCCCCAGGCGGATTATTGCGTTATGGTATTCCTGACTTTAAATTACAAAAAGATATAGTTGACCGCCGCATTAACTTAATGAAAGAAGAAGGGATCATATTTAAATGCAATGCCAATGTTGGCGGAAATATAGAGGTCAGTACGCTGTTGAGAGATTTTCATGCCATTGTGTTGGCTGGAGGCTCAACTGTACCGAGAGATTTGCCAATCGATGGCCGGTCGGCCAAAGGCGTTCATTTTGCTATGGACTTTTTAAAACAGCAGAACAAACGCAATGCCAGCCGGGATTTAAATGCCGAAGACATTTTAGCAACAGGCAAAAATGTAATTGTAATTGGAGGTGGTGATACCGGTTCTGATTGCATTGGCACATCAAACCGTCATGGTGCAAAATCTGTAATGCAGTTTGAGATTATGCCAATGCCCCCTGAAACCCGAAATGCACATATGCCCTGGCCAACATACCCAATGCTGTTAAAAACAACATCATCACATGAAGAAGGTGCACAAAGAGCTTGGTCTGTGAATACCAAAAAGTTTATAACGGATGAAGAGGGCAATTTAAAGGCCCTGAAAGTGGTTGATGTAGAGTGGGAAGTAGATGCCAATGGAAGGCCTGTAACTTTTAAAGAAATTGCAGGTACCGAAAGGGATTTGCCTTGTGAACTGGTTTTGCTGGCCATGGGCTTTTTACATCCACAAAAAGAAGGTTTAATAGAAAAATTAGGACTTGAACTGGATAACCGTGGTAATGTTAAAGCCTCAGAACATAGCTATCAAACCAGTATTGCAAAAATATTTGCAGCTGGAGATGTGCGCCGTGGTCAGTCATTGGTGGTATGGGCCATTTCTGAAGGACGTGAAGCCGCCCGTAAGGTTGATGAATATTTAATGGGCAACACCAAACTCGCATCAAAAGATGCAGTTGCTTATGCATAAGCAATTAAAGATCAGTTAAAACTGTATTCAAGATGAAGTATTGGTTTTTTTGAATTTGGCTAATAATCTGATTGTATACAAATAAATTGAAGATCCGCCCCACAGATTAAAAAATGTGGGGTTTCTTTTTAGGGTATGGTTTTACTGAATTATCCTCCAAAGATCAATTTTGTTGTTCTTTTTTAAATTTCTTTTTAATATATCCGGTTAAAGATGGTTTTTCGAGATCTTCCATACCGCTCAGTTCTAATTCTAATGCCTTGGTGCTTAATTGGATTTCCAATAGAGAAATAAATAAGGAAAGCATAAAAAACATCAGGCTTAACCCAAATAAGATTTCAGCAACGGCCATTTGCTGTATGTAAATAAAAAACATACAGCAGATACAGGTCACAAAACTTAAAACACCAAATGCCTGCATATTTTTAATAAGCCTTAGCCTATAGCGTAAATTTTTGATCTGATACTGTAAGCCTGGCTGTTTATCGTTTTCCTGATATTTGGTATGTAAACTTCTAACGAGAGCAGATAAGGCTAAAAAACGGTTGGTGTAAGCCAGCATAATTAAGCTAATGGCAGGAAAAAGAAGCGCCGGTGTATTAATGGTAATGTCCATTTTGGTTTTTACCCAAAAATATAATTTAATTTGGAATAGGGGCTATAAGTTTAAAAGAAATTTAAGGCTGGACAGTTAATGATTCAAAAGATAGACCAGAAACCGATTTGGTTAAATTTTATTTTCGTAAATTAAATTTAAATTGGCCGAATGAATATCGAATTCAACAAAAATGAGGATGTAAACAAGCAACTGGTATATGAGTTGCAATCTAAACTCAAAAAAATATACTTGGGTGGAGGCGAAAAAAATGCGTCTAAACAAAAAGAAAAAGGAAAATTACTGGTCAGAGAACGGATTGCCCATCTTATTGATCAGGGAAGTGATTTTTTAGAAATAGGTGCTTTTACAGCCGATGGCATGTATGCAGAGCAGGGTGGATGCCCCTCAGCAGGCGTAGTATGTGGAATTGGCTATGTTAGTGGCCGCCAATGTATGATTATTGCCAATGATGCAACCGTAAAGGCAGGTGCCTGGTTTCCGCTCACGGCAAAAAAAAACTTGCGTGCACAGGAAATTGCTATGGAAAACCGTTTGCCGGTAATTTATTTGGTTGACAGTGCAGGGGTTTATCTTCCTATGCAGGATGAAATTTTTCCGGATAAAGAGCATTTCGGGCGTATGTTCCGAAACAATGCAATCATGTCTTCAGAAGGGATAGTGCAAATTTCGGCAATTATGGGTGCCTGTGTTGCGGGTGGTGCCTATTTACCAATTATGAGTGATGAGGCTATGATTGTAGATGGAACAGGTTCTGTGTTTTTGGCAGGTTCCTATCTGGTAAAATCAGCCATCGGAGAAGATGTTGACAATGAAACTTTGGGCGGTGCCACAACACATTGTGAAATTTCAGGAGTGACTGATTATAAACAGCCAAATGATCAAGCCTGTTTAGAGAGTATCCGAAACATTATCAGTATGCTGGGTGCCCCGCAAAATGCCGGTTTTGACCGCATAAAGCCTGAAGCCCCCGGTAAAGATCAAAAAGAGCTGTATGGCATTTTTCCTGAAAACAGGGAGAAGCAATACAACATGATGGACGTGATTAACCGTTTGATTGATGGATCAGTGTTTGAAGAATATAAAAAAGGCTACGGGCAGAGTATTATTTGTGGGTTAGGGCGTATAGATGGCTGGGCAGTTGGCATTGTAGCCAATCAGCGCACTGTAGTCAAATCTAAAAAAGGCGAAATGCAGTTTGGCGGTGTTATTTACTCAGACAGCGCAGATAAGGCCGCACGCTTTATTATGAACTGCAATCAAAAGAAAATACCGCTGGTATTTTTACAGGATGTAACCGGTTTTATGGTGGGAAGCCGATCAGAACAGGGGGGCATAATTAAAGATGGAGCCAAAATGGTGAATGCAGTAGCCAATTCGGTTGTACCCAAGTTTACCATTATTTTGGGCAATTCATATGGTGCGGGTAATTACGCCATGTGCGGTAAAGCTTATGATCCGAGGCTGATTTATGCCTGGCCAACAGCTAAAATAGCTGTAATGGGTGGAGAACAGGCTGCAAAAACCTTATTGCAGATACAGGAAGCTTCATTAAAGGCTAAAGGAGAAGAAATTACGGCAGAAAAAAAGGCACTTTTATTAAAGGAAATTACTGATAAGTACAATAGTCAAACTACACCTTATTATGCCGCTTCCAGGTTATGGGTAGACGGGATAATTGATCCCCTCGAAACCCGTAAGGTGATTTCTATGGGTATTGAAGCCGCCAATCAATCGCCTATTACCAAAAAGTTTAATGTGGGGGTACTGCAAACTTAATTATATTGTTTCTTAGATAAGATGAAAAATTAATCATTTGTCAGATAAATAACTCGATAAATGATTAATTTAGTTTAGGATTCAAAAACTTGCCTACGGTAGGCAGGGCCTTATAATAAAAAAACAACTTATCTGATGAAAATCCCATGGTTATTGCTGTTCCTATTAACTCTTAAACTTAGTGCCTTTGCCCAAAAATCAGATCCCGCAGATAAAGGTATCATTACGGTAGATACGCATGGCGATATTTTATTTAACCAGATTAAATCAGGTATTGATATTGGCAAGCTGCAGAAAACTGGATATTTTGATCTGGTGAGGGCAAAACATGGACATTTAAATGGGCAGTTTTTTTCTGTATGGAGCGATGAAACCGGTAATTTTGAAGTGGCAAACCAGCAGATCGATTCTCTGTACAGTTTAATCAAAAGGTACCCTAATCGCATTGCATTGGTTAAAACAGGTGCTGAACTGGAAAATGCAGTTAAAAATGGAAAGCTGGCGGCATTAATAGGAGTAGAGGGTGGCCATATGATTGATGATGATTTGAACAACATTGATTATCTGGCTAAAAGGGGAATGAGTTATCTGACCCTTACCTGGAACAACTCGACCGCGTGGGCAAGCTCAGCCAAAGATGAATCTTCTGGAAAAATTAAACCTGAAAATGCAGGCTTGAGCAATTTTGGTAAAAAAGTGGTAGGCAGATTAAATCAGCTTGGGGTACTGGTTGATTTATCGCATGTAGGCGAAAAAACGTTTTACGATGCCATTGCAGTGTCTACTAAACCCATCATTGTATCGCACAGCTGCGCATATACTTTAAATCCGGTTGCCCGCAATTTAAAAGACGATCAAATTAAGGCCGTAGCTAAAAATGGCGGTGTAATCTGTGTAAATTTTTACAGTGGTTTTTTGGATTCAGCCTATAATAAAAAACAACAGCTCTTTTTTAAAAAATATGATACTGAGCTTAAAAAATTAACGGCAAAGTATGGCAAAAGTGATGCAACAGATTCACTGCTGGCCAAACATAAAAATGAAGCAGATGCTTTAAGGCCAGCTCTTGCAGTACTCATTAACCACATCAATTATATGGTAAAGTTGGCAGGTATAGACCATGTGGGGGTAGGCGCTGATTTTGACGGGGCCGAATCTTTTCCACAGGGCCTGAACAGTGTAGCCGATTATCCCAAACTTCCTGCTGCACTAATTAAGCAGGGCTATTCACTGGTTGAGGTTAAAAAAATAATGGGCGGAAATGTTGTGCGTTTACTTAAAGAGAATAAAGGCAGATAGTTAACCCATTAAATAATTTAAGGTTGAGCCATGTTAATAAGTAAACTATGTTGACAATGGCTACTTGTCCATAATTATTTAAAGGCTTAAATTTGTACATAATTAATTAATGCCATTTCATACACAAACAATGTTACAAGAAAACGAAAACGAACACGTTAAATGTTTAATTATAGGTTCAGGCCCTGCAGGTTATACTGCGGCAATTTATGCGGCCAGGGCTGATTTGAAGCCAATTATGTATACAGGTTTGCAGGCCGGTGGACAGTTGACCCAAACTACTGATGTAGAAAATTTTCCGGGTTACCCACAGGGCATCATGGGGCCTGAAATGATGGAAGATTTCCGTAAACAGGCCGAACGCTTTGGAACTGATATCCGTTTTGGCTACGTAAGTGCGGTTGATTTTTCCTCTACACCACATAAGGTTGTTGTTGACGAAATAAAAACTGTTTTAGCCGATACCGTTATTATTGCAACAGGTGCTACAGCCAAATGGCTTGGCTTACCTAGTGAACAGCAGTATAATGGATTTGGCGTTTCTGCCTGTGCAGTTTGTGATGGGTTCTTTTTTAAAGGACAGGATGTCGCTATTGTTGGAGCAGGTGATACGGCAGCTGAAGAAGCGACCTATTTGGCTAAGCTGTGCAAAAAAGTATATATGCTGGTGCGTAAAAGTGAATTCAGAGCTTCTAAAGCAATGATTTCGAGAGTGCTTTCTACGCCAAATATCGAGGTAATTTATGATACCGAAACCAAAGAAATTATAGGCAACGGTAAAAATGTAACTGCAGTTAAAGTATTTAATAATAAAACAGGTGTAGAAACTGATATCCCGGTTGAAGGCTTTTTCGTGGCCATTGGCCATAAGCCCAATACCGATATATTTAAAGGGCAACTGGATATGGATGAAACCGGTTATTTAATTACTAAGCCAGGCTCCACATTAACCAATATTGAAGGTGTTTTTGCCAGTGGTGATGTACAGGATATGTATTATAGGCAGGCCGTAACTGCCGCCGGATCAGGCTGTATGGCAGCTTTAGATGCCGAAAGGTATTTGGCGGCGAAGGAACACCCGTTAGAGGCATAGGCATTACTCTGTAAGGATGTGAAAATATTTAAGCTTCTGAATGTATGTTCAGAAGCTTTTATTTTATAGATTGAATAAAGAAATTTATTTGAAATTGCCTTAGCTGAACATTCACTTTAAAAGTAGATTGAAACCGATAACCCACAACTGAAAACTGTTTATTATCTTCGCAACAAACTTATTTTATGTTTCCTACCGTATCACATTTTCTAAAATATCTTTTTGGTATCAATTTACCGCTTCCATTTAACACATTTGGTGTTTTTGTAGCCCTTGCTTTTATAGCCGGCTATTGGGCTTTTACAAAAGAACTAAAACGAAAAGAAGCATTGGGTGTACTTCACCCACTTAAAAAAACGGTTACTATAGGGCGTAAAGCAACCACTTCTGAATTGATTTTAAATGGTTTGTTTGGTTTTGTAATTGGCTATAAATTAATTTATGCCATGCTTAATTATTCAATGTTTGTAAATGATGCTCAAAGCCTGCTCTTATCAGGAAAAGGCAGTTTTATAGGCGGACTTTTATTGGCTGCTTTATTTGCCTATTGGGATTATCAGGAAAAAGACAAACATAAACTTTCAAAGCCAAAAGAAGTCATTGTGACTGTGCATCCGTACCAGCTTATGAGTAATTTAATTGTTTGGGCAGCGGTTTGGGGCTTTTTAGGGGCTAAATTTTTCGATAACTTAGAGTATTGGGATGATTTTGTACAGCATCCAATAGACCGCCTCCTGTCATTTAGCGGTTTAACTTTTTACGGAGGATTAATTTGTGGCGGCGCGGCAGTATTGTACATTGCCAAAAAGAACAATATTAAACCTTTGCATATGCTTGATGTTGGTGGTCCGGGTATGATGCTGGCTTATGCTGTTGGCCGGATTGGTTGCCATATGTCTGGCGATGGCGATTGGGGAATTGCCAATTTAAACCCTAAGCCATTTTCATGGTTGCCGGATTGGCTCTGGGCATATAATTATCCAAATAATGTTGTAGGAGAAGGTGTGCCAATTCCTGGTTGTATAGGTAAATACTGCAGTGAGCTTGTTCCACCGGTTTACCCAACACCAATATATGAAGTGATTATCTGCTTAATCTTGTTTGCCTTTTTATGGAAAATAAGGGATAAGATTAAAGCACCGGGTTTAATGTTTGGTATTTATATGATCTTAAACGGTATAGAGCGTTTTTGCATTGAACTGATCCGTGTAAATTCTAAATATCATATTGGTGGTTTCCCATTTACACAGGCCGAAATGATTTCTACCTTTTTGGTAATTGGTGGCATTGCACTGTCTGCTTATGCACTGCGCAATAAAAATAAACTTGCTTAATTAAGGTCCATTACAGCTGTTTCTGATAGAATAGACAGTTGTTTCTCCAAAGAACAAATTTGTTAATGGCCAACTTTAAAAAATATGATGAATTACGAACTTCTTTGCAATAAAGTAATATCAATCGTTAGGCTTACGGCTAATTTTATCCGTAAAGAAGCTTTGCAGTTCGATGCAAATCTTATTGAATATAAAGGCCTAAATGATATGGTTTCTTATGTAGATAAAACAGCAGAACAAAAGCTGGTGAGCAATCTCGAAAAGCTTATTCCTGAAGCGGGTTTTTTAACGGAAGAGAAAACCATCAATAAAACCGGTAAAACCTATACCTGGATTATTGATCCCTTGGATGGAACAACAAATTTTATCCATGGCATCCCTACATATGCCATTAGCATCGCTTTATATGAAGATGGTGAGGCTGTGCTTGGTATAGTTTATGAATTGAACCGGGGGGAAATGTTTTATGCGTATAAAGGAGGGGCTGCATATTTAAATAAAAAAGAGATTTCTGTATCGGTAAATCCAGATTTAAAAACAAGTCTTTTGGCTACAGGATTTCCATACTATCAGTTTGATAAACAACCTCAGTACATGTTGCTTCTGGCAGAGATGATGCAGAAAACGCATGGCTTAAGGCGCATTGGTGCTGCCGCAGTAGATTTAATTTATGTAGCATGCGGAAGGTTTGAGGCTTATTTTGAATATAATATTCAGCCTTGGGATATTGCAGCTGGCTGTTTTATTGTGAAACAGGCCGGGGGTGAGGTTTTTGATTTTAATGGAGGTGCCGATTATCTGAATAAAAGAGAAGTTGTAGCTACAAATGGCTTGGTAACTGGAGAAATACTGCAATCTATACAAAAGTATTTTAGTTGATTTCATATTCAGTCTTTAAAATATCGGCACATAAAAAAGGCTTGCTGAAAAATTCCAGCAAGCCTTTTTACATTCAAAAATATATTTTATAAAGCTTCTGAAACTACTTCAGTAACCTCTGGCACCATTCTTTGCAATAAATTTTGAATGCCAGATTTAAGGGTAATTGTAGAAGAAGGACAGCCGCTGCAAGAACCCCGGAGCTCCACTGTAACCACACCTTCATCAAATGATTTATAGGTAATTGCACCGCCATCCTGTTCAACAGCCGGACGTACATAATCATGCAAAATTTGCTGTATTTTTATTTCTGTTTCTGTGCCTTCAAAACTTGGTGCTTCTTCTGCACTGGCTTCTTTAATCTTGAGTTCAGATTCTACGGCCCCTTTAACAAATTCTTTTAAAATGGCTTCGATGTCTGCCCAGTCAGCATCTTCAGTTTTAGTAATGGTTACAAAGTTACTGGCGAAAAAAACACCGCTAACAAAGTTGAATTTAAATAGCTCTTTCGCAAAAGGCGAATGTTCTGCACTTTCTTTTGTAGCAAAATCTTCGCTTCCATTAATTAAAAGCTTATTAACCATGAATTTCATGGTTGCCGGATTTGGCGTTTGTTCAGTATATACGTTAATGGTCATGTCTCTGTTCAATTTTAGTATACAAAATTAAGAAATAGCACTTAATAAGCGGTTGTACTGCTGTCTGTTCTGCGTCAATTTAATTTGCTTAAAAAATGCCGGTATAATTAAAAGGCGTAATGGTTCTTAACTGTACTTTAACATGTTCATTTACATCCAGCCCATTGATAAATTCGGCAATACTTGTCGCATTGATTTTAGAATGGGTACGGGTAAGTTCTTTTAGGGCCTCATATGGGTTCGGGTAATTTTCTCTGCGCAATACGGTTTGTATGGCTTCTGCTACAACTGCCCAGTTATCATCTAAATCAGCATGTAAAGCCTCTTCATTCAGTAACAGTTTATTTAAGCCACGTAAAGTTGATTGTATTGCAATCAGGGTATGCGCCAAAGGAACGCCTACATTTCTAAGTACGGTAGAGTCTGTTAAGTCTCTCTGTAAGCGTGATATGGGTAATTTAGCTGCGAAAAATTCAAATAAAGCATTTGCTATTCCTGCATTGCCTTCTGCATTTTCAAAATCAATTGGGTTAACTTTATGTGGCATAGCCGAAGAACCAATTTCACCGGCCTTGATCTGTTGTTTGAAATAGTTTTTGGAGATATAAGTCCAAATATCGCGGTCTAAATCAATAATAATATTGTTTATTCTTTTAAGGGCATCACATTGTGCCGCAAACTGATCGTAATGTTCTATCTGCGTGGTATGCTGTGCTCTGCTTAATCCCAAGGTATTGTTTACAAACTGGTTTGAGAAATCAACCCAGCTTACCTGTGGATAAGCAATATGGTGTGCATTAAAATTACCTGTGGCTCCCCCAAATTTTGCGCTGTTTGGAATTTGTTTTAAAGCCTTCAACTGTATAGACAGGCGTTCAGCAAAAACTAAAAACTCTTTACCTAGCTTGGTTGGAGAAGCAGGCTGCCCATGCGTATGTGCAAGCATGGGTACATCTTTCCAGGCTATTGCCAATGCTTCTATTTTGCTTATTAAAGCTGAAATTGATGGATAATACTGCTCATTAAGGGCAAGCTTAACCGAAAAAGGAATTGCTGTATTGTTAATGTCCTGAGAAGTCAATCCAAAATGGATAAACTCTTTATAGTTCTGAAGGGATAAGGCATCAAACTTATGTTTAATAAAATACTCTACAGCCTTTACATCGTGATTGGTTACTTTCTCCGTTTCTTTTACTTCAAGGGCATCTGCTTCTGAAAAATTTTGATGTATTTTGCGCAGTTCAGGAAATAATGTTCGGTCAAAATGTTCCAGGCCTGGCAAACTGATTTCGCAAAGGGCAATAAAATACTCAATCTCTACAAATACACGGTATTTAATAAGTGCCTGCTCCGAAAAATAAGCGGCTAAACTTTCTGTTGTTTTTCTGTAGCGCCCATCAACTGGCGAAATGGCTTGTAGCGAAGTTAAACTCATTATGCTGAATATGTTTTTCCGCAAATTTACGACAATTGGTGGATTTTATAGCCTGCGTAAAAAAACAATTACCACGAAATAAAAAGGGCTCTGAATGTGTATTCGGAGCCCTTTTTTATTTTTAAATTTAAACTAGTGTTTAACTTCAGTAGTCGTAGTTTTAACTTTAACTGAAGTATCTTTAACTGTAGAGTCTTTAACAACAGTATCAACTTTGTTGGTATCAGTAATGATAGTAGAAGAATCTGTTTGAGTTGTATCAGCACCTTCAGCTTTTTTCTCTGAGTTACAAGCAACAACTGATAAAGATAAAGCTAAAGCTAAAAAGCCTAATTTGAATGCATTTTTCATGTTCGGAATATTTTAATAATTAATTTAATTTACTTTTAATACCCATAAAGTAAAAAGGTAACCCAATGGGGTTAAAATAAAAAAAAGGTTTCTGGAATGAACCGGAAACCTTTTTGTATAAGTAAAGTTAGACTAGTGTTTAACTTCAGTAGTCGTAGTTTTAACTTTAACTGAAGTATCTTTAACTGTAGAATCTTTAACAACAGTATCAACTTTGTTAGTATCAGTAACGATAGTAGAAGAATCAGTTTTAGTAGTGTCTGAACCTTCAGCTTTTTTTTCTGAGTTACAAGCAACAACTGATAAAGATAAAGCTAAAGCTAAAAAGCCTAATTTGAATGCATTTTTCATTTTTGAATTTTTTTAAGTAATTAATTAATTTACCGTTAATACCGCAAAGGTAAAAAGGTAACCCAAATATTTAAGGAAAAATAAAAATATTTTTTTGTCTCTTAAATGATGTCTAAATTTTCATCCTTGTTACGGTTTATAGTAGCTAAAATATTTTTTTTGTCTAATATTGGGTTACTATTTATGGAAAAAAGTATTAATTGGTGAATAAGCGTTTAAACAGTTCAGTGCCAACAGATAGGGAAGTTGTTTTAGGGATACTAAATAACTCAGAAGATATGCTTAACAAATTGTATAAAGCATATTTTGCAATGGTTTTGCAGTTTATTTTAAATAATAACGGTAATGAAGATGATGCAAAAGATGTTTATCAGGAAGCCATCATCATACTGTATAATAAGATAAAAGCAGGCGATTTTGAATTAAGCAGTAAACTTAAAACGTATATTTATTCGGTAAGCAGGCGAATTTGGTTAAAGAAATTAACCCAGCAGGCCAAAAAAGCCGGTAATATAATGGATTATGAGGATGTCTTTGCTGTTGAGCATGACGTAGAGGAACACGAAGAAAAAGATATGCAGTTTGTAAAAATGCAAGATGCTTTGGATAACCTTGGTGAACCTTGTAAAACAATTATTCAGGATTTTTATATCCACAATTTGTCCATGCAGGATATTTGTGAAAAATTTGGCTATACCAATACAGATAATGCCAAAACACAAAAATATAAATGCCTGCAGCGGTTAAAAAAAATATTTTTCAGCCATAATTGAAATGAGAAACGATTTAGAGTTAGATGCGATTATTGAAGATTATCTTTTAGGTAAACTTAATGCCCAGGAAACTGAAGCCTTTGAGCAATTGCGCCGTCATGATGCAATAGTTGATCACAAAGTAGTTTCCCATAAGGTTTTTCTGGAGTCAATGACACAGCACGCATCGCAGTTGCGTTTAAAAGAACAGTTAAATCATATCCATGCTGAAATAAATGTAGAAGAACTGGCTTCAGCTTTAAAGCCACACCCATCACGTATTGTTAAAATGTGGTACAGGTATAGAGCTGCTGTTGCGGTAGCAGCATCTTTTTTGCTGCTTTCATCTATCTCCATTTATTCTATACAGCACAGCAGCCAGCAAGGCGAACGTTTTGTCCAGTTAGGGAAAAAAGTAGCCAATATTGAAAAATCACAGAGCAATTTAATCCGTAATATCAATTCAACAAAAAACACTACGGCTAAAAAAGACAATCCTGGAAATTTTGGAGGTACGGGTTTTGCCATCTCATCTAATGGATATATCTTAACTAATCTACATGTAATCAACAAAGCCGATTCTATTTATATCCAAAATAGTAAGGGCGAGTCATTTAAGGTTAAAACAGTATACAGCGATCCGCAGTATGATATTGCCATTTTAAAAATCAATGATGCCAACTTTACGGCATTGGCCACTTTGCCTTATTCTATTAAAAAAACAACGTCAAGTATTGGCGAAAATGTATATACGCTGGGTTATCCTAAAGATGATGCGGTATTGGGAGAGGGCTATGTAAGCTCTAAAAATGGATTTATTGGTGATACCACCCAATATCAACTTTCTATACCTGTAAACCCAGGTAACAGTGGCGGCCCGTTATTGGATAATAACGGCAACCTGGTAGGGGTGATCAGTGGTAAAGACCAGGCAGATGGGGCTGCTTTTGCTATCAAATCTAAATATATACTGGAAGCCATGCAGGCGATCCCTCAGGATTCACTTGGTAAAAGGCTAAGCTCTACCAAAAAAAGTGTATTATCTGGTATGAAGCGTACTAAGCAAATTGAAAAGCTGCAGGATTACGTGTTTATGGTAAAAGTTTACCATGACTAAATTTGAATTAATTACCTAAACAATTAATATTCTTGAAACCCTGTAGCGAATGCTTCAGGGTTTTTTACTTTTCTATGAATGTGTAATAAAAAATAACAATATTAAGTCTATGTATTTACTATACTTATGATTAGTTTTGTTTATATCATTAAATAAAAATATTATGAGTTTAAGATTAGGCGATGACGCCCCAAATTTTCAAGCGGATACTTCTATCGGCAAATTAGATTTTTATGAATTTTTAGGAGATAGCTGGGGAGTTCTTTTTTCCCATCCAGCAGATTATACACCGGTTTGTACAACTGAGCTTGGCCGTACAGCAGCATTGAAAGGTGAGTTTGAAAAACGTAATGTAAAAGTGCTGGCGGTGAGTGTAGATTCTACAGAGTCGCATCAGGGTTGGATTAAAGATATTAATGAAACTCAAAATACATCAGTAGAGTTTCCAATTATTGCAGATCCTGACCGTGTAGTCTCAGAATTGTACGACATGATCCATCCAAATGCTTCGGCAACTTTAACGGTTAGGTCATTGTTTGTGATCGGGCCAGATAAGAAAGTAAAGCTAATGATTACTTATCCAGCATCTACCGGAAGAAACTTTAATGAAGTACTACGGGTGATAGATTCTCTGCAGTTAACTGCTGATTATAGTGTAGCTACTCCAGCTGACTGGAAAGACGGCGAAGATGTAATTGTGGTAAACAGCATAAAAACAGAAGATATCCCTGCTAAATTTCCTAAAGGGCATAAAGTGATTAAGCCTTACTTGCGCACTACTCCACAGCCCAATAGATAAACAACGTGTTTATTACAATAGCATCACCCCCGTAGATCAGAAATGTCTATAGGGGTTTTTTTATGCAAACTATACAGGTAGCTTTTTATTTCATATATATATATACGCATACATAGTCAATGCTTTAGCCTATGGTATTTTGCTAAAGCAAAAAGCCTTCTGATCATTAAGATCAGAAGGCTTTTATATTTTTATTTTGTCTTTAATTATTTTTTCTCTGCGGAACTGCCCAAATCAATTACAATTGGGGTAGATATACATAGTGATGAATAAGTACCGATAATACGGCCAATTAGCAGTGCGAAGATAAAACCACGTATACTGTCACCACCGAAAATAAAGATTACCAATAGTACAAAGAATACCGTTAATGAAGTTAAAATGGTACGGCTTAAGGTACTGTTTAAGGCAAAGTTGATTAAGTTGTTGCGCTCTTCGCCATGTAAATCTTCTTTTCCTGATTCTTTTAATTTTTCACGGATACGGTCAAATACAACAACGGTCTCTGTCATGGTATAACCCATAACCGTTAAAATTGCCGCAATAAAATCCTGTCCAATTTCTAAAGAGAATGGCATAAAACCATCTAAAATAGTATAGAAAGACAATACCATTAATACATCATGGAATAGTGCGATAACAGCACCTAAACCATACTGCCATTTTTTAAACCGTACTACAATATAAATAAACATGAACAGGCATGAAATCAATACAGCATAAAAAGCACCATTAACAATATCACTAGCAATAATAGGGGTAACCTTTTGTGAGCTTACAATTTCATATTTGATATTGGTAGTAGCCAATCCTTTATTCAAGGCATCTTCAACCAATTTATCTGTTTTAGTATTTTGGTCATCAATATGGAAGGTTGTCGTTATTTTAACTTGGCTATCTTCTCCGGCAGTTTTAACCTCAGGGGTTTCATTACCGAATACAGGATTTAGTTTTGACTTTAAATCTTCTGTATTTACATTTTTTTCAAAATGAACCAGATAAGTTCTTCCGCCTTTAAAATCAACACCCAGATTCAGTCCGCCATTTTTGAAAAAACAAACTGCACCAAGAATAATAATTACAGTTGAAATGATGTAATAAACTTTACGGTGTCCAACAAAATTAAAGCTGATGTTTTTAAAAGCATTACGGGTTACGCTATTATCAAAGCTAATCGCAATTTTACGGTTCAATAAGGAATCGAAAACGACTCTTGATATCGCAACAGCTGCAAATAAAGAAGAAATGATACCAATACATAAGGTAGAAGCGAAACCTCTTACCGGGCCACTTCCAAAAAACCAAAGAATGGCACCTAATATGAATAAGGTTACGTTAGAGTCGATAATAGAAGGCATTGCATGCTTGAAACCTTCTTTAATAGCTGCTCCTGTGCTTTTTCCATGTGCAAGTTCTTCACGTATACGCTCAAAAATTAGAATGTTGGCATCAACAGATAAACCAATGGTTAATACGATACCTGCAATGCCTGGCAAGGTTAATACCGCACCAAATGATACCAGTATACCTATAATAAAGAACAGGTTAATTAATAATGCAAAGTTAGCAACCCATCCGGCACGGTGGTAGTAAAGTGCCATAAAGATTAGGATCACAATAAATGCAATAACAAATGAAATTAAGCCATCGTGAATAGCTTGTGCGCCTAAAGTAGGACCAACTACATAGCTTCCTGCAATACGTGCCGGTGCTGGTAATTTACCTGCTTTTAAGATGTTTGATAAATCTTTGGTGTCATCCTGTGTAAAGTTTCCTGTAATAGATGAAATGCCATTAGGAATTTCGTTTTGTACAGTTGGAGCAGAATAAACAGCATTATCCAATACAATAGCAATTGCTTTTTTATTGTTTGCATCTGCAGAGGCATCTGCAGTAATTTTTTTCCATTTTGCTGCGCCTTCACTGGTCATGTACATGGTTACCTCAGGATGTCCTTTTTGGTCAAAGTCATTACGTGAATCACTTACCGCATCACCACCTAAATCTGGTTTGCCATCAGCGCTGGTTACTTTAATGGCATAAAGTTCAAAAACTTTAGTGTTTTCCATCGGCTTAACACTCCACATAAACTTCATCGTAGAAGGAATGGAAGCGGCTACTTCAGCACGTTTTAAGAATTCGTTTACTTTAGAAGTGTCTTTTTGGGCTACATAACCCACAATTGGTCCTGGACGTAATGACGGCTGACCATTTTGGCCTTGATAAGTTGGAATACTTAACACAGAGAACAAAGGATTTGATTTTTGCAGTTCAGCTTTTTTAGCTGTAGAGTCTTTTTGACTAATACCTGCTAATTTACCACCTTTGGTCAATGAATCTTTAGCGGCTTTTTCTATACCAGCCAATTTACTTCCTTTTTTTACTGTACTGGTATCTTTGTTCGAAACAGAAGCTGTATCTTTTGTGGTGGCCACCAATATTTTGTTGATGTTTTCCAGTACAGGAACAACTTCCTGAATTTGGTAAACTTGCCAAAATTGAAGTTCGGCAGAACCTTGTAAAAGTTTGTATACACGTTCTTTATCTTGCACACCCGGCATTTCAATTAAAATGCGGTTACTGCCTTCCTGTTTTTGCATGTTCGGGCTTACTACGCCAAAACCATCAATACGGGATCGTAAAATGATAAATGAACGGTCAATTGCACTTGAAGCTTCTTTTGATAAGAAAGACTGAACTTCTGCATTGCTGGCATTTGATTTGATTTGAGTAGCATTATCCTGATTAGAAAAATAATCCGCAAGCCTTACGCCCGGGCTTAATTTTTCAAATTCACTTACAAACAGCTTGATATAATCTTTTCCGCCAGCATTGAGTTGGCTTTGTGCATTTTCCAATGCTTTATTGAAATTGACATCGGTTGTATTGCCAGCTAAAGATTTAACCAGTTCTGATAACGATATTTCCATCGTTACGTTCATACCACCTTTTAAGTCTAAGCCTAAGTTAATTTCTTTTGATTTAACTTCCTGATAGGTAAATCCCAATAGGGGATAAACCTTTACAGTGCTCATCGAATCTAAATAAGCTTTTTCTTTAGCCAGATCACCTTTGGCATAATCTTTTGCCTTTTTTTCTACGTTCGATGATACCAACGTGAAAGAAAGTCCATACGCACAAACGATAGCCAATACTATCGCTATAAACTTAATAAAACCTTTTCCTTGCATTGTTTGTTTAAAATAATTTGTCTTTAGCTGTTTTTCAACAAGTCGGCAAATCTAATTAAATTTTTAAATTATAGAACCCCTTAACTGATAATTTATTAACAATAATTTTTATTTATCCAGTTATATTTTATTTTACCGGCCTTCAAAGTGGCTGGAATGTCTATATTATGGTTATAAAGCCAATTTTAAAATATCAATAAATTGTCTGTTGTTATTGTTTAAATGAGTTTAAGCCTTATTTGCGCTTCAGTACAGTAAATGTATAAGGATATTTGTTTTTCTCATCAGGCAAATGCTTTTCTGTGCTAAATACGGTCCATTCGTTTAAATCAAATGCAGGGAAAAATGTATCCGCATCAAAATTATGGTGAACAGTAGTTAAGTATAGCATGTTGGCTATAGGAAGTGCCTGCTTATATATTTCAGCACCCCCTATAATAAAAACAGCTTTCTCTTCCTGTTTGCAAAGTTCTAAGGCCTCATTTAGGCTGTTTGCGATTTCTGCACCATCAATTTTTAAGCTTTGGTTTCTGGTGATTACAATGTTTCTGCGGTTGGGCAGTGCCTTACCAACCGAATCAAAAGTTTTGCGCCCCATAATTACTGCATGGCCGCTAGTGGTTTGCTTAAAGAATTTCAAATCAGCTGGCATATGCCACAAAAGTTGGTTGTTTTTCCCTATTGCATAATTTTCACCAACCGCTACAGCAATAGAAATGTTTATGTTTTTTAAAGCCAATTGTTCCGTTGTATTGCCCATATATTAATGTTATGATATTAAACTGCAACAATTCCCTTAATATGTGGATGGGCTTCATAATCTTCAAGGGTAAAATCCTCAAACTTAAAATCAAAGATGCTTTTTACTTCAGGATTGATTTTCATTTTAGGCAGTGGTTTTGGTTCACGGCTTAACTGTAGGTGTGCCTGTTCAATATGGTTATTGTATAAATGGGCATCACCTAGGGTATGGATAAAATCACCGGCCTCTAAGTTGCAAACCTGTGCAACCATCATGGTTAACAGCGCATAAGAAGCAATATTAAAAGGCACACCCAAAAAGATGTCGGCACTGCGCTGATACAGCTGGCAGCTTAGCCGGCCTTTTGTTTCGCCCTTTGATAAATCAGGAGGGGCAACATAAAACTGAAAAAAAGCATGGCAGGGCGGTAAAGCCATATGCTCTATCTCTGCAACATTCCATGCAGAAACAATAATACGCCTTGAATCAGGGTTGTTTTTTATTGTGTTGATGATTTTTTCAATCTGATCTATTTTTTCTCCATCAGGTGTTGGCCAGCTTCGCCATTGCGACCCGTAAACAGGCCCTAAATCTCCATTTTCATCTGCCCACTCATCCCAAATGCGTACGCCATTGTCTTTAAGGTACTGGATATTTGTACTGCCGGTTAAAAACCAGATCAGTTCATGTATAATAGATTTTAAATGCAGTTTCTTGGTGGTTACCATCGGAAAACCGTCTTGCAGGTTAAAGCGCATTTGGTAGCCAAAAACACTAATGGTGCCTGTACCTGTGCGGTCATGCTTTTGAGTGCCAGTGTCCAGCACATGCTGCATTAAATCTAAATACTGTTTCATAAATGTTCACCTCAATTTTATTCAGCAAAAGTAAGGATTTAATAGAATGAATAAATAAACTGTTAAGCATTAAATTCAATTAAAAATGTAATGGGTTAAATTTTGTTAATATACCACTAAGCCATTTGTATACGGCTAAAGTTTTATTGATAGGCAGAAAGAGACGGCATTGTAAAAAACGAACAGGGATGATAGAAAAAAGATATTTATAACGGAATTCAATGAGAATAAGAAAGTTTTTATGAATTTATATAAACGAAAATACGCTCTTAAAGATGCTGATTAAAAATTAATATTATGGTTTATAGTTGGATAGCTGTTTTTTTTAAAAATTATTGTTTGATTTAATATTAATTTCTATATTTGCCCCTCCTTAAACAAAAGGAAATGATTCCGTAGCTCAGCTGGTAGAGCATTACACTTTTAATGTAGTGGTCCTGGGTTCGAATCCCAGCGGGATCACAAAAAGCCTCTAATGAAAGTTGGAGGCTTTTTTGTTTCCTTTCGATTGGTGATAACCCAGATCATGGAATTGCAACTTAAAAGTGGAGACTTTTTTACGCTGCTAATAAACTATTAGATTTATAAAATGTCTCCATTTCGTTGGGTGTTC
>Ga0116227_10004137_pt1 | contig 31672 bp, 28 predicted proteins | sample S1TSphgellanicum_FD_89693 | JGI IMG/M metagenome (GOLD analysis project Ga0116227, IMG submission 89693) | Host-associated microbial communities from peat moss isolated from Minnesota, USA - S1T2_Fb - Sphagnum magellanicum MG | ecosystem: Host-associated > Plants > Peat moss > Unclassified... | reverse complement strand
TGGAGCCACCGCGCAGGAGCGTTGAGATGCGTTTTTCGCCGAAATACATGTTCAGGCTGGCGGCTGCCGGCCTCGCCCTAGCGTTCAGCACAGCCGCTTTTGCGGCGGACTGCAAGCCGGCGGTTGCTGACAGCGACCTCCTCAAGCCGGGCACGCTGACGATGTCGACCAATCCGACACTTCCGCCGCTGCAATTTGCGGATGCGGAAGGCCATCTGAAAGGCATGCGGATCGAGCTCGGCGACGAGATCGCCAAGCGCCTCTGCCCCCGCTTCGGCCTGAGCGAGGATGAAACCGCGCTCGTCAGCTGGCTGGTGCGCCAGCATCTGATCATGAGCGCCACCGCCTTCAAGCGCGATCTGGCCGACTGGAAGACCATCACCGATTTCGTCTCGGTGGTGCAATCGCTCGAACGCCTGCGCCAGCTCTCCCTGCTGACCATCGTCGACATCCGCGCCGTCGGCCCCGGCGTGTGGAACAGCTGGAAGCGCCAGTTGCTGGCCGAACTCTACAATGCGGCGGAGGAACGCCTGCGCCTCGGCCATGTGCAAAGCCACCGCGCCGAGCGCATCGAGGCCAAGAAACAGGCCGTCGCCGCCCGCATGGGCGACAATGGCGCCATGGTCGAGCGCGTCGGCAAGCTGATGGCCGATGCCTACTGGATCGCCGAGGGCGAGGACGTGATCGCGCTCAACCTCGCGCAGCTTGACCAATCGGCGGGCGAGCAGCTCTCCATCACCACCACCTATGATGCCGCGCGCGGCGCCACTCTGGTGATGGTGATCGCCGCCGACCACCCCGGCCTGTTCTACCGCATCGCCGGCGGCATCCATCTGGCGGGCGGCAACATCATCGACGCGCGCATTCACACGGCCAAGAACGGCACCGCCGTCGACAACTTCCTGGTGCAGGACCCGCTGGGCCGCCCCTTCTCCGAGGAAGGCCAGTTCGCGCGGCTGAAAACCGCGATTGGCGATGCCCTTGCCAACCGCGTGCCGCTGGTGCCTCAACTGGCAGCCCGCCCCCTCGCCCGGCCCCGCGCCGAGGCCTTCGAGGTCCGCCCGCGCGTCGAGTTCGACAATGATGCGTCGAACCGTTTCACCGTGGTGGAAATCTCGGCGCGTGATCGGCCCGCGCTGCTGAACCGTCTGGCGCGCGCCTTGTTCGAGGCGCGGCTGATCGTGCATTCCGCCCATATCGCCACCTATGGCGAGCGGGCCATCGATACGTTCTATGTGACCGATCTGTTCGCCGGGAAGATCGATACCGCCAGCCGATTGAAGTCGGTCGAGAAGCGGTTGCTGGAAGCAGCAAGCGAAGATGTGCCGGAAGTGGCTTAAAAGGGAAGATGCGAGGGGGTTACCCCCTCGCGCTCCCATTAATGTCTACGTGGTGCACAACCTAGCGGTTCGGCACGGCTTCATAGCGCCGCAGGCAGGAACGATGGCTGGCGCTGCACTGGCAGGTTTTCTTGCCTGCGGCGCGGCAAACTTAGCGCCATGGCCGAACCCGAAGCGCAACGGGGACAGTAAAGGGAGCGCGAGGGCGATGGCCCTCGCATCTTCTCTTCTTAAACCTTCAAACGCTCCACCACCTGATCCTTCCCGATCAGCGGCAACAGAGCCCCCATATCCGGCCCATGCTCCATGCCGGTAATGGCCTGACGCAGCGGCAGGAACAGAGTCTTGCCCTTGCGCCCGGTGGCCTCCTTGAGCACGCCGGTGAGAGCAGCCCAGGGCGCATCGGCCCAATCCAGCCCACCGGCCACCTCTGCGGCAGAGGCGAGGAAAGCGCGGGTTTCGTCATCGAAATCAGGCGCCGCGACGGGGCCGGTGACGATGGCCCACCAGTCGGCAGCCTCGGCGATGGTCGAGAGGTTCGGGCGGATGGCGTCCCAGCCAGCCTCATCGATGCCAGCGGGCAGGTTCGCCGACACACGCTCGAACGGCAGACGGTGGATGATCGAGGCGTTGAGGCGCGCCAGTTCGGCCTCATCGAAACGCGCGGGCGCGCGGCCAAAGCGCGAGAGATCGAAGGCCGCGATCAACTCCGCCAGCGACAGCGCCGGATCGACCGGATCGCTGGTGCCCAAACGAGCCAGCAGGGTGATCACCGCTTCGGGCTCGATGCCCTGCTCGCGCAACTCGCCGATGCCCAGCGAGCCGAGGCGCTTGGAGAGCTTGCCCTCCGCCCCCGTCAGCAGCGCCTCATGGGCCAGCGCGGGCACGGGGGCGCCCATCGCCTCGAACATCTGCACCTGCACGGCGGAGTTGGTGACGTGGTCCTCGCCGCGCAGGATCTGCGTGACGCCCATATCCACATCGTCGATCACCGAGGGCAGCATATAGAGCCACGATCCATCCGCGCGGCGCACCACCGGATCGGACATCTGCGCCGGATCGAAGCGCTGGGGGCCGCGAATGCCGTCCACCCACTCGATGGGCGCATCGCGGTCGAGCAGGAAGCGCCAGTGCGGGGCCTCGCCCGCTGCGGCCTTGGCGGCGTGGTCGGCCTCGGTCATGGTCAGCGCGGCGCGGTCATAGATCGGGGGCAGGCCCCGGCCCAGCAGCACCTTGCGCTTCAGATCCAGCTCCTGAGCGCTTTCATAGGCGCGGTAGACGCGGCCACCCACGACCAGCTTCTGGAATTCACGCTCATACAGTGCCGAGCGGGCCGACTGGCGCTCCTCGCCATCGTAGGTCAGACCCAGCCAATTCAGCGTGTCGCGGATGGCGTCGACATAGCGTTCCTCGCTGCGGGCGGCGTCGGTGTCGTCGATGCGCAGCAGGAAGCGCCCGCCCGACTTTTGCGCCAGCATCCAGTTGTGCAAGGCGGTCCGAATGTTGCCGATATGCAGCAGGCCAGTGGGCGACGGGGCGAAGCGGGTTACGGTGGTCATTGGCGCGCTATAGGGGGGGGAAGAAGGAAAGAGAAGATGCGAGGGCCATCGCCCTCGCGCTCCCTTTAATGTCTACGTTGTGCACAGGGTTCGGCCTTGCGCCCAGCTTGCAGCGCCGCAGGCAATAATTGGATCAGCGCAAATCTGCCAGCACAGCGCCAGCCATCGTTCCTGCCTGCGGCGCGAAGAACTCATGCCAAACCGATAGTTTGTGCACAACGCAGACAGTCATGGGAGCGCGAGGGGGTAACCCCCTCGCATTTTCCCTTCTAAACCTTATGCCGTCCGAAACGCCTGCGTAATCGGATACCGCCGATCGCGCCCGAAATTCCGCGTCCCCAGCTTCACGCCCGGGGGGGCCTGACGCCGCTTGTACTCGGCCAGATGCAGCAGACGCTCGATCCGCGAGACCACTTCGCGCTCGAAGCCTTCCTTCACCAGCTGGTCGACGCTCTTTTCATGCTCGACCAGCCCGATCAAGATGGGGTCCAGCACATCGTAAGGCGGCAGCGAATCCGAATCCTTCTGGTCCGGGCGCAGCTCGGCGCTGGGCGGCTTGGAGATGATGTTCTCCGGCATCACCGGGCCGGTGGGGCCAAGGCCGATGCGCGGCTTGTTCTCGTTGCGCCATTTGGAGATGGCGAAGACGGTCAGCTTATAGGCGTCCTTCAGCGGATTATAGCCGCCGTTCATATCGCCGTAGAGCGTGGCGTAACCCACGCTCATCTCGCTCTTGTTGCCGGTCGTCACGACCATCGGGCCGAACTTGTTCGACAGGGCCATCAGCGTCACGCCACGGATGCGGCTCTGGACGTTTTCTTCCGCCAGATCGGGGGCCTTGCCCGCGAAGGCGGGGCCCAGCATCTCGTCGAAAGCCTTGACGGCGGGGACGATGGGGATGGTGTCGTAGCGCACGTTCAGCAGGCGGGCGCATTGCGTGGCGTCGACCAGGCTTTCGGTGCTGGTGTAGCGGCTGGGCAGCATCACGCACCACACCTTGTCGGCACCAAGGGCATCCACCGCAATGGCCGCGCACAGGGCCGAATCGATGCCACCGGAAAGCCCCAGCACCACGCCGGGGAAGCGGTTGCGCGTGACGTAATCGCGCAAAGCCAGCACCATGGCGGAGTAGATGCTCTCCTCCTGACCGACATGCTGGGCGATCTCGCCATGGTCGCAGCGCCAGCCCTTGGCGGTCTTGGTCCAGCTGGTGAGGACTTCCTGCTCCTCCCAGTCGGTCATCTGCACGGCGAGGGTGCCGTCGCCATTGACCACGAAGCTGGCGCCGTCGAACACCAGCTCGTCCTGCCCGCCGACGCGGTTCAGATAGGCCAGGGGGACGCCTGCCGCCACGGCGCGGCGCTTGGCGACGCCATCGATGCGCAGCGAGTCCTTGTCGATCTCATAGGGGCTGCCGTTGACGCAGATGAAGATCTCAGCGCCGAAATCGGCCAGATGCTTGCAGACATTGGGGTGCCAGATGTCCTCGCAGATGGGCACGCCCAGCATTATGCCGCGGAAGATGATCGGCTCTGGCAGCGGGCCGGGCTGGAACAGGCGCATCTCGTCGAAGGTGCCGTAATTGGGCAGCTCGTGCTTGAAGCGGATGGCCTGCACCTTGCCCTGATCGAGCAGGGCGACGCCATTGTGGAGCGCCCCATCCTGCACGAAGACGCTGCCCACCAGCATGGCCGGGCCCTTGGAGGCGGTGGCGGCGGCCAGCTTTTCCAGTTCGGCGGCGGCGCGCTCGATCAGCGCGGGCTTGAGGATCAGGTCTTCGGGCGGGTAGCCGATCAGCTGCAGCTCGGGGAAGACGATCAGGTCGGCGCCTTTGGCACCGGCGCGCTCACGCGCGGCCAGCATGGCGGCGGCATTGCCGGCCAGATCGCCAACGGACTGATTCAACTGGGCGAGCGTGATCTTGAGTGTGTCGGGCATGATGGCTGACTGTGTAGGGAGGGATGCGGACAGGAGCAAGACGGAGCTGGGCAGAAGATCCCTCTCACGCCCTCATTTCGTCTCCCGGAGACAAGGCGCGGCGCCCCGGCTACGTCGAGTGGCCCTTTGGCTGGCGACGACGATGGGTTAGCCTGCGCGCCATGCAGGCATGGGTGCCCTTCTATTCGGTGATCGCGACGGCGGCGGCGGCCTTGCTGGGGCTGCTGTTCGTGGCCGTCTCCGTCACCGCGCGCGAGGATTTCTCCCGCCCCCACTCCCCCACCCGCGCTCTGGCCGAGCAGGCCTTCCAGAACTATCTGGCCGTGCTGGTGATATCCTGCATCGCGCTGTTCCCGGATGACAACACCGCCGCCATCGGTGGGGCCTGCCTGGCGGTGGTCGGCTTCAAGTCGCTCTGGGCGCTTTGGAGGCTGGTGCAGACCGTGCGCCATGGCTCGGGCGAGATGCCGCTGTTCATCACCCTGCGCCGTCATGCCATCTCCATCGCGGGTCTCAGCCTACTGGTGCTGGCGACATGGCGGATGGCCAGCGGGCATCGCGACAGTTTCCACACGCTGGCCTCGGGCGTACTGATGCTGCTGGGGTCGTCGGTGACGGTGTCCTGGGACCTGCTGCATCATCTGCTGCGTCATCCCCGGAAAGAGGATGACAACAAGCAGGAAGGGTGAAGGCGGGGGTATGACGCCCGCGCCCTCATCCTTTCGTGTTGACCGCAAGATTCAAGGCAGATGCAGCGACTGGCGCAGGAAAGCGTCCGCCTGTGCCAGCATCTTGGTCCGGGCCGCCGAACTGGCCAGCTGATGATCGAGGCCAGGAAATTCGACCAGTTCCACCGACTTGCCGGCACCGTTCAATCTGTCGCGCATGAAACGCGATTCCGCGATGCCCACATTGTGATCGATATCGCCATGGAACATCAGCACCGGCGCCTTGAACTTGCCGGCATTTTGCGCCGGGCTGCCCGCCTTCACATGCGGCCCCTGACCGATGCGGGTGTTTTCCATCTCGTAATCGGTGAAATTGATGCGCTCCATGCGCAGCATCTCCAGATCGGTCACCGGGGCCACAGCCACGATGGCCTTGTAGAGATCCGGGTCCAGCACCGCCGATTGCAACGCCGCATAGCCACCATATGACCAGCCGACGATCGCCAGCTTGTTAGGCTTTGCAATGCCCTGCGTCACCAGCCAGCGCCCGGCATCGTTCACATCCCCGATGGCGGTGGGCCATGACTGGAAGCCATTCTTCTGAAACCAGGCCGCCCCGTAACCTGTCGACCCGCGAAATTCGGGCTGCAACACCGCATAACCCCGGTTGGCGAAGAATTGCGACAACCAGTCGAAGCCCCACTCGTCACGCGATTCCGGTCCGCCATGCGGCATGACAATGGCGGGAAGGTTTTTGCCGTCGCTACCCGGCGGCAGCGTGAGATAGCCCGGAATCATCGTGCCGTCGCGGGCCGGGAAGCTGACCGGCTTCATCTGCGACAGCGCCACGCCCGCCAGTTGCGGACGCAGCGGCAACAGTTCCGCCATTTGATGCGTTGCCTTGTCATACAGGTAAAGCATGCCCGGATTGACGTCGCTGGTCACCAGCATCACCAGTTTCTGCTCATTCTGCGTGGCATCGATGATGTTGACCGCCGACCCTGCGGGAAAGACCTTGGCCATGGCCTTGCTCAGCTTGGCCAGTTCCGGGTCGGCATAATCGACCACCCGCTTTTCGGTGGCATAGCTCACACCCACCACGCGCTGCTGGCGCCCCACGCGCACCAGATTGTCGACATCACCGCCCGGATGGCTGAGCAACAATTCGTTGGGCGCCCCTTCGGTCAGCGCGCGGCGATAGAGGGCGGTGTAGCCATCCTTCACGTCACGGCCATAGACCACGTCAAGATCGGGATCGACCGCCAGCGGCTCAAAACCATGACTGCCCCCCGCACTGTAGGTGACGGTGCTCAATGGCAGCCATGCATGTCCGTCCTTCTTGCGGAAGAACCAGCTTATGCGGTTGCCGTCATAGCCCGATTCCTCACGCGGCTGCACGCTCATCACCCGCACCGTGCCGCGCCCGTCGGACAGGAAATCCGAGGCCGTTTCCTTGGGCGGCTCGACCGTGCGTGACTTGCCGCTCACGGTGTCGACCGCGATCACACCCAGGCCGCCCCGCGTGGCATGGATGATCGTGCCGGTTTCCTCCTCGGGCATGAAACGGCGGGTCATCAGCACGCCATTGCCGCCGCCCGGCGCGGTCAGATCGATGATCTGGCCACCATCGTTGCTCATGCCCCTGGCGCGCATGCTTTCCTGCGGCGTGATCATGCGTGAGGCGCTGCCATCGGCGTTGACCCCGATCACCCGCGTGTAGGTCATCAGGCCATTGGCATCCTTCACCAGATAGGTCAGCATGCAGGCCAGCCGCTGATCGGTCGACCACTGGCAATAGCGCAGGCGGTTATCGCCTCCGCTGGCGCCACGAATGGCCGTGACCTTGCCGCTGCCATCCAGCTGGTGGACATGGATGTCCTCGCCCGAACCGTGGGGCACGACAACAGCCAGTTGCTTGCCATCGGGCGCAATGCTGATCCCGCCCACTGCATCGCGCGCTCCGAAACGGGCTGCCGCTTCCTGCACGGACAGCGGAGCCTTGGCAGAATTGTCCGATTGCGCCGATACGGACGACACCACAAGAACCTGCGCCGACACCGCCAACGCCAGCAACGAACATCCCCCGATCTTAAACGACATCGATCCCCACACCCCTGTTCAGACAGGGGCGAGCCATATCGACCGCCCAACAAGGCGGCAAGAGAAGCCCTTATTTCGACTTGCTCATTGCGGTGGAAAGGCGGCGATTACCTTTGCTGGCACCGTCCAGAGAAAGCATGTCGGCCAGAAAACGATTGAACGAAGACCACAGGGCAAGGTGGCGGCCCTTCCCAAAACAAAACCGCCGGACGTTTCCCCCCGGCGGCTTCGTTACATCAGCAATCCGAAAGCTGGATCAGCCGACGATTTCTTCGGGCGAGAAGAAGTAGGCGATCTCGATCGCGGCGTTCTCTTCGCTGTCCGAACCGTGGACCGAGTTGGCTTCGATCGATTCGGCCAGTTCCTTGCGGATGGTGCCGGCGTCAGCGTTGGCGGGGTTGGTGGCGCCCATGATGTCGCGGTTGCGCTTCACGGCGTCTTCGCCTTCCAGCACCTGCACGACGACGGGGCCCGAGATCATGAACGACACCAGGTCGTTGAAGAAGGGGCGCTCGGCGTGGACGGCGTAGAAGCCCTCGGCCTTTTCCTTGGTCAGCTGCAGGCGCTTGGACGCGACGACGCGCAGGCCGGCTTCTTCCAGCATCTTGGTGACGGCGCCGGTCAGGTTGCGGCGGGTGGCGTCGGGCTTGATGATCGAGAAGGTGCGGGTCACCGCCATGGGAAATTCCTTGGTTTGGGCTGGTAGAGCGAGCCTTTAGGGCCCTGTTGCGCGGGCCCCTAGCCGGGATGCAGCCATTTCGCAAGCGGTGTGGTGACGCTGTGCGACACCGGCACAGCCGCATAAGCTCAGCCGCGCGCCACCCGGCGGCCTCCTAACCTCGCGCGATCCAGCGCCCATCGACATATTCGTGAAAGTGGCGTTCAACGCCCTCACGCTGGCCCAGCATGGTCCAGACGGCGCGGGCCGCGCCGCGTGTTGCCTCGCCAAAGAGCAGCAGGGCGCGGTCGAAACCATCGCCCAGCTCGCGCCACTGGCCATCGGCCAGCAAAGCGATGCGGGCACCATTGGCGGGATCGGTCAGTTCCGGAGCGATCAGGATGGGCTGGCTGGCATCATGCTCCCCGCCCGCCTCGCCATGGGCGAGGAAGGAGGCCGGGCGCCAGCCCCACAGCGCCTGGGAAATGCGCTGGCGCTGCCCGCCGTCGCCCGCGACCACCAGCATGCGCTGGCCGGCCTTCATCGCGGCGGCGGCGAGCGGCGGCAGGGCGACCAAAGCGTCCCCCTGCCCCACCAGATAGAAATCGACGCGCAGGCTCATTACCCTTCGGCGGTGTCGCGCACGAAGCGGTCGAGCAGGCGCACGCCATAGCCGGTCGCGCCCTTGTCCCAGCTGTGGCCCGCCTTATCGGCCCAGACCATGCCCGCGATGTCGAGATGCGCCCAGGGGGTGCCCTTCTCGATGTAGCGCAACAGGAACTGCGCCGCGGTGATCGAGCCGCCGAACTTGCCGCCGATGTTCTTCATATCGGCGATGGGGCTGTCGATCATGGCATCATAGGCCGCGCCCATCGGCATGCGCCACAGACGATCGCCACAGGCATTGCCCGCAGCGGTCAGCTGCCCGGCCAGCGTGTCGTCATTGCTGAAGATACCGGCATATTCATGCGCCAGCGAGGCGATGATCGCCCCGGTCAGCGTGGCCAGATCGACCACCAGCCTGGGCTTGTATTCGCGCTGCACGAAGGTCAGCGCGTCGCACAGCACCAGACGGCCCTCGGCATCGGTGTTGATGACCTCGATGGTCTGGCCGCTCATGGAGGTCACCACATCGCCGGGGCGCTGGGCGTTGCCATCGGGCATGTTCTCGACCAGACCGCAGACGCCCACGACATTGGCCTTGGCCTTGCGCAGGGCCAGCGCCAGCATGGTGCCCGCCACGGCGCCCGCACCGCCCATGTCCCACTTCATGTCTTCCATACCGGCAGGCGCCTTGAGGCTGATGCCGCCGGTGTCGAAGGTGACGCCCTTGCCGACAAAGGCCACCGGAGCCTCGCCGTCCTTGCCGCCCCACCACTCGATGACCAGCACGCGCGGCGGGCGGACCGAACCCTGAGCCACGCCCAGCAGCGCGCCCATGCCCAGCGACGTGAGTTCAGCCTCTTCCAGCACGCGGACCTTCAGCCCGGTGCCCTCATAGCGGGCCTGAGCGCGCGCCACGAAGCTCTCGGGATAGATCACATTGGCCGGTTCGGTGACCAGCTCGCGGGTGAACTCCACGCCCTGCGCCAGAGCGAAAGCCTCGTCCCACGCCGCCTCGGCGCCTTCGGGGGCACCGATGACTTCAACCCTGGTCAGGCTGACCTTCTTGTCGTCTTTCTGGGTGGTGCGATACTTGTCCCAGCGCCAGGCGCGCAGGCGCACGCCCAGCAGCAGCGCGGCCACTTCGGCGCCCGACAGATCGGCACTAGCCAGATCGATGGCCACGGCGCTCTCGCCGCTGGTGAGATATTCGGCGGTCAGCTTGGCACCGGCCTTCTCAAGGCCCGACAGGCGGTCGGCGGCGCCCTTTTTACCGGTGCCCAGCAGCACGGCGCGCAGGGTCACGTCACCGCGCGACACAAAACCCTCGAACAAATCGCCCGCCTTGCCGTTAAAACGATTGGCCTTGGCTCCCGCGGCCAGCAACGGATCAAGGTCGGCGGGCCAATTGCCCTCCTCGATCAAACGCGCGCGCGTGGTGGCGGAAGACTGGTCGGACGTGGAAAACTGGATCTGCATGACAACTCCATGGCAATCGGGCGACAGCAAGGCTCTGGCTTTCGACGCGAATTGTCTCGCGTCCAGAGTCCCACCAAAAGCCTCTACGTCGCGGGCGGCCTGCCCTGCCTTGCAGGACACGCCGCGATCAACGCGCATTGCAGTTAGGACGCACCGGTGCGATAGGCAAGCCATGCTTCCCCTAAGGCGTTCTCGCCCATCTCTCCTGCGCGCCCGGCAAAGCCGCGGTTTTTCGGGCCTTTCGCTCAGTGCCATGGCCGTTGCGCTGGGGTTTGCGGCGAATCCCATTCTGGCCTACGCGCTGCCCACCGGCTCGCTGGGCCAGCCCATCACCACCGGCGCGGGCATCACGCCTGCCCCGCAGATGGGCAATCAGGGCGAACATGCCGACACCGCGCCGGAAAAGCCGGAGGCCGACAGGCATGTCGATTTCGAGGCCGACGAGGTCGACTATGCCGACAAGGACAACCTCGTCACCGCCAAGGGCAATGTCTTCCTGAAGCGCGGCGAGCGGACCATGCGCGCCGATTCGGTGGTGTGGAACCGCGACACCGGCGACATCACCGCCAGCGGCAACATCCGCGCCGTCGATGCCGACGGCAATGAGATGTTCACCGGCGAGATGAAGGTCGATCAGGACATGTCGGTGGGCTTCACCACCAACATGCTGCTGCTGCTGCGCGAAGGTGGCCGTCTGGCCGCCGACAAGGGCGAGAAGCAGGCCGACGGCACGGTGCTGCTCACCCGCGTCAGCTACACCGGCTGCGATGTGGTCAATGGCAAGGGCTGCCCCACCACGCCCAGCTGGCGCATCAACGCCCACCGCGTGATCTATGACCAGAAGCGCAAGCTGGTGAAGTTCAAGGCGGCGCGTCTGGTGGTCTTCGGCGTGCCGCTGGTGCCGCTGCCCACCGCGATCATCGCGACGGACGGGCGCGCCATCTCGGGCCCGTTGATCCCGGACTTCCGTTCAACCGCATCGAATGGCTTTGAACTGTCCGAAGCGGAATACATCCGGCTGGCCGACGACAAGGACGTGACCGTGAAGGGTTATGTCTTTTCCAAGGTCAACCCGATGCTTCAGGTCAACTATCGCCAGCTGACCGATCTGGGCGCCTTCCAGATGACCGGCTATGTCACCCGCAGCGCGGTGCTGTCGGCCAATGGCACCGGCAGCGGCACGACCGAGCTGCGCGGCTACATCGACACCAACGGCAAATTCCAGCTCTCGCCGGAATGGAGTGTGACCTTCTCGGGCCGTCTGGCCAGCGACCGCACCTTCCTGCAGCGCTATTACATCAACAATGACGATCTTCTGCGCTCGACGATCAATGTCGAGCATATCGACAAGAACTCCTATTTCTCGCTGTCGGGTTGGGCCTTCCAGACGCTGCGTACCGACGAATTGCAGGGCAGCGTGCCCATCGCCCTGCCGGTGCTGGACTATCGCCGCCGCATCGCCGACCCCTGGCTGGGCGGCCAGTTCGAGATCGAGGCCAACACGCTGGCGATCACCCGCACCGCGGGCCAGGACACGCAGCGCGCCTTCACCAGCGCGCAATACAGCCTGCGCCGCACGACGCCCTGGGGCCAGCAGTTCACCTTCACAGGGCTTGCCCGCGCCGACGCCTATCATTCCAGCGACAATGCGCTGACCACCACCTCGATCTATCAGGGCCTGCCCGGCTGGCAGACGCGCGGCGTGGTGCTGGGCGCGGTGGACATGACCTGGCCGCTGGTGGGCGAGGCCTTTGGCGGCACGCAGGTCATCACCCCGCATGTGCAGGTGGTGGCCGCGCCCTCTACCCCCAACCTGTCGATCCCCAATGAGGATTCGCGCGCCATCGAGCTGGAGGATGACAACCTCTTCTCGCTCAACCGCTTCCCCGGCCATGACCGGATCGAGGACGGCACCCGCGTGACCTATGGCCTGGAATGGCGGCTGGACGTGCCGCGCTGGAGCATCAACGCCAACATCGGCCAGTCCTATCGCATGACCAGCAAGCCCACGCTGCTGCCCGATGGCACCGGCCTGTCGGGCCGCATGTCCGACATCGTGGGCCGCACCGAGATCCGTTATCGCGATCTGTTCAAGATCACCCACCGCTATCGCCTCGACAAGGACAGCATGGGCTTCCGCCGTAACGAAATCGACGCGGCGGTGGGCAGCAACCGCACCTATTTCGAGGTGGGTTACGTCAAGCTCAACCGCCATTTCGACAGCGGGATCGAGGATCTGCAGGACAGCACCGAGGCGCGCGCCTCGGTCCGCGCCGCCTTCACCCGTTACTGGTCGGTGTTCGGATCGGGCATTTTCGACATCAACGACAAATCGGTGGTCAATGGCGTGACGCTGGACAAGTTCCAGCCGCTGCGTACCCGCGTGGGCCTGTCCTACAATTCGGACTGTCTGGAGTTCGACGTGACGTGGCGCCGCGACTATGTGACCATCGGCGACGTCGCCAAGGGCAGCAGCTTCGAACTGCATGTCAGCCTGAAGAATCTGGGCTTCCGGTAAGTTTTTCCGGAAAACGGGCCGCGCGTGTTTTCCCTGCGGCGCCAGCCCGCTTCCCCAACCGGCCGCCCGGAGGATACCTCCTTGGGGTGATCGGATGGGAGAGCGGGCCGAGACCGCGAAACCCGGCTTTCCACCGATTTTCAAACAACCCCTCACGCCATTGGCATGGCGGTGCAAACAGGCTATCGCGCAGGCGTGTCACAGTCGGCACGTGGCTCGGGCCCGGTTTCCTCAGGTCCGGTTCAGCCGCAGTTCGACATGTGGGGGAAAGCCTTGCGCGCCAATCCGGCGCAGGGCCAGTCAAGCAGGATCGACCAGACGGTGATGATGAAGTCCAAGAACCGCGTTTCCTTCCCCCGGGCGGGCCGCGTGGCCCTGTCCGTCGCTCTGGCGCTGATGCTGCCCGCGACCTCGCTGATGGCGCAGCAGGCGCCCGCGCCCGGCGGTGACAGCGAAGCCGCCGGCGGCCCGGGCAACGACCCGTTCAACCTGCCCGATACGGTGACGCTGTTCGGCAAGATCACCCCCAATCTGCGCCGCGCCACCGCCATCGTGAACGGTGACATCATCACCGGCACCGATGTCGACCAGCGTCTGGCGCTGGTGATCGCGGCCAATGGCGGCAAGATTTCCGATGAGGAGCGCACCCAGCTGCGCGCGCAGGTGCTGCGCAACCTGATCGACGAAACGCTGCAGATCCAGGAAGCCAAGACCGCCGATGCCACCATCGACGATTCCGAGGTGAACGACACCTTCGCCCGCGTGGCTCAGGAAAATTTCCATCAGGATGTCAACGCGCTTGAGGCCTATCTGGCCCGCGTGGGCTCCTCGGCGGCCTCGCTCAAGCGGCAGATCAAGGGCGAACTGGCCTGGCAGCGCGTGCTGCGCAAGAATGTCCAGCCCTTCATCAACGTCAGCCAGGAAGAAGTGAAGGAACTGATCGCCAAGATGCAGGCGCAGAAGGGCACCGACGAATATCACGTCGGTGAAATCTATCTGTCGGCCACGCCCGAGAGCAAGCCTTCGGTCGCCGCCAATGCCAACCGCATCATGGATCAGCTGCGTCAGGGCGGCAGCTTCGTGGCCTATGCGCGCCAGTATTCGGAAGCCTCGACCAAGGTGGTCGGCGGCGATCTGGGCTGGGTGCGCCTCTCGCAGCTCCCCACCGAACTGGCTGGCGCCGCGCGCGACATGCAGCCCGGCCAGCTGACCGGCCCGGTGGAAATGCGCGGCGGCTTCTCGATCCTTTACATGATCGACAAGCGCAAGGTGCTGACCAGCGACCCGCGCGACGCGATTCTCGCGCTCAAGCAGATCTCGATCGAATTCCCCAAGGGCATGAGCGAGGCCGACGCCAACAAGCGCGCCACCGACTTCTCCACCGCGATCAAGGGCGCCAAGGGCTGCGGCGGCGTCGATGCGGCGGCGCAGAAGATCGGCGCGACGGTGGTGGCCAACGATCAGGTCAAGGCGCGCGATCTGCCCGCCGCCCTGCAGCAGACCATTCTGGGCATGCAGCCGGGCGATTCGACCCAGCCCTTCGGCTCGGTGGCGGAAGGCGTGCGCATGCTGATGCTCTGCGGCCGTGAGGAACCCAAGGACGCCAGCGCGCCCAACTTTGACCAGGTGCTGGGCCAGATGGAAGACGAGCGCGTCAACAAGCGCGCCCAGATCTATATGCGCGACCTGCGCCGCGACGCGATCATCGAATACAATTGATGCGTGACGTGCTGCCCCTCGTTCTGACGCTGGGCGATCCGGCGGGGGTCGGCCCGGAGCTGATCGCCGCCGCATGGGCCCGGCGCGTGGAGGATGGCCCCCATGGCCGTGGGCTGTCGCCTTTCTTCGCCATGGGCGGCGCGCAGCTGATCGCGGCGGCGGCGGCCAAACGCGGGCTTTCAGTGCCGATCGAGCGCATTGCTTCGCCCGCGCAGGCGGCAGAGGTTTTTCCGCATGCCCTGCCGGTGCTGGGCGATCTGGATGGCCCTTACACCCCCGGCGAACCCGATCGTGAGGGGGCCGCTCTGGCGCTGGCCTCGCTGTCGCTGGCGGCACGTTTGACGGTGGAGGGTGAGGCAAGCGCCATCGTCACCGCCCCCATTCACAAGGCGCGCCTTGCCGAGGTCGGCTTCGTCCATCCCGGCCAGACCGAATTTGTCGCTGCTGCTGCGGGTGTTGCCGCTGAAGATGCCGTGATGATGCTGGCCGGGCCGACGTTGCGCACCGTGCCGCTGACGGTTCATACCTCGCTGGCCAGCGTGCCGGGGCTGATTACCCTCGAACTGGTCGAACGCCGTAGCGCGATCACCGCCGCTGCTCTGGCGCGCGATTTCGGCCTGCCCTCGCCCCGCCTCGCGATTGCCGCGCTCAACCCGCATGCGGGCGAAGAAGGCCGCATGGGCGATGAGGAAGGCCGCTTGATCGAGCCCGCCATCGCCGCCCTGCGCGCGCGCGGGATCGACGCCACCGGGCCCCACCCGGCCGATGCGCTGTTCGCCGAGCGCGCCCGCGCCACCTACGATGTGGCGATCTGCATGTATCACGATCAGGCGCTGATCCCCTTGAAAGCGCTCGATTTCGACCAGGGCGTGAATGTCACGCTGGGTCTGCCGATCATCCGCACCTCGCCCGATCACGGCACGGCCTTTGCCATCGCCGGACGCAACATCGCCGATGCGGGCGCCACCATCGCCGCCATCCGCATGGCCGGCGATTGCGCCGCGCGCCGGGCCGAAAACGCAGTTCTCGCATGAAATACCCACCCGCTCATCCGCTGCCTCCCCTGCGGGAGGTGATCAACGCGCATGGCCTTTTCGCCACCAAGGCGCTGGGCCAGAACTTCCTGTTCGACGAGCAGTTGCTCGACCGTCTGGCCGCCATCCCCGGCAGCCTGATGGATGCCAATGTCCTTGAAGTCGGCCCCGGCCCCGGCGGCCTGACCCGCGCCCTGCTGCGCGCTGGTGCCAAAGTCACCGCCATCGAAATGGACAAGCGCGCCCTGCCGGTGCTGGAGGAGCTGTCGCAGGCCTTTCCCGGTCGGCTGACGGTGATCCATGGCGATGCCACCAAGGTCGCCCCGGCCAGCATCTTCGGGGCCGAGCCCTATGCCATCGTCGCCAATCTGCCTTACAATGTGGGCACCAACCTGTTCACCGGCTGGCTGAGCGGCGCGACATGGCCTCCGCAATGGACCAGCCTGACGCTGATGTTCCAGCTTGAGGTGGCCGAGCGCATCATCGCCCAGCCGGGCAGCGATGCCTATGGGCGATTGGCGGTGCTGGCGCAGTGGCGGGCCAAAGCGAAGATCGCGGTGAAAGTGCATCGCAGCGCCTTCACCCCGCCCCCCAAGGTGATGAGCGCCATGGTGCATATCGTGCCCGGCGAGGCACCCGAGGGCGTGAACCCCCGCGTGCTGGAGCGTGTCACCGAAGCCGCCTTCGGCCAGCGCCGCAAGATGCTGCGCCAGAGTTTGAAGGGCGTGCCAGGCGCGCTGGAGGCGCTGGACATGCTCGGCATCGACCCGGCCCGCCGCGCCGAAACGCTGGGCATCGAGGATTTTGTGGGCATCGCCCGCAAGCTGTCCTGAACCGCCCTTTACCACAATTCGCGAAAATCGCCCGCCTGCGTTATGTGGGGTGGGAATGGAGATTGTATGGCCGACCTTTACCTCAAGAATCTGGAGTCCGAGCGCAAGATGCTCTGGGCCAAATGCCGCCTGAATGGCTTGCCCAAGAACAGCCCCGAACGGCTGCGCATTGCGGAACTCGATGGGCTGCTCAAGGCGCATAAGGAGAAGCAGGCCCGCTGAAGCATCCTGCGAAAAAGCGGGAACCGGTTTTTCGCAAAAAGGATGCGGCCCAAAGACCGCCGTCCCGATTTCGGACATGGCTTGGTTAACGGCATTTTAAGCAAGACTTGCAGGCAGCGGCGGATCGGCCCATCCTCCTGATGAAGCCACACAAATAGCTTCTTCGAGGATTCGATGTTGCCCCCCACGCCCACCTCTTGGCTCACCAAGCTGGCCCGCCTGTTCGTGATCAAGACTCGCCCCGAGGCGTTCATGATCATCTATGCGCTGGCCACCGGCGCGGTGCAGCGCGGGCAGGTCTATATCGGGCAATATCCCGGTTTTGGCGGCAAGCTGCTGTTTCTGGCCTGCATGGGCTCGGTCTTTATGGCCGGGGGCAAGATTCTCGACTGCCTGAAATATGAGCAGGCGAAAAAGGCCGAAGAGCAGGCGATGGAAACATCCCCTGCCCCGCTTCAGCGCGCGAAGACGTAATCGGCTGAATAGAGCACCGAAAGCCGCTCGCCCGGGGTGGAACAACCGCCCTTGAGCACGCCGCCCCGTGTGTTCAGCCGATAGATGGTCGTGACCCCGTCCAGCCTGCCGTGCCCGGCATGGCTCACCACATCGAGCTTGAGCAGCGGGACATCGTTCTGCGTGGCGCCCGGCTCGCCGCGTGCCATGCGACCCTGCAGCAGACTGCCGTCCTCCAGCTCCCAGCGCGGCCCGGCGAAGTGGCGACCCACGGTTTTGCCCTTCTCGATCAGCGTGGCGACGGGCTCGCGAAAGGTCCAGCTGGCGGTGCCGCCGGGCTGGGCCTTGCAATCGTAGATCTGGACGCCCTCGCCCTGAAAAGTGGCCACCACGGTGTGTTCCGCCAGATCGAAGGGCTGGGCGGGCGGTGCGGCCTGCAGCGCAAAGGGCAGGCTCAAGGCACCAAGCAGAGCGGACAGGGACAAGACCGGCATGGGATTCCTTCAGACGACCGGATGCGGTCGGCGGCCTGCATAGCCTGCCCATCGCATGATTGCATCTGAAAGAAAGGTAGGGCGATTCTGTTGATAGGCTCGCCCCCAGCCCCCGAACTCCCTTCTGTTACCCGGTGGGTTCAACCGTGCTGTAGTGTTGTAACTTCAGACCGTTAGGTCCTAGAATTACGCAACCAGAGCAAGTGCTTCGTTGTCGTTGGCACTTATGAGTTTTGAGCCTTATGCGGGTTACTCAGCCCGGGCAAAAACAGCGCTTTTCAACACACGTCGATCCTAGTTCGGCCCCGTCAACACCTCCGCGACAACGGAGCCCGGCCCTTTAGCCGGTGGTGATGGTGGAGCCGCCGGGTACCGCCCCCGGGTCCGCTGCGCCTAGTACACGCCGCAGTTTATCGCCATATCCGGGCAAGCCCGGCGACGCCCGATATAGGCCCGATTGCGCAAAAGAAAAGGGGCAGACCAGCGGCCTGCCCCCATCAAATGTCGATAAAACTGAAAGATCAGTTCTTTTTCAGCGCATCGCGGATTTCCAGCAGCACGTCCACTTCGCTGGGGCCGGTGGGTGCGGGCGGCGCGGCCTCGGGCTTGGGCATCAGCTTGTTGGCCTGGCGCACCAGCAGGAAGATCACGAAAGCCATGATCAGGAAGTTGATGATGGCGGTGATGAAAGAGCCATAGCCCAGCATCGCCACGCCCGCCTTCTTCAGCGCCGCATAGTCGGTCTCGCCGCCCTTGTAGCTGGCGGGAATATCACTGAGCAGAATGAACTTGGACGAGAAATCGATCCCGCCCGTAATCTTGCCGATCACCGGCATCAGCACGTCGTCGGTCAAGGAGGCGACGATCTTGCCGAAAGCCGCGCCGATGATCACACCGACCGCCAGATCCAGCACATTGCCGCGCGCGATAAAGGTCTTGAACTCTCCAAACATCGCCATAGCCTATCCCCTTACAGCCTAATTCAGTGCCCTGCCTGCCACACTCCCCCCGTCACCTCAAGCCGCCCTGCCGGGCGAGCCCTGCACCCCAACGCAAATCCTTGTTAACCAAGGCGGTATCGCGCAGACTGTTGGCCGCAGCCACAGTGGTCTATGTCCCCGGCATCCATCCCCCCAGGAGATTCGCATGAGCGCCGACACCATTCTGCCCGAAGAGATGAGCATGGCGGAGGAGACTCAGTGGCAGGGCCGCTTCATCACCGCCAAGACGCGGGGCAAGTGGGAGTATGTCAGCCGCGCGCGCGGCATCCGCGCCGCCGTGATCCTGCCGATCGACGGCGATGAGGTGGTGCTGGTCGAGCAGTTCCGCGTGCCGCTGGGCCGCCCCTGCCTCGAACTGCCCGCGGGTCTGGTTGGCGATACGCTGGACAATCCCGATGAAGACCCCACCGAAGCGGCCAACCGCGAGCTGGAGGAAGAAACCGGCTATCGCGCCGCCCGCATGGAGGTGGTGGGCGAATTCTGGTCCTCGCCCGGCATGGTGACGGAGAGCTTCACCCTGCTGCGCGCCCATGGTCTGGAGAAGGTCAGCGCGGGCGGCGGCGTGGAGGGTGAGAACATCACCGTCCACCGCGTGGCTTTGGCCGAACTGCCCGCTTTTGTGGCGCAGGCCCGCGCGAAAGGCCATGCCATCGACGTGAAGATGCTGATGCTGCTGGCGCCGTGGATCACGGGGATCGGCCTGCCCGCATGAGGCTTGAGGGCAGAACAGCGCTGATCACCGGCGCCGCACGGGGGCTGGGCGCGGAGATCGCCCGGCTTTTCGCCGCCGAGGGCGCCCGGGTGCTGGTCACCGATGTGGCGGGCGATACCGCCGCCGCGCTGGCGGGTGAGATCAGCGCCCTGTCCCATCCGCTCGATGTCACGCGGGAGGAAAGCTGGCACACCGCCCTCGCCTTCGCTCAACAAAACCTCGGCGGCCTGTCGATTCTGGTCAACAACGCCGGCATTCCCGTCGGCGGGGCGTTCGAAGGCACCACGCTGGAAGACTGGCGCCGCGCCTTCGCCGTCCATGCCGATGGCGCCTATCTCGGCTGCCGCCTCGCCCTGCCGCTGCTGCGCGAGAGCCAGCCCGCCACCATCGTCAACATGGCCTCGGCCGCCGCGCACAATGCCCGCGCCGAAACTGCCGCCTATGGCGCCAGCAAGGCCGCCGTCTGCGCGCTGACCCGCAGCGTGGCGCTCCATTGCACCCAGAACGGCTGGGATATCCGCTGCAACGCCCTGCTGCCCGCCTATGCCGACACCGCCATGGTCGACGCCTTTGCGCCCGCAATGCCCGGCGACATCCTGCGCCAAAAACTGGGCAAACAGCTCCCCATGGGCCGCATCGCCACCGCGCGCGAGATCGCCGAGGGCGCGCTCTATCTCGCCAGCCCGGCCAGCAGCTTTATGACCGGCGCGGAACTGCGGCTCGACGGCGGTTTAAGCGCGCGATGAAACATCGCTGGACAAGCCCCCCCTCCTGCTGACAAAGCAGGCGCCATGGCCGACGACACCCCCCACGATCCCGGACTAACCGCGCCGCGCCGCTACCGCGTCACCAGCTTTGACGTCGCGGCAGAGGCAGGCGTCAGCCAGTCCACCGTCAGCCGCGCGCTGGCGGGCGACCCCGTGGTCAGCGAAGCGACGCGCGCCCGCGTCGCCGCCGCCGCCGTCAAGCTGAAGTACCATGTCGACGAAAACGCCGCCCGCCTGCGCACCGGCAAGACCGGCACGCTGGCCGTCGTCGTCGTCGTCCGCCCCGTGCAGGACATGAAGGACTTCAACCCCTTCCACTTCTCGCTGCTAGGCAGCGTCTGCGCCGCCGCCTCGGCGCGCGGGCATGACACGCTGGTCAGCTTCCAGGGCGCCCCCGACGAGTTGCGCGGCCTCTACCAGGAACAGCGCAAGGCCGACGGCATGATTGTCATCGGCACCAGCGAGAACCCCGCCGCCTGGGACTATTTCCACGAGATCGCCAAGGGCGGCGCCGACATCGTCTGCTGGGGCAGCCCCATCGAGGATCTCGACTGGATTCGCTCGGACAATCGCGGCGGTGCGCGCCTTGCCACCGGCCATCTGATCGAGGCGGGCTATCGCAACATCGTCTGCATCGCCTCCGAAACCTCGGCCCAGCGCCAGTTCAAGGAGCGCTGGCAAGGCTATGCCGAGCGCATGGCCGAGGAAGGCCTGCCCGCCCGCCTCATCACCTTCGAGGAAGGCTACAGCCGCGATGAGCAAGGCCGCCGCGCCGCGCTGTCGCTGCTCGAATCCGGCGAACCCTTCGACGCCATCTTCTGCTGCTGCGACGAGATGGCTCTGGGCGTGCTGCCGACTTTGCGTGAGCATGGGATTTCGGTGCCGGATCAGGTTGGCGTTGTCGGCTTCGATGGTATCCGCGCGGGGGCTCTGGCCTCTCCGGCACTGACCACCATCGAGCCGGATTTCCACGCTGCGGGTGCCGCTCTGGTGGATCGTCTGCTCAGTGTGATCGCCGGGAAGGCTGTCGAAAAGCAGCGGGTTCCGGTGCGGTTGCTGCGTCGGGGCAGCTCCAAGAAGGTTCTGGTGGCAGGTTAAAAGGGAAAGATGCGAGGGTGTTACACCCTCGCGCTCCCGTTAATGTCTGCCTTGCGCATCGGGTTCAGCCTTGCGCCCGGCTTGCCGCGCCGCAGGCAGGATTCGCCAGCGCAGCCTATCATTCCACAATTTGATTGCCTGCGGCGCTTTGCGTCGCGCAGGTGGAGAGCCTCGGCGCAGCATTTCGGCCCCCCCTGCCTTTTCGTCGGAAGACGGAATGGGAGCGCGAGGGCCCGGAGCATGTCTCTTGAGACATGCGGCCAACAAAGACTCCCCCCTCGCATTTCCCTTCTTCAATCCCCTGAAACCAAAAAAGCGGGGGCGCCCGACCGTAATCGGACACCCCCGTCAGTTGGGCTCCTCAGAAGGCTGCCGTCAGGGAGAGCACGACCGTGCTCCCCGCGATCGACGAACCGTCCTTGGTAGAAGAGAAGTTGGGCTGCAGATAGGCGGCCTTGGCCTTGGAAATGTTGGTGTCGATGTAGCTGATACCAACGCTGACCGGCCCTGCCACTGCGTAATCTGCCCCGATGTTCCAGTCCCAGTAATCGCCGGTGGGGGTCACGCTGGTGCCGTTGGGGCCCAGGCCGGGGTTGCCGTTGGAGTGGCCGATATGAGCGCGCGGCTTCAGCTTGGTGTGGGGGATGGCGAAGTTGACATCGCCCCAGACATAGAGGTTGTCCCAGCTCTGGCCGTTGCTGGTGGGGGTGTTCGAGAAGTTGCCGAGCGCCTTCTGCTTGGGGGCATAGGCCACGCCGACCAGCGTGCTGACCGGGCCGAGCGGCGCGGAGAGCTTCACATAGGGCTCGGCGAAATCGGTGGTGTTGGAGCCGCCGGGGTACATGTACCACGTCAGGCCCGCGTCCACCGTCACCTTCTTGAAGGTTTTGGTGAAGCCGCCGACGAGATCCAGCTCCATATTGGCGCCGCCGAACTGGCCCCAGCCCGCGAGGTTGGAGGCCCAGGTGCTGGCGTAAAGCCCGCTTTTGTGCATCACGGTCAGGCCGGCCTGCACGGCCATATGCTTATCGGTCTGCGAGACGCCACGGAAGCGATAGTCGCTGACGAGGCCCGCGCTGCCCGAGATGGTGAGATCGAGGCCGCCCTTGCCGCCTTGCGCGGGGGCTTCATCCTCGGCGAAAGCAGCCGAGGTGCTGGCGGCAAAGAGGCCCAATGCGATCAGGCCGCGAAAAATGGTCTTGCCCGTCATGATGTGAAACGCTCCCTGAAAATTTGAGACCGTTCCGCCTGCGTGCCGACTCCGTAAGCCTCGTGCGGGCCAACTGGAACCGGTCACGCCTAGTCATGACGGGATTTGTGTTGCGATGCCTTTCCGCTCTGTAACGAAGTGTTGCCGCAGAAATTCACCGGCCCGTTCCCCCGGCCGGGCCATCCAGCGGTGGTATGCTGTGGGTGGCTGGGCCGGGGGAGCGGGCCGGTGTGGGCCGGTGTTGTAAAATCCGGCTCTTCCGCCGGATTTTCAAAGAGACGCTTACTTGCCCTTCCACACCGCCGGGCGCTTCTCCACGAAAGCGGTCATGCCCTCGACGCGATCCTCGCTGGCGGTCAACACCTGGAACATGCGGCGTTCGAGCAGCAGGCCCTGATCGAGCGTGGTCTCGAAAGCGGCATTGACCATTTCCTTGTTCATCAGCGCGGCCATCGGCGCCATGCCCGCGATGGTCTGGGCGGCCTTCACCGCCTCCTCCATCAGGCTGGCGAGCGGCACGACGCGGGCCACAAGGCCGCTGCCCTCGGCTTCGGCGGCGTCCATCATGCGGCCGGTCAGGCACAGATCCATCGCCTTGGCCTTGCCAATGGCGCGGGTCAGGCGTTGGCTGCCGCCCATGCCGGGGGCGACGCCCAGCTTGATCTCGGGCTGGCCGAATTTGGCGGTGTCGGCGGCGATGATGAAGTCCGCCATCATCGCCAGCTCGCAGCCGCCGCCCAGCGCGAAGCCATTGACCGCCGCGATCCACGGCTTGCGGGTGCCCTTGACCAGATGGCTGGTCCAGCGGCTGAAGAAGTCATGCAGGAAGAACTCGGCGGCGGGCTTGTCGAGCATTTCCTTGATGTCGGCCCCGGCGGCGAAGGCCTTCTCGCCGCTGCCGGTCAGGACGGCGCAGCGCTGGCTGTCGTCGGCCTCGAAGGCTTCGAAGGCGGCGATCAGCTCCTCCAGCACCTGGCTGTTGAGCGCATTGAGCGCCTTGGGCCGGTTGAGCGTGATGATCGTCACCGCGCCCTGAGTTTCGATGATCAGTGTGGACTCACTCATAAGGGCTCCATTCTTCATCAGCAGGCAGAGGGGCGAAGATCGCATCGACCATCGCATCGCTCACGCCTTCGGGGGTGGCGGGGTTCCAGACCGGGGCATTGTCCTTGTCGATCAGCACGGCGCGCACCCCTTCGGCAAAATCGGGCAGCATCACCATGCGTGCGGCAAGGCGGTATTCCATCGCCATATTCTCGGCGAAGGTGCCGAGGCGCAGGCTTTCCGCCATCTGGCGCAGCGCCACCTTGCAGGTGAGCGGGCAGCGCGCCGAAAGCGTGGCCAGCGTCTTGGCCGCCCAATCGCTGTCATCCTCGGCCAGAGATGCCAGAATCGCTTCTAAAGTCGGCTTGGCGAAATGCTTCAGGATGGGGATCAGTTGCCCGGTGATCGGTGCTTCCTCGGGCTGGTCGGCAACAGCGCCCAGCACACGGCCCGGCGCCTCGCCATCGACCAGCCTTGCCTTGGCGTCGGCAAGAGATGCCACCGGCAGATGATGCGTGGCCAGACCCGCCCACAGGCAGTCCGCGCCATTCATCCGCGCGCCGGTCAGCGCCAGATAAGGCCCCAGCCGCCCCGACAGGCGCGAGAGATACCAGCCTCCGCCCACATCGGGGAACAGGCCGATCGCCGCCTCGGGCATGGCAAACATGGTGTTGGTGGTCGCCACGCGGTAGCGCGCGGGCTGGCTGATGCCCACGCCGCCGCCCATGGTGACGCCATCCATGAAGGAGACCACCGGCTTGGGGTAGGTGTAGAGCAGATGGTTGAGGCGATATTCGTCGAAGAAGAAGCGGCGCGCTCCGGCCCCGCCCTCCTCCATGGCCGAGCGGCGGGCTGCCGTCACATCGCCGCCCGCGCAAAAGCCCCTGCCCTCGGCATGGTCGATGATGACCACGCTGACCAGCGGATCGTCGCGCCAGTCCAGCAGCGCCTGCGCCATCAGCGCGATCATCTCGGGGTTCAGCGCATGCAGCGCGCGGGGTCGGTTGAGGGACAGGACACCGGCGGCGCCCCTGCGTACCACCAGAACGGGCAGATCGGCTTCACTCATGCCAGCAGGTCGCGTGCGATAATCATGCGCATCACCTCGTTTGTGCCCTCAAGGATACGGTGCACGCGCAAGTCGCGCCAGAACCGTTCAATCGGATAGTCGCGCAAATAACCGTATCCGCCAAACAATTGCAGCGCCTGATCGACGATGGTCGAACCCGAATCGCTCGCCAGTCGCTTGGCCATGGCGGCAAAGCGAGTCTTGTCGGGCGCGCCAGCGGTCACCTTGGCGGCGGCCAGATAGAGCAGAGCGCGGGCCGCCTCCAGATCGGTGGCCATATCGGCGATGCGAAACTGGGTGTTCTGGAAAGAGGCGATGGGCTGGCCGAACTGCTTGCGGTCTTTCACATAGGTGATCGCCTCATCCAGACAGCGCTGCGCCCCGCCCAGCGAGCAGGCCCCGATGTTGAGCCGCCCGCCATCCAGCCCCGCCATGGCGATGCGGAAGCCCTGCCCTTCCACGCCCAGCAGATTGGCGGCGGGCACCCGGACATTGTCCATCATCACCTGCGCGGTGGGGCTGGCATTCCACCCCAGCTTGTCCTCCGGCTTGCCGAAGGAGAGGCCCTTCATGTCCTTCTCCACCGCAAAGCAGGAGATGCCGCGCGCCCCGGCATCCCCCGTGCGCGCCATCACCAGATAGAGGTCGTTGTACCCCGCCCCGGAAATGAACTGCTTGGTGCCGTTGAGGATGTAATCATCCCCATCGCGCCGCGCCGTGCTGGCCAGCGCCGCCGCATCCGACCCCGAACCCGGCTCGGTCAGGCAATAGGAAGCGATGGCTTCCATCGTCACCAGCCGGGGCAGCCAGCGGGATTTCAGATCCTCCGACCCGAAGCTGTCGACCATCCAGGCGCCCATATTATGGATCGATACGAAAGCGCTGGTCGCCGGGCAGCCATAGGCCAGCGCCTCCATCACCAGCGCCGCCTCAAGGCGCCCCAGACCCGCGCCGCCGCCCTCGGGCGAGACATAGATCGAGCCGAGACCCAGTGCGCCCGCCTCTTTCCACACCTCGACGGGATAGTGGTGCTCGGCGTCCCAGCGCCCGGCATGGGGGGTGATGGCCTGAGCCGTAAAGCCGCGCGCCATATCCTGAATGGCAAGCTGGTCGTCATTGAGCTGGAAGGGATCGCTCATCATGGAATCCTCTCTCGGAAGGGGAGTGGCGGAGTCTCTCGGCCCCACCTTAACCGATCGATTAACACGCCCGGACGGGGGCCGTAAAGGGATCAGCTTGGCCTTCATGAGTATCTCGCGCTTGCCGCCGGGCCCTGCCTCTGGCACCAGCCTCTGGGTCTTACCCCGGTCCGTTCAGAAAGCATGCCTGTGTCCGTTGCCGCCATCGACCCCGCCCTGTTCCGCCAGACTTTGGGCCATTATCCCACGGGCGTTGCCGCCGTCACCGCGCTGGATGAAGCTGGTGTGCCGCTGGCGCTGGTGGTGGGCAGCTTCACCTCGGTCAGCCTCGACCCGCCGCTGGTGGGTTTCCTGCCCGACAAGCGCTCGACCACATGGCCGCTGATCCACAGCGCGGGCCATTTCGCGGTGAACATCCTCGGCTCGGACCAGACCGACCTGTGCCGCCAGCTGGCCGGCAAGGGCGAAAAGATGGCGGGCGTGGCCTGGCATGTCAGCGACAACAATCTGCCCATTCTGGACGATGCGCTGGTGTCGATCGAATGCCGCATCGCCTGGGTGCATGAAGCGGGCGACCATCATTTCGTGCTGGGCCAGGTGCTGGACATGAAAGTGCAGCGCGAGGGCGACCCGATGCTGTTCCATCGCGGGCAATATGGCGGCTTTGCGGCGTTGAGCTGACATTCGGCTTCGCCGAATGTGCGGCACCAGCCGTTCTGACCATGTGCCCTTCCGCACATGGTCCAGACGCCCCTTCCTGACAGATCGCTGAATGTTCCGTGGCCGGTGCAACGGAATTGAACCCATCTGGCCTTGCCTCACCCCGCCGATGAGCCGAACTTCAGGGCTCAACAGGGGGGCAACATCCCCGACAGCATCCGCCCGGACCATCCCGGCGGCGTGTCAGGACAGGTCAGAAAGAACGGGTCATGAGTCGCGAATGCATCATCTTTGAGGTGGAGGGGCAGAGCTTTGCCCTCGATATCGGCACCATCCGCGAGGTTCGCGACTGGTCGCCGCTCACCCGCGTCCCCGGCCTGCCCGCCGATGTGGTGGGCGTCACCAACGACCATGGCGCGATCCTGCCGGTGATCGACCTGTCGTTGCGGCTGGGCTGGAACCCCATCGCCGACAGCGAGAACCATTCGATCATCATCGTGCAGTTCGACGATCACACCTGCGCGCTGGTGGTCGAGCATGTCGGCGATCTGGTGCTGATCGATGAGGATGCCCTGCTGCTTCCACCAGACCTTGGCAACAACCATCCGGCAGGCACCCCCTTGCGCTTTATCGAGGGCCTCGCCCCCTATCGCGAGGGCATGGTGCAACTGCTGGATATTGCCGCGCTGACAGAGGATTGCGTGATGCACCGGCTCCATTCGGCCTGAACCGGGCGCCGCCAGACGGGGCATCTGCGCGACAGGGCTTGACCCCTCGCACCCGATCAAGGCACCCGGTGGCACAAGCGGCCAGAACGGCCCGCACCTGACGCCGGAGACCAGCCCCCCATGACTCAGCCGCCACAGACGCCGCAGAATGACGCCGCCCTGCCCCTCGCCGCGCGCTTTGCCGACCGGCCCCGGCGTAGCGCGCTGTTCATGCCCGCCTCCAACCCGCGCGCGCTGACCAAGGCGCGCAGCCTGCCCGCCGACGTCATCGTCCTCGATCTGGAAGATGCCGTCGCGCCCGAGCTGAAGGACGAAGCCCGCAAGGCCGCCCTCGCCACCGTCTATGCCGGCGGCTTCGGCCATCGCGAGGTCGTCATCCGCGTCAACGGGCTCGACACGCCATGGGGCGCCGAGGACCTTGCCGCCGTTGCCCACAGCGGCGTGGATGCGATCCTCGTCCCCAAGGTGAACGGCCCGCAGGACGTGCTGGCGTGGAACGAGGCGCTCTCCAATGCCCCTGCCGATCTGCAGCTCTGGGCGATGATCGAAAGCTGCGCCTCGGTGCTGCGCCTCGATGCCATTGGCGCGCTCTCGGCCTCCACGCGGCTGAGCCTGTGGATGGTGGGCACCAACGATCTCGCCCGCGAGATGCGCGCCCGCCCCGATCGGAATCGCGCCGTGTTCCAGCCGCTGTTGACCTTTGCCGTGGCGGCGGCGCGGGCGCATGGGCTGAGCATCCTCGATGCGGTCTGCAACGATTTCCGCGATCTGGACCGTTTTCGCGCCGAATGCGAGCAGGGCCTGATGCTGGGCTTCGATGGCAAGAGCCTGATCCATCCTGACCAGATCGCGCCTTGCCATGGGGTTTTCACGCCCAGTGCTGAAGAGTTGGAGGCCGCCCAGCGCATCCTCGACGCCTTCGCTGCGCCCGAGGCCGCGGGGAAAGGAGTCATCCGCGTGGATGGGCGGATGGTGGAGTTGCTGCATCTGGAAGAAGCCAAGCGGTTGATCGCTTTGGCTCGGAAGATCAGCGAGTAGGAAGATTGAAGGAGAAAATGCGAGGGTGTTACACCCTCGCGCTCCCGTTAATGTCTGCCTTGCGCATCGGGTTCAGTCTTGCGCCCGGCTTGCTGCGCCGCAGGCAGGATTTGCCAGCGCAGCCTATCATTCCACAATTTGATTGCCTCCGGCGCCTTCCCTTGCACAGGTAGAGAGCCTGAGCACGCCGCTTCGGCGCCACTGCCCATGCGTCGGAAGACGGAATGGGAGCGTGAGGGCCCGGAGCATGCCTCTTGAGACATGCGACCAACAAAGACTCCCCCCTCGCATCTTCCCTTCTAACTCAAACCTTAACCAGCCCCTGAACTTCCTGCAGAACCCGCTCCGCATGCTCTTTGCGGCAGATCAGCACATCGGGCAGCCACGGGTTCGGCAGATTGTACACCATCGGCGAGCCATCGATGCGCGACACATGCAGCCCATGCGCCAAAGCCACGGCGGCAGGCGCGCAATTGTCCCACTCATACTGGCCGCCGGAATGGAGGTAGATGTCCGCCTCGCCGCGCACCACGGCCATGGCCTTGGCCCCGGCCGAGCCCATCGCCACCAGATCGGCACCCAGCGCTTTCGCCACAGCCACAGCCTCGGGCGCGGGACGCGAGCGGCTGACCAGCATGCGCAGAGGCGACGGCGCAGGCGGCACCGGCTGCGGTTTGTCGGAGCGGAAGACCAGCCCCAGCCCCGGCAGCGCAACGGCGCCGAGCACGGGCTTGCCGCCGATCGACAGGCCGATATGCACCGCCCAATCGCTGCGTTCCTGGCCATATTCGCTGGTGCCGTCGACGGGGTCGATGATCCACACGCGGTCCTTGGTGAGGCGCAGCGGCGTGTCCTTGCTTTCCTCGGACAGGATGCCGTCATCGGGGCGCTGCTGGGCCAGCGCTTCCATCAGGAAGGCATTGGCGGCGGCATCCCCCGCCTTGCCCAGAGCCTTACCCTGAACGAGGCGGCAATCGCGCGTGGCGATCAGGATGCGACCGGCCGCGGCGGCAAGTTGTGCCGCCAGTTCGGCATCATCGGCGATAAGGCAGGAGTTTTCCATCAGATCACAGGCATCCAGACGCCGAGAAGGCGATCGACAATCAATTCGGCAGCCTCTTCGCTAGATAGGCGCGTCGTGTCGATATGCAACTCGGGCTTTTCCGGAGCTTCATAGGGGCTGTCGATGCCGGTGAAGTTGTCGAGCTGCCCGGCGCGGGCCTTTTTGTAGAGGCCCTTCACGTCGCGCGCTTCGGCGACCTCCAGCGGGGTATCGATGAACACCTCAAGGAACTCGCCATCCGGCGTCAGCCCGCGCGCCAGCTCGCGCTCGGCGCGGAAGGGACTGATGAAGGCGGTGATGACAATCAACCCCGCATCGGTCATCAGGCGCGCCACTTCGGCGACGCGGCGGATGTTCTCGATACGGTCGGCCTCGGTGAAGCCCAGATCCTTGTTCAGGCCATGGCGCACATTATCGCCATCGAGCAGGAAGGTGTGCTTGCCCAGCGCATGCAGCTTCTTCTCGACCAGATTGGCGATGGTGCTCTTGCCCGAGCCCGACAGGCCGGTGAACCACAGCACGGCGGGCTTCTGGTTTTTCAGGCCCGCATGCGCTTCGCGGCTGATGTCCAGCGCCTGCCAATGCACGTTCTGCGCGCGGCGCAGCGCGTGGGTCAGCATGCCCGCGCCCACGGTGGCATTGGTGATCTTGTCGATCAGGATAAAGCCGCCCAGCGTGTGGCTGTCGGTGTAGGGCTCGAAGGTGATCGGGCGATCGGTGGCGATCTGCGCCACGCCGATGGCGTTGAGCCCCAGCGTCTTGGCGGCGCAATGCTCCATCGTGTTGACGTTGATGGTGTATTCCGGCGCATGGACGGTGGCGGACACCATCTGCGTGCCGAGCTTGAGCCAATAGGCGCGGCCCGGGATCAGCGCATCATCGGCCATCCACACCAGGCTGGCCTCGAACTGGTCAGCCACCTCGGGGGGCGTGTTGCTGGTGGCGATCACATCACCGCGCGAGCAGTCGATCTCGTCCTCGAAGGTCAGCGTGACGGACTGGCCCGCGACGGCCTCCTCCAGATCGCCGTCCAGCGTGACGATGCGGGCGACCTTGCTGGTCTTGCCCGAGGGCACGACGCGGATTTCATCGCCGGGCTTCACCGAGCCCGAGGCGATCAAGCCCGCGAAACCACGGAAGTCCAGATTGGGGCGGTTGACCCACTGCACCGGCATGCGGAAGGGCTTGGCGGCCTCTCGCGTGCTGTCCACCTCGACGGTTTCGAGATGATCGACCAGCGTGCGCCCGAAATAGGCCGGGGCCTTGTACCACGGCGTGTTGTCCGACAGGCTGGTGATGTTGTCGCCCATATAGCCGCTGATCGGCAAAGCGGTGAACTGCTTCACCCCGATGCTCTCGGCAAAGGCGCGGTAATCGGCAACGATCTCGTCGAAGCGGGCCTGATCGTAGCCGACCAAATCCATCTTGTTCACCGCCAACACCAGATTTTTGATGCCGATCAGATGCGCAAGGAAGGTGTGGCGGCGGGTCTGAGTCAACACGCCCTTGCGCGCGTCGATCAGGATCACGGCCAAATCGGCGGTGGAGGCGCCGGTGACCATATTGCGCGTGTACTGCTCATGGCCGGGGGTGTCGGCCACGATGAACTTGCGCTTTTCGGTGCCGAAGAAGCGGTAGGCGACATCGATGGTGATGCCCTGCTCGCGCTCGGCGGCGAGGCCATCGACCAGCAGGGCGAAATCGATCCCCTGCCCCTGCGTGCCGACCTTCTTGCTGTCAGCCTCCAGCGCGGCGAGCTGATCCTCGAAGATCATCTTCGAATCATACAGCAACCGCCCGATCAGCGTGGACTTGCCATCGTCCACCGACCCGCAGGTGATGAAGCGCAGCATGGTCTTGTGCTGATGGACGCTGAGATAGGCGTCGATGTCCTCCGCGATCAGCGCGTCGGTGACATAGATCGGATCGGCAGCGGGGTTTTCGATTTGAGTGGCCATCTCAGAAATATCCCTGCTGCTTCTTCACTTCCATGCCCGCGCCACCGGCATCCTTGTCGATGGCGCGCCCCTGCCGCTCGCTCGTGGTGGTGAGCAGCGTTTCCTGAATCACCTCGGGCAGCGTGCTGGCGGTGCTTTCAACGGCACCGGTCAGCGGATAGCAGCCCAAAGTGCGGAAACGGATCGAGCGCATCACCGGCTCCTCGCCGGGCTTGAGCGGAAAGCGGTCATCGTCCACCATCAGCAGCATGCCGTCGCGCTCCACGGTCTGGCGCGGCGCGGCAAAATACAGCGGCACGATGGGAATGTCGTTGAGGTGGATATACTGCCACACGTCCAGCTCGGTCCAGTTGCTGATCGGGAAGACGCGGATGCTCTCCCCCTTGGCCTTGCGGGCGTTGTAGAGGTTCCACAATTCGGGGCGCTGGTTCTTCGGGTCCCAGCCATGGCTGGCGGTGCGGAAAGAGAAGATACGCTCCTTGGCGCGGCTCTTTTCCTCATCGCGGCGGGCGCCACCGAAGGCCGCGTCGAAGCCATAGAGGTCCAGCGCCTGCTTCAGCCCTTCCG
>Ga0116227_10004136_pt1 | contig 31678 bp, 26 predicted proteins | sample S1TSphgellanicum_FD_89693 | JGI IMG/M metagenome (GOLD analysis project Ga0116227, IMG submission 89693) | Host-associated microbial communities from peat moss isolated from Minnesota, USA - S1T2_Fb - Sphagnum magellanicum MG | ecosystem: Host-associated > Plants > Peat moss > Unclassified... | reverse complement strand
GCCGCATTCAGCGCTCGGCAACTTGACGCCGAACGCCTTTGCAGAGCAACTTTATCCTACCCGAAAATTCGCATGAAGCCTGGACTAAAAACAGGGTGAAGTCCCAATACCCAAAAATTCGCGCTAAAACTGGACTAATTTGCCGGGTCAAGACCCACGGCAAGAAAACGTATCTTTGTAGCCCTAAAAAATTACTACTCGCCCTGAGACTCGCCGTAAGCAATGCCTTCCTGCACCTGTTCAATCGCCGCCGCGACCAGATGTCTTGCTTTGTCGGCATGGCCCCCTTTGTTTTGGGTCACCCGATCCAGATAAACCTGAGCATTCTGCAGTGAGGCAAGCGCGCCATCCATGTCCGGCTGGCTGGCGATCGCGCAGCCCGCACCAAGGCCCGTTGCTGCCGAGACAGCGGCAATGGCGATCATCCGGCCAAAATTGCTCTTGAGATATTTCATTTCGATGTGCCTTTTTGTTGCGTATGCTGGTGACGTGCGTGCTGGTGCATGAACTCGATACGATGTCAGAATGCACACCCTGATCCTACCGGTCAAGTTAGCAGGCTGCCGAGCCGGTCAGGCAATCACTATCTTACGTCGAAGGAAGTGTATGGCGTTCTCCTTGTTCAAGTTGAAAACAGAACCTGAGCGAAGCTCGCGGCTAAGGATGGCAAACTTGACCCATCACCTCTTAAACGCGGCGCGCAGAAAAATCCGTCACGGATTTGTTGTAGCTGTTGTGGGGCTGCTTGCGCCTTCGGCTGACGTGGCAACATGCCGCTACGCACCAGACACTGTATTAGAATTTCTCGCTCGCGCACAGGGAGGCTGGTAGCGAAATCGAGCACTGCCGATTGAAGGCTATCGCGCAGTTGCGATTCAGTGTCGGCCGCCTGCATTAGGTCGGCCGCAGCGAGACGGCTTTCCCGCTCAGTCTTGAGCAAATCCTGGTTCTGGCGAAGCACCGCGGACAAAGCCTGCCGGAAACGCTTGCGGTCTGGCTACGGCAACCCTTGTCCGGCCGCCAAGATCGGACGCGTTCGCGCCGCCACCTTGTGTGCCGGGCCCGATCCAGATCGGCTAGGGCCGGGAATTCCTAGTATGGCGTTAGACCGCCTCTCCCTACTCAGTCTCATCTCCACATTTACACTATGGACAACAGCTTGGAGTAATTCTTCTTTGTTCCGGAACTTATTGTAGATTGTTCGTCTGGTGACACCGGCTTCCACAGCTACGTGGTTTGTCCCGTCGTTCATCAACGCTGGACATCCTAACGTCTTCGCTCGAACAGATCCTTGCTGATGATCTGTTTCATCACCTCCGCCGCACCCCCGGCAATCCGGGTGATGCGAGCGTCTGTATAGGCCCGGGCGATTGGATATTCGAGCATGTAGCCATATCCACCGAAGAACTGAAGGCATTCGTCCACCACCTTGCAATGAAGGTCAGTGGCGTAGAGCTTGGCCTTCGCGGCGTCGACCGCGTCCAGTTCATCGACGAGGTAATCCGCCATGCACTGATCGACGAACGCGCGGCCGGCGGACGTTTGTGTCGCCAGTTCGGCCAACTTGAACCGCGTGTTCTGGAAATCACCAATGGTCTGGCCGAAGGCTTTGCGCTCAGACGTGTAGTCGACGGTCCATTTGATGGCGCTTTCCGCCACGGCAATGCTGCGGACGGCCTGCGCCAGCCGCTCGCGGGCGAGCTTGGTGATCAGCAGGGAGAATGCGCCGCCCTCCCGCCCAAGCAGGTTGGTGGCGGGCACTCGGACCTCGTCGAAGAACAGTTCAGACGTGTCCTGCGATTGCAGCCCGATCTTGCGGAGCTTGCGTCCACGACGGAAGCCTTGCCGATCCGCCTCGACGATGAAGAGCGACATGCCTCGCGCGCCGGCGGAGGGGTCTGTTTTACAGGCGACGATCATCACATCGCAGGTCTGGCCGTTCGAAATATAGATCTTGGAGCCGGAGATGACATAGTCCTCACCCTCGCGAACCGCTTTGGTGCGGATCGCCTTCAAATCGCTGCCGGCCGATGGCTCCGTCATTGCCACTGCGCCCACCGCGGCGCCGGACACCATTTTGGGCAGCCAGTGCTGGCGCTGCTCCTCCGTCCCGAAGGAGGCGATATAGGTCGCGGCCATATCGGAGTGAACCAGAAAGCTGGAGCAAGCACCCGCGAGGCCCGCATAGGAGAGCTCCTCCAAAACAACGCAATTATAAAGATAGTCGGCGCCTGCGCCGCCATAGGCGAGCGGCGTGTCGCAGCATAGCAAACCGGCCTTACCGGCTTTGTACCATATTTCGCGATCGAGGAGGCCATTCTCCTCCCATCGTATGAAATGCGGAGTCATTTCGGTCTCGACGAAACGGCGAACCGAGTCTCGAAACATCTCATGATCTTGTGAAAAAATACGACGAGGTTTCATCAGTGGTATCCATTGGAGAAAAAGGAGCAACCGGGTTAATCGGACGCCATCAGGGCGTTACGTAACCCCCGTCGACCGGCAAGTAAGCGCCCGTGACAAAGGACGCTGCATCAGACGCCATGAAGACGACCGCCCCGCTGACGTCTTCCGGCGCGCCGATGCGACCCATTGGGATATAGCTCGCCATCATGGCCGAACCTTCCGGCGTCGCGGCCGCACCCGCTTTCAACTGTGCGGTCATGATAGGGCCGGGTGCGACAACGTTGATGCGGATACCGCGCTTTGCGTAATCCAGCGCAGCGCTCTTGCTAAGCCCGACCACCGCGTGGCGGCTCGCGCAATAGGCGGCCATGTTCGGTACGCCGATCACGGATGTGACGGAGCCAATGTTGACAATGCTGCCGCCACCCGAGACCAGCATCGCCTTGATTTGCGACTGCATCGCTCGGAACAGGCATTGCACGTTCAGTGACAGCGTATGATCGAACGCCTCCGGTGCCAGTTCGTGAAAGTCGATGCGCTTCTGCGACACGCCGGCGTTGTTGACCGCGATGTCAAGCCGGCCGAATTCGGAAACCGCCAGCTGGACCGCCGCATCGACCTGGGCGGGATCGGTGATGTCGGTGCCGATAACGCGAACCTCGCCGCCGGAACGGTGCATCCTGTCAGCCAGTTCGTCCATGTCGGACACGGTGCGCGCGGCGAGCACGACCCGCGCGCCATGCGCGACGAAGGCCTCCGCAATCGCCGCGCCGATGCCGCGGCTGGCACCGGTGATCAAGGCGGACTTGCCCTTCAGCTGGGGACCCGCGGGCTGGATAAGATCGCCGATTTTGATCTCCTCAGTCGAAGCTGTAGCGGTGGTTGTCGCCGCTGAAGATCAGCGGGATGTAGGAAAAGCCGGGCACGCCGTTGATCGTGACGCGACAATGCTGCTCGCGATGGCTCGATTTGGAGATGGAGCCATCGGGCAGGCGCCCCTTGCCGAGTTCGCTCACGTCATAGCGGTCATATTCGTAGCAGGGTTCGGCGCTGCGGTAGACGCCCATGCCACGGCCGTCATTAAAGCCGCCGTCATAGCCCGCGCCCTTGAAGATCCAGGCACGGCCGATCGCCTCATTCACGGCTTCGAATGTCTGGCTGTCCTCCGTCTCGAAGCGGATGACCATCCGGGTGAAGTCACGCGACCTGCCGACAAATGTGATATCATAGCTGCAATCGACGACCTTGAGGTTGCGGCCATCGGGGTAGCCGACATGACCGGTCAAATAGATGCGCTCGCCCAGGCCATTTTCGATCAGTGAAATATATCCGCCGAATTCGGGCGTGGAGAAACCGAAGCCGAATAGCATCAGCCCTTTGCCGCCCGAGCGGATCGCCGATGGGAAAGTGCCCTGGCCGCCAGTGCCGGTGAAGGGGTCGAAGCCGCCGACATTGGGGCGGATGCCCCAGCTATGGTCGCGCCACATATACCAGTCCTTCACCGCAAAATGCTCGCCATCGACGGTCGCGGTGCCGTTCAGCACGCCATTCTGGCAGTAGCGATAATAGTCGGTCGCCATGCGGCCATCGATGCGGCCCTCATGCTTGTCCTCGAGATGTGGCTCCAGCGTCGCGGTGAAGGTGACATCGAATGCATGCGGATAATCCTTGCCCGGTTCGAGGATGTAACGGCGCTTCTTTAGCGGCTCGATGATCTCGGTACGAAAGGGCGCGCACTCTGCTTCAAGATTAGGACGGAGTGCGCGACTGAAGCGCAAATTGTGCTGCGCCTGGCTGCGTGTCTGCAGGATCGCGAAGCCATCGAGTACGTTCATATTCTTATAAACGCCCATGCCCATCATGATTCCGGCGCTCCCATCGGGCGCGACCGCGGTGTTCATGATGCGGTCAAAGAAGCGATGATCGCTGGTGTCGCAATGTTCGAACAGCAATGGTGCCTGATGCAGCATCGTTTCGTCGAGCGCGGAAAGTTTCATTGTTCGTCCTCGCTGCACCGCCTCTGAGTGGTGATTTTTGTTTCACTCATTGGCATAATATTTGTGGTAACTCGTTAATCTCAGTCTGGTCTTGGCGTTTTTTCTACAAACACGAGATATCAAGCACCGATTGCAATCTTCTATCTCATCTTCTCGGCCCGCGCGTTCACCCCAAAGCTCCGCCCATTCACCACCATGCCCGGGTAGCTCGCCGTTACCGCTCCCGCTAAAAACGCCGTCGCAAAATCCAGCTTGGGCTGCGTGACATCATCGAGTGCTGCAATATCTTCGGGCGACAGCTTCACGTCGATCGCGGACAGGTTATCCTCCAGCTGCGCCTCCGTCCGTGCACCCAGAATCGGCGAGGTCACGCCTGGCCGTGCCAGCACCCAAGCGATCGCCGCCCGCGCGATCGTCGTCTCCCGCCGACGGGAGACTTCTTTCAGCACGTCCAACACTCTAAAGGTCTGCTCGTTCGCGTTGCGCGCGACCCAATCAGCCCGCCCTGCGGATTCCGCTCGCATATTGTCGCGGGAATATTTCCCGCTCAGCACCCCTGAGCGCAACGGAGACCATGGCGTCACCCCAAGTCCAAGGGCCTGCGCCATGGGAATCAACTCGCCTTCTACCGTGCGCTCCAGCAGCGAATACTCGATCTGTAGCGCTGCCAAAGGCGCCCAGCCGCGGAACTCTGCCACGGTCTGCCCACGAGCCACCTTCCACGCATGCGTGTCGGAAATCCCGATATATCGCACCTTGCCGGCATCGACCAATGCGTTGAGCGCCGCCATCGTCTCCTCGATCGGCGTGAACGGGTCCTCCCAATGCATCCAGTAAAGGTCGATGTAATCCGTCCGGAGCCGGCGCAGTGACTGTTCGCAATGCATGATGATGCTCTTCCGGTTGCCGCCACCGCCATTGGCATCGCCCTTGAACATGTTGCCGCCAAACTTCGTGGCGATGACGACGCGGTCTCGCTTGGCTTGGTCTTGCCCAAGATGGTCGCCGATAATTCGCTCGGAATGGCCGCCGGTATAAATATTCGCGGTGTCGATGAAGTTGCCACCCTGCTCGATGAACCTGTCCATTAGCCGGCAGGAGGTCGCGGCATCTGTGCCAAACCCCCATTCCTGACCGAAGGTCATCGCGCCTAGGCAAAACGGGCTGACGCGCAGTCCAGAGCGTCCGAGCGTTACATAATGGTCGAGCGGCATGTCGTTCCTCCTGCTGGGCAGAAATTTTTGCACAGCTCTTTCTCGCAAAAGCGGACTTATTCTTATACTTTGTTGTCTAATAACTTTCTCCGCCACGCGTCAAGCTTTGATACCGTGGTCTGGTTCTGATATGTGCGACCAATGTCCGACCGTTCGACCCCCAGCACCCGCGCCGCCATGGTTCGCCAGATCCAAAGGCAAATCGCCGCCGGCGCATCCATTGGCGAGGCCTGCCTCGCCGCCAATATCTCTGTCCCAAGCTTCTACCGCTGGCGAAGCGAGGCCAAACCTAAATCTCCCCCGCGCGATGACTCGCCTGCGCTGCAAGCCATTATCGCCGCCGCCACACCGTTGTTTCTCGCGGAGGGTTTCGACGTGAGCATGGACCGTGTGGCGCAGGCCGCTGGCCTCTCCCGCCAGAGCGTCTTCAACCATATTGGCAGCAAAGAACGTCTGTTCCGCGATGTCATTAGCGCGATCCACCTCCGCCTAATGGATTTCTTGCCAAATTTGCCGGAAACAAACGACACGCGCGCCTTTCTCACAGCCTTCGCCATCGCCTATTCGGAGGCTGCCTGCGATCCGGAGGGGATGGCGCTGCACAAGCTGCTCATTGCCGAGAGCAACCAGTTTCCCGATCTGGCCCGGCTTTCCCGGTCTCTTGGCCTCACACGCGCGATACCCCTTATTTCGCAGTTTTTGAGGGCTCGTATGGCGGAAGGCAGCGTTCGCCAAGTTGACCCGGAGCTCACTGCGGAATCCTTTCTCTCCGCCGTTGTCGGCGTATCCCGCTTCCGCGTGCTGCTCGGCGAGCCGCTGCAGTCCCCGGAACGCCGAGATGCGCGATTGCGCAATGCGGTCGAGATTTTCATCCAGGGGCTTGCCACGATTCCTGTTTGACAATGACGCCCGCCCCCGATACATTTAGACTCAATAGTCTAATAATATAGGGGAAGCCAGATGCCGGACGTTAACCTCGCCGAGCCGTCCCTCTCGATCGCCGACTTAATAAATGCGCCGGAACGCATGATCGAGCGCTCTACCGAGCAGATGTATTCCTTCCCGCTCGAAGACCAGCGTCGCTATCAGTTGGAAGGCGCGCGCAGACGCTTTGCCGAGCAGGTAGAAAAAATTCCCGTATTGCGGCAATTGGCGCCGGAGCAGGGCATCGCGGAACTGAACGCCATCGAGGATCTCGGTCCGCTTTTGCTGCCCCATTCTGCCTATAAATCCTACCCGATGAGCTTCCTTGAACAGGACCGGTTCGACCGCATCACCGCCTGGCTGAACGGCTTCACCACCCACGACCTCTCCAAGCTCGACGCGCGCGGCTGCAAATCCATCGATGAATGGCTGCAACTGATGGATGCGGAAACACCGGTGCGCGTGATCCATTCCACGGGCACGAGCGGAAAACTCTCCTTTCTGCCACGCGGCACGCTGGAGATGGATCGCATGGTCACCGGTTGGCACCGGCTGTTTGATCGCTTTGGCGACGAACGGCCGCGCATGGGTGTGCCGGTGGAAGCCGCGCCCACCATCTTCTGCCAGTACCGCTCCGGGGCCATGGCCCAGCACCGCCTGCTTGATTGGTTGCAGACAAGCCTTTACAACGGCGATGCCTCGAAAATCATCACCACGAATCCGAGCCGGTTCAGCGCCGATGCTGCTTCGGTTAGCGGCCGGCTGCGCGTCGCGGAGGCGCGCGGCACGCTCGGTTCATTGCAGCTCTCGCCGGCGCTGTTGGCGCGGCGTGACGCCTTTATGGCGGATCAGAAGAATGCCGAGCTGTATTTTGACCAGTTCTTCGAGCGCTGCATGGCGTATAAGGGCGAACCGGTTTGTATCATGGCGCATGTGCCTATGCTGCATAACGTCGCTTTGCAGGGCCTTAAGCGGGGCTATGAGAACATGTTCGCGGAGACGAGCTTCATCCAGGCCGGAGGGGGCCTCAAGGGGCAGGCGCTACCCGAGAATTTCCGCGAAACGATCGACCGTTTTTTCGGAGGCGCCCCGCTTTCGGACGGCTACGGCATGAGCGAAATGGTGGCCTCCACACGCGCTTGCCCACAAGGCCACTACCATATTCCGCCTTGGGAAATCCCGTTCCTCCTCGACCCCGCGACCGGCAAGCAATTTCCGCGCATGGGCACGCAATCCGGCCGCTTCGCCTGCTTCGACCTCAACGCAGAGACCTATTGGGGCGGCTTCGTCACCGGGGACGCGGTGACTCTGAGCTGGGGCGATACCGAGCCCTGCGGCTGCGGCCGCATTGGCCCCTATGTGCACCGCGGCATAAGGCGCTTCTCCGAACAGGAGGGTGGGGACGACAAGGTTACCTGCGCCGGCGCGCCGGAAGCACACGACAACGCGATCAACTATCTCATCCAGTCCATGGGCGTTTGAACGATGGGCGATATGGAGACGATCACGCGCTATCATGTCCCGCTCATTATCCGCGGCCGCGTGATTGAGGATAGGGAGGTCACGCATGGCGGAAGGCGGGGCGGCGTCAGTTTCACGACCCCCGACATCCGCAAATATACCGGTCAACTGGCGCTCGCTTCACCCTCGGACCTCGCCGACCTCTATACCATTTCTTTCAACGAAATCCTCGACTATCTTGTCGAACTTGGCCAACGTCTCGACTACGCGCAAAATCCGCATCTCCGAGAGGCGTTCGAACTCTCCTGCGAAACTTCCGGCCTGGGCGCGGACATCCTGCGCGGCACCTATCAGAATCTTTGCACTGTCTTCAACCGCGCCGAGATGCGGGAAATGGCGGACGCCCTCATCGGCATCAAGTTCTTGGAAGGCTGGGAACCCATCCGCTCCGCCTCAGGCTACACAATCCGCGTGCGCGCTTTCGGCGCCCGCAGCGTCCATATCACCGCCGGCAACGTCCCCACAATCGCTGCCATCTCGCTGCTCCGCAACGTCATCACCCGCAGTGACATGATCATTAAAACGCCTTCGAACGACCCGCTCACCGCAGTCGCGCTCGCCCGCACGATGATAGAAATGGCCCCTGACCATCCGATCACGAAGCACATCTCGGTCGCCTATTGGAAAGGCGGGGACGCCGACATTGAGGCTGCACTCTATCAACCCAAAAACATCGAGAAAATTGTTGCCTGGGGCGGCCTCGCCTCGATCACCCATATTGCCAAATATATCCGCCCGGGTATCGACCTCATCACTCTGGACCCCAAGCTCTCCTCCACCATCATCGGCGAGCAAGCGTTCGAGAGCGAAGCCACCATGCAGGAAGTTGCCGAACGCCTGGCGCTGGATATCGGCGTGTACAACCAGGAAGGTTGCCTGAACGCGCGCGTTGTGTATGCGCAGACTGGCACACATGAAGCGGGTTTGGAGCGCGCCAACCGTTTTGGTGAGATCGTCTACCGAGCAATTCAGGCGCTGCCCTCCCGCCTCAGCGGCCCGGCCAAGCGGGTGAATCCAGACCTCGCCGAAGAACTCGAAGGCCTGCGTTACGCCGCTCAGCTCTACCGTAAAATCGGAGGGGACATTACCGGTGGCGTCATCGTCAGCCAGATGGACGAGCCGGTGGAATTCTCGCCACTGCTTGCTAACCGGATCGCCAACATTGTGCCTGTCGATTCCCTCGAAACGCCGATCCGCGCCGTCACCGCCTATACCCAAACCATCGGTATCTATCCGGACTCCCTCATCCCGGATATTCGCGACCGCCTCGCCTTCCATGGCGCGCAGCGGCTGGTTTCGCTTGGTTATGCTACCCGCCGCGTTGTGGCCGGCCCGTCAGATGGCATAGAGCCGATGCGTCGAATGGCGAAATGGATCATGCATGAGACATATGATCCCCAGATAATCGAACCGACTCCGTAATGATGCGACGGTTATTTAAAAAAACTATCTTCTCTAGAGGGGCGTCCCATGCTTGAAACGAATGCCGGCCATAGTGGCTTTCTCGAAATCGACCGTCCCCGGCGAACCTTCCGCGTCCGCCGCGATGCCTATCGCAGCCCGGAGATTTATGTGGAAGGAATGCAAAAGGTCTTCAACCGATGCTGGCTCTATATCGGGCACGAGTCAGAGGTTGAAATCCCTGGCGCCTTCCAGCGCCGCCGCATCGCCAGCCGGGATATCATCTTCGTTCGTTCACGCAACGAGGGCGTGAAGGCCCATTACAATTCTTGTTCGCATCGCGGCGTCACTATCTGCCGCGAGCGGGAGGGCAAGCAGCATAACTTCACCTGCCCCTACCATGGCTGGGTCTTCAACGCCGAAGGCAAACTCGTTCACACGGGCATGGCGGGTGGCTACCCGGACAACTTCAACGAGGACGGGCGCTATAACCTGATCCCGGTTGAGCGTCTCGACAACTACCGTGGATTCTATTTCGTCAACTTCAATCCCAACGCCATCAGCCTGTTCGACTACCTCGCTGGCGCCCGGGACATGATCGACATGATCTGTGAGCAGACAGAGGTAGGCCAGACTCTGATCGGCCGCCCCCATGAATACGTCATCAACGCCAACTACAAATACCTCGCCGAGAATTCCTATGACGGCTATCACGGCATCGAAACGCATCGGAGCTATTTCGACTTTCTGGCAGACCGACTCAAGGCGGCAGGGCAGGAGGAACAGCTTAATGCCATTCTGGCTGATTATCCGGCCGGGGGTGTCGGTGGTGGCCTTGGCAACGGCCATGGCTTCTTCGAATCCTGGGTTCCCAACGGCAAGCCCGTCGCCTCCTGGATACCGCCCTGGGGAGAGGAGGCGCGGGTGGAAATCGAGCGTATCCGTGCGCGCATTTACGCGCAGCAGGGCGAAGCGCGCGCCAAGCGCATTTGCGAAAACCAGAAGAATCTTATTATCTTTCCCAACCTTGTTATCAACGACCATGTTTCCGTCACTGTGCGCTCGTTCCAGCCGGAAGGTGTCGGCCGCATGCGCGTCACTGCCTGGGCCATGGGGCCGAAGGATGAAAGCCCGCTCCTGCGCAAAATCCGGCTCGACAATTTCCTCACTTTTCTTGGCCCGGCCGGCTTCGCAACGCCGGACGACAATGAAATGCTGGAACTCGCCCAAAGCGCGGTCACCCATACGCCTTCCATCTGGTCAGACATTTCGCGCGGTATGAAGGCGGATGATGACCTGATGACCAGCCATGCCCACTGGACGGACGAGAATCAGGTTCGGGCGTACTGGGCCCAATGGGACCGTATCATGGGCGGTGCCGAAACGCTGGAGGCAAGATAAATGGATCAGATCACCTCATCAAACGCCGTCTCCCGCACCGAAGTCGAAGACTTCCTGTACCATGAGGCCGACCTCATAGATGGCTGGGACCTGCTCACCTGGCTTTCGCTTTTTGAGCAAGAATGCCTCTATCAGATCGTTACCCCGGGCATCCCCAATGCCGATACCGCAAACGCCGATGATACGCTGTTGCTGGTCTCAGACAATATCGAGCGCCTCGACCAGCGTATTCGTAGAATTTTGAAAAAAACAGCGCATGTAGAGTTCCCGCACTCGCAGACCAGCCATATGCTCACCAATATCCGTGTCACGCAAAACGCGGCTGGGGAGATCGATGTGCGCAATCGGTTCCTCACCTTCCGTACCAAGTCGGACCGCACCGTGCAGTTCTTTGGCCACCAGATCTATAAACTCACGCATCGAGACGGCCAGCTCCGGATCAAGATCAAACGCACGATGCTAGATTTCGATACCCTAGCCGATCAGGGAAAGGTCACTATTATCCTGTGATTTACGACCGCCGCACTGAGTTCAGCGATCACGCACCAGAATGGAGCCATTAGGTTCCAAGTGGGTTTAATGTAATCGTGGCTCTGGTCGGCAGGACGAATGGGCTGTTGCGATGCGATCGGAAGAGAGAATAATGTCCAGAAGTCATGAGGGCCGCGTTGCCGTCGTCACCGGTGCCGCGCGAGGTATAGGTCGCGCCATTTGCGAAAAACTATCGGAACGCGGTGCACGCCTTGTTCTGGTCGACCGGGAGGACAGCTCGGATACCGCCGGCGCCCTCGTTGGCGAGAGCGTGTGCCTCGCCGCAGACGTCGCTTCGGATCATGACTGGGCTCGAATTGCGGCCCGTACCATGGAGGCGTTTGGCCGAGCCGACATCGTCGTGAACAATGCGGGAATTTTCCCCATGGCGTCGATTGATCAGCTTACCATCGAACTATGGCGCAGCGTTTTCGCCGTCAATCTCGAAGCGCATTTCTTCAGTGCTAAACACTTCGTACCTCTGATGAGAGCCAACAGATACGGCCGCTTCGTCAATATATCCTCGAACTCCGTAGGCGCTCCAACGCGCGGCCTTAGCCATTATATGGCGAGTAAGATGGGCGTGATCGGCTTTGTCAGAGGCTTGGCCAACGACGTCGCCGATGACGGCATCACCGTGAACGCCGTGATGCCGGCTTTTACCGATACGCCGGGGACCGCCTTCGCGCCGGAGGAAATCCGCCAGCGGACGATTCTGGTGCAAGCGATTAAGCGCGTGGCGGTACCCAATGATATTGCGGGCCCCGTCGTCTTTTTAACAAGCGATGACGCCGCCTTTGTTACAGGTCAGGCGATTGTGGCCGATGGCGGCATGTACAAGATCTCCTGACAACGAATGAAGCGACCGCTTTGGTTGAGCGTGACCGCCAGAAACACCGCGAGCACGAGGTACCAGAATGCCATCATGCCGTTACGCCGCGCTCAGCCGGAAAGAGCGACGGTGGCATGGGAATATTGTTCATGACCCACCAGGGAGACAAGAAATGCTGCAACATCCGCGCGGCTCATCTGCTGGCGGCGGATGATACCATTGGTGTCGGCCAGCCAGCTGTTGGTGGCGGGTCGGTCGGTCAGGCCAACGGGTTGGACCAGAGTCCAGTTCAAGCCGGATGTTTTCACCAGCGCCTCTTGCTTCTCCTTATCGGCCATGTGTTCACGCAGCACGGTCCGATAGAAGAGCTTGAAAGCGAAGGGCAGGCGATCGCCCGTATCGCCGATGCCAAAGGCAGTCACTACCAACAGCCGGGCGATACCCGAAGCCTGCATCGCCGAAATAATGTTGCGGGTGCCGGCTTCGCATACATCCGCCGGCGTGGTGCGGCGCGCGCCCAGCATCATGGCGAACGGGTTCTGGCTATTACCGAGACTGACGATCACCAGATCGTGGCCCGGCACGCCGGCGTTCACATCAGAAGGGATCATCACGTCCCCACCAAGCGGTGTGACGGACGGAATGGCGGGGACTTTCGATGGGTCACGGGCAAACGCGGTGACCTGATGCCCAGCCTTGACCAACCCCGCCAGAGTGGCCAGGCCTGTACCCCCGGTGCTGCCAAAGACAATTATGTTCATGCTGCTTTTCCTAGCGCCAGAGCAAGGCGACGAGAATCGCGGCCAGCATCGTGTGGATCATATGCAGCAATTGCTCGATCGTCTGAGCTTGAAACGCCTGGTCGCGGGCGAGTATCAGCGCCGCGTCATCGGTCGGCGGCGCAAATGTCGCCTCCAGAATACGGCGTTTGGCCTTGAATTCCCGGGCGTTCAGAGTGAGTAGAACGGCCACGGCGGCGATGATGACGACCGGGCGAGCCCAGGGGAGCGTCATGATGCGCCTGACCCCAGGGTGATTGGCGGTTCAAGCTTGGGCGTCATTTCGCTAAGAATAGGCTTTCTCATGTGAGTAGTATGGGGACGGACCAGAATAAAGCCAGTGCGGCGTGTGCTTTGATTCTGCGCGCAAGGCTGAAGCTTGCCGATCTATTGCCTGATGTTGCCCTGCATCTATCTTGAATAAGTTTCAGAGTTGCCTTCGGCATCGTTTAAACCGCGACGTCGATTATCAGAATCGGGGTCTCTTCGGTCGTTGGCTTTATGCGTCGAACGCGCTGGTTGGCGGGGGCTCGTCGGTTGTGCTCCTCGGCGTTAAAGGTTTCTCAACTGGAAAGCCGATCCAATCGGGCTTACGTTGCGAGCAATATTTCGCGAATTTTCCTGCCCAGAACAACAAGAGCGGCATCAAAACCAGAAGAAAGAGAACGTAGACAAATAAACCAAGCATCTTTCAAAGACCCGTGCATCAAAAAATACATTTAAGAGCAAAGCTGGTTTTGCATAGGCTAAGATGTCGAAAAATTACGATCCTCGGCCGACAATCAGTTAATGCTTCCTCGGCTTTGTAAACCGGCTGCTGTCGACATGGTCGGACGTTATGCGGGCTGGAAGGGCACTTAAACGTCTGATCGGGCTTAACCCAGAACAGTCGGCCGCCAGATCGTGCAGGCGAAGATGGCCGTAGGGCAGTCCAACCGCCGCGCGATGGAACGGTCGAAATAGCGGCCATTCATCCAGGGTATCGCCCGATTGCCCTACCCCGTACGCCCTTGATGGACAGGCTGTTTCGGGGCAAGACCGCTATACAAATAGGCAGACGTGATGTGTCAACGACATTGACAAGAGCAGCAGAAAATGGTGCGTTCGGTAACAGTAAGCACCCAAACTTAACGGGTGCGTGATCATGATTTGGCCGACTTATTGCTATCGCTTTAGCACTGAGGCCACGACAAGGCGCGCATGGAGGGAAAAAGATGGATCAAGACCGTTCCTACTTCGAAACAGACCCTGCTATTGACCTCATTCGCACCAGCATTCCCGAGGGAAAACCTGATTGGACCGAAAACATAGCTTGGACAATGTATGATCCCAAGTCCAATGTCAGTATATTCGGCCATCTGGGACGGTTGCAGCCGGATCGACGCATCTGGGAGGGATTTTCTCTGCTTTATCTGCCAGACGGGTCAGCCTATGCGAGTCGGTCTCTCGGCGTCAGCCCTAGCGAAGCGCGCAACGGCGATTACCACTACCAACCGCTCATTCCCGGCAAGCTTTGGCGCTACACATTCAATGGTGTGGCGCAACGCGTCGAACCCGAAGATCTGCAACGGCGCGCAATTGCTGATGAAGCGTTTGAAGAAGCATGTTATGATCTTCTCTTCGAGGCCATCGAACCGGTCTTTAATATGCATAGGTCTGATCTTTCGTCTGAGCGCATGCATCTCGAACATGCTGGGCGTATGCGAGGCGTTGTAAAAATCGGCAGCAAGGTTTTTGACATCGATTGTTCAGCCTATCGCGACCATTCGATGAGTCAGCGCACCTTCACCACGCTTGACTCGGAAACCTGGGCAAACGCCGCGTTCCCCAGCGGTCGCGTCTTCTCTCTTCTTGAAGTCACACGCGGCGATCGGAGGATACTTGAAGGTCATATCTATGAGAATGGGAATATGCGCCTAGCTCATCCGATCGAGATACCAAACCTTGCCGATCTTGCCGGTAATCCAGGAAGCGGCGTCCTCAGCTTCGAAAGCGGCGGTCGACGCGACGACATACAATGGGACCTTGTAGAGGCGCCTTACGTGCCATTTCAACTGCTGCGCCCAGTCGGTATGCGTGCCGGCGTCGACCATGCTGACAAAACGAGCTGCGTCGTTCTCGAATGTCCTGCCAAATTTATCTGGGACGGAGAAGTTGGTCACGGATGGCTGGAGCGGACCCGTCCTCTAAGCAGTTTAAGGCTGTGATATTTTGCACTCCCGAAGTGCTGAGGGGTTAACCGTAATTCGTTGGAGAAGCGGATTTTTCGGAGATTAACAAGTAGATCAGGGGTAAGGCAAGCGTGGCGCTGTAATCTCGCGATGGCGTTTCGCTTTGCGCCATCATGCGCGTCTGACTCGGTTGCGATCTAACCGTGCCGGCATAAGGCGCGCAAATTGGCCTGTTCGGTGGTACATTTTGTCGCGGTCTTATATGAAAAAATTCCGCAAAAGACTTTTTTCGTTTACGGCCGGTGCTAGTGACCCATATACGCATCTTTGACGCTACAGCGTCCAACGCCTATGTCCCAAGGACAAAAATCGTTGTAGCGTTTTTTTGGGGGGCGAACGGTTATTTTAGAATCGGGATAAATCAGTTGGTATTCTCATCGCTCACCGCCTTTGCGTGCACGCGAATAGGCCGCTAGCCAAGAGCCTAAGTCTGATTAGAGGAGACATGAAATAACTGACGCCCCTGGCTTCCCCGGAATAGAGCCCCGCTGGACGACGAGTGCAAAAGATGGTGTCGGCACCGCTCTATCCCCCCGGAGTGCGGTATGGTTTACGCATAGCCACGGGATTCTCGACGAAATCTATTACCCGTCCGTCGATCAGGCGTGTACGCGCGATTGCGGCCTGATCGTGACGGATGGTATCGCCGGTGGCTTTTTTGCCGAAGAAAAGCGTGACACGGTGACGACGACCCGCCGATACGCCGATGGCGTCCCGTTATTCACCATCACCAATACGTGCAAGCAGAAGCGCTTCACCATCGAGAAGCGGATTGTCGCTGACCCTGTGCATGATTGTGTGTTGCAGCAGGTCCGGCTGATCCCGGAGGCTGGCGTTACCGGCTTGCGGCTTTTCGTCCTGCTTGCGCCGCATCTGGTCAATGGCGGCGCGCACAACACCGGGTGGCTTGGCGATTACAAGGGGGCGCAAATGCTGTTTGCGACCGGCGATCGCTCTGCGCTGGCACTGGCGTCCTCGGCGGCATTTTTGGCGTGTAGCGTGGGTTTCGTCGGTGAATCCGATGGCTGGCAGATTTTGCAGAGACACGGGCGTCTGGCCGAGATCTATGATCGCGCCACGGATGGCAACGTTGCGTTGGTTGCCGAGATCGATGGTACCGAGCCCTTTACATTGGCCATTGGGTTTGGACGGACGTCCGAAACAGCAGCATTCCAGGCTGCTGCCAGCCTCGCCCGGGGCTATGAGCGGGCCGAGGCGGAATACGCGGCGAATTGGCAGAACTGGCAGCGCGATTTGCAGCCTCTCGATCCGGCCGAGCAGTCCGGGCCGCATAATTATTACAGGGTAAGCACCGCCGTACTGCGTTGCCATGAAAGCCCGCTCTTCCCTGGCGGCGCGATCGCCAGCCTCTCGATTCCCTGGGGCGATCATAAAGGGGATGATGATCTGGGCGGCTACCATCTGGTCTGGCCGCGGGATCTTGCAGAAACCGCGGGTGCCTTGCTTGCTTGCGGTGCGCTGGCGGACGCGCGGCGCGCGCTGGATTATCTGCGCGTCATTCAGGAAGCAGACGGGCACTGGCGGCAGAATACTTGGCTCGACGGCTCAGCCTATTGGAGCGGGACACAGATGGATGAGACCGCGTTCCCCATACTTCTGCTCGACCTGGCGTTTCGCAACGGCGCGGTGCCGGAAAAGCAACTCGCCGAATATTGGCCCATGGTAGAGCGCGCCTGCGCCTTTATCATTTCCAACGGACCCGCAACCGACCAGGATCGCTGGGAGGAGAATGCGGGATACACGCCGGCCACGATTGCCGTGGAAATTGCCGCCTTGCTGGCCGCCGCCGATCTGGCCGACAGGTTGGGAAAGCCCGAGATCGCTGTTTTTTTGCGCGAAACAGCGGATGCCTGGAACGCGGATATCGAAAGCTGGATCTATGTGAGTGGTACCGACCTGGCGAAGACATGCGGCGTGGATGGATATTATCTGCGCATCGCTCCGGAAGGAGAACGTGATCTTTCGATTGCGCTTGTGCATGGCCGGATTGCCGTGCGCAATCGGCCAGCCGTAGAAGCGGAAATGGCGACGGATGAGCTGGTGGGCGCCGACAGCCTTGCGCTGGTGCGGTTCGGCCTGCGATCGGCGGAGGATCCACGCGTTCTCGATACACTGAAAGTCATAGACCATCTGACGAGGGTGGAGCTGCCGCAAGGCCCGGTGTGGCGACGCTACAACAATGATGGTTATGGTGAGCATCATGATGGGCGGCCATTTGACGGCACTGGGCACGGCCGGGCATGGCCGTTGCTCACAGGCGAACGGGCGCATTACGCCATTGCTGCCGATGAGATGGCCGAGGCGGAGCGGCTCCGGAAAACGATTGAGGGGTGTACCAGCGAAGGTGGCCTGTTGCCGGAGCAGGTTTGGGACAGCGACGACATTCCCGACCGCGAGCTGTTCCGTGGCCGCCCGAGCGGTTCGGCGATGCCGCTGGTATGGGCGCATGCGGAATATGTGAAGCTGCTGCGCTCGTTGCGTGATGGCGCGATATTCGATCTGCCGCCGCAGACCGTACAACGCTACCTTGTCGAACAGACCCAGCCGCGCTGCAGGGACTGGCGCGAAAGCTGGCGGCGGAGCCGGATGCCGGCAGGACAGATATTGCGGGTTGAATTAAGTAGTTCCGGAATCGTCAGATGGAGCGATGACGCGTGGGTGACGATGCATGACACGCCGACCACCGATATCGGGCTCGGGATTCAGGCTGCTGAGCTTGAGACTGCGTCGCTTCACGCGGGGCGGAGCGTTGTATTCACATGGCGTGACACTCAAGGCTGCTGGCGAGGAACTAATTTTTCGGTCGCGGTGACAGATTAAGCCCCTGTCGCGCCTTTTGCCCAGTCAGCCACCGGTTCACATTGCATGGAAAATAGGTCGTTCAAAAAAGTCGCCGGGCCGAAGCATGATCTATGGTGACGCCATCGAAGGGCGAAATCAACGATGGTTCGCCTTTAAGCGGAAGGCTGATGCCTTAAGAAGCTTTGAGTCGAATGGCGGCCGGTTTGCGACGGAACCAGAAGCAGAGAAAAACAATGATCACCAGTATGCCAATAAGGCCCATGGCAATGCCGATGCGTGCGAGCAATATCAGTGAGGATGATGGGCCGCCCAGCCTCTCCTGTGCCACATCGTCGGGCGAAACCGATTCATCGGCGCGGCCAAATTCGCTTAAAACATAGTTCGATAGTGCAGCAATTTCACTGTTGCTGAGTTGATTGCTGTCACTCGGCAGACCGCCAAAGCCTGGCATGTATGATTGCCCAATGGCAGTGCTACGGGTAACGCCGTAGAGGATGGCGGCGATCAGGTTATTTGGACTTGTACCGCCAGTGGCGGAGTTATGGAACAGACTCGGGTAATAACCGTCTTTGCTGCCCTGACCAAAGACACCATGGCACGACGCGCAATTACTCTGAAACAATTCCGCGCCAGTCGGAGAATCGCCATCGTCCGAACGGACGCCATTCTGGCCACGCAACGTCGCAACGTTGAGGGAGGGTTGCCCGTAGCTGAACCGAGACGCCGCGTCGGACGGGTTATGCGCCGGCGGGACGGTCCGGATATAGGTCGCGATGGCGTTGATGTCTGTGGGTGAAAGATACTGAAAACTATGTTCTACAGCCTCGCCCATGCTGCCCGCTGCCTGGGCGTTCCCCGCGAGGGATCCGGTGTGCAGATACTGTACCAGATCTGTCTGGTTCCAACTCCCAATACCGCTGACCGGGTCCGACGTGATATTCGGCGCGTACCACACGCCGACCTGTGCGCCGGCCAGGTTTTGGCTTGCCAATTCCTGCATAAGAAAACCGCGCGGCGTATGGCAGGTGCTGCAATGGGCCGGGCCGTCCACCAGATATTTGCCGCGATTCCAATTCGCCGAATGGCTGGGATCGGCCACGAACGTGCCACTGTTCAAAAACAGCAGGTTCCAGATTTTCATCGACATGCGGATGTTCATCGGGAAGGCGAGGGACGTTTGCGGTGGCGTCTGATCGACCGGCGCCACTCCGTGCATGAAATAGGCGTATAGGTCGCTGACATCGGCATCGGTAAGCAACCGATACGATGTATATGGCATGGCCGGATAAAGATTGGCGCCATCTTTACGAATACCTTCGCGAACCGCCCGGGCGAAGTCAGCCTCGGTATAGTCGCCAATTCCGGCAGAGGTGGATGGCGTGATATTGGTGGAATAGATGTTGCCTACAGGTGAAGAGATCGACAATCCACCGCCGAATGGCAGCCCGCCCGGCGCTGTGTGACATGCCGTGCAGTCGGATGCGGTGGCGATATAGGCGCCGCGTTGTATTGCGGCGGCATCCATACCGTTGGCATCGGTGGCATGGCTGACGGCCGGGATGGCGCTCATGATGAAAAGCGAGAAAGCAATCCTAAGGTCGCGCTTTAGAAAACCCATGATCAGCCGGCCTTAAGCTGGTCGACGATGGCGTCGCTCGCCTTCATCGCCAAGGCCACCATGGTCAGCGTGCTGTTCCCGCTGCCGCCCGTCGTCATCGCCCCGCCCCCCGGCAAGAACAAATTATCATGGTCATGGGCGCGGCAGTCGGCATCCACGACCGATGTCGATGGGTCCGTTCCCATGATGCAACCCCCCATGATGTGGTCGCTATGCGTGTAGAATGTGTTGATCTGACTTTCTGTCGTGCCGAGTTCGGCCATCAACTGCTTCAGCAGCGGCAAGGTGTAGGTGGCGGTGCTGCGCCGCACGTAATCGCTGACATCATAGTAGATATTCGGTTTATTCAGGCCGAGCCAATCTTTTTTGTTCGAAAGCGTGAGGCGGTTATCGGGCAAAGGGATCAGCTCGTGCTCGATGGTGAGCGTGGCGGTGCAAGCCGCGAGCCGTCTTATTTCGGTATCCAACGCTTTGCCAACCAGGCCTTTCTTCAAAGCTGCCAATCCGCCGACGCGGCTGCGTGCGGCATTTTCCATGCGCAACAGCGCGCCGCTATGAACGCTCCGGAAGTCGCCTTGCGACGTGTTCATGATGCTGCTGCTCTGCACGGGCCCCACACCCGTCCATAAAGGCTCGGACATTGTGATCTGACTTGATATTTTCGGCTGGTCCATCATGTTGCGGCCGACCTGGTCGGAGCTGTTTGCAACGCCATTCGGATTTTGGTCATCTTTTGATAAAAGCAGGATTTTCGGGGTTTCGATCCCGTTGCAGGCGATAACGAAAACTTTGCCGGTGACGCGGTGCGAAACTTTATTGGGATCAAGAAAATGTACCGCCTGAACGGCGTTTTTTGCTCCGGTCTCAACTCGGTAGACGACGGCATTGGCCATGATCACGCCGCCTTTGGCCTCGATCTTTGGTAAGGCAGTTGCGGCATCATACTTCGCGCCGATCGGGCAGACCGGAAAGCAATTATTGTTGCCGCAGCATGCTGGGCGCCCGTTATAGGAGACGCCGCTATTTCGGGCCTGCGCCGCTGGAAGATTTTGAAGCCCGATTTTGGCGGCGGCCTCGGTAAAGCGCTGTTCGCCCGGACCGAAGGGCAGTTGACCCATGGGATAGGGCTTCGAGCGGAGCGGGGGCCATTGCAATGCGGGATCGGATGGTCCGCTAACGCCCAGCGCGTATTCAGCGCGGGTGTAAAAGGGTTCCAAGGTGTTATAGTCGAATGCCCAATCCCGCCCGACGCCGTAGAGCGATTTGAGTTTCATGTCTTCCGGCGTCAGGCGCCAGCAAATGCCCGCCCAGTGCCAGGTGGCGCCACCGGCATAACGGACGTAGCCCTGCCGGTAGGCCAGTGCGTCAGGACCCTCCAATTGCAGATATTCTGCCGCCGAAGCGTCGGTATATGTTTCCAGATGCGGGGCCCAAGGCTTCGGTGGATAGGCTGCATCACAGTTCGCCTTAAGGCTGGGCGGAAGGTTCCTGAAATTCTCGACGATCTGCCAGCGCTCGACGCGTGGCCCGGCTTCCAGCATTAAAACGGATAAACCGGCGTCCAGGGCATTTTCCGCCACGGTGCAACCTACTACGCCTGTACCTACTACGACGACATCGGCACTATAATTATCGGCCATTTTTGGCTCCCGATATGTACCACGATTGCCTTAAAGATCGTTTGCTACGAGCCTCCGTCATTAGCGCGTGACGAACCTCTGGACGGCCATGAGCGGCGCAAGTTAGACTAAAAATCAGGCATATCCGTTAATGGCGGCGCGGATGCGTTCCAACCATTCGGCCCCGAAATGGCATAGCTCGGGATCGTCATCACATCGCTCGTCGGTTGATACATTAGTGCCAGCTCATAGGCGTAGACTTCCGATCCGAGCGTCTCCGCGATAACCCCACTATACCAAGCCGAGATGATCGCTAAAGCGATATCCCGAATTCTTCCTTGCGGAAGGTCTGTATAAAAATCTTCGACGATTTTTGCATTGTTGTTCCCCGCAATTGTCAAAATATCATCGACATTTTTTTCGATATCGGGGTAAGCGCCGTTCATGGCGGCGGCCAACCTGCTGCCAACTTCTGCATTCAAATTGTGATTGATGAGAAGAGACGATACCTCCATGAATTTTGATACAGCCATGCTGGACGATGTATCCGGCACAGCAGCAAAACCATAAGGTGCCGCGGCCAATCCCATCAACGCAGTGCCAACGCCAAGAAGATGCCGTCGATCTAGACGATACTCGAACGGACAATCATCACGAAAAACATTGGTCATGTCCCTGATCTCCGAAAGGTCGCGGCGCGCCAATTACTTCATTTACTGTATGCGAAAACTTCGGAAGTATCAAACTCGAAGGTGGAACTTGGCCGGTGTTCCGAAAGTATCAGAAGATACGGGCCTCGCGACCCAGCCGGATCGGATCGCCCCTGGAAATTCGATTTGATTGCTTCCTTGTCGAGAAAGGATTTGACCCGACAAAATTGAATAGTTCTTGGTAAAAGAGGGCGAATTGGAAAAGAGCTCTGTTAAAACAGAGCGTCCGGTATAGCCGCCGAGAATTGTGGCGTTAAATCGAGATCTTATCGTCGGTAATGAGAAAATGCTTTCATAGATGCATAGAATGAGAATGACGGAGACTTACCTTTGTCATCAGATAATTTTAGATTGAGATGTCGGCATATCAACGGTCCATCAGCCAATAAGTGCCAAATCGCGACGCCGACGGCGCTGACTTCTGGGTGCGGTCACACAAGGCAATTCATTTTGTTGCAATATTTGTAACCCACTGAAAGGCAACGTTATATTCGGCATTTTGACCCGGTTTGGTGCCGGTAGGAAATTGAGGCCCCATGACTCCAACGTTAAGCCATTGATCTAGATACATTTTTCTGGCTCGCGAGCGGGAAACCGCATAGCGAAAACAATGGATCAACGTGTTGACATACAAACTAAGGCAATCGCCGGATAGCCGGGTTGCATCCTGACAGCGATCGTCTCAACGGCTATAGTTGTCACAGCCGACACAAAAAAATACGGATTTTGCCTTGCGCCGCATCTTTTTATGCCCTGTCCTGTTTCCTGGTCTCCTTGTGCTTCTCGTAACTGGATGCAGCGATGGCTACTCCCCCAATACCTATGCCGCCACCGCTGCGCAGCAGGAGGCGACAGTGCAGCGCGGTGTGATCATCGGCGTCCGGCCGGTTCTGATTAGCGCGAATGGCACGATCGGTGCCGCGACCGGCGGCGCCGCGGGTGGCGTCGCAGGCGCACAGTTAACGGGTAGCCCAGTGGTTACGGCGTTCAGCGCGATCGGGGGTAGCCTGGTCGGGGGCATTGGCGGCGCGGCCGCCGAGCAAGCGGTCGCAGACACCAAGGGGTGGGAATACATCGTTCAAGAGACCGGCGATAAGCTGGTTTCCGTCACCCAGACGAGCAAGACGGCGCTTCCAGTCGGTCTGAATGTCCTGGTCATCTCCGATACTCAGCAAGCTAGGATTGTACCGGACTATACGGTGCAGGTCGCGGCGGCCGGGACCACCGGTGCCAAGCCTCCGGTGACGAACGCTTCCCAAACTGCTGCCGCGTCGAACGGTTCGACGCCTACGGAGATTGACGTCGGCCCGCTTCTGCCAGCGGGTGCAACGGCGCCTTTACAGGTGGCTCCAATCGCCGTGGCGAGCGATCCCACAACGCTGTCGGCGCCAAATCCCGGTTCAACCGTTCCCTCTCCGACTCCCCAAGCACCGATTCCTACGTCGGACCAGGTCGCAGCACCCGATGCAGCAAGCAGCATCATTTCGCCCATGGTAACGCCTTCGGCTAAATCCGCAGCAACGCCTGGTCCGGTCGCGAATTGATAATCGAACATTTAAACGGTTTGGCACTGTGCTGTGCACCGCGGCCGTCAGATCATAAATAATATTTGGCCCACTGAAACTGATACCCTTGCAACATCATGCGCTGGTGCGGACGGTGCATATATCCTGGAACTATACGACATTCCTGAACATTGCCTTCGCCGTGCTCTCATTGGTGCTGATATTTTGTTTTGCCGGAACCGGCGGCCCGAAGATGCTGCGCATGATGTCCATAAAACAAAACGGTCATGCCGATATCGGAATAGATCATCATAGTCATACCGGAGGTAGCCGGCTCTCTGGTGACTGACAGAAAATTTGCCTATAGGTGCAACTAGATTGCTTTAGTCGCGATTACGGAGGTCGTATGTCGGAACGCCAAGCGGATCAGGTTCAACGTGTGTGCGTACATGGCCACGAGGTCGTGACCTATAGTTTTGGTAGTGGCGCGGAGGTGTTATTCTGCTTGAACGGCGGCCCTGGGCTGCCATGCGACTACGTGCGAGATGCCCATTCCCGCCTCGCAGATCAGGGTTACAGGGTCGTTGCATTCGATCAGCTTGGCTGCGGGCGATCGGACCGGCCGACCGATCCGGGTTTATGGATATTAGAGCGCTACGTCGAAGAAGTGGAAATTGTCCGTCAGGCGCTTGGGCTGGGTGTGGTTCATTTGCTGGGTCAGTCCTGGGGCACCTGGCTCGGCATCGAGTACGCATTGACCTACCCGGAAGCGTTCAAGACGATCATTCTCGCCGATGGCGCGGCGAATATTCCACATCTTGTCACGGAGCTGGAGCGCCTGCGCGGCGCGCTGGGGCCTGAAACCGTTGCCATGATGCAGCGGCACGAGGCAGAGGGCACCATCGATCATCCGGAGTATAAAGGCGCGATCGACGTGCTGAATTACCGCCATGTCTGTCGACTGCAGGTCTGGCCGGATGCGGTAAATCGCTCTTTGGCAGACTGGAATATGGGGCCGTATATGGCGATCCAGGGGCCAAACGAGTTTTGCTATACGGGCAGCATCAAGGACTGGAACCGGGTGGATGATCTGCACCGTATCACCCAGCCGGCCCTCGTGTTGTGTGGGCTGCATGATGAACTGACGCCAGCTTGCTCTCGGTTGATCCATCAGGGTTTGCCGGACAGCCGGATAAAGGTCTTCCCGAACAGTTCCCACATGCCGTTCTGGGAAGAGCCTGAGCCCTATTTCGAAACCCTGAAGGCTTTCCTTGACGAGCACCGCAGTTAGTTCCCCATTGCGATGGGGCTGAGGTTTCAAGGCATGCGACGTCGGCGTGAATTTCGGTAGGTTAAAATGCAGCCATCCGCAGTGTTATACTTTCACGAATTTCAACGTCCAACGGTCGCTCTCGCCGATTGCCAGATATTTGGCACGATCCACGGCGCCCATTGCCAAAACGGGAGGCAAGGTCCAGACCCCCTTGGGATAGTTTTTGGTATCGCGCGGATTATCCCCAATCGGTGACCTTCCGGCGAGGTTGAAACCGGATTTTTCGATCAGTGCAATGGCATAATCCTCCCGCACATATCCGCTTTTGGCCAGCGGATCTTGTGGTTGGGTGTTCAGCCCGCGATGATCCTCAATGCCTAAAACGCCGTCAGGTTTAAGGATGCCATAAATCTCGGCAAGTTTGGCTGCGGCCGTTCCGTCGGCCATCCAGTCATGCAAGTTCCGAAAAGATAGAACCAGATCGACCGAATTCGGGGGGGCGATCGACGAATTTGCATCAAATCCGGTGACGATCACCTTGCCATAATCCGCCGGATCGTCATGGAGCTTTTTGAGATAGGCCGCCAGGGCTGCCGCCGCTCTTTTGTTGCCGGCGGGAGGCGCCGGGATTGCGACGCGATAGATGCCCTGCGCTTTGAGATAGGGCGCCAGGATCTCGGTCCAGTATCCCGCGCCAGGCTCTATTTCGACGACCGATTGATTGGCGCGCAGACCGAAGAAGTTCAGAGCTTGCAAGGGGTGCCGATAGCGGTCCCGCTTGATATTAGCAGCTTTGCGGGTCCGGCCGTCGATCGCCGCCAAGAGCTTTGGGTCGGTTGCAGCGTTCGCGGGATTGGGTCGCAGAATACTTATCGCTGTCGCCCCTAGCGTCGCTGCAAATAAGTCACGGCGGTAAATCCTATACTGCATCTGATTTGTCCTGGCACCAATATTTACACAGACGCTAGCTAAGACAATCCCATTTGTAAAACTGCCATGTGGCGCTTTTTCGCCCCGGCCAATTTTCAGGATTAGGCGATCAGCGCCGACGACTATACCAAATGACGACGATGCCGACGAGTGCCAATAGCACACCCCGAAAAATCCAGGGCCGTTGATCGATCATGAAGCTGCTTGAGGGCCATTTGACCACACCGGTTCCCTGGCCGATCCAAAGAAGACCGCCGATCAGTAGAACCGTGCCGATGATGGTAAGGACAATCTTCAAGACGGCACTCCCAAAAAGACGGCGTTGTTATGAGAGAGCAATAACATGCTGGCAATCTGTTGAGTAGAGTAAAATGGAAGCGGTGCCATATCGCCCCTGCAACGGGCTCACTGCATTCTATGTCCGATCAACAGCAATTGCGGTTTTGCCCCGATCGTCGAATCAGGGCGAAGGACCGGCTGGTGAAGCCGAGCCTGATTGAAGATGCGTACATGAGCTAAGATATAACGGATATCGTAACATTAATCACCGAACCTCAGTCAAAAAACCGAAACCTCGACTCCCATGCTCAGAAAATCCTCTGCTTCTCCTTCGTAACTACCGGAGACCGGCACGGCCTGCTTGATGTCACGCGCTACGGCGATTGGGATGAGGCTGAAATCGCCGATCGTTCTGTTCGTTGGATCGAAGGTGATCCAGCCGGCGCCGGGCAGAAAAATCTCGACCCATGCATGGGTCGACCCAGTACCGCTCGTGCCCACCATGCCCGTGTTGCGGTTTATCAGATATCCAGAAACGATCCGCGCCCCAAAGCCAAGCCACCGCACCGCCTCGATCATCAGTACCGCAATGTCACGGCACGACCCGCGCCGGCGGTCGAGCGTAACCAGGGGTGACTGCGTGCCCTCGTCGTCGCGCGCCTCATATTCAACCCAGGCAAGGATCGCATCATTCATATCCCTGAGCAGCGACAATGTGTTGGTCGGCGAACTTCGGATAAAGCCTTGCGCCCAAACGGGCAGGCGGCCGGCCGGATCGACAAATTGCGGAATCAGCAAGGCACCCAGATCGGAGACCTCATCCAAAGCGTAGGCAAACGGAAAGGATGCGGCGCTGTCGGCAATGCCGAATTGAGGATGAGGGACTGCTTTATGCTCAAGCGTTACCCTACTTTCGATCGTCAGCCGGTCGGATGGCGCGGCAAATGTCGCGCTGGCGATGGCGTTGCCAAACACATCATTCGCCCAGCTCAAATTACCCAGCGGCGTTATTACCACATCCATGGAGACAATCCTGATGTCACGGCTTTCCCGGGGACGAAGCTGCAGACGATGCACACCCAACTTTACCGGCCGTCGGTACAGGTAGGTGGTCGCGTGTCTTATGCTGAAAATTGCCATACGTTGATATGGTGGGCAAATCCTGGCGCAACAGGGCTAACGCGCCGGCCTGTGCTGAAGCTGCGCTCCAGAATGCGTCCTCCACCTGTTATTCCGCCTCGGAAAGTATATTTCAGTTTTCTCCTGTACCGGAGAATGATCAAATCACGCAGTCAGCTCCCTAATTTTCAACCGCCGGTCTCCAGGCGAAGCCGGGCGGCTGCCGGTTCGCGTAGGGCTTGGGCTGTCGAGACAAACCCGAAGATCATCATCAACACAATGCTTGCCAGCAACGTCACGGCGAGGGTTACCGGCTCAAAATACCAGTCGGTGTGAAACACCTCCCGTATCGTCAGCGCCGCCGCGAATGACCCGATCATCGCCGCCGCGAGCCCTGCGATGCCGCCTGCCACCGCAAATTCAACCAGCCAGGCGCGCCTTATTTGTGCCCGGCTGGCGCCCAGCGTCTTCAGCACCACGGCTTCCGCGATACGCGCTTCGCGCTCCGCTGCGGTGGCGCTGACCAAAACGAGCGAGCCAGCCAATAACGCGATGAGCCCAACCATGCTCACGGCGGTCCCGAGTTCCCCCAACAGGCCCCCGAAGGCGCGCAACACCTGCGCTACGTCGATGCCGGTCACGCTTGGCAGCGCATCCGTCACCGCCGCCAGCACATCGCCCTCCCGGCCCGGCTCGGCCTTTACGGTCGCCACCAATGTATACGGCGCGCCGGAGAATGGATCGGGCGTGCCGACCATTAAAAAATTGAGTTGAAGCGACTGCCATTGGATCTTTCGCAAATTGGCGATCCGCAGATCAAATTGCCGGCCCAGAACATTGACCGTCAGTATGTCTCCAACCTTCAGGCCCCAGTCATGGGCGATTTCGGCATCGAAAGAGACGAGCGGCGGCCCGAGATATTCCGTCGGCCACCAACTTCCCTGCTGCAGCAACGTGCCTGGCGGTGGCGTGGCGGCGAAGCTGAAGCCGATATCGCTGCGCAGCGGCCAGTCGCTCTGCCCGGGCGGGTGGAATTGCTCCACCGGTGTGCCCGCCACCGCCAGTATGCGGGCACGCAGGGTAGGCATCGTCTGTAGGTCATATGCTGCGCCGGTTCTGTTTAGCGCGGCCTCGAATTTCGGCAAATCGTCAGGCTGAATGTCAATGAAATAAAAACTGGGTGCTGCCGAAGGCAAGGCGCCATTGAATTCCGCGAGCAGATTGCCCCTGATTTCGGCAACCGCGACCAGAACGGTGAGACCCGCTCCCGCCGAGAGCATCATGAGCGGCAGCGACGATGCCGGACCGTAAAGTCGTCTTAGCCCCAGCGCGAGTGCCGCGTCCCGTGGCGCCGGCAGACGCGGCAGCAACAACATCAGGAGCGCGGCGATGCCGCGCAGGAGCAGCATCGTGAGGATCGCGCCGGCACAAAAGCCAAGTGCCAGGAATGGGCGCGGGACCGAGACGACCGCCAGGAGAATCAGTGCGAGGACGGCGAGCGACTGTACCACCGACGCGTACCAGGAGAACGCGACGCGGGCGGGAAGTCCCGCCAGACGGAACAAGGCGCCCCCAGATATGGCGCAGGCTCTGCGCAGCGGCGGCAGGGCAAAAACCAATCCCACCAGCAGGCCGAACATACCCGCCAGCAGAAGCGGCTCCGGGTAGAGGCCGATATGTGACGGCAGCGGCAATTTTGCGTGGAGCGGTGGCAACACCAGCACGGGCGCCACGGCGCCTGCCACGAGACCGAGCAACACGCCCTGTACGCCAAGCACGAGGAGCTGAAATCCGTAGATCAGGCTGACCAGCCGCGCCGAGGCACCGAGGCAGCGTAGCGTCGCAATACTGCGGGCACGCGCCGTGAGCCAAGCCTCGACGCCATTGGCAACACCGATGCCGCCAACCAGTAGTGCGGCGAGGCCGAGCAGAGTCATGAATAATGCTGCCTGATTGACGAAGCGTGTCAGGTCAGGCGCCGCATCTGCCGATTGCCGCAACCGCCAGGGGCCGCCCGGAAAGTGTTGATGGAATGCCTGCAGGATTTGGCGCTCCGAGGCTCCCGGGGGCAGAAGCACTTGCAGATCGAATGTCACCAACCCGCTTGGCTGCAGCAGCGGTGTACCCGCAAGCGCTGAGATCGCCACAAAGGCTTTTACCCCGAACAACTGGCTGTCGCCGAGGCTATCCGGCGAAGCGAGGATGCTGCCCCGATAGGTGAGCGGGATGCCGCCGAGGCTTACCCGGTCGCCAACCTGCAAGCCGAGGCTGCGCGCGGCTGCCGGGTCCAGCAACAGACCAGGCCTGCCGTCCGGGCCGCGCGCCAGATCCGCAAATTGGTCAGGGGGAGTGCTGACGACTTTTCCCAATAACGGCCAACCGGGACCGACAGCGCGTGCCGCCACCAGGATGCGGCGGCCAGATGGCGCGATGAGGATACTGCGGGTATCCGCCGTTTGCGAAACGCGTGCGCCATGCTGCTCGAACCATTCCTGCACAGCGGGTGGGAATGGCCCAAGCCCCGTCGAAAGTGCCAGGTCGCCGCCAAGGATGGAGCGGCTGCTCTCCGCGATCCCCTGGTTCAACGCCGATTGTATCGAGCCGATGCCGGCGATCGAGGCAACCCCCACGCCCAGGCAGAGCAGCACGATCAATAGCCCGCCTTTTCGCCCGTGCAGATCGCGGATGGCCAGACGCCATGCTAGGCGGATCATGTGGCGATGATGCCGTTTCTCAGCGTAACGGTGCGGCCACATCGCGCGGCGAGCGCTGGATCATGCGTGATCAGCAGTAGAGTCACGCCGCTCGCGGCACATTGTTCAAACAACAGGTCCATGACCGAATTGCCGGTCGCGGCGTCCAGATTTCCGGTCGGCTCGTCGGCAAGCAACAAGCGTGGCATCGGCGCGAATGCTCGCGCGAGTGCCACACGCTGTTGTTCTCCGCCGGATAATTGAGAAGGCCGGTGGCTCAGCCGATGCCCGAGCCCGACCCGTTCCAACGCAGCGGCCGCTCGGGCGGCGGCATCCAGGTGTCCGGCAAGCTCAAGCGGCACGGCGACATTTTCCTGCGCCGTCATGCTCGGAATCAGATGGAATGCCTGGAAGACGATCCCGAGATTTGCGAGGCGAAACCGGGCACGCGCATCCTCATTCAACGGCGCAAGGTCCTGGCCGGCCACCTTGATCAGGCCCCCCGTCGCGCGCTCAAGCCCGGCAATGAGCATCAGCAGGCTGGTTTTACCCGAGCCGGATGGGCCAACAATGCCGATCGTTTCTCCTGGCGCAATGTCGAGATCGATGCCTTGGAGGATGTTGACGGGCCCGGTGGCGGCAGGAATGGTGAGGCGAATATCGCGGAGCCAGATGATTGGATCGGGCGTGGCCGGCGAAGTGGGGCGATTGATCATGCAAGGCATATATGGCGGTGTATTGCGGCAACGCCAGCGCCGGCTGGCGTTATTTACTTTTACACTAGGCTTGTGGTGGGGGCCGTCGGCCCTTGCTGCGGCCCCTGTGCAGCTCCTGATCTTGGGCGATTCTCTAACCGCCGGCTACGGCTTGCCAATCTCGGAAGGGTTCGAGGCGAAACTTGCCGACGCGCTGAAAGCGAAACGAGTTGACGTAACGCTGGTGGACGGCGCCGTGTCGGGTGACACCTCGACAGACGCCGCGGCACGACTCGACTGGGTATTGGCAGGTGGCAATGTCGATGCGGCCCTCGTTGAGTTGGGCGGCAATGACGGGCTACGCGGCCTCGACCCGGACACGATGGAACGCAACCTCTCGCATATTTTGGACGTTCTCGCCGCGAAGCATATTCCGGTGCTGCTCAGCGGCATGCTGGCCCCCCCTAGCCTGGGCACCGCGTACGGCAATAGCTTCGAGGCGGTATTCACTAAACTCGGCAAGCGTCCGGGGGTCATTTATGATCCGTTCTTTCTGCAAGGCGTGGCCGAACATCCCGCGCTATTGCAGGCAGACGGCATTCATCCGAATGCCGCCGGCGTGGACGTCGAAGTAACGCGGCTGTTGCCGATGGTGCTACGGCTGATCGCTGAGGCCAAGCCAGCGGGTTAGCTCATGCGTTACTTTCGCTGTACGTTCGACCTGGTTATCGCAACGGATATGACGATGCACCAGCAGCAGATATCCTGCGGTGCGATTATTTCTGTGCCGTTTGACAAAGGCGGGTGTCACTTGCGGCGGCATTTCACCCGTTTTACCCGGGGATATCGCGGCTCCCGTCTAAAAACCGCTTTACGGCAATTCTGACAAAAGCTTCAATTTTTTCCGGCGTCGGGATTTCTCGAACGCCGAGCAGACATTCCATATGAAAACTGCCGAGCAGAATACCTTGAAACTGACGCGCCGCCAGATTTGCATCAGCCAGATTGAGCACGCCGCGGCGCGTTTGTTCTGCGAAGTAGCGCTCAAACGCGGCAATGGTCCTGGCCGGACCCAGGACCCAGAACCGCTCTGACAATTCCGGCATGGTTGGCCCTTCGGCGACCACGAGGCGAAAAAGGCTAAGCGCCTCGGGCGCTAAAACCGTCCGCAGAAAAT